>LUME01000005.1_pt1 | contig 69367 bp, 68 predicted proteins | sample 729951 | NCBI WGS metagenome assembly LUME01 (sample SAMN03860271, study PRJNA289734) | marine metagenome | biome: seawater column; feature: ocean; material: water; isolation source: Red Sea water column Station 34 - depth 200m | place: Saudi Arabia: Red Sea | collected 2011-10-15 | depth 200 m | reverse complement strand
TGCGTTAGACTGACACGCTCTTCCATGTTCATTCCACAGTGAAATACTGCCATGGAAAACGCTCCTAATTGAGCATCAGTAAGACTTTTATCACTAATACCTTGAACTAAAAAACCAATCTCTGAATGGCTTAGACTAAGTCCATCGCGTTTTTTACGGATTAGTTCTTGTGGTAGGAATTTTTCACTCATAAATCCAAAAGTTAGTCACCATATGGTGTCCAGATATTTTTTACTTCCGTGGCGTTACGCAGAAATTCTAAACCTTCGCCTTGCTGAGGATCCAACCAATCCCGATCGCCTTCCTGATGAACCCATAAACGCTTTAAGTCAGCAGCACTAGTAGTCTCAACTTTGGCAATCGTTTTGTCGTCAGACCAACACCAAATTCCATCTACTTCAGCGTGACCGGCTAATTGCTCAGCTAATTCACTCTTGTTACCTGTTATTATATTTATCACCCCAGGAGGAATATCTGAGGTTTCAATTGTTTGAACTAATTCCAAGGCGACACTGGCATATCTCTGACTAGGAATGAAAACAACTCGGTTACCCATAGCTATGGCAGGTGCAATCAAAGATATTGTGCTTAACAAGGGTTTTTCTTCAGGAGCGATTTGTGCCAATACTCCAATGGCTTCAGGTAAAGCCATTGTTACACCACGATAAGGTGCGTTGTGAACAGCGCCATCATATTTATCGGACCATGCTGCATAGCTAAATAGTCGACTCAAGCTGGCATTAAATTCAGTTTTCGCCTCTTTTTTGGTAACTCCACACAAATCTTGTAAGCGCTTTATCCATTCAGACTCACGAAGTGCTAAGTTTTCAGCCAGAAAATAGATAATTTGAGCTCTGACATGGCCATTTTGAGTACTCCAAGAATTGGCCTTAATTGCCGCACTCACTGCATTTCGAATATCCTTGCGGTTTCCTGAGCCAACCAAACTTGCTAAACTACCATCGGCTTTGTATGTGGCAATACTATGGCCACCATCTGGCCTTACCTGTTTGCCGCCAATATAGAATTTCAAGGTGCGGTCAATAGCTTCATTGTTACTTGGTTGTTGCTTTGCGGTGATAGGTTTTAACTTTTTAGTAGGGGTTAGAGATTTTGGTTTTAGGTACTCATAAAGACCTTCCTTTCCGCCTTCACGACCAAATCCAGATTCTCTCACTCCACCAAAACCGCAAGAAGCATCAAATTGATTGTGGCAGTTAATCCAGATTACTCCAGCCTTGAGCTTTGGAGCGACATCCATAGCACGATTGATATTTTCACTCCAAACGCTTGCCGCTAAGCCGTAGCGACTATTATTAGCTAGAGCGACAGCCTCAGTTTGAGTTCGGAAAGTCATTGACACTAATACAGGCCCGAAAATTTCTTCTTGAGCTAAAGGATGACTTATATCGATCTCAGTAATAAGACTTGGCGGGTAAAAATTTCCTTCGGATTGGCCATCATAAGCTTGAAAAAGTTCACCACCTTGTTGAAGGCCATTTTGAACCATCTGATCAACTCTCTGGTATTGAGTTTGACTTACCAAGCTTCCTAAGTCAGTGGATTTATCTAGGGGTAAGCCCAAGCGTAATTTTTGAATACGTTTTTTGATTTTAGAGTGTAATTTATCTGCAACTTTTGCTTGTACTAATAATCTTGATCCAGCACAACATACCTCACCTTGATTAAACCAAATGGAGTCTACTAAACCCTCAACAGCAGCATCTAAATCAGCATCTTCAAAAACCACGAAGGCAGACTTACCACCAAGCTCTAAAGTTAATTTCTTGCCTTGTCCTGCAGTAGTCTGTCTTATTGATCGACCTACCGCTGTTGATCCAGTAAAGGCGACCTTGTCAACTCCCTTGTGGCTAGCCAGAGAAGCACCTATTTCGCCAGCACCATTGACGATATTAACAACACCAGAAGGGACACCAGCTTGTTCACACAAATGAGCAAAGAACATAGCAGTGATAGGTGTTTGTTCAGCGGATTTAAATACGATCGTATTGCCCATTGCCATAGCAGGGGCGATCTTCCATGCCAACATTAATAAAGGGAAATTCCAGGGGACAATTTGTGCTGCTACTCCAATCGGTTCATAACTAGAAAACTCTTGTTCTTGAAGTTGCGCCCAACCAGCATGGTGATAGAAATGTCGAATAGCTAAGGGTATGTCAATATCACGGCTTTCACGAATCGGTTTACCGTTATCTAGGGTCTCTAAGACTGCGGTTAAACGTGTATGTTTTTGCAATAAACGTGCCAAAGCGTAGAGTATTTTAGCCCTTCCATGCCCACCTAAAGCTTGCCATTTAGGTTGAGCTTTTCGGGCAGCGATAACAGCCGCATCTAACTGAGAAGTATTTGCTACTTCAATATGGGCCAGTAGTTCACCATTTGAAGGATTGTGACTAGCGATTAACTCTGCATTCTTCTGATTAACAAACTTGCCGTTAATAAATTGTCCAAATCGACGACCGTTTCCTTTAAGCCATTTTTGTGCTTCCGTACTACTTTCTAGAGCTTCGCTATAATCGAGTTCTTTAAAAGATTTTAATAATGTCATGAGTCAGTCCTATGTTAAAGGGTGTCGGTAAGAAGCTGAATAATAACCACTAGAGAAATGATCAAGTTGACGCTCAATATCTCCCAGTAAGCTGGATGCACCAAATCTAAATAAATCTGGCTCCAACCAGCGTCGTCCCAATTCTTCCTTAATCATGGTCATATAAACTAACGCTGTCTTGCTATCACTAATCCCTCCTGCAGCCTTAAAACCAATACGGCAACCAGTCTCTTCATAAAAATTACGAATCATACGAGCCATCACCAAACTCACTGGCAAGGTCGCATTGACAGGCTCCTTTCCAGTAGACGTTTTGATAAAGTCAGCTCCGGCCATCATACAAACCATAGAAGCTTTTGCAATGTTACTAAGGTTTCCTAGCTCGCCGGTCGCCAAGATAGTTTTCATATGCGCTGTACCACACTTTTTACGGAAATCTTTAACTTCTTTGTAAAGAGCTTTCCAATTACCCTCTAAAACGTGACGGCGGCTTATCACTATATCAATCTCGTCTGCACCAGAAGAAACCGAATATTCAATTTCTTGCATCCTTAAGGGTAGGGGAGAGAGCCCTGCGGGAAAACCAGTAGATACGGCAGCTAATTTTATTTCTGAATCTTTTAGGGCTTTCTTTGCAGCAGCCAACATATCGTGATAAACACAAACTGCAGCTACACTTATTTCAAGAGATTCGACAGCTAAGCTTTTTTCTAGGTTGGTATTTAGGGGTTGTTTGGCTTTACTACAGAGACGTCGAACACGAGCTTCGGTATCATCACCGGACAACGTTGTCAGATCAATCAAGGTGATAGCTTTGAGCAACCATGCAGCCTGTTGTTGTTTTTTGATGCTACGGCGTACACCGTAATTCGCGCATCGACGCTCTATGGCACTTCGATTGATGGAAATATCTGTAATCTTGTCATTTCGAAATTCGACACCCAGATTGCGCTTATTAATAGAGAAATCCTCTATATTTTTTCTTGGATAAGAAATAATTTTTTTACCCTCCTCGGCAAATTTTTTGTCAACAATAGAGTCTTTAGTATTTAGCTTGTTAGTCTTCATTTAAAAAATTATTGGTCTTTAAGGTATTCAATTAGTAAACACTCTACAGTATCTGCAGCCTGACTTGCAAAAGAAATCGTCTGTTCGTGACTAAGAGCTGTTTCGCTCATTCCTGCTGCATAATTAGTAATCACTGAAAGGGCGCACAAAGATAGTCCTTGATGACGAGCGAGAATAACCTCAGGAACGGTCGACATACCAACAGCATCTGCACCCAAAATTTTAAGAGCCTGAATTTCTGCAGGGGTTTCGAATTGTGGGCCACTCATCCAGGCATAAATACCTTCATATAAATTAATATCATTAGCTTTGGCTGCAGAACGCATAGCATCATTTAGATCATGATTGTAAGCTTCACTCATGTCTACAAAACGTTGATTACCTTGAGCGCCAAATAGAGGTGAAACACCGGTCATATTAATATGATCAGTTATCAGCATGACACTTCCAGGAGCGGCATCAGAATTCAAGCCTCCGGCAGCATTAGTGATGACTAAAGATTGGCAAGCCATTGCATTAAGGGTTTGAATAGCCACAGCCATTGTATTGGCCTTGCCTTTTTCATAATAGTGTGCTCGACCTTGCAGAATTGCAATATCGGTACCACTAACTTGACCTAACAATAGTTTGCCTGCATGGCCGCCAACACCGGCGATAGGAAAGCCTGGTAATTCATTAAAGTCAATACTGGCAACAACATTAACATGTTCACAAAATTGACCTAATCCAGAACCTAATATTAAGCCCACCTGGGGCTTAAAGTCTTTTGCAGACTTTCTAATAACTTTAATACAGTTTTGAACCTGGCTCATAACAAATGTTCTGGACCAAATGAATTGGGCAACAAGTCAGCAAGAAGTAAGCGCTGTTGTACGCCACTAGGGGAGCACAAGATAACTTGCGTATCGACATCAGAAAATTCTCGTATACGTTGACGACAGCCTCCACAGGGGCTACCGCCTTGATCATTTTGGCTCATAACATAAATCATTTTGATGTTCTTTTCCCCTGCCAGTACCATTGAGGTAATTGCAGCGGCTTCTGCACAATTTCCAAGTGGATAGCTAGCATTTTCCACGTTACAGCCACTATAAGTATTACCATTTTTGGTCACTATCAATGCACCTACTGGATAGTTGGAGTAGGGCACATAAGCCTTATTCATGGCTTCTTTTGTTGCTGCAATATAGCTTGATTCACTCATATCTATAATTCCTTAATATATGGCTGTGCGGATGCCTTTGGAGGTATCGCCTTTCCAATAAAACCAGCCAACAAGATGACGGTTAATAGGTAAGGTATAGCTTCAATAAATTGTACTGGAACTTCACCGATAACAGGAAGAACAACACCTTGGAGTCTTAAAGCTAAGGCATCTAAGAAGCCGAATAAAAAACATGCGGCCAAAACCTTGTATGGGTGCCACTTTCCAAATATAAGTGCTGCCAAAGCAATAAATCCTTGACCAGCAGTCATTTCTTTAGTGAACTGTGCGTTGTGTGCGATTGCAATATAAGCACCACCAATACCACACAAAATTCCACCGATTAACAAAGCCTTATAGCGCAGTCCTTCAACAGACAGTCCAGCGGTATCTACAGCCTTGGGGTTTTCGCCCACAGCTCTTAATCGAAGCCCAAATCGAGTTCGAAAAACCACCCACCAAACTAGAGGGACTACAGCAAAAGCTAGATAAACTAAAACATTATGGCCACTAATTAATTCCCTATAAATAACCCCAAGAATAGGGATATGATCTATGATATTGACGCCGGGCAAGGTAATAGAAAGAAATCTATCATCGGATTGAAGTGTCGGTGTTATTCCACCTGTCTTAAACCAAGCTACAGTCAGAATCATTGTTAATCCTGAAGCTAAGATGTTAATTGCAACGCCGCTAACTATTTGATTTCCTTTGTAGGTGATTGAGGCAAAGCCATGAATCATAGCAAAGACACATGATGCAAAAATACCTGCAATTAGACCAATCCAAGGAGAGCCAAAGACAGTTGCTGCACTAGCAGCGATAAAAGCCGACATTAAAAGTTTACCCTCAAGACCAATATCGACTACTCCTGAGCGCTCAGCGAACAGACCCGCCATGGAGGCGAAAATAAGTGGTATACAGACTCTAAATGAGGCATCTAATGTCAATATAAGATTTAATAACAAGTCGTTCATTCTGATGCCTCGATTGGCGCTAGAAAGCGAATTAATACAGGCCTATATAAATATTCCAAGCCTCCACAAAACAATATAACTAGTCCCTGCATAACCACAACTATGTCTCTAGAAACGTTCTGTAGTTCAAAGTCTAATTCTGCTCCACCTTGATATAGTATGCCAAAAAGAATAGCCGCAATAATAATTCCAACAGGATGGTTTCGACCCATTAAGGCAACCGCAATTCCGCCAAAACCATAACCATAATTAAAATTCAAAAATAGACGATGCTGAACTCCCATAAGTTCATTGACTCCAACCAGTCCTGCCAATGCTCCTGAAATACACATCGTCACAACGATAATTTTTTTTGGGTTAATGCCACTATATACAGCAGCGTCGTTGCTTTTTCCGGTAGCTCGAATAGCAAAGCCCCAGCGCGTATGCCAAAGGAAAAACCAAACCAGGAGTGAGAAAAATAAAGCTACAAGAATGGATAAATTCAGTGGTGATTTTGCAATGTGATAGCCAAATCCAGCGAACACATCATGAACAAAAGGTAACCACACAACTTCAGGAAAGTTTCGACTTTCGGGTGACATTTGTCCTACCTCTCGAAGAACATGTACCAACATGTAGACCATTAAAGCTGAGGCAAGGAAATTAAACATAATCGTGGTGATAACAATATGACTGCCTCTATAAGCCTGCAAATAAGCTGGAATGATTGCCCATAGAGCGCCAAACAAAAGGCCACCTGATATCGCTAATGGTATAACCAGCCATGCACTCATAGCAGGGTCAATATATAAAGCGACTAAAGCTGTACCTAGACCTCCAACATAAGCCTGACCTTCACCCCCGATATTAAATAAGCCTGCATGAAAGGCAACAGCCACTGCCAAGCCCGTAAAAACAAAGTTTGTCGCGTAATAAAGTGTATATCCAAGACCTTCATCATAGCCAAGTGCACCATAGATCAAGATTTTTGTTGCCTTTATTGGATCAACACCAATGAAAAGAAAAACAATACCAGTAGCTAAAAAGGCAGTTAAAACATTAAACAGTGGTAATAATAAGCCATTTATCCATGCCAACCTTCTATCGCGAGTCATGTTTGCGCCTCTGTAGTTTTTTGATCAGAAGGTAAGGCGTTAGCCATCATCATTCCGAGGGTGGCTTCATCGGCAGAAGCAGCATCTACGGTTCCAGTTATTTGGCCGTCACACATTACAATGATTCGGTCACTAATTGACATGATTTCCTCTAATTCCACTGAAATTAAAATAATCGCTTTACCAGTATCTCTCATCTCTATGATGCGCTTTCTGATAAATTCAATGGCTCCAATATCGACTCCACGGGTAGGTTGACCAATAATTAAAACTTGCGGGTTTCGCTCAAATTCTCTCGCTAAGATAAGTTTCTGTTGATTTCCACCTGAAAAGTTGGATGACTTTAAGTCTGGATCTATAGGGCGAACGTCAAAAGCCTCCATTATCGATTCACAATTAGCTTTAACTGATGATCTTTTTAGCCAAACACCTTGGTTAATTTCTTTGTCATTGTGGTAGCCTAAGAGTGCTGATTCGCTTGCTATAAAATCTGAAATGAGCCCCATTCTTTGTCGATCTTCAGGGACATGCGCTACGCCTAAATTTCGCAATTCTTGAGGATTAAGAGGATTTTTAGGGGAAATAGTTTCACCTAATATTTCAATACTGCCTTCTGATAATGGCAAAATTCCCGCCAGTGCTTTCAAAAGAGTACCTTGACCATTACCGGTAACCCCAGCGATTCCAAGAATTTCACCAGAACGTGCCTCAAAACTAACTCCTGAAACTCGCTTAATTCCTTGTTCGTTATGTATTTCAAGATTATTGGCAACTAGGAGCGGATTACCACTTTTGGCTTCAGTTCTAACAATATTTAGTAAAACTTTTCGACCAATCATCAGTTCTGCTAGTTCTTCTGGATTGGTTTCACTTGTTTGACGATTTGCTACCATTTTTCCTGCCCGCATGACAGATACATAATCCGTGATACTCATGATTTCACGAAGTTTATGAGTGATCAATATGATAGTAACACCTTGTTTCTTAAGTGCTTCAAATATCCGAAATAATTCATCCGACTCTTGAGGAGTCAATACACCTGTTGGTTCATCCAGTATTAAGACCTTTGCTCCCTTATAGAGTCCTTTTAGTATTTCAACTCGTTGCTGCATACCAACGGATAGTTCTTCTACTGCAACGTCTAATTCAACTTCTAATCCGTACTCTTTTGCAAGTCTTGTGAGTTCTATTCGAGCTTTCTCAAGACTTTCCGCAATTAATGCACCACCTTCAGTACCAAGTATGACATTTTCTAGAACAGTAAAATTCTCGACAAGCATAAAGTGCTGATGAACCATCCCTATACCTGCCTCTATTGATTGGCGTGAATTGGTGGATTTAAAGTCTTTATCAAAAACTTTTATTTGTCCTGAGTCTGCCTGATAGAAACCATACAAAATACTCATCAAGGTTGATTTACCGGCACCATTCTCTCCAACAATGCCATGAATCGTGCCTGTTTTGACGCTCAGGCTTACTTTGTCATTTGCATGTACTGCACCAAAGTGCTTGTCTACATCAATTAGCTCAATTGCTATATCAGAATTTTCCATAGTTGTAATTCTAAACTAAATGCAACAAAGTTTTATAGTCGTACATATAATACATCCGACCAAAAGGTCGGATGTATTAATGGATAAAACTAGTACTTAGATTGGGCAGGTATTATCCGCCATGTAATCATGTACTACAATGTCACCAGCAATAATTGCGTCTCTGGCTTCATTGACGCGTGCTTCCATCTCTGCAGTGACCAAGTCGCGGTTGTACTCGTCTAGAGCCCAGCCAACACCATCTTCTGCAACACCTAGAACTCTCATGTCAGATGACCAGGTGCCATTCATTGCAGCTTCATAGCTGTCATAAGCGGCTTCTCCAACTCTCTTAATCATAGAGGTTAGCATAGTGCCAGGTTGCATGTAGTTCTGGTTAGAGTCTACGCCAATTGCTAGAACACCCATATCCGCAGCAGTTTGATAGACGCCAATTCCAGTTCCACCAGCTGCAGCATAAACTACATCAGCGCCAGATTCAACTTGGCTACGAGTAAGTTCGCCACCTTTAGATGGGTTACCCCATGCAGCAGGTGTAGATCCAGTCATATTTGCAAGTATATCGATGGAGCTGTCTTGCCATTTAACACCTTGCTTGTAGCCACACTCAAAGCGACTAATTAGTGGAATGTCCATACCACCAACAAAACCTACAGTGCCAGTTTTGGAATTCATAGCTGCCAACACACCGACTAGGAAGGAACCTTCATGCTCTTTGTATATCACGTTCTGAACATTGGGCAATCCTACAACCATATCAATAAGTGTGAATTTTGTATCTGGATATTCTTCAGCAGCAGCTTGTACACCGTTAGCCATAGTGAAACCTACAGCCACAACAGGGCTATAACCACGCTGAGCAAGTTTCTTAAGACTTTGCTCCATCATAGCTTCGTTTGTTGGCTCAAGCTCTGTAACAGCGATACCTGTATCATTCATAAATTTAGTAATTCCAACAAATACAGCCTCGTTGAAAGACTTGTCATTTTTACCTGCAGTGTCATAAACAACAGCAGGTCTAATATCAGCCTGCACCATAGACGCAGATAACACAAATGCGCCAGCAATCAAAGCCAGACTTGTTTTTTTAATTAACCCACCTAGTCGTGAGCTTTTCGTGTGTTTCATGTTTTTCTCCTTTGTTTTGAGTTAAGTATTTTTATCTTACTTTTATAGCTATAGTAATCACAGAAATCCTTCATTAAGAAAGACGGGTAAAAATTCTTCAGTGTTTAATTCAGGGTTTTGGAATTTTTAAACAAATACCCGATTCCAATCATTATATTCCTGTCTATAATTTTTTGGCAAAAAAATAATGTAAAAAATTGTAAATTTCTATATATTAGATTTGAAATATTGTAAACAATAATTGTTAACAATATTGACTATTTAATTTTTTAGGTCTACAATGGCGTTATTTTTAATTTTAAAGATAGATTATTAAGAGACTATGAGTACAACTTTAAGAACAAGTTCTGACGATGTTGTAGAGGTAATCTTTGAAGCCATACTGAAGAAGAGACTCAACCCTGGAGTTAAGTTGTCTGAAATTTCCTTACAAGAAGAATTTGGGTACAGTCGTTCAGTTATTAGGCAAGGTTTTGATCGCTTAGTCGATTCAGGTGTTCTAATACACAAAAAGAATCAAAGCGTTCGTGTTGCTTGTCCAACAGAACTAGAAACCAGACAAATCTATGAGGCAAGGAAAGCCATAGAGACTGGTGTCATTTTGATTCTGGTAGAAAAATATCACAACAAGCAGCTCGATCTCACAGAGATTGATTCTATGGTTAGCGAAGAGAAGCGGTTGCATGATTCTGCAAAACTTGCCAAGCTCACCAGACTGTCGTGCGATTTCCATTTAACCTTGGCTGAATCCTGTGACAACAAGTATCTAGTTGAAAGCTTGAAGCCATTAATTCCATTGAGCGCCCTTGCTGCTTCTGTATATGCTGATCCTGAATCAAATTTTTGCTCTTTTGCTGAGCATCAAGAACTCATTGAGGCCATTAAAAGCAACAATCCTAAGAAAGCAAGTGAAGCAATAAATATTCATTTCGATCACTGCGTACAGTCATTAAACTTTGGTGTTCAAGTCAAGACAAAAAACAGTTATAGCCATATATTTAATTAAAGACAGTTATGAACGAAAAACTAATCGAAAGTCTTAGTCACTACCCACGAAATATGACCGGTTATGGAAGCAGCTCGATTCATCCTCAGTGGCCTAACAAAGCTCGTGTCGCGTTGCAGTTTGTTCTCAACTATGAAGAGGGCGGTGAAAACTGCGTACTTCACGGCGACAAAGCTTCAGAGGCTTTCCTGTCAGAGATAGTCGGAGCCAGGCCCTATGATGGAGTGAGACATATGAGTATGGAGTCCTTGTATGAGTATGGCTCAAGGGTCGGAGTGTGGAGAGTATTACGCCTTTTTCGTGAATTTGAGATTCCTATTACTGTTTTTGCTGTGGCAGTGGCGATTGCCCGTAATCAGGAGCTGGCTGACTATTTGGTTGATGAAGGCTATGACATTTGTGCGCATGGTTTTCGCTGGATAGATTATCAGTTTATTGATGAAAAAACTGAACGGGAACATATCAAAAGCTGTATATCCTTGTTAACAGATTTTTTAGGTAGTCGTCCGCTCGGTTGGTATACCGGAAGAAATAGCCCAAACACCAGAAGGCTGGTAGTTGAAGAGGGTGGTTTTTTGTATGACAGTGACAGCTATGACGACGACTTGCCTTATTGGGTTGAAGGTAAAGGTAAAAAAGAAAAACATTTAGTTGTACCTTATACCCTTGATGTTAACGATATGAGGTTTGCTACTCCGCAAGGATTTAATTCAGGTGAACAGTTCTTTAACTATCTCAAGGACAGCTTTGATGCTCTTTATTTAGAAGGTGAGACACATCCTAAAATGATGTCCATAGGTATGCATGCACGTATCTTAGGAAGACCTGGAAGAATTATGGCGATGAGAAAGTTTTTGGAATACGTTAGAACTTTTGATAACGTCTGGTTTTGTACCCGAAAACAAATAGCCGATCATTGGTATGAAAATTTTTCAAGCAAATAAGAGCCATGAAATTACCTACTGATTTAGCCAAACACTCTGCAAAAGAATTTATGGAAACTTTTGGAAATATATACGAGCACTCGCCATGGGTTGCAGAACAAGCCTTGAAGCAAGTTTTGGGAAACAATGAATACAATGATTTAGAGATGTTTCATCAACTTTTGTGTAAAGTTATGCTTCAAGCAAACAACGATTTGCAAGACAATTTGATTCTATCGCATCCAATGTTAGCTGGCAAAAAAGCACAAAAAAAAGAACTTACGGATTTTTCGACAATAGAGCAAAAATCTGCAGGATTAAATGATTGTAATGATAGTGAAATCGAGCTTTTTGAAGAGCTTAACCATAAATACTTTGTAAAGTTTAATTTCCCTTTCATTATGGCAGTGAAGGAAAAAGATAAATCTGAAATATTGGCGAGCTTTAGAAGTCGACAGAAAAATACTGTTTCTCAAGAAAGGTTGAAAGCTTTGAGCGAGATTAACAAAATTGCCTGGTTAAGGATTAAGGAAATTTATGGATTATGATGGACAAATAAATGTCACAAGTAGTGACTTTGGGAGCAAGGTAATTTATTGTAGCGATGAGTTTTTTGCTGACTCATGCCGCATGCTTCAAAGCAATGAGGCGGTTTTTATTGAAGACAAGTACGACGAGCATGGAAAATGGATGGATGGATGGGAGACCCGGCGTCGACGTGATGGTAGGAATGATTTTTGTTACATCAGGCTTGGCTCAAAGTCAGTCATTAATGAATTTAATATCGACACCAGTTACTTTACAGGTAATTTTGCTCCTGCAGTCTCTATATTGGGTTGCTGTGTTGCGGGGGGTATTACTGATGACAGGGTTGTCGATGGTTCGGCAGTAGATGAATGGTTTGACTTGCTAACTAAGGAAAAGCTAGCCGGAGATTCAAATAATACTTTTTCTTCTAATTCCAACAAGCCAGTCACCCACCTTAAGGTAACCTTGTACCCTGATGGCGGTATAGCAAGACTTAGGGCTTACGGTAGTTTTTACTCTGACGACAATAGATATGAAGTTAAGGGTACCAATGTTATTTCTAAGGAAAGTGGAGCAAGAGCGGTTTTTGCAAATGATGAGCATTTTGGTTGTTTAAGTAATATTCTTGAAAAACATGAACCAATCAATATGGCAGATGGATGGGAGACAAGGCGACGACGTGAACCAGGAAATGACTGGGGAATTGTTGCGCTCGCCAAGCCAGCAACTGTTGATGAGATTGTGATTGATACAAAATTTTTTAAAGGCAACTATCCTGACACGTTTTCTATTTGTACGACCTGCAGTGATGAGTCTGATGACAAAACATTAATAGAAGAAAGCAATTCCTGGAATCAACTGATTGGTAGAAAAAAACTGGAAATGAACCGAGTGCATGTTTTTAAGAAGAATGAACTATTGCACCAAGATAAAATCACCCATATCCGTATTGACATATTCCCTGATGGAGGTATTGCTCGATTAAAACTTATTGGAAACTTTATCAATCATGAATAATATGATTCTTACTCCAGAAACTCTGACGGCTGAAAACTTTAGCCCTTTTGGTCAAGTGATTAGCTGTGAACAGAAAGATTACTTGGTCATTAATAATGGTTATGCAAAAAAGTATCCAGACTTGGCTTTAATAGACACTCAAGAAAATGGTGGAACAACCGCAGTGCATATTTTTTTAGCCAAGAAGAGGGAATTTCCCCTGCAAATTAACATGTTAGAGAAACACCCTTTTTTCAGTCAAACCTTTATACCTAAAGACAATCAACCCTTTTTGGTAGTCGTTGCGCCGGCCGCTGATGAGCCAAATATTGAGGATATCAGGTGTTTCATCAGTAACGGTGAGCAGGGTGTAAACTATTCACGTGGGATTTGGCATTTCCCTCTAATTAGTATCAAGGATGATGCTCAATTTATAGTGATTGATAGAAAGCATGATATCGATTCTGACGATATAGAGCAATGTATCGTGCATCCCATAGAAGATATAAATATTAGACTAGAGTTCAACTTATGATGAAAATATATTTACTTGACTGGATAAGCTTGTCGTTGAAGTTGTTCCACATTGTTGTGGGTATTGCCTGGATTGGTGCTTCTTTTTATTTTAATTGGCTAGAAAATAAGCTTAACCGTGCCGGCAATAGAGATGAAATTGCTGGCCACCTATGGGCGGTCCATGGTGGTGGCTTCTATTACCTAGAAAAATACAAAAAATATCCAGAAAATTTACCAGAACCATTGCATTGGTTTAAGTGGGAAGCTTATTTCACCTGGATATCCGGAATATTACTATTTTCAGTCATTTATTACTTCAATGCTAGTACCTATCTGTTGAGTTCTGATAGCTCTATGCTGCCCGCTTATGGAGTTGCTTTGAGCCTATTGGGGTTGGTGATCATTTGGTTTATATATGACCTCTTGTGCAAATCGAAATTGGTGGATAAGCCCATCATTTTTATAGGGATTCTGTTTCTAATTATTACCCTGAGTGCCTATTTATACAGCGATATCTTTAATCCTAGAGCGGTCTATATACAGATTGGTTCGATGATTGGAACCATTATGGTGGCAAATGTTTTTTTTGTGATTATTCCTGTACAAAAAAAATTAGTAGCCGCCTGCATAGATAAAACCCAGGTCAGTACAGAGTTAGGATTGAAAGGCTATATCCGCTCTCGACACAACAACTATTTCACGCTTCCCGTAGTGTTCACGATGATAAGCATTCACTACCCTGGAGTTTATAGTGACTCCTATGGATGGCTAGTTTTAATAGCCATTATGGGTATTTTGGTGTTGATACGCCACTATTTCAATTTAAGGGGAGTAGGACAGGCAACTAATAGTTTGATTGGTTTAATAATATTAGCAATAATAGTGCTGGTTTTTACCCTGTCACCAAGTCAAAATAAGCCAGAAATTCAGGAAAAGGTGAGTATGAGCGAAGTAAAAAGCATCATTGACAGGCGATGTGCTAGTTGTCACTCCGACAACCCAACTGACGATGTTTTTGTCGTCGCTCCCAGCGGCTTTGTATTGAATACAGAAGAGCAGATCATTGCCAGCAAGGACATAATTTATCAACGCACAGTGGCAACCAATTCTATGCCATTTAATAACAAAACCAATATGACTGAAGCTGAAAGAGATAAATTAAAGATTTGGTTTGAGGGAGAGTAATGACTGAATATAACCTTTACCGTGGCTCAATCTTTCACTGTATTGAAGATGGTAGTAATGTTAAACCTGTTTACTTCCCAGATGGTTTGCTGGTTGTTAGTGGAGGGAGGATTGTTGAAGTCGGAGAATATTCTATACTGTCTGCCAAATTTAACTCCGGGGAATCTTTAGTTCATTTTAAAGATAGTCTGATTATGCCTGGATTTATTGATTGCCACATCCATTACCCACAATACAAAGTGATCAGTTCCTATGGCACAAGTTTATTGGAATGGTTAAACAAGTACACATTTGTTGAGGAACAGAAGTTTTCTGATATTGACTATGCAGCCAAGATTGCCGAATTGTTTCTCGATGAGCTGCTAAAAAACGGAACCACAACGGCAATGACATTTTGTACATCACATAAGCAATCCGTTGATGTCTTCTTTGATGCCGCAGAAAAAAGAAGTCTACGCATGATTGCTGGCAAAGTGATGATGGACAGGAATGCCCCGGATGAATTATGTGACGATATTGAGAGTAGCTATGCTGATTCAAAGTCGCTCATTGAAAAGTGGCATAACAAAGGTCGTTTGAGCTATGCAGTGACACCGAGATTTGCCCCTACATCAACGAAAGCACAATTAGTTCAGGCCGCTAAGCTTTTGAAAGAATATCCCGATACTAAGAGCACTAAAGGAGTGCTTTTGCAAACTCACCTCAATGAAAACAGTGATGAAATAGATTGGGTCAAAGAGCTCTATCCTCAATCTAAGAACTATTTTGATGTTTACGACAATCTCGGACTGTCAGGAACGAATTCGGTATTTGGACACTGCATTCATAATTCAACGGATGAATACAAGCGCATTGCAGAGACCAATTCCAAGGTTGCACTTTGCCCGACTTCAAATCTATTTCTAGGGAGTGGTTTGTTTGCTTTGGATGAACTAGAGCATTACGGCATTAATGTAGCTCTAGCCTCAGATGTCGGTGGTGGTGACAGTTTTTCGATGTTTGACGTTATGAATCAAGCCTATAAAATATGTAGACTGAATGACTACAACCTAGATCCAGTCAAGGCATTTTATTTGACCACTTTAGCCGCCGCAAAGGTATTAAACATGAGTGACTGTCTGGGTAATTTTGAATCAAACAAGGAAGCTGACTTTATTGTTCTTGACTTAAATGCCACAGAACTGATGGCCCAGAGGCTGAAAACATCGAAAAATATTAAAGACCTATTGTTTTGTTTAATGACGCTTGGAGATGATAGACTTGTGAGCAAGGTATATATTTTAGGTCAATGCGCTTATCAAAAATAAAATGAAAAAGGAACAAACATGGCAAAACTAACAACACATATATTAGATACAAGTAAGGGTACACCAGCTAATGGTGTAAAGATTAATTTATATCGAAAAAAAGGACAGAATTCAGTTCTGATTAAAACAGCAGAAACGAATTCTGATGGTCGATGTGACGAAGCTCTATTATCTGGCAAGGACTTTACAGTGGGTTGCTATGAGCTTGAGTTCTCAGTCGACGAGTATTACAAAGCTAACACCGTTGATTCTCCTTTTTTAAGGGATGTAGTTGTTCGTTTCTATATCACTGAAGAAGATGAAAACTATCACGTACCTTTATTAATCTCTCCTTTTAGCTATTCCACATACAGAGGCAGTTAGTGAATTTTTTATTAAACCAAAACGCAACGCCAACAGATTTGGGTGAAATAAATCCAAATACCACCGTATTGCAATGGCTACGTAGTAACGATCTTGTTGGAAGTAAAGAAGGTTGTGCTTCTGGAGATTGTGGAGCCTGTACAGCGGTTATTGGTGAACTGGTTCTTGAAAACAAGAAGCAAGTCATTCAATATAGAAGCATCAATACCTGTATAGCCCTAGCGTATAGCTTAGTGGGTAAGCATTTGATCACCATTGAAGGCCTAAAGGAGGGAAAAGATCTTCACCCCGTGCAACAGGCGATGGTAGATGAAAGTGGTTCTCAGTGCGGCTTTTGCACGCCCGGATTCGTGATGTCTTTATTTGCCTTATACCACAACGAGACAAAAATAAACCTAGCTAAAATCAATGATGCATTGTCTGGAAATCTATGCAGATGCACAGGGTATAAGCCGATCATTGCTGCCGCGTTTTCAGCCTATAAAGAAAAAGCTAAGAAACCTTCGGACTACTACACTCAAAATCGGAGCAAAATCAAACAAGCGCTTATCAGGTTAAATGAGAATCAAAAAGTCAGTTCGAGTTACACGAATAATGGCAACATCGTTCGTTATGATGCGCCAACAAGTTTGCAGGAGCTAGCGAAGATCTTAAAAGAAAATCCCGCGGCAAAAATAATAGCAGCTGGGACCGACTTGAGTCTTGAAATTACTCAATCATTAAAAGAGTTTAGTCACATTCTCAATATCACCTCTGTAAAGGAATTACAAGTAATTAGGGACGGTCATTCAGAACTAGAGATTGGATCTGCAGTGACTTACCAAGACGCCTCCTCAAGTCTATTTAACTACTGGCCAGGCTTGGAAACATTTTTACACCGCTTTGGTTCACTCCCAATCAGAAATTGGGCCACGATTGGTGGCAACATTGCCAACGCCTCACCTATCGGAGACATGCCTCCCGTACTGATTGCGCTGGAGGCAAAAATAAAGCTCAGAAAAAATTCAAATGTTCGTCTAGTGAAGTTGGAGGATTTTTTTGTTAGCTATAAAAAAACCATACTCAAAAAAGGGGAATTCATTGAAAGTATCGTTATCCCTAAACCTACAAGCAAAGAACAATTAATCACCCATAAAATTTCGAAAAGATACGAAGACGACATTTCCGCCGTCTGTATGGCTATCAATATTACCTCAACTGGAAATCAACCGATATCAGTAAGGATCGCGCTCGGTGGTATGTCAGGGATACCCCAAAGAGCGCCTCAACTTGAGAAGGTGTTAATAAAATATTGGAATCAAGAAAATCTAACTCAGCAAGCATATAAGGCATTACAGAAAGAATTTACTCCGTTCAGCGATGTTCGGGCTTCTTCTGAGTACCGTTTAAAAGTTAGCGCTAATCTAGTTAATAAATCAATCCTAAAGATGAAGGGAGAGAAAGTTGCAGATTTGGCAGAGACGACTCAGGCGAGTCATTTTTTGGAGGCTTAGACTATCATCACTAAAACCAGAAAAAATTTATCTACAAGTGCAAACGAAATTATAGGTCGTCCTATAGTTCATGATAGCGCACATATGCATGTCCAAGGTAATGCAACCTATATTGATGACATGCCTGTACCAGAAGAAACCCTCCATGTCGCTTTTGCTTTGAGCGATGTCGCTCATGGCAAGATAAATCATATAGACATCAATCAAGCTCAAAAAGCCCCAGGCGTTCATAGTGTCATAGTTTCGCAAGACATTGAGCGCTTAAATATTGGTCCAATAAAGCACGATGAACCTCTGCTAGCGATAGATGAGGTCGCTTTTTATGGTCAAGCAATAGCGGCAGTGCTTGCAGATAGCCATGAAAATGCCCGAAAAGCGGCATCACTAATTGAAGCGAATGTCACTCAACTCGAGGCAACCATAACCATCGAACAGGCGATGTCTAGGGAAAGTTTTCTCGATAAACCTCTTGAAATAATGACCGGTGACGCTGAAAGTGCTATTAATGCGGCAAAGAATAACTTATCAGGCACTCTAACGATCGGTGGCCAGGAGCATTATTACTTGGAGGGTCAGGTCGCTTTAGCTATTCCAACTGAAGATAACGAAATGGTTGTTCATTCTTCGACTCAAAATCCAACCGAAGTCCAGCATCTAGTGGCACATGTACTAAAGGTCCCCCATAATGCCATAGAGGTTATCACTCGAAGGATGGGTGGGGGTTTTGGCGGTAAGGAAACAGATTCCTCTCAATTGGCTTGTATTTGCGCCATATTCGCACGACAAACCCTAAAACCAGTTAAAGCCAGATTGTCTCGAAGGGATGACATTCTCTTAACCGGAAAGCGTCACGATTTTGAAGCCAACTATGAGGTTGGCTACAATGACCAAGGCCAGATTGAAGGTGTCAAGATTGATCTCGCAGCTCGTTGTGGCTATTCCCTTGATCTATCCAAGGCCATCCTTTCTCGTGCATTGTTTCATGCAGATAACGCCTATTACTTGCCAAATGCAACTTTTCGTGGATTTTTGTGTAAAACCAATACTGCCTCAAATACAGCATTTAGAGGTTTTGGTGGTCCTCAAGGTATGTTGGCAATTGAAAATATTATTGAAGAGATTGCTAACAATTTAGGGATAGATTCTTTGATTGTAAGAGAGGCTAACTTTTATCAAAAAAATACAAATAATGTGACGCCATATGCACAAGTTATTGAAGACAATATCATCAATGAGCTAACTAGCGAGTTGGTTGATGAAGTTGGCTATCATAAGCGCCGTCAAGAAGTGCAAAAATTCAATCAAAAAAACAAATATCTCAAAAAAGGATTGGCGCTTTCTCCTGTTAAATTTGGGATTTCTTTTACAACACAGATATTGAACCAGGCTGGAGCCCTAGTCCATGTTTATAAAGATGGCAGTATCTATCTAAACCATGGTGGCACAGAAATGGGTCAGGGTTTATTTATAAAAGTAGCCCAGGTAGTTGCAAACGAGTTTGGTGTGAAATTGGATCAGGTCAAGGTTTCGGCAACGAGCACTTCAAAAGTTCCAAACACTTCACCGACAGCGGCTTCATCTGGTTCAGATTTAAATGGTATGGCTGCTAAAGAGGCATGTATAAGAATCAAAAGAAATCTATGCGATTTTGCAGTTCAGCATTTCGGTGTAGATATAGAAGATGTAAGATTTGAAGACTCAACTGTTTGCTTGGGCGACAAAAAAATGACCTTCAAAGAATTTATATCTTTGGCATTTCTGAATCGAGTTGAGCTGTTCAGTAATGGCTATTACAAAACACCAAAAATATATTATGACGAGGCTAAAAAACAGGGTCGACCTTTTTATTATTATTCATATGGAGTATGTCTGAGCGAAGTTATTGTTGATTGCCTGACAGGAGAATATAAGTTACTTGCTGTCGATATTTTGCATGATGTGGGGGCATCCTTAAACCCTGCAATCGATATGGGTCAAATAGTTGGCGGTTTTATTCAGGGTATGGGGTGGTTATGCTCCGAAGAATTGATGTGGGATGATTCTGGAGTTCTGCTAACAACCGGAGCGTCGACATATAAAATTCCAGCGATCGGCGATACCCCGGAACATTTCAATGTCAAAATTAAACCCAACATCTCTAACCATGAAAATACTATTCACAGGTCCAAGGCCGTAGGTGAACCGCCGCTTATGCTTGCCTTATCTGTATGGCTGGCAATCAAAAATGCCATCTACAATAATGACAACGACAACAAAACTGGTCTAGATGCCCCTGCCAGTTTTGAGAAAGTTTTCTTTAATCTTAATAAAAAAATTAACTAATCAATCATGACCTGGTTGAATTCTTTTAAAAAAGCCATTACCCAAAATAATGGCTGCGTAATGTTAACAGTGATAGAGACGAAAGGATCCACACCCTGCAGCGTAGGAGACAAGATTATCTTCTCTAATAAGCAATCGACATTCGGTAGTATTGGTGGAGGCAATCTAGAGTTTCAGGCTTTGACGCTCGCTCAAGATTTATTGAACAAAGAGACAAATGTCACACATTTAGAAAAATACCCGCTAGGAGCAACGCTGGGTCAATGTTGCGGTGGCTATGTAAAGGTGATGTTTGAAAGATTTGTTAATGATAGCGCTAAACTCGAGAACAAAAACTCATGGCTTGTAACCATTTCCGATTTGATTGAGCGGCAACAAGACTTTGTTGTAGCGACAATAATTGACAATCAAAATTCTGGAAAAAAATTTTTCTATACAGACAATTCAGACAACTCTCCTTCTAGCGACAGTGACTTAAGGAGCAAGATTAGTGATGGAGCTTACAATTTATTTTCGGCAAATGATAGCCCGACCATAGTCCAATATCAGAGCACTCCAGATTCCTTGATTGAAGTCTGCTATGAAAAGGTAAATTGCACTGAACTTCAATCTGTTGCGATCTTTGGTGCTGGACATATCTCTAGAGCGTTGATGCCAATATTGACAAAACTACCCATCAGGATTTATTGGATTGATGATAGGGCTGAGCAGTTTGAGCACTACCAGGGAGACACCAGTCAGATTAATATTATTTGTGATGATTACCTAAGTGGTTTGGAAGATTTACCTGACGAAACATACTGCTTGGTGATTACTTATAGTCATCAAATGGATTTTGATATTTGTGATAAGATTATCTCTCGAGATAGTTTCAGTTATTTAGGTATGATTGGTTCAAGAATCAAAGGCAACAAATTCAGAGATCGATTATTACAAAAAGGCTATCCTAAAGAGACTGTTGACAAATTTATTTGTCCTATAGGCGCCAAACAAAAATTCTTAAAATCTCCCACCGCGATTGCAGTCACTATTGCTATGGATTTGTTAAATTTTCTTGAAGATAAGAAACAATCGATGGCATTATGAAATATCAATTAGAAATTCAAAATATCACAAAATCTTATGGAGATTTGAAGGCCAATGATGATATTTCGCTAAGCATCAAGCCTGCAAGCATTCATGCTTTATTGGGTGAAAATGGGGCGGGCAAGTCAACTTTGGTTAAGGTTATTTATGGTTCTTTACAGCCTGACAGTGGTCAGATGCATTGGTGTGGCGAAGGATACAGTCCAAAGAGTCCATTTGAAGCTAGAGAGCAGGGTATAGCGATGGTATTTCAGCACTTTTCTTTGTTTGAATCCTTGACTGTTGCTGAAAACATCATACTCGGTCTTGACGATATTGGTCTGGAAACTGATTTCACGGAACAAATTACCAAATTTTCGAAGCAATATGGTCTCAATATTAACCCTCAACAGGTAGTCGGTGATTTGTCAGTTGGGGCTCGCCAAAGAGTTGAAATTATTCGTTGCTTGATGCAGAATCCGAAACTTTTAATTATGGACGAGCCAACCTCGGTTTTAACACCGCAGGAGGTGACAGATTTATTTGTAACGCTTAGAAAGCTAGCGGAGGACGGTTGCGCCATTCTCTACATTTCTCATAAGTTAGAAGAGGTCCGTCAGATTTGTTCTCATGCAACTATCTTGCGTGGCGGCAAGTTGGTGCAAAATTGCAATCCACAGGATCATAGCAAGCAGGAAATTGCAGAGATGATGATTGGTAAAAAATTGATTCAACTGGCGAGAAGCAACATAACGACCGGACAAGATATTTTTTCAATCAATAATTTAAGCCGAAAAAGTGACGACATGTTCGGCGTTGATTTGCATGATATCTCTTTGACCATTAAGAAGGGCAGTATTGTTGGAATAGCTGGGGTTGCCGGTAATGGTCAGGATGAATTAATGCAGCTATTGATTGGCGAAGTTGAAGCACCTGAAGAAACTTTAGTTTTCAAAGGTGAAAATATTGGCGGACTAAATTCCCATCAAAGAAGACAGTTGTCAATGTTTTTTATTCCTGAAGAACGACTAGGTCATGGCGCTGTGCCGGATATGGGACTGCATGAAAATATGCTACTGAGCCGACCAGAAAAAAGTGAAATGACTCATTATGGCGTCATCAATTGGAACAATGTTGAAAAGCTCACACAGCAAGTTATCGATGATTTTAAAGTACAAACCCAGTCCAGCAAAATGCAAGCTAAATCACTTTCAGGTGGAAATTTGCAAAAATTCATGGTCGGTAGAGAGCTAATTCAAAATCCGGAATTGTTAATTGTTTCCCAACCAACCTGGGGAGTCGATGCAGGCTCCGAAAACAACATTCACCAAGCTTTGATCGCTTTGGCTGATCAAGGCTCAGCGATACTGATTATTTCTCAGGATTTGGATGAGATACTGACTCTATGTGAACAAATTCATGTCCTCTCAGAGGGAAGCCTTTCAGCCGCTGTTGATATGAAGGACAATGGATTAGAAAAAATCTCACATTTAATGCTTGGGAGTGAGCAACAATGATTAGACTCATACCACGAACTGAGCCTTCCAAAGCAATGATTTTTTTGTCGCCATTATTGGCGCTTGTATTGACAGCATTGACGGCATTTTTTATTTTTACTTTTATATTGACTGATATCGAGGTTTCTAGTGTTTTCTTCACACTATTCGTAGAGCCCTTGATTGATACATACTACATTTCAGAATTGCTAGTGAAAGCGGCACCACTCATCATGATAGCGCTAGGACTTTCGATTGGTTTTAGAGCTGGTGTGTGGAATATTGGCGCGGAGGGTCAATATGTAATTGGCGGAATAACGGGCGGCGCGGTTGGCCTTTATTTTTATAATGTTGAAGGTTTCTGGTTGATACCTTTAATGTCCATAGCGGCAATTTTAGGGGGTATGCTTTATGCAGGCATTGCTGCATTCTTAAAGACCAAATTTCAGGTCAATGAAATCCTAGTAACTCTCATGTTGACCTATGTTGCAGTTCTTTTCCTGAGTGCGATGTTGCAAGGCCCTATGAGAAATCCTTCTGGCTTTAATTTCCCAGAAAGTCGACTGTTTCATGACAGCGCATTGTTGCCTATTATCTGGCAAGGAACACGATTAAACGTTGGTTTAATTGTCGCTATTATGCTTTCATTTTTGACCTGGTTTGGTATCAAAAAACATTTGTCAGGCTTACAAATCAAAATCAGTGGTAGCGCTCCCCGAGCTGCTAAATTTGCAGGATTTGATGATAAGCAAACAATCTGGTTTTCATTATTAATATCTGGAGGCGTTGCCGGTTTAGCTGGTTTATTTGAAGCGATAGGACCTGCTGGTCAAATAACTCCTGGATTGCCGCAATTTTATGGTTTTACTGCGATTATCGTGGCCTTTTTGGCTAGACTACACCCGATCGCTATTATTTTCTCATCTTTATTGATAGCACTGACCTATCTTGGTGGTGAAAACGTACAAATCTATTTTAATTTACCAAGCTCGATTACAAACATATTTCAGGGAATGTTACTGTTTTATTTTCTCGCATGTGACATATTGATTCAATACAAAATTGTTTTATTTAAAACCGTACAACAAAGATTATGAATGAAGGACTAGTATTTGCCATTATTATAGGAATCAGTATAGCCTCTGCACCGCTAATTTTTGCCGCAATAGGCGAGCTTGTTGTAGAGCGTTCTGGTGTTCTTAATTTGGGCGTTGAAGGAATGATGATTGTTGGAGCTCTGGCCGGTTTTGTTGTTGAATTCCATACTGAAAGTTCTTTATTGGCAGTATTAGCGGCACTACTAGCGGGTATGGCGATTGCCTCTATCTTTGCATTTTTGACGCAAATATTACTGACAAATCATGTAGCGACTGGACTCGCTTTAACCCTTTTTGGTCTTGGAATTGCAGCTTTTGTAGGGAGAAGTTATACTGAAGAAAACATCGAACTGATCTCTGAAATCCATATCCCATTAATTTCTGATTTGCCTATCATTGGTCCGTTGTTGTTTGGTTATAATCCTCTTGTCTATCTTGCCTTTATTATGGTGTTTTTAGTGTGGTGGTTTTTGTTTAAAACCAAGCAAGGCTTAATCTTAAGAGCTATCGGTGACAACCACGATGCAGCTCATGCGATAGGACACAATGTTATTCGTTACCGTGTATTGGCAATCCTCTTTGGTGGCGCAATGGCTGGTATTGGTGGTGCCTTTTTATCCCTAGTGCAGGTACCAATCTGGGGTGAGGATATGACTGCGGGTCGTGGCTGGATTGCACTTGCATTAGTTGTTTTTTCATCATGGCAGCCCTTTAAAGTTATATTGGGAGCGCTTATTTTTGGAGGTATTACGGTTATTCAACTGCATGCCCAAGGTTTTGACATTAGAATAAGCGCCGCATACATGTCAATGTTGCCTTATCTGGCAACGATTGTGATACTGGTAAGTTTGAGAATAAGAGATAAAAATAAAACAAATCGCACAATGCCCAATTGTTTGGGTAGAATATTTCACTCAACCACTTAGAAATTTTCTGGTTATAAATTTAGAAAGTAAGCTACAAGAAAAAGAAAACTGTTAACAAAATAAAGGAGAAGAAACATGTCTAATGGAAGATTGACGAGCATTGTAAAGATCTCGTTGTTAAGCGCAATTATGGCATTGACAAGTAGTGCCTTCGCTGACCCTGTAAAAGCGGCATTTGTTTATATTGGTCCTACGGGAGACCATGGATGGACTTATGCTCATGACCAAGGTGCAAACCATCTTAAAGATAAAATGGGTGATAATGTAGAGATAACACGTATAGAAAGTGTTGCTGAGAATTCCGATTCTGCTCGAGTTATTACGAGTCTTGCGAGAAAAAATGATATTATTTTCACTACATCTTTCGGTTATATGGAGCCGACAATAAAAGTGGCAGCTAATTATCCGGATGTTAAATTTGAGCATGCAACAGGATATAAGCGTCCTACTGATAATATCTCAACCTATTCTGCGAGATTTTATGAAGGCAGACATGTAATCGGTAAGATTGCGGGTAGAATGACAAAAAGTAACGTAATTGGTTATATTGCTTCATTCCCAATTCCTGAAGTTATCCGAGGCATTAACTCTGCTTTCTTGGCCGCAAGATCTGTTAACCCTGATGTACAAATCAAAATTGTTTGGGTTTACACTTGGTTTGATCCAGGAAAAGAGGCTGATGCAGCTAATGCACTCATAGCCCAGGGTGCCGATATCATCATGCAGCATACCGACTCAACAGCCGCAATGACGGTTGCTGAAGAAAAAGGGGTGCACGCTTTTGGTCAGGCGTCTGATATGTCTGCATGGGGTCCAAACGCTCATTTAACTTCAATTATTAATAACTGGGGTCCATATTATGCTGATCGAGTACAAGCAGTTGCAGATGGAACTTGGGCATCAAGCGATACATTCCATGGAGTACCGGAAGGTATGGTGGCCTTTGCTGCAATGCAAAATATGCCCGATGATGTTAAGTTGGAGGCTGAAATGACTATACTCGACTTGGAATTTGGTGATGTTCATCCGTTCACTGGTCCTATCAATAAGCAAGATGGTAGTCCTTGGTTAGCGGAAGGTGAAACGCCACCTATGTTCCCCGACATCATAACTATGGATTTTTATGTAGAAGGAATTGACAGTAAGTATCCTAACTAATAAAAATTCATTTAAGCTTTAATGATAATCGCACCCTTTTGGGTGCGATTTCATTATGTATCATCAAGAACTTTGATAACTCTAATGCAGATCAATTATGAAAGAAGCAACGATTTGGTTTAAAAATCCACTGGCTATATATGCAAAAAATAGCAAAGGCGGCGTAGTTATTAAAGGACAGGAGATTATAGAGTTAGTCGGCTCTGGAAAGACTCCGTTGTCACAAATTGATGAGGTTTATGATGCCAGTAAGAGCGTTGTTTTGCCGGGTCTAATCAATACCCATCACCACTTCTACCAAACTCTTACTAGGGCCTATCCAGAGGCCTTGAATAAGGAGTTATTCTCTTGGTTAAAGAGTCTATACAAAGTGTGGGCACATATCCAGCCGGAGATGTTGGCGGTCTCGACTGAATTAGCCCTATCCGAGCTTTTACTCTCTGGTTGTACAACCGCAAGTGACCACCACTATCTGTTTCCAAATCAGCTCGAAAATGCCATAGATATTCAAGTTGAGCAAGCCCAAAACTTGGGAATGCGAGTGGTTCTAACAAGAGGTTCGATGAGTTTAGGGGAAAAGGATGGCGGACTTCCACCACAAAGTGTGGTTCAGACTAAAGAGCGGATATTGAGTGACAGTGAGCGACTCATTAAAAGCTATCACAATTACGATGAAGGTGCGATGACCCAGATCGCTTTAGCACCATGTTCACCTTTTTCTGTGACCACGGAATTGATGCAAGATACCGCAGAACTTGCCGAGCAATATGACGTCCGATTACATACCCATCTCGCTGAAACCATAGACGAAGAAAATTTTTGCCTAGAGAAATTCGGCTTAAGAACGGTCGACTATCTTGAAAGTGTTGGCTGGCTGTCTGAGCGTACATGGCTAGCTCATGGCATCCACTTCAATCAGGGGGAGATACAAAAGCTAGGCCAAGCAGGGGTAGGTATCTGTCACTGTCCAAGCTCAAATATGATGTTAGCTTCCGGAATTTGTCGAATCCTCGAGCTCGAAGAGGCGGGCAGTTCGGTTGGACTAGGCGTGGACGGTTCTGCCTCTAACGACGGATCCAATATGATCGCTGAACTTAGACAGGGAATGTATTTACAGCGCCTACGTTATGGCGCCTCAAAGATTAGCCATGAGCACGCATATAACTGGGCAAGCACGGGCTCAGCGAAACTTTTGGGTAGAGATGATATCGGTGAAATAGCGGTTGGAAAGCAAGCAGACCTGGCATTATTTAAGCTAGACGAGTTGAGATTTTCTGGTAGCCATGATCCCTTGGCAGCATTATTGCTGTGTGGTGCACAAAGAGCGGACAGGGTAATGGTGGCAGGAAAGTGGCGAGTCGTTGACGGAAAGATAGTTGATAGGGATGAGGTTGAATTGATTCACCGCCACAGCGATGCGGCGAAAAAACTACGTCAGCTGGCTAGCGCTTAGTTTTCCGATTATTCCGATTGACTACGCATAATAGTTGGTCTATAATCTCAACTTGAATATTGTTACAAAATTCAAGTTGTTATGAATACAAACAACCACGGTGGTGCCAGAAAAGGTGCTGGTCGTAAAAAAAATTCAGGTCACTTTAAGGAGGATACCAAGGTTATTAGAGTGCCGATAAGCCTTGTTAACTCTATCCTTCCTTCTATTGAAGTTTATAAATCTCAAGTCAAGTCTGGGGTGGAGGTTCTGCTCACCAAAGAGAATGCAACGGAGTTGATGATTCCGATTTTTACCTCACGCGTACAGGCAGGCTTCCCGTCGCCGGCGGATGACCACCTAGAAGATGCACTTGACCTAAACACACATCTCATTCAACACAAAGACGCCACCTTCTTTGTGAAAGCGCAAGGTGATTCAATGTTGGGTGCTGGCATTCATCAAGGCGACATACTGATCGTCGATAAATCCCTAAACCCTAAAAGCGGCAAGATAGTGATTGCAATCGTTGATGGTGAATTCACTGTTAAGCGATTACACAAATACAAAGGAAATATAACCCTCAAAGCTGAAAATCCTGATTTTGAAGACATTAAGGTTAGAGGTAGCGATGAACTCATTATATGGGGTGTTGTCACCTCGGTGATACATCAGTATGACTAAGAACAAAAAAATTGCCTTAATCGACTGCAATAATTTCTATGCCTCCTGTGAAAGGGTGTTTGAACCTAAGCTAGAAGGGAAGCCAATCGTTGTACTGTCGAATAATGATGGCTGCATTGTTTCCCGCTCTAATGAAGCAAAAGCGCTAGGCATCAAGATGGGTGTGCCTTACTTCCAAATCAAACACCTGGTTCTTCAAAATGGCGTTGTCGTTAGGTCTTCTAACTATCCTCTATATGGAGACATGTCGTCAAGAGTGATGAGAATTATCGCTCAGTACTCTCCCGCTCAAGAGATCTATTCTATCGATGAAAGTTTCATAGATCTGGAAGGTCTGCCATTTGACTTGATAGCCCATATGCAGTCTCTAAGGAGACGGGTTAGGCGCTGGACAGGTGTCCCGGTTTGTGTCGGTATCGGTGGCACTAAAGTTTTGGCTAAGCTTGCGAATCGCATTGCCAAGAAGTATTCAAAATTTAATGGAGTTTTTGATATAGATGCGCTACCCGATGATAGATATAAAAGATTGTTGCGTTCTGTTGAAGTGGGAGATTTATGGGGGATAGGAAGACAGGGTGCTAAAAAGCTCAGCCGTGTTAACATTAACTCAAGCTATGATTTTTATAAAGCAGATATTGGCATCATTGAAACCCTTTTAGGTGTTAATGGCAAGAGGGTGTATCAAGAGCTTCGTGGCCACTCCTGTGTGTCTATTGAATGTATTCCACCAACCAAGCGGCAGATTGTCTCCTCGCGTTCGTTTGGAGCTGATTTGACGGACTTTGACGAGTTGAATCAGGCACTCACTATCCTTACTAGAAAAGCTGTCAATAAGCTTAATCATCACAAACTGTCGGCCACAACCCTGACTGTTTTTATTTACACCAATCCCCACAAAAAAGACAAACCTTGTGTGCATTTATCAAAAACTGTTGGAATGACTACAGCTATCCAAGATGAGTCACTACTGATACCACTTACAGCGAGGATACTAAAGCTTCTCTATGAGCCAGGACATTCATTCTATAAGGGAGGCATAGTGCTGGGCAATCTAGTTAAAAATTACCGTCAGCAGGATCTATTTTCGATGAATCAGGACAGTCAGCTTGAGACAGACAGCTACAACAAATCTAACCCTATACGAAGTATAAATAGGCGCTTCAATGAGTCAGTCAAATATGCCAGCGAGGTGGGCAACGATAGATGGCAGTCAAGGGCTGGCTTTAGGTCGAATAGGTATACGACTAGTTGGAACGAGTTACTGCTGGTTTAGTAGTAGATAGATTGCCAAGCGTTATGGGAGTGATTGGTGGTCTTATTCGATAATGACCAACTTCCTCTACACTACGATTCAATTGATCTGCAATTATTTCTGAAACCGTTAGACCGCATAGCCTTCCTTGGCAAGGTCCCATTCCACAACGAGTAAAACTTTTTGTTTGATTAGGGCCTTTAGAACCTAAGTCTACAGATTCACGTATTTCTCCAGCCGACACTTCTTCACATCGGCAAACAATAGTGTCGTTATTATTGGGAATTCGAAAATGAGATATAGGGTTAAACAATGTTTCTAGAAAAATCCTAGTTGACATCTCAGTTTTTAAAGATTTATGAATAGGTATGGCTAGCTGATCTCTCTGATTGGCTGTAATGATATTTAACTTGGCTAGAATATTTAATGCTGCAATCTTGCCGCTTGCTTCAGCAGCTATAGCTCCTGAAATTGAGCTTGCATCTCCCGCAACAGAGATAGAGGGTAAGCTTGATTGGAACCATTTATCAACATCAATATTCCAGCAAGACTGTTGTTGATTCCAAATCTTTCTGCAGCCGACAGATAGACTAATATTAATTTCTGGTACAAGACCTTGGTGAAGTAACACGTTTTCACATTCAATTTTATTCCATTGTCCATTTTTTTGATATTCGATAGCATGAACTTCTTCGTCACCGAGTATTCTTAAATCACTTATCCTTTTGATAAACAATGTATTTGATTTTTTGATATCACCTATCCATCTAATACCCTTATAGATTTCATTAAAATTACCTCGTAAATTAACAATTTTTGGTATTGCTCGAAAGTAGTTACTAAGAGGGGTTGTATCTACTACGGCTTTGATTGGAATGCCCATCATCAAATATTGGTGAGCAATTAAATACAAAAGAGGCCCAGTACCTACAAACACAGCATTTTGAATACCCAAATTTGACTCTTTTAGTAGGATCTGTGCAGCACCAGCAGTCATTACTCCGTTGAGAGTCCAACCAGCTACAGGAAAAGGGCGTTCTTGAGCACCGCTTGTAATGAGTATATGTTTGGCTTTTACAAAGTGTGTTTTGTTATCCTTCAAGTAATGAACTTCACCATTTTCTGACAAGTGCCAGACTTTTGCCCTTGAATGGTAATTAATTGAACATTTTCGAAATTTGTTCACAAGTTTAATGCCATTAAGATAATTAGCACCAAACTTTTGTTTATCGATAGATTGATTTGTTTCGACTGCTCTAAATATCTGCCCTCCAGGCGAGGCAGCTACATCTAGAACAAGAATTTTTGCCTTATATTTAGATGCCAAACAGGAAGCAGACATGCCTGCTGGACCGGCACCTATAATAATGATATCGTAATGATTATTCATACTACTTGAAGATGTTTGTTTGACGTCTAATTTTCATCTCCTGATAAACATTAACCATGCAAGCTTGTTGATTCGGCTGTTCGTCTATTTCTACAAGACAGTCAAAGCAAACTCCCATCATGCAAAAAGGGCCACGTTGGGAACCTCTTGAAGTGGTGTTTTGAAAATGTGTTACTCCTGCTTCAAGAAGGGCGCTTGCAACAGTTTGTCCTTTATGAGCATTTATTAGTTCACCCTCAAAATAAATTTTTATCATTTCTGTTTTTTGAGAGTCGATTCTTTTAATCATTGAATCTCTCAGCGCTAAAGCACTTTAATGAAATTGGCAATTTCCCATCTTTAGCTATATAAGAAGCGATATCTAGAGCATGGATTGCTGAAAGTGTGACGCCACTATGGGAGGAGATTGTATAAGCTCCGGGACAAGTTTTTGAGTAGTCATAAATAGGCAGCCTGTCTTCAGTAAGTATCCTCAATGAGCCCCAAGCACGAATCATCTTGACATCCTTTAAAAAAGGAAAAATAGTTGTTACTCGCTGGGCAATTTGTTGCATAGTTTGAAGGCTTGTACTGTCATCAAAACCGACATCCTCATGTGAGTCACCTAGTAATAATCCACCTTCATTTGTTTGGCGAATAAGTCCTGTCGGATAGTCAAGGAAAGGTTTAATTTTTTCAGTGACAAGAATTTGCCCACGTTGAGGGAAAAGAGACATCTTTAATCCAATTTTGGGCGCTAAATTTTGATTTGAAAAGCCAGCAGCAAGAATTACTTTATTTGAATTGATGACACTGTTTTTAGTTTCTACAGAGAAATACGAATCATTGTATTTTATGTCATTCACGGAATGTGTTAATAATTTACCTCCTAATTCTTGAAACCCTTGATGTAGGGAGCGTAAAAGCAATAGTGGGTTTACATGACCATCCCAAGAACTATATGAAGCACCAAAAACTTCCGGACCAATTTTTGGAAGCTTTTTTTCCAATTCTTCGTGATCGAGCATTTTATAGCTAAATTGTTCATTACTATTTTCTGCAATATGTTTTAATGAAATAATCCGTTCTTCAAATTCCTCTTGATTTAAACAAAAATCAAATCCACCTTTCTGCTCAAAACCAGTGTCAATCTTAGTTAGTGCCTTTAATTCATTATTAAACTCAGGCCATTTCTTTACGGATTGCAGAGTCCAGTCAGCATAACTTGGATGATTCTCGCCCTTACCCTGAGCCCAAATAAGTCCAAAATTACCACGCGCTGCGTTCAATGCATTGTCACCCTCATCAATCATAGCAACTTTTTCATCTTGTTTGGCCAGACCAAAGGCGATTGAAGACCCAATCATGCCACCACCAATAACAATAGAATCAAAGTCATACATCTTATGCATACAATATAGTGTTGCTACAAAATTCTAGTTAACACGATTTTATAACAATATATAAATCTTCCAGAATGTTTTGTTTTATATGGTATAGTCGAAGTTCACAAAAAATGAATGTGAAATTTTTGTAGTTTTATTTCGATTGTATTTAACCAAAGGAGAAGAAAATAATGAAGAGAAAACTATTGTTGGCATTAATAAGCGCTACTATGTTTACTGGTGCCTATGGTGGCGACTGGTCAACCATTAAAATTGGTACCGAAGGAGCATATCCTCCTTGGAATGGCACAAACGCTGCTGGAGAACTTGAAGGGGCTGAAATTGATCTTGCAATGGATCTTTGTGAGAGAATGAATGCAACTTGTATTTTAGTCGCTCAAGATTGGGATGGTATTATTCCAGCCTTGCAAAACGGTAAGTATGACGCGATTATTGCTGGAATGTCTATTACTTCAGAAAGAATGGAAGTTATTGATTTTTCTCAGGGATATGCGACCGAGCCTGCGACTTTCACAACTCAAAGCTCGTCAGCACTTGCTAGTACTGGTACTTCCGGTCCACTTAATCTAGATCTGGCAAGTTCAGCTGGAGAATTAGCAAAACTCAAATCATTGCTCACTGGTGCTGTAGTAGGTGTACAGGGTTCAACTACTCATGAAAACTTTGTGAGACAGGAGTTGGGTGACTCTGTAACTATCAAAACTTATGATACCCAACTAAATCTGGAACTGGATTTATTGGCTGGAAGGCTTAATGCGGCTTTATCTGATTCAGGCTCAATGGAGGAATTTATGGAAAGTAATCCAGGTCTTTCCTTTTTTGGTCCTAAGCTAGGTGGAGGCCAATTCGGTCCAGGTGTTGGTGTTGGTTTGCGTCAATCAGATACCGACCTCAAGGCAATGTTTAACAAGGCAATTGACGAAGCTCGAGCTGATGGTACATTATCAACCCACTTCATTAAGTGGTTTGGAAAAGATATCTCAATGTAATATTGTCTTATCTATCAATAAAAAGCGGTCATTAATTCTGACCGCTTTTTTTGTATGTAAAATTGTTTGTGAATATATATGAATAAAGCTTTAGAAATTAACCAATTAAAAAAATCTTTTGGCGATTTAGAAGTCCTAAAAGGTATTTCTTTAAATGCTGAAAAAGGTGATGTTATTTGCATTATAGGATCTAGCGGATCAGGGAAAAGTACTTTATTACGATGTATCAATCTACTAGATATCCCTGACTCGGGAGAAGTTTGGGTTAACGGTGAACTCGTTAATATGAGTAAAAACAAAGCAGGAAATTATTATCCACAAGATCAGAATCAGGTTGACAGAATAAGAACCAAACTCGCCATGGTTTTTCAAAGTTTTAACCTTTGGTCTCATATGACGGTCATTCAAAATGTTGTAGAAGCTCCGATTCACGTTCAAAAAATTGATAAAAATAAGGCCAATAAACTTGGTTTAGAGTTATTGGCAAAAGTTGGCATTACCGAAAAAGCAGATCAATATCCATCCAGTCTGTCAGGCGGCCAGCAACAAAGAGTAGCTATTGCTAGAGCTTTAGCTATTAAGCCGGATATTTTGCTTTTTGACGAACCCACTTCTTCTTTAGATCCAGAGCTTGTTGGTGAAGTATTAAAGGTAATGCAATCTTTGGCAGAGGAGGGCCGAACAATGATAGTGGTAACTCATGAGATGGGTTTTGCCAAAGAGGTTGCTTCAAAGGTAATATTTCTTCACAATGGACTTATAGAAGAGCAAGGCACTCCGGACGAACTCTTTAATGCGCCAAAATCTGAACGCTTGAAAAGATTTTTAGAATCTAATCTAGAAATCTAAAGAACATGGATTCTCTCGCTTTGTTGGGGTTTGGAGATACTGGATGGGGTGATGAAATGCTTCGGGCAGCCCTAGTCACTATATTGGTTAGCCTTTCAGCAATGGCCATCGGGCTAGTAGTCTCGGTGTTTGCTACAATGTCAAAATTATCCAGTAGTAGATTTATTCGATCGATTGGTAACACTTACACGACTGTTGTAAGAGGAATTCCTGAACTACTGGTTATTTATCTTCTCTATTTTGGTGCAAATAATGCGATTATGGGGGTCGCTAAAAAACTATTTGGATACAATCAATATATTGAACTTCCAGTATTTTTAATTGCTGCAATAGCTGTAGGAATTATTTCAGGAGCTTATTCAACCGAAGTAATCAGGGGCGCTTTCTTAGCTGTACCTAAAGGTCAGATAGAGGCTTCAAAATCTGTTGGAATGAATAAATTTCTTATTTTTCGTAGAATATTGATTCCTCAAGTTTTGCGCTATGCTCTCCCAGGTCTAGGCAATGTTTGGCAATTAACTTTGAAAGATACCGCTCTCATAATGGTAACCGGTGTAGTGGAAATTATGCGCCAAGCACACGTAGCAGCTGGTTCTACATATTCCCCATTTATTTTCTACATCACCGCTGCATTACTTTATTTAGTTTTAACCTCTGCATCTTCAAAAGCTTTAAACAGTGCTGAAAGCTGGGCCAACAAAGGTGTAAGGAGGGCATAGGGATGAATTTTATGGATTTCTGTGAGTCTCTACCGAAAGAATTTTTAGGTCTCAAGGTGCAGTTGATGTGTAATTCAATACCTAAACTATTGGGAGGCATTCCTCTGACAATTGAATTAGTATTAATTTCATTACTAATAGGATTCCTGTTGGCACTTGGACTTGCCTTGATGAGACTCTCCAAAAATCGTTTCTTGAATGTAGTTTCTCGATCCTATGTTTTCTATTTCAGAGGAACACCGCTGTTAGTTCAAATTTTTCTTATCTATTATGGATTGGCTCAATTTGACTTTATCAAGGAGAGTTTTGTGTGGCCGTTCTTTAGAGAGGCCTATTGGTGCGGCATACTAGCCTTAACCTTAAATACTGGAGCTTACACTGCAGAGATTATCAGGGGAGGACTACAATCAGTTCCATATGGACAGATTGAATCGGCCAGAGCTGTAGGTATGAGCGGCATTCTGCTTTATAGAAGAATCATCTTACCAATTGCTTTTAGACAGGCATTGCCGGCCTATGGCAATGAGATGATATTAATGGTTAAAGGTACATCTCTGGTTAGCACTATTACACTCATGGAGATTACCGGAATTGCAAGATACATCATTGCGAAATACTGGACGCCAGTCGAAATATTTTTGATTGCTGGCATTATTTATTTGGTCATCAACTTTTTAGTAACGCAGATTATTAAGTATGCAGAAATTAAGTTTACACCATACCTAGATCACGCAAAAAAAACCAGATAAAACTTAAACATATTTAGGGTTGTTATTGAGCTAGTAGAATCTGATATTTGGATGCTTTATTTTTGATCTAGATCCTCTTTTTTATTCATTTCAGATTCCACTTCATCCATCATCGCATTGTGGGCCTTGTCAGCCCAATCAGTCTTCTGAATGTCAGATTTTTTGTTCTTTGATTGTTTAGCGGTTTCACGGACTTTAAAAAATGAGGAAAAAAACAAACCAAGTTCGAAAAGAAGCCAAATAGGGATTGCGATAAGGACCTGCGAGATGACGTCTGGGGGTGTCAAAATCATTCCCAAAGCAAAAGAGCCAATAATGACGTAAGCGCGATTTTTTTTAAGGCGTTCAGCTGTGGTTGCCCCAAACATGATCATCAGGATTGTTGCAATCGGAACCTCAAAGGCCACTCCGAAAGCAAAAGAGACTTTAAGAATAAAGTCCAGATAGTACTGGATATCGGGTGCAAAGTCTACTGATGCTGGTCCCACATTCGACAAGAAAGTAAAAATGACGGGAAAAACGATATAGAAAGAGAAAAGCAGCCCAATATAAAAAAGTATCGTTGATGATATTACAAGTGGCATTACTAATTTTTTTTCATGTCGATAAAGTGCGGGTGCTGTGAATGACCATAACTGGTAGAGCAAATAAGGCATAGCTATATAGATGGCAAGAATCAATGACATCTTGAGTGGCGTCAAGAAGGGAGAGATAACGCCAATAGCGATAAGGTTGGAGCCTGGTATTGCTTGCACAATGGGTGCCGCTATAAAGTTGTATATATCATCGGCAAAGGGAAAAAGAATCGCGAATAAAATCACAATCGCAATGACCGAACGCAATAGTGCGCTCCTTAGTTCAATCAGATGCTGGACGATTGGCATTTTTTCTTGTTCTAGTGTTTCCGGCATTATCTTTTAACTTTGTTCTTGTTTGATGATAGGTCGCTAATCTTGGAAGCCTTATTCTTGATTTCATCAATACCACTTTTGGCTTCATCCAGGGTTTGCGAAATCAGCAATTCTTCATTTTTAACCGAGAGTTGCTCCTTAAGCTCTTCCGATTGAATTTCACTATTAATGTCGTCCTTAACTTTGGAGACAAATTTTTTGAATTTGCCAACATAAAAACCAGCCTTACGGGCCAATGCAGGCATCTTTTCAGGACCAACCACAATCAAGGTGATGACAAATATGACAGCGATCTCCCACATACCGAAATCAAGCATAATATTGCCTATTGAATGACTCACTTCGACGGGCTGCGTAGAAATAAATCTTGAAAGTTAATTGTTGTATTCTGATACCCATAAGAACCTGGAAATCTAGAGAAATAAAAGAATGATATAAGTGATTTATTATACAATAATGGCGGTAATAACTAGTTTCTTAATGCTTAATAGGATCAACACAAAATAATGGGGTCAGTATTGGACATTGTAGATGGAATAAAGGTTGTTGATTCAGGCTATATACGCCAAGAAATGGCTGCAATATATCTAGTCAGGCAGGGCAACGAGATTGCCATTATAGAGACAGGCACTAAGCACAGCATCCCCAAAGTCCGACAAGCTCTCGAAAAAGATGGGCTGAATTTTTCAAATGTGGCCTATATCATACCAACGCACATCCATCTTGACCATGCCGCGGGTGCAGGAGAATTGATGAAACTGTGTCCAAATGCACAGCTTGTGGTCCATCCTCGGGGTGCTCGACACATGGTAGACCCGAGTAAACTTATTGCAGGAACGGTCGCAGTTTATGGAGAAGACAAATTCAATCAACTCTATGGCGATATCGTGCCGATAGATTCCTCTAGGATTATTGAAGCTGATGATAACTTTGTACTCGACTTTGGCGGAAGGGAGTTTAAGTTTATTGACACTCCAGGTCATGCAAAGCATCACTTTTGTGTTTGGGATAGGATGACCGAGTCTATGTTCACGGGAGACACTTTTGGCATATCATATCGAGACTTTGATAATGGCGATGAGGTGTATATTTTTCCCACGACAACGCCAATACAATTTGACCCAGAAGCATTGATTGATAGTATAGAAAAGTTAATGGAATATAAACCTAAACGTGTTTGTTTGACTCATTTCGGTGCAATCAAGCCGACAAACAAAGTGATAGAGCAGTTAATAGATGGCATTAACTTTGTGAGCAGTCTTGCAATTGAATACGCAACACAAGATAACGCCGAAGAAAAAATTCAAAATATAATGATGGATCATTATCTGCAACAACTTCGAAAAATGGGCTTTACTGATCAAGATTCATGTAGAGAAAAGCTAATGGTTGATGTTGAACTTAACACACAAGGCCTGATTTACTGGCAACAAAAAATTGCTCAGGCCAAAAGGAAAATTAACGGAGAAAGAGATGGACGTAAAAACAGCACTGGCAGAACGTAAATCAACGAGGGCTTTTCTGGATAAGGAAGTCCCAATTGATGTCATAAATACCATTATAGAACAGGCCAAGACTTCACCTTCAGGTGCTAACACTCAGCCCTGGCAAGTAGCGGTCGTGACTGGAAAAAGCAAGACAAATCTTTGCAATAAACTGGAAAAGACATATCGCTCTGGAAATAAAGGTGCTATGGACTACCACTACTACCCAACAGAGTGGACTGGAGAATATAAAGAGAGAAGAAGGGATTGCGGTCTATTGCTCTACTCCACTTTGGAAATAACAAGAGAAGATAAACAAAGGCAAATAGATCAATGGGCGCTCAATTATCAGGCATTTAACGCACCCGCCATGCTTCTCATTTTTATGGATAATTTTTTACGAAAGGGCTCTTTTATGGATTGCGGTATGTTTATACAATCGATTATGCTGTCGGCTGTTGAGCATGGCCTAGCAACCTGTCCACAGGCGGCTCTTGGGGAATACCCGGATATTGTCAGAGAAGAGCTTTCTTATGATGCAGATAAGCTGTTGCTTTGCGGAATTGCGCTCGGCTATGAAGACAAGTCTGAAATTGTCAATAGCTACAGAACGCCTCGAAAAGAGCTAGACAACATGGTTCGTTATTTTTCTTGATAGGTTTGATAGATCAAAATTAAATATTGATTACATGTACAATAATTTCTCGTGTCTGCTGTTATGAGCATACCAGACAACGAATTGAATTTATTATTTAGCAATAAAAAGGAGCAAAAATTATGTCTGCAGGAATCCATAAAATTGATTTTTCATCACCTGATGAAGTAAGAAGACCTGAAAAAACCACAGTTGAAATTATCTCGATTGGTCATGTTAACGTTGCCCGAATGACTGTTCAGCCAGGCTGGATATGGTCTGAGTGTATTGCACCTGTAGCAGGTACTGAAAGCTGTCAAGCACACCACCTGGGAATTGTTCAGTCAGGTCGGCTACTGGTTGAACACGAGGACGGCAGCACGGAGACAATCAGTCCAGGAGACGTGTATGAGTGCAAGCCTGGTCATCAAGCCCAGGTAGTGGGTGACGAGCCTTGTATTATGATTGAATTTAACAGTGAAACGGCACAAACCTACGCAAAAGGTTAAACAAACCAAGTAAATATTAATTAAATGACAAAACTTGCTATTATTGATGATGATCAGGAGATTCTTACACTTCTCGATGACTATCTTGCAAAAAATGGATTTGAAGTGGAAGGTTTTACAGATGGAGAGTCTTTTTTAAGTAGAGACGAAACTGAATTCGATTTACTTATATTAGATATTGGCCTGCCAGGTATTGATGGGCTGGAAATTTGTAGAAGGTTGCGACAAAAATCAAGCATCCCCATTATCATGCTTACCGCTGCCAGTGATGACCTAGACCGCATATTGGGTTTGGAGTTAGGGGCAGACGACTATTTAGGCAAACCATTCAATCCTAGAGAGCTCTTGGCACGAATTAAGGCTCTTCTCAGGCGTATGTATATCGATACCGAAGGAGAATCATCTGATCAACAAATCGAAATAAACTATGCCGCCAGAAAAGCTTCTATAGCAGGTATAGAACTAGATCTAACTGGTGCCGAGTTTGATTTGCTGGGTGTTTTTCATAAACAGATTGGAACCGTCTTAAGTAGAGATAAGATTAGTCAATTATTGCACCGTAGACGGATAGAGCCATTCGATCGTTCTATTGACACTTCCGTAAGCCGCTTACGTCAAAAGCTTAGTGATCATCTTGAAGGAGAAATTATTCAGAGTGTTCGAGGTAAAGGATATGTATTTCTTTTGAAAAAATGACAGCTAAAACTTCAAATCTTTCTTGGTTAGTGCCAAAAACTATATTAGCCAGAGTGACTTCTATAATTTTTATTGGCGTCCTAATAGCTCAGTTATTAGGTACTTGGATTTGGGTTGAGCAATTAAAGTCCTCAGAGAGAGACAGAATGACTGAACTGTCTCAATCTATGGGAAATCATATCGGCAAGGCTATTGGTTTTTTTGAAAAATTGCCAAATCAGTATCGACAGGAAACCCTTGAAGAATTTCGTACAAATGGTGGGACTTTCTTAGATTTTGAAGCAGAGTTCTTTGTTTCAATGAATCCAGAATATATCGATTTGACTCCAATTGCAACTACTGAATTTTCTTTATTGGTTCGAGATAATATACAAAAAAGTATGTCTCCTTATATGGGTCAGATTGAAGATTTGAATCTTTCATTTGTAAGTTTTGAGAATGCTAAAACAATGACACCAAATAAACCATTAATGGGATTAACAGACAACAATGCGATAGTTTCGTTATCACCGATATGGAAAAACCTTGGACTTATAGCACCTAAAGATGAAATTCCCATTGCAGTAATTCAATTCAGATTAAATCAACAAACTGGTTGGATGTATTTAGCAACAATTATTCCTAAAGGTGAATTACTACTAAGTTTTGATTGGATTAATGGGGAACGTATATTTACTTCTATAGCGGTATCTTTGACTGTACTTCTACTGACTTTTTTATTTGTTCGTAGGATTATTTCGCCTCTCAAGCTCCTAGCTCATCAGGCAGATCTTCTAGGAAGAGGTCGTAACCCACGACAGCTAGAGGAAAAGGGCTCAAAAGAGATAGTAGCGACGATAGGCGCATTTAATTCAATGGCTAAACGCATTCGGAGATTTATTGCAGATAGAGAGCGAACGTTTACAGCAATCTCGCACGACCTGAAAACACCATTAACTCGAGCACGTCTCAGGGTTGAGGGAATTGAGGAAGGTCCCATCAAAGAAAACTTGATTGGAGATTTAGACTACCTTGAGACTATGGTAAAGGGAAGTTTGCAAATCATGACAGATGGTGCAGAACATGAAAACACTACCGTCATTGATTTAAAAGAGTTGCTTAACACGATACTTAAAAAGGAAGAAATTCTTCACCTTCCCATTAAGTTAAGTATGAATGAAAAGATTACTATGAAGGGGAGACCTGTTGCTATTGAACGTCTTTTTTCTAATTTGATCAATAACGCAATGACCTACGGTAAAGGGGTTGAAGTGAAAGGGAAAAAAATACGCAATGGCATACTCATACAAATCATGGATAAAGGCCCTGGATTGAGTGATGTTGATAAAGAAAATGTTTTTAAGCCTTACTATCGTTTGGAACACAAACTAAGCGAAGCTCATTCTGGTTTAGGAATGGGTATAGCCAGAAACATAGCAAATATTCATGGTGGCGAACTTGAATTAAAAGATCGACCAGGTGGTGGTTTAATTGTTGAGGTTTACTTTCCTGTGTAGAGTCTTTTTAAAAGATGCCGACATTTAATAGCAAAGAATTTTTACTAGAACACATAAGCTCCATCATGTCTTTTTATCACCCACGCTGTATTGACAAAGTGGTTGGTGGATTTTTTCAAAACTTCCGCGATGACGGTAGTGTCTATGATGCAAAGACCCGGCATTTGGTCAGTAGTACCCGTTTTATCTTCAATTATGCGATGGCCGCAAAAGAGTTTAAAAATAGCGAGTATTTGGATGTCGCTCAACATGGTATTGATTATCTACGCCAATTCCACCTTAATAGCAATACTGGAGGTTATGCATGGATTTTAAATGACAAAGAGATTAAAGATCCAACCAATTATTGCTATGGACTGGCATTCGTGCTCCTGGCTTACTCGACCGGCTATAAAGCAGGTCTTTCAGAGTCTAAAAAATATATCGATGAAACTTTCAATCTGATGGAAAAATATTTTTGGTCTGAGGAAGCAGGTTTATATTGCGACGAGATCAGTGCAGACTGGAGTCATGTATTCGAGTATCGCGGACAAAACGCCAATATGCACTCCTGCGAAGCACTCATTATGGCTTTCGAGGCCACTCAAGAAGAGAAATATTTGCAACGTGCGCTTCTGGTGGCAGGAAATATTTGCCAAAGGCAGGCAAAACTAGCTGATGGCTTGATATGGGAACATTACGATTCTGACTGGAAGATTGACTGGTCATTCAATAAGGACACTCCAGACGACTTATTCCGACCTTGGGGTTTTCAAATTGGCCATCTAACTGAATGGGCAAAGTTGTTGGTTATATTGGAAAGATACGTTGATAAAGATTGGTTATTGATTCGAGCTCAAGAATTATTCGATGTTGCTGTGGATAAAGGTTGGAACTCAAATTCAGGCGGACTTGTCTACGGCATTGCGCCAGACGGCAATGTTTGCGATGGAGACAAGTACTTCTGGGTTCAGGCTGAATCTATTGCTGCTGCAGCGATACTAGCAAAGAGAACAGGCAAGAAGAGTTACTGGGATTGGTACAACCGTATTTGGGATTATAGTTGGAATCATATGGTCGACCACGAATATGGCGCCTGGTTTAGAATTTTGGATTCAGAAAACAATAAATATGATAACCTGAAGAGTCCTGTGGGTAAGACTGACTACCACACCATGGGTGCCTGCTACGAGGTGCTAAATTCACTTTGAGTTTCAAAAAAATATTATATCAAGGGATACAAAAAAAACAAAGCTGAATTAAATTCTGGGATACTTATCTCGAAAAAAAAAGCAAAACCAATTACGAAATTTTATTCACTAAGTGGAATTTTAAATGAAGAGTAGCCGAGACCAAAGTCCAGAAAATATTATTGAAACTTGGACTGAGTGTTTTAATAGTGGCAATTTAGAATGCATTCTGGACATGTATCACGAGAGTGCCATCTTATTGCCAACATTTTTGTCTAAAGCATTATCTTCTCGAGAACAAATAAAAGACTATTTTATTAAAACTATAGAAGGCCAAGCTTCGGTAGAGCTAGACCATGATAAAACTATAAAAAAGAGATTTTCAGAAGATATATATTTGATGACTGGTACCTACACCTTCTGTATTAAGACAAAAGAAAATGCTAAATATCTGTCTTGGTTCACTTTCTTGATTGACTTGTCAGCCGATTCACCAATTAAACATCACCACTCTTCTAGAGTGCCATTTGAGTTCGCCCAAGATCGCTCAACTCCTCAACCGTAAATCTAGCTTTAAAGTCAACCTCGTAGTCTTCAGCTGCAAAGTCAGGAGGACTCTTTCCTTCGAGAAATTTCTGAGTTTGCTTTTTAGCATAATTTAAATTTTTCTGACACTTTGGTGAGGCGCCAATATACATTACATTTGAATAATCCTTGCCTGAATGCTTATCGGCTACTGAATGAGTGATGTCTGGATGCCACCAGACAGTATCACCTGGACTCACTTCTGGAATAGAAACCAAGCCAGCCAGAAGGTCTTCGTGATACTTTGAAGAGATATTGAGAGGGCGACCAGGCTCTGCATCGCAAAGATTGTCTGGAGAGATATCATCCTGCAATGCACGAAGCAGTAGATAGCTCATACAATTCGCGATAGGAATCACTGAAAGGGTACCATCTAAAGGTCCTTGAGAGGTAAGTGCAGTCCATCCCTGGAAAGTTCTGAACATTGAACAAACAGCCGGTGACTTGTACTCATTTGTCTGAGTCCGATAAGCCGCTTTCCATGGGTCATAAGATGAATAATCGCCATTAAATACAGCGCTATATACTTTTTGATAGCCTTGGTCAACCCAGCGCTCAAATGAGCCGCCATCTATATGAGGTGATAGGCCTAAACTTACATCACCAGGTTCACGGCGTCGAATTCTATCGGCATAAATATAGTCCTGATTAGGGTCGAACTCATCACCTGTGTTCGTTGAGACATCCCACAATGAATTTAAAAATTTCTTGGTATTTGCCATTGATTCGGATTGCCTAGCAAGCATCTGTGGCTTTGACCAATAAATTCCAAAAATTTGTGGTTCACCTGACTTTAATTGAGAAAAATATTGATCCATACCTGCTTTTTCAATTGATTTAGTATGGTAGTCATTGTGCAAAATATATTCAGCAACTTCGTCATTCCAATCTCTGGCTAATTGCTCGTCAAAGACACCTCGAATAATTAAAGATCCTCGACGCTTTATCTCAGAAATTTGAGAATTTGACAAGTTACCACTTAAAATAGATTTGTAGTTAATTTCTGGAATAACGGGAATGTTATTGAGCTGCATACTTTGTATATACTCAACTTCCCTTTTAATATTCGAGGAAACCGTTTCAAAGCTTTTCTTTACATCTTGAAGACCACACAAAAAGGATTTGGTTTTGGTAATTTCTTGTTTTATTGTGTTTTCCATGATTTATTTCATAATAAGTACAAGAAAGAACAATACGATATATGAAGCTAGCGGAATATTATAAAGAACTTTGGTTCTCTTTTTTTAATAAGCGCAACATCACTCTTATTACTATCAAATAAATTTTACATCTTTCTAGCCAAGACAAAATATACATTGGTCTCAATTTTTTTGATTAATTCAATGTGTTACAAATCATGACGAAATGTGTCAAGGTATTGACAATATAATGAATTCAGATAATATTTTTAGTCAAGCAAACTCCAATAACGCTAAAAAGTTATTTGGTTTGTAAGCTTTGTTCGTTTAATGCTTATTGCATTAAGATGAGCATTTATTTTTAATAATGGAGAGATAAAAATGGTTAAAAAACTATTTACAAAATGTTTAGCGGCATGCTTGGTTCTTTCTTTTGGTGCAACTCAAGTTTTAGCAGACGACGTTGAGGTTCTACATTGGTGGACTTCAGGTGGTGAAGCTGCAGCAGTTGGTGTGTTAAAAGATGACTTAGCTGGTAAAGGTGTTGGCTGGAAAGACATGCCTATAGCTGGTGGTGGTGGTGACGCTGCTATGACAACGCTTAAAGCTCGTGTTACAGCTGGCAATGCTCCGACAGCAGTCCAGATGCTTGGTTTTGATATTCAGGATTGGGCTGCTCAAGGCGCTCTAGCTAACCTAAATGATGTAGCCGCTGCAGAGGGCTGGGATGCAGTTGTTCCTGCTGCCTTGCAAGCTTTCTCTAAGTACGATGGTAATTGGGTTGCCTCGCCTGTAAATGTGCACTCTACTAACTGGGTTTGGATTAGCAAATCAGCATTAGATGCAGCAGGTGGAAATGCTCCTACCACATGGGAAGAGCTGGTTTCTGTACTTGACGCAATGAAGGCGAATGGAATAACTCCACTCGCACATGGTGGACAAGCATGGCAAGAAGCAACTATTTTTGATGGCGTTGCTCTTAGTCTAGGAAACGGCTTCTATAAATCAGCATTGATTGATTTAAACGAAGACGCTCTCGGAGGTGCGTTGATGGTTGAAGCATTCAATAGAATGGCAACACTACGTTCTTACGTTGACGATAACTTCTCTGGTCGTGATTGGAACTTGGCATCAGCTATGGTGATTAATGGCGAAGCTGGTATGCAAATGATGGGCGACTGGGCGAAAGGTGAATTCTTGAAAGCCGGCCAGAAGCCTGGTTCAGATTTCGTTTGTATCCGTTTCCCAGGAACTCAGGGTTCAGTAACGTTTAACTCTGACCAATTCGCTATGTTTAGCGGTTCTGGAAGTTCTGATGCACAGAAAGCTATGGCATCATCTGTTATGAATCCAGTCTTCCAATCAGCCTTTAATGTTGTGAAGGGTTCAGTACCAGCGCGTACTGACGTTCCTGATATGATGTTTGATGGTTGTGGTAAGAAAGGTATGGCAGATCTAGCCGCAGCAAACGCTGCTGGTAGCTTGTTTGGTTCTATGGCTCATGGACATACAGTCCCTGCTGGAATCAAAAATGCGATCTACGATGTTGTTACTGCTCACTTTAATGGTGAGTATTCAGCTGAAGAAGCAGCAGCAGAGATGGTTGCTGCAGTTGCAGCTGCAAAGTAAACTAAATTTAATCTAATTTCGTTCTTAGATTTTATTGGGTTTATCTCCTTTAATAGTTGGCGAATTAATAGTTCGCCAACTATTTTTTTGATTAGAATTGTAATAAATGAAAAATTACCTTCAACTTTGGCTCCCTAGAATTGTTTTAGCACCAAGCTTTTTTCTGATTCTAGTTTTTGTATACGGATTTATTATCTACACTGGATATTTGTCCATGACTGATTCCCGTATGCTTCCTACTCATGAATGGATGGGTTGGGATAACTATTTCAAGATATTTCGTTTAAGGCATTGGAAAATTGCCGTTAATAATCTCTTTATTTTTGGTTTTTTATATATCGTCATTAGCACCTTAATTGGTCTACTTTTAGCTATATTGCTAGATCAGAAAATAAGAGCAGAGGGAATTATCCGTCCAATCTTCCTTTACCCTATGGCTTTATCTTTTATTGTTACAGGTACAGCTTGGAAATGGTTCCTAGATCCAGGTATTGGAATTGAAAATATTGTCCATCTATGGGGATGGGAGGACTTTAAATTTGATTGGATTAAAAATCGTAGTTACGCAATATATACAGTAGTAATCGCAGCGGTATGGCAAAGCTCAGGTTTTGTAATGGCAATGTTCTTGGCTGGGCTAAGAGGGATTGATGGGGAGATAATGAAGGCAGCTCAGATTGATGGTGCTTCTGGCTTTCGTATTTACAAACGAATCATTATCCCAATGCTTCGTCCTGCCTTCCTATCAGCCTTTGTAATTCTTGCCCACCTGTCAATAAAGGCCTACGATTTGGTCATTGCTTTAACTCATGGCGGTCCAGGAAGGGCGACCGAACTGCCTGCAACATTTATGTATTCGTATACCTTTGAACGAAATCAGATGGGTGTAGGTGCTACATCAGCAATAATTATGCTGGTAATGATTTTTTCAATCATTATTCCTTATCTCTACAGCGAACTCAGAAGTGAGGATCAAAAGTGAAATTAAATGCCTTACAAGAGAGCAATATAAACAAATCAAGAATGTCGCGAACTTTGATTTATATCGTGCTCTTTGTGTTTGTCATTTATTATTTATTGCCCCTCTATGTGATGATGATTAATTCATTTAAGCATCTTGATGATATACGTTCAGGTGGTATGTTAAATTTACCATCCATTTGGACACTTGATCCTTGGAAGTCGGCTTGGTCTAGCGCACAAATTGGAATAGACCCTAGTGGTCTTAAACCATATTTATGGAATTCGATTCTAATGGTTGTTCCTGCGGTATTTATATCAACAGTATTAGGTTCTTTAAATGGTTATGTTTTAACTAAGTGGCAATTCAGAGGTCATGGAGTGGTATTTGGTTTACTATTGCTGGCATGTTTTATTCCCTTTCAGGTAGTCTTAATTCCAATGGCAAAAATCCTTGGACTGCTTGGTTTAGCAGGAACAACATCGGGATTAATTTTGGTTCATGTGGTATACGGTTTGGGTTTCACAACACTCTTTTTTAGAAATTATTATGCCGCCTTTCCAACAGAAATTGTTAAGGCTGCACAAATTGACGGAGCAGGTTTTTTTCGGATTTTTTGGCGTGTCTTGTTACCAAGTTCAGGACCGATCATAGTGGTAACGGTTATATGGCAATTTACGAATATATGGAATGACTTTTTATTTGGCGCTTCGTTCGCTGATTTTGATTCTATTCCAATGACTATAGCTTTAAACAACCTTGTCAATTCATCGACAGGAGTTAAGGAATATAATGTTCATTTTGCAGGAGCAATCTTGGCAGCATTACCAACTCTTATTGTATATATCGTCTCAGGGCGATATTTTGTTCGTGGTTTAATGGCAGGTGCTGTCAAGGGTTAAAAATGATTTTTTTGGAATTATTAATTTAAGGATAGAAATATGGCTTCACTAACGATTAGCGATCTTTATAAGAATTTTGGCGCTGTCGAGGTACTGAAAGGAATTGATCTTTCTATAGAGGATGGTGGTTTTTTAGTTTTGGTAGGGCCTTCTGGTTGCGGAAAATCAACTTTGCTGAATACCATCGCTGGACTGGAAGAAATCACGAGTGGTGAAATTTTGATTGGGGATAATTCGGTTGCAGGTTTGCATCCCTCAAAGCGCAACATTGCCATGGTTTTTCAGTCCTATGCACTTTATCCCAATATGACAGTTTCTCAAAATATTAGTTTTGGTATGGAGATGCAGGGTATAGACAAAGATGAACGAAGTAAAGCCGTCGACAAAGTAGCTGATACTCTTCAAATTAGTGAACTTTTAGATCGAAAGCCTAGTCAACTTTCAGGTGGTCAGAGACAGCGTGTGGCGATGGGTCGTGCGATTGTACGTGAACCAGAGGTATTTTTGTTTGATGAACCTTTGTCAAATCTTGATGCGAAATTACGTATCGACATGAGGACTGAAATTAAAAGACTTCATCAACGATTGGGTTCCACAATTATTTATGTAACCCATGACCAAATTGAGGCTATGACCTTGGCAACTAAGATAGCTGTCTTAAAGGATGGTTGTATCCAGCAGTATGGTTCTCCATACGAAATTTATAACAATCCTAGTAATATGTTTGTTGCGAATTTTATGGGAGCTCCTTCAATGAACTTAATCGAAGGACAAGTTAAGAAAGTTGGTAATAATATAGAGTTTCAAATGAAAAGTAGTAGTGGTGAAAATGTTTCATTGCCTGTTAGTGATGTAAAAGGTCTAGAGAGTTATATTGATAAATTGGTGGTTTGCGGTATACGTCCTGAAGCAATCACGGATTTAGAATTATTAGCTAATGATTCAAATACTGAAGTTGTTGAAAAAGAGCTACTTGTTGATGTTGTTGAGCCGGCAGGTTCTGACACCTTTGCAATTCTGGAATTGGGAGAAAAACAGGTTGTTGCTCGACTCAACGGGAACTCAAGAGTCTCAGCTGGTGAGAAAGTTAAGCTAATCTTTAATTTATCTCAGACAGTCTTCTTTGATAAAACAACTGAGGGACGTATAAGGTAAATCACTATGAGTAGAAGTTTTACAAGATTTGGAATCTCTATCCCTTCAATAGGGCTTGGTACCTGGGAGTTGAGAGGACGTAAGTGCAGAAGGGTGGTTCGAAAGGCTCTAGAAGTAGGATATCGTCATATTGACACCGCAGCGATGTATGAAAACGAATCAGCAGTTGGTAGTGGAATAGTTGACTCCGGTATTGATAGAAATGAGTTTTTTTTAACAACTAAAATTGACACTACCAAAGTTAAAAATGAAGGAATCGTTGAAGCATTTAATCAAAGCCTTTCAGATCTTAAAACTGACTATGTTGACTTGCTATTAATTCATTGGCCAACCTTCAGCACTAATCTTGGAGATATGCTTGAAATAATGTATGGTATTAAAGAAAACCAAAAGGCAAAGGCTATTGGTGTTTCAAATTTTAACACTACCCTCTTAAACGAGTGTGCTCGCCTTGGTTTTGAAGATATTTATTGTAACCAGGTTGAATACCACCCATTTCTTTCACAAGAAATACTCCTTAAAAAGATGAATGAAATGGATGTTATACCTGTAGCTTACTGCCCTATTTGTCGTGGAGATGTAGCTAAAGATAGTGTAATTATAGAGTTGTCTGAAAAGTATAAAAAAACTCCAGCTCAAGTCACATTGAGGTGGCTTATTCAACAGCAATCAGTTGCAATTCCAAAAAGTGCAAAAAAACGAAGACTAAAAGAAAACATTGATATCTATGATTTTGAGATTGATGATCAAGATATGGATCGAATACATAGTCTTGCACGAGGTCAAAGATTAGTCCCTAATCTCGATTCAAACCCTTTGTTAGGCGCCTGGGATTAAACACTAAATATCAGCATAAAGAAAGAATTATTTACCTAAAAGACCTGATTTTCGTTGAATTTCATTAATGGCTTGAGTTACGACTATAGAAATTGAAAAATCTGAGGGAGTACCTGAATTAGCCTGATCAACAAAATCATCCACCATAAGCTTGTACTGGTCACAACTAGGAAAACTAATTCTTTCACCTCTCTCTAGACCGCCTCTTGACCAGTATGCATAGGTTAAATCAGGTGGGTTGACTGGCACATCAAGTTTTGCCCAACCATTATCAGCTAGGACATGTAGGCTTTGGCAAAGCGCGGCATCGCCAGAAACGGTAAAGTTAAGAATCTCTCCATTTGGCCACTTCAGAACCGCATCTACCTGCTTTTCGACATCAAAATTATCATTCATCTTTGCGAAAGCTGAAACGACTTCGGGTGTGCCATCAAAAAGTAGGCAACCAGCAAGAATCGCATAGCAACCAATATCATAAAGAGGGCCTCCACCAAAACTACTACTATTGCGATAATTTCCTTCAGGCTGTTGTGGATAGCTAAAAATGAAATGTGCAGTCTGAATATTTCCGATATCTAACTCTTGTAACCATTTCCACTGTGGATGATATCTGACCATAAAGGCTTCCTGAAAATACAATTCACTCTTAGTGGCTACTCTTTCTAGTTGAGATAATTCTTCTATATTTAATGCAACAGGTTTTTCACAAAGCACATGCTTACCTGACTTGAGTGCGGCGATGGAGTAGGGTACATGAAGGTGGTTTGGTAGAGGATTGTAGATTGCTTCAATAGATGGTTCTGCCAACAAGCTCTCATAGTCTGTCTCAATAACGTCTTGATAAATCTCTGTCAAAGATTTTTGGCCAGGATTTCTGCGTCCAAGATGGGTAACCTCATGTCCAGCCTCAATGATTGCTGGCACAAGCCATTCACGAGCTATTTTGGCTTCACCTAAAATACCGAATCTCATTTAATTTCTACCAATAATTTTTTCATGATATTAGAGTTGATAGAGTGAATTTTAATTCTTAATTCTATTTGTTGTTAATATTTTTCACACTCTTTCTTTCAATAAGCTCAACAGGAAAATTATGCTCAACGCTCAATTGTAGGTCATAGCATGTATTCAACAAATATCTCACTGCGGCTAAGGCCATATCATCGAATGGGACACGAACAGTAGATAACGGTGGAGAGGTGAAAGGTGCTATTTCGTTATCGTCATAACCAAGTACGGAAATGTCATCAGGCACATTAAAACCTTTGCTAGTTAAAGTTGCTATGGCTGACATTGCGGATTGGTCATTCCCACAGAATAAAGCAGTGAAATCTAGATTTCTCTTTAACAGCGTCATTACACCTTTTTGCCCTTTAATAAAGCTATAGTCTCCCTCAATAATAAATTCAGATGGGATAGTAATGCTGTTGTCTTTCATTGCATCTAAAAATCCTTCATGTCTTTTTCTACCATCTTCAGTTTGAAAGTCACCGGTAATGCTAGCAATACTTTTATGGCCTTTATCTACCAAGTGTTGACCAGCAATATATCCTGCTTTGTAATGGTTAAAATAAAAACATTTCTGGTCAATTTTTTCGATCCGATTGTTTAGTAATACAATGTTGGGGAAATATTTTTCGATATAAGCAATATCAAAATGTGTGATGTCGGTACCCCAAAATATAATCCCATCACATCCCTTACTAATTAAGTCATTAACAGAGTCAATTGCTAAATTAGGATTTTCTGAATTACTGATGTCACCGTTAGTTACAAGGCAGTGTTTTTGATGAGTGATAAGTTCGTGGTCAATAACTCGGAGAGTTTGACTATTAAAAGTTCCTGCTAATTCAGTGCCCCAAATTCCAATAGTATTAAATTTTTTTGATACTAAAGAACGTGCAGACTGGTTTGGTTTGTAATTCAAAGTTTTAATAGCTTTGTTTACTTTTAATCTAGTTTTGTCTGATACAGAGTCTTTACCATTAATAACTCTGGAAACACTTCCAATTCCTACTCCAGCTAATTTTGCTACATCTATTATTGTTGCCATCTATAATTACTTTTAAAACTCTTAAATTCCGTATTTTTACCATATTAAAAAGGGTTTACAGACCTTTTCTTTTATTTTTTATTTATCTTATAATTAACCGTTGACAAGTTATATTATTTATGTATATAATTGGAAACGCTTCCAAATTTTTTATTAGTTAAGGAGCTAAAGAAGTATTTTTTACAACAATAGAACAATCCTTTAGTTTTTTCATAAAGGGTTTTTATATTTTATTAATGGAGAGTTAAATATGAAAAAAATTAATTCACTGGCGTGTGTGACTGCTGCATTTTTTGCAGCTTCCACTGCACTCGCCGGCAACGTATCCGTATTTGGACCATGGCTTGGTGGAGATCAGGAGAACGTAGAGGCAGTCCTTGATGGATATGCGAATGCCACAGGGAATACATATTCGTATGTAGGTTCTGACAGCTTTGAGCAACAAGTTCGAATTGATGCAGAAGCTGGCTCTGCTGCTAATGTGTCAGTGTTTCCACAACCAGGTCTGGCTGCTGATTTTGCTAAATTAGGTTTTTTAACACCTTTAGCTTCTGGTACTGGTGATTGGGTTAGAGACAATTATGCCGCTGGTCAATCTTGGGTAGATCTTGGCACATATGCAGACCCAGATGGTAAAGATAATTTGTATGGCTTTTTCTACAAGATAGATGTAAAGTCTTTAGTCTGGTACAATCCAGAAAACTTTGAAGATGCTGGTTATGCAGTGCCTAGCAGTATGGAAGAGCTTAAAGCCCTCAATGATCAGATAGTGGCAGACGGTAGTACACCATGGTGTATCGGTTTGGGATCTGGTGGCGCAACTGGCTGGCCGGCTACTGACTGGGTAGAAGATATGATGTTACGAACACAATCACCAGCTATATATGATGATTGGGTCTCTAACGAAATGAAGTTCAATGACCCTCGTGTTGTTGCAGCGATTGAGCAGTTTGGTGCTTTTGCACGTAACGAAGCGTATGTTGCTGGTGGCTCCGGTGCGGTTTCTACTACTGACTTCCGTGATAGCCCTAAAGGTTTGTTTAGTTCACCACCGCAGTGCTACATGCACCGCCAAGCTTCCTTTATCCCGGTTTTCTTCCCTGAAGGAACCACTGTGGGTGAAGATGCAGATTTCTTCTACTTCCCTGCTTATGCAAGTAGTAACCTGGGCTCACCAGTGTTAGGTGCCGGAACTCTGTTTGCTATTACTAACGATTCGCCTGAAGCGCATTCGTTAATTGAATATCTACAGTCTGTTGAAGCACATGAAATCTGGATGGCGCGTAAAGGATTCCTGACTCCTCATAAGGGTGTGGATACTTCTGTATTCTCTGATCCTACCCTGAAGAAGATGAATGACATTCTTTTAGGTGCCACAACATTCCGTTTCGATGGCTCTGACCTGATGCCTGGTGGCGTTGGCGCTGGATCTTTCTGGACTGGTATGGTTGATTATGCTGACGGCGCGTCTGCTCAGTCAGTAGCTGATGCAATTCAAGCATCGTGGGATGCATTAAAGTAACAACTAAATAGCACTGTTGCTTATATAGCCCTATGTCTTTTCTCCTTGTATAGGGTATTTTTTAAAGTAAATATAGTGTTAACTTTAAACCCCGGACAGTCTAAAATGTCCGGGGTTGTTCCTCCTTCTTATTGTTATATTATTTAGGTATTAGTTATGCAACCTATCATTCAAGGATTATTGATGATCAGCGCCTCAGTGGTTTTTTGCTTAGGCTACTACTACCTGTCGAATTGGTTTTTGGATAATATATTATTACCCGCCCATGGCAGAAACATTAATCGCAATATAAGTTTGGCCAACCAGATACGGCCATGGTTATTCTTGTTTCCTGCATTATTTGTTCTTTTGTTATACCTTGCGTATCCAGTATTGGAGACTTTACGTTTATCCCTAACTGAGCGTCATGCCTATGGGGATGAGTGGGTCGGCTTGACTAACTATGCGCAGATGTTTAATGACCAAAAGTTCTGGGAAGCGTTTCGCAATAATATGTCATGGCTAGTGATTGTACCGGCAATTTCCACTGGATTTGGCTTGTTAGCAGCCCATCTAACAGATCGAATAGGTTGGGGAAACGTAGCCAAATCGATAATTTTTATGCCTATGGCTATTTCTTTTGTAGGGGCTTCGGTTATTTGGAAACTAGTTTATGATGCTCGACCCGTTGACCAAGATCAAATTGGTCTGATAAATGCACTATATCTATTTTTTGGTGGTGATGCACCTCAAACATGGATTACCATGTCATTATGGAATAACTTGTTTTTGATGATAGTTTTGATTTGGATCCAAACCGGATTTGCTATGGTGATTCTTGCAGCTGCTTTACGAAGTATTCCAGAAGAAACAATTGAAGCAGCAATCATAGATGGATCCAACCCTTGGCAGCTTTTCTTTCGAATAAAAGTACCACAGATAAAAGGCACCATACTGGTAGTCTGGACCACAATTACTATTGTCGTATTAAAGGTCTTTGATATTGTTTATGCAATGACCAATGGTCATTGGGGTACACAGGTTCTGGCTAACTACATGTTCGACAAATTCTTTCGTGCTAATGATTGGGGGGTTGGCTCTGCATCCGCAATAGTGCTTATGCTACTTGTTACCCCGATACTGGTTTGGAATGTTAAAAATGCTCGTAAAGAGATTCAATAAAGGAGCAAGCATGGACAATATAGTTGGAAAAAAATCATCACTTAGCTGGGCTGTTAATATTTCGGTAACTGTACTGGTTATTTTATGGTTAATTCCTACCATAGGATTGTTAGTTTCGTCTTTCCGTACAGCTGATCAAATATCGACTAGTGGCTGGTGGAAAGGCTTTAATTCTAACGAACAGAATATAATTGTTCGTACTGCTAATCCACAAACTCAGAAGATTATTGATGGCAAGTATGTCATCGAAGGAATGCTATTTAGCTCTGAAAAAGAAATGACCATTAGTGTTTGGGGGGTTTCATCGCGTGCAATAGACGGTTATATTCCTGGCGAAACAGCTAAATTAACTAAGGGTGGTGAAATTACCCTAAGAGAGGATGGCCATTATCGCATGATAAATGAAAATCCGTTTACAGGCAGTCGTGGCATCAGAGTATTTGTAACAGCACCCATGGCTCCAGAATTTACCCTGGATAACTACCGTAATGTTTTGTTTGATCCTAAAAATGTTGATGGTATGGGAAAGGCTTTTCTAAGCACCTTAATTGTGGCAATACCAGCAACCATTATTCCAATCCTGATAGCAGCCTTTGCGGCTTATGCCTTAGCTTGGATGCAATTTCCAGGTCGCGCGCTATTAGTAGCATTTGTTGTTGGTTTATTGGTAGTGCCTTTACAAATGGCCTTGGTTCCGTTGTTGAAGTTGCACATGCACATTGGTATTGGAAAAGGCTTTCTTGGTGTGTGATCTGATTTTAAAATATTCATGAAACTTATTCTCCCTTTAAGCTTCCCCGCTCTCGCTGCTTTTTCTATTTTTCAGTTCCTATGGACTTGGAATGATCTACTTGTAGCTAAAGTCTTCTTGATTGACTCTTCTGGTCAAACCGAAGTTATGACTTCTAAGCTAGTGGAGTTATTGGGAAGCAGAGGTGGCAACTGGGAAATTTTGGCTACCTCGGCATTTGTTTCAATTGTTGTTCCTTTGATAGTGTTTTTTGCTTTACAGAAATATCTTGTTCGTGGTCTATTAACTGGAGCTATTAAATAAATGTCATGCCTAATCAGTCAAAAATAAATACAGAGACAACGAATTCAACAGTCAATGATAATTGGTGGAAAGGAGGGGTTATCTATCAAGTATATCCACGTAGTTACCAGGATAGCAATGGGGATGGAGTTGGAGATTTAACTGGCATTACTCAACGTTTACCATATATAGCATCACTTGGTGTTGACGCTGTCTGGATATCACCTTTCTTTAAATCGCCGATGAAGGACTTTGGTTATGATGTCGGTGACTATCGTGAAATTGACCCGATATTCGGGACTATGGAAGATTTTGATGCTTTGTTGACTGAAGCCCACAATCTTGGTTTACGTATTATGATCGATTTAGTGCTATCTCATACATCCGACCAACATGCGTGGTTTAAAGAAAGCCGCACTGATCATACTAACCCAAAAAATGATTGGTATGTGTGGGCTGACGCTAAACCAGATGGCACACCACCCAATAACTGGCTGTCAATATTTGGCGGATCTTCCTGGCAATGGAATAGCCAAAGAGAGCAATATTACTTGCATAACTTTCTCAGTAATCAACCTGACTTAAACCTACACAACCTTGAAGTGCAAGACGCTTTATTGGATGTGGCACGTTTTTGGTTGGATAAAGGTGTGGATGGTTTCCGATTTGATACTATTAATTTTTTCATGCATGACAAGCTATTGCGTGACAATCCGCCTCTACCAGAGCATAAAAGAGATCACAGTATAGCAACGCAAGTGAATCCATATAATTGGCAGAATCATTTATATTCTAAGAGTCAACCTGAAAACATAGCATTTTTGGAGCGTATTCGAAGCCTTACAGATCAGTATGAGGGTTTTGCCTGTCTGGGGGAGATTGGCGATGCCCAGAGAGGTATGCAATTATTGGGTGAATACACCTTCGGCGATAAGCGCATGCATATGTGCTATTCCTTCGAGTTACTGGGGAAAAGTCCTGTGACTGCACAGTCGATGAAGGCAGTATTTGATAAAATAGATAGAGAGGCATCCAATGGTTGGCCATGTTGGGCTTTTTCCAACCACGATGTGGAGCGAATGCCTTCTCGCTGGAATCTTAACACTCTATCTAGATACACTTACGCAATATTGCTGCACACCATCCGCGGAAGTGTCTGTATATACCAGGGCGAAGAATTAGGATTAATGGAATCAGAATTGGATTTTGAAGACTTGAGAGACCCATATGGAATTGAATTCTGGCCTGAATACAAAGGTCGTGATGGATGTCGCACCCCTATGGTGTGGCAAGCTAATGCAGTAAATGCAGGTTTTAGTACAGAAAAACCCTGGCTTCCAGTATGTACTGAACAGTCTCAACAGGCTGTAGATGTACAAGAATCTGATGAAGACTCTCTGTTAAAGTTCTTTCGCAAAGCTATCGCTTTGCGAAAGTCGTTTCCAGTACTACAGAGCGGAAAACAAATATCTATGGATGCTCAAGGAGAGCTTCTAAGTTTTATTCGAGAGGATGATTCAAGTTGCTTGTATTGTGCCTTCAATTTGTCAGATGAAGTTTTGGAGTTTTCTCTACCTGAAGGCAGTTGGCAGGATATCAATCAGAACATGGGTAAACTATGTATCGACTCTATTGAAAACAAAAAACTTGGCCCTTGGCAATTTTGTTTTGCACTAAAAAATACTAATAACTAATCTTGCTTATATGACCCAATTAACCCTCAGTAACATAGAAAAATCTTACAAAAACGGCATCAAAGTTCTAAAGGACGTCAGTTTAAATATTGATTCTGGAGAGCTTGTTGTGTTTGTGGGTCCTTCTGGTTGTGGTAAGTCCACCTTGCTCCGCATGATAGCGGGCCTTGAACATATAACTGGCGGTATTCTAGAAATTGATGGACAGCGCATGAACGATATACCAGCTTCTAAGCGCGGCGTAGCCATGGTGTTTCAAAGTTACGCCCTATATCCGCATCTTACCGTTCGCGACAATATGTCCTTTGCTCTCAAGATTGCTAAATATAAACAGCCAGAGATTGATGCTGCTGTTGATAAAGCATCAAAAGCCCTAAAACTTGATACCCTTCTTGACCGGTTACCAAAAGAACTCTCCGGCGGTCAGCGTCAACGAGTTGCCATAGGGCGTGCTATTGTGCGAAATCCTAAAGTTTTTTTGTTTGACGAACCTTTGTCCAATCTGGACGCGGCATTGCGTGTTAAAACTCGTATCGAGATTGCACGTTTGAAAGAATCAATGCCAGAGCGGACTATGATCTATGTAACCCATGATCAGGTAGAAGCTATGACCCTTGCCACTCGAATTGTTGTTTTGGCAAATAATACTGTGGCACAGGTGGGAACTCCATTAGACCTTTATAACAATCCAGAAAATGAATTTGTTGCACAGTTTATTGGCTCTCCTGCAATGAATCTGTTGCCAGGAACAATTGTAAATACAGGAACGCAAACTACAGTCAATCTGAATGATGAATGTGTGGCAGTATCCAGCGTTGCTACAAGCTCTAAAGACATGGGGAAACAAGTTAATGTTGGCATTAGACCTGAGCACTTAAAATTGACAGAAGAAGGTCATATAATTAAAGCGGAGGTTGAAATAACCGAAGCTCTAGGTGAATACACTTTGTTGTATATAAAAAACGCTATGCAAGATGAAAATCTTACTGCCAAAATTCCTGGTACTCATAAGTCATTACGTAATCAGCTGGTTAAGCTTAGTGCTGACCCGAGCAAGGTACATCTATTCCATAATGGGCTAAGTATGCTTTAGTATCATAGTCCATAAAAGTTTCAATTAATATAGTCTGTATATAAAAAAACCTGATGATAATTTGTGCCAGTGAATCGTTGATTGATAATTTAAATAAATTCATAAACTAATTATTTTGACAAATATATATTTACGGAGAAATGATGTATAACTTTCCAAAAGATTCAAAATTATGTGACCCAAAATTTCTTTTTGGGGTAGCCACAGCATCCTATCAAATTGAAGGTGCAACAAACGTCGATGAGCGTTGTCCATCAATTTGGGATACTTTCTGTGCCAAGCCTGGCGCAGTCTACAAACAACATAACGGGGATGTCGCCTGTGATCATTACCATCTATACCAGGATGATGTAAACTTGATTGAAAATTTAGGCATGGATGCCTATCGCCTTTCAATAGCATGGCCTCGCATTATCAGACCTAACGGAAGCATTAACCAAAAAGGTCTGGATTTTTATGACCGAGTCATTAGTGCGCTGGAAGAGAAAAATTTAACCATCATGGCTACGCTCTATCATTGGGACTTACCACAGTATCTAGATGATGAGGGTGGTTGGCTGAATCGGGAAACTGCTTACAAATATGCCAAATATGTTGATGTTGTGAGTTCATATTTTGGCGATAGAATTGATTTTTATGCTACCTTGAATGAGCCATGGTGTAGCGCCTTTCATGGCTATAGTGACGGCAAGCATGCCCCAGGAATTACAGACGATAGGTCTGCCTTTCGAGCTTCCCACAATTTACTACTAGCCCATGGTCTAGCTATTCCCATATTAAGAAAAAATGCGGTTAATTCTAAGCATGGCATTGTGCTTAACTTTACCCCCGCTTATCCTGTCAACGAGTCTGCCAGAGATGTCGCTAATTTTGCTGATGAATACAATCATTGGTTTATTAAGCCAATCATGCAGGGTGAATATCCAGAGACTGTCTATCAGCACTATATTGATTTGATGCCAACTATTGAAGACGACGATATGAATATTATTAATGTCAAAATTGACTTTTTGGGGGTTAATAACTATTCCCGAAGTGTGATTGATCAGGACGGCCAATATCCAAACTATAAACAAGTTTATTTGAGTGATGTTGAGCGCACCCAGATTGGATGGGAGGTTTATCCAGCCGGGTTGTTTAAGTTGCTGACAGACCTCCACCAAACCTATCAATTGCCTCCTATCTATATCACTGAAAATGGCGCTGCTGTTGACGACAAGGTTGTCGATGGTGCTGTAGAAGATGAACAGCGATGTCGCTATTACCAGAACCACTTATCCTCTGTTGATCAGGCAATTCGAAAAGGAGTAGACATTAGGGGATATTTTGCTTGGAGCTTGATGGATAATTTTGAATGGTCTGAGGGATACAAGATGCGTTTTGGTATCGTCTTTGTCGACTATAAAACTCATAAAAGAATACCTAAGAGAAGCGCATTATGGTTTAAAGAGTTTTTAAATGCTCGTCGGCAATAATTTTTTTTGAAAAGTTATGAAACACTTTGACACAAATTGAAACAATCTAAGATAGTGGAAACAATATAATGCAAAAATTATGGTGAAGGCATTAAAAATCAAGAAAATAAAAGTTTTATATAAAATCGCGTTGATTTCATATATTCTATTCCTCTTATTGGTATACATTACTAAATAATATAGTCTTTATACAAAAAACTCCTTATGATAATTTGCGCAGGTGAATCGTTGATTGATATGGTCTCTTTTTTGACAGAGAAAGGAGAAGTACAATATAGTCCGCATGTCGGTGGAAGCATACTGAACAGTGCTATAGCTCTAGGGCGATTGGGAGCCGATGCTTATTATTGTGGAGCCGTCTCTAATGACACTTTTGGAGGGTCGATAGAGGATTGCCTAAGAGACTCTAAAGTTCAGGAAGATTTTATTATTAAAACCAATCGACATACAACACTTGCCTATGCTGATGTAACTGATGATGTTGCGAAATACACCTTTGTTGATGAAAACTCCGCTGGCAGGTTGATTGATGAAAACAGCTTAAAGCCATTTGTCAATAAAATAAATAATGCCAAAGCTTTACTGGTTGGAGGGATCAGCCTACAGGCCGACCCCTGTGGCACGAGCTGGCAATGGCTGGTCGAGCAAGTTACAGGTCATTGCGTGATTTATTTTGATGCCAATATCCGCCCTAACTTCATAGAGGACAAAGATAAATATCTTGAACGTTTTGGACGATTAATCAGGAAAGTAGATATTATCAAAATCTCTAAAGAGGATTATAGCTATCTATGTGGCGAACAAGACTTTGAAAAAGTAACTGCTGAATGGCTTGACAAGGGCATCAAAATGGTTGTATTGACCCTAGGCGAAAAAGGGGCCAAAGTGATATTTGATGGTGGCAAGGAAATTAGTGTTAGCACAGAACCAGTGAAGGTCATTGATACGATTGCTGCAGGGGACAGTTTTAACGCAGGACTGCTATTTGATTTAGATAAACAAAATATGCTAGATCAAGAAAAATTAGCCAGTATAGATACAACAACACTTAAAAAGACACTGACTTTTGCTAATCAAGTGGCAAGCTTTACGGTAACCCAAAAAGGAGCCAATCCTCCGTGGTTACATCAAATATAAATTAAGTAAATATTAAAAAAATGATAAGTAATAGAATAAAATCTTTAACCAAAGGAGAAATAGATTAACACCATGGATACATATAACATTGAAGGGAAAATAGTTAAGGAAGATGACAGGTATATCGTTAAGGATAACACTTCCCTTAATAATCTTGTTGTAAGTTCAACATTACTTCACCCAAGTAAATCTACCAGTGGTCATAAGCATGAAGGACAGGAAGAAGTCTATATGTTTATGAAGGGTAGTGGCAGAATGGAGCTGGATAACAAGGAGTTTGATGTCAAAGAGGGCGACCTTATATTAATTGAGGATGGTGTTTTTCATCGAGTGCATAATACAGGTACGGTAGACTTGTATATGGTTTGTGTATTTGATGGTGGTAGGAATCACTGATATTGTGGGAAACAAAGAGTTTTATAATCTGGTAGGGGATATTGGAGGGACAAACGCGAGATTTGCAATTGTCCCAGTAGGTAGCTCTGAATTAATGAGTATAAAAACTCTTCATTGTGAAAAGTTTGAAACTATCCAGAAAGCTATCCAATTCTATCTATCTTCTATTGAAGACATTCAAGTTAACTCAGCTTGCATTGCATCAGCAGGAACGGTTCATTTAGATACCTTTAAACCAGCAAACAATGATTGGGTCATAAACAGATCTGAAGTTTCATCAGCATTAAACAATATTCAGGTGAGTTGGATTAATGACTTTAAAGCTCAGGCTCTGGCTAGTACTGAATTGACTGATACCGATATAGTAACCATAAAGACCGGTACAGAACGTCCTGACAGGTTAAGACTGGTCATAGGGCCTGGCACTGGATTGGGTGTTTGTGGTTTGATAAGATCGTCTGGAAATTGGGTTCCAATTCCGGCACAGGGTGGCCATTCAGATCTTGCGCCTAACACTTCTTTGGAAATTGAAATTCTCACCTTATTGCAGAAAAAGTTTGGTCATGTTGCAGTTGAGAGGGTTCTATCTGGGCCAGGTATTGTTAATTTGTACGAAGCTCTATGTGAAATTAATGGAAAAGACATTTTGTTTCATTCTCCTTCTGAAATAACTGCTGCCGCTATAAACCCAAACCCGGACCATTTATCCAAAGAAACACTTCATTTGTTTTGCCAAATATTTGGTTCTGTAACTGGAAGTATTGCCTTAGTAACAGGCGCTTTAGGTGGGATATATATAACCAGCGACCTGATACGAAATTTTCTAGATTTTTTCATTGACAGTGAGTTTGTACAAAACTTCGAGAATAAAGGGCGCATGAAATACTATATGACCGATATACCTATCTATCTATCAAAAAAAGAAAATATGGGTTTATTGGGAGCGACCCACTATTTAAATCACTTGTAATATAAACAACACACAAGGCAGGACTAAAAATTAGTTTTTCTAGTAGAAGCTCTATTTATTCGCCTTTCTTTTTAAGCTTTTGCTGGCGGCAGGAGAAGTCGCCGCCAGCTTAGCCGAAACCCCTATTAATTCAATTATTTTGGGCAAATTAATAGAGAGTTACATGAGGGTTCACTACTCCCTCAAATTGTTTTTTTAGTGTTTATTAGTTCTAGTCCTCATTACTTCGACACAAACTCCGGGTAGGCCTCTAAACCGCACTCTGAAAGGTCGACACCGTCTTCCTCTTCTTCATCAGAGACTCGAATACCCATAGCTGATTTGAGACCTAGCCATAGTAATAATGAAGTCCCAAATACCCAGACAAAGATGGTGCCTGCGCCAACCAACTGACCGAGAAAGGTGGCACTGCTGTTAGTTAAAGGAACAGCCAATAGTCCCCACAATCCAACCACACCATGAACCGAAATTGCACCCACTGGGTCATCAATTTTTAGTTCGCGATCAAGCCAAACAATAGAGACCACCACAATCAATCCACCTACAGCACCAATTAGAGTTGCCACTAGTGCGCTCGGAGTGTCTGGACCCGCGGTAATTGCTACAAGGCCCGCCAAGGCACCATTTAGTGCCATAGTTAGGTCAGCCTTACCGAACCAAGCTTTAGCCAATAGAAGTGCTGCTATTACTCCTCCAGCTGCCGCCGCATTAGTATTTAAAAATACCATTGCAACCGCATCGGCACTTTCTTTGCTGGCCATTGCCAGTACTGAACCGCCATTAAAACCGAACCAACCCATCCAAAGAATAAACGTACCTAGGGTTGCCAAAGGGAGGTTTGCGCCCGGCATCGGCTTGGAATTGCCATCCTTGTCATACTTTCCTTTGCGTGGACCGAGTATAAGAACGCCCGCAAGTGCGGCTGCAGCTCCTGCCATATGAACGATACCTGAACCTGCAAAATCTAAAAACCCGAAGTCATCGCCCAAGCTATAAATACCAAAAACGCTTGCGCCACCCCAGGTCCATAAACCTTCCATTGGATAAATAATGGCGGTAAAAATTGCAGCGAAAACAAAAAACGAGAACAACTTCATTCGTTCAGCTACCGCTCCAGAGACAATCGACATTGCGGTTGCCACAAAGACTACCTGGAAGTAAAAATCAGCCGCGTTTGAATAAGTTTCACCTTCCCCACTAATGCCACCTATCAACAATCCACCACCATACATTAGATCGTATCCATAGACCATATACATCGTACAAGCGATTGCAAATAAACCAATGTTTTTCGTTAAAATTTCAGCTGTATTTCTACTCCTAACAAGACCCGCTTCCAACATAGAGAAACCTGCTGCCATCCACATCACTAGAGCACCCATGACTAAAAAGTAGAAGGTGTCAAGGGCATATTGTAATTCTAATATTTGATTTTCCATATCCCTCTCCTATACTGCGTCAGGACCGGTTTCACCCGTACGAATACGGATTACCTGTTCTAAACTTGTTACAAAAATCTTACCGTCACCAATTTTTCCACCATTGATTCTGCAAGCTCTTGTGATGGTGTCAATCACCTCTTCAACCTGCTCATCAGTAATGGCAATTTCTAATTTAACTTTCGGTAAGAACTCAACCACAAACTCAGCCCCACGATAAAGCTCAGTGTGGCCTTTTTGACGACCAAAGCCTTTCACTTCAGTCGCTGTAATACCTGTTACACCAACCTCAGAAAGAGCCTCTCTTACGCTATCCAACCTTTTAGGCTGGATAACTGTTGTTACCATTTTCATATTAATACTCCTTAAAACGAAAACAAAAAAAAGCCCGCTACCCTCTATATAACGTAAGGGGTAGCAGGCCTCTATACCAGTCCAGCTCAACTTTAAACTGACGAAAAAAAAAGCTTATCTAGGAAAAATTCCCAAATAAACTTCAATGTTCTGTCTTAACAACCAACTTTGGTTGCTAAGTGCACAATATTATATATATTTAATTGAACACAGTTTGTTACGAAGTGTGTCAAAATAATATTTCCATGTTGGTTTTTTATTCATATCAACTTTAACTTAGTTTTTGATAAAAAGCCTTTCACACTGAAAATCTATTTTGTTTAAAACCAATCTATAATATATCGTTTCAAATTACATATATGCATTGAAACTTGTCTTTATATAAATCTGTGAACAAACATAAGCTACCTGACAGTTAATTCTTAATGGTATTATTTTAAATGTGCGTCCAAAAAAATCTGCAAAAAAGTATCAATCTATATGGGATACGCATGGTGAAGGTTCTCCCTTATTGGCAATCTCTAAAAAACAAAAAAGTGCAGTGAAGGCAGCACTCAATGAACACTCTCCAGGTAGATTTAGCGTTGCCCTTGGTATGCGTTATGGGAACCCCTCTATTGCATCAGCGTTAAAAGAGCTGGAATCTGCAAATTGTGAAAAGATATTAGTTCTTCCGCTATATCCTCAATATGCTTCATCGTCAACAGGTTCTGCATTTGATGCAGTTAGTCATGAGATAAAAAAATGGCGGAAACTGCCAGAATTGGGGTTTATTAATTGCTATAACGAGGAAGATTTATACATTCAATCACTGGCTAATAGTGTGAAAGAGTTTCAAGAGGTTCATGGTTTGCCAGACCTTTTGTTGATGTCTTATCACGGCATTCCAAAAAGTCAGTTTGATAAAGGGGATCAATACCCTAGTCATTGTAGCAAAACTACTTATCTTCTAGCGTCAAAATTAAATCTTCATGACGATGACTATAAAATGACGTTTCAATCTAGAGTCGGGATAGGGGAATGGATGAAAGACTACACCGATGAAACTTTAAAATCTCTTCCTAGTAAGGGCGTTAAAAACGTGCAAGTTATTTGCCCCGGTTTCTCTGCAGATTGTCTGGAAACCCTTGAAGAGATTGAGATAGAAAACAGGTCATACTTTATGAATGCTGGTGGTGAATCATATGCCTATATACCAGCACTTAATGATAGGGAGGACCACATTAATTGCCTAACTCGAATGATTATCAATAAGAGCGAGGAATTGAAAACCTAAAATGGAAATTTCACAAATATGTTAAAATTAATTTCTAGACAAGACCCCTATTAACTATTGTTTTTGTTTTGGGGTCTTTTTTTATATTTGGAGCTAACATGAAAGTAGGAAAAGATAAAGTTGTTTTGATGCACTACACGCTTAAGAATGATGCAGGCGATGTCATTGACTCTTCTGATGGTGGAGATCCTTTGCCATTTTTACAAGGACATGGCAACATCATACCTGGCCTAGAGAGTGCCCTTGAAGGCTCCAAGGTGGGTGATAAACTGGACGTTTCCATAAAGCCAGAAAAAGCTTATGGAGAGCGCATGAAGGACGCCATTCAGGAGATCCCAAAATCTGCACTCAAGGGCATTGATGAAGTTAAAGTAGGAATGCAGCTTCAATCACAAGACCAAGATGGTAATGCGTTTCTCGTTACCGTAACTAAAATTGAGGATGACAAAATCACTGTAGACGCGAATCACCCTTTGGCAGGTCAGACACTTCACTTTTCAGTCAGCATCGAATCTGTCAGGAAAGCTGAAGCTGAGGAGCTTTCACATGGTCATGTTCATGCCGACGGGCACCATCATCACTAGATTTCAAAACAATAGCGGGCAGAGCCCTATGTGATATCGAAAAGGGTTGTCATTCTAAAAAAAATTAACCCTATTCAGGCAATAGATTTAGATAGTTTTCGTATCGAGACGGATGGATGTCACCCGAGTCAAGCGCAACTTTGATCGCACAATCTGGTTCATTGATGTGCTGGCAGTTCCTGAATCGACATTTCCCGACAAGCGCTTTAAACTCCCTAAAACCATTCACAATCTCTTTGGCGTTGAAATTATCCAACTGAAACTCTCTGATGCCCGGAGAGTCAATCAAATCCCCACCACTCGGGATGTGATAGATTGTGGTATTGGTTGTGGTATGCTTTCCAAGCTTAGTTTTCGATGATATCTCCTCAACTCTAAGCTCCAGGTCAGGAATCAGAGTGTTTATGAGTGAGGACTTTCCAACACCAGATTCTCCCAAAAAAATGTTTGTTTTGTCGGCCAATTGTTTTTTCAGTAAATCCAAGTTGAGTTCTTTTTTGATGCTTACAAAATGAACCTGATAGTTGATATCCTGATACAAAGAAAAGTCTTTGGAGAGCTGATCTAATTCATCAAGCAGTTCAATTTTGTTGACAATGATGTTGATGGATAGGTTTGAATTTTCAGCCAAAATCAGGTAACGGTCAATCAGCTCAAATTGGTAGTGTGGTTCAGTCGCTACAACAAGCCAGAGCTGGTCGATATTTGTGGCAATCAATTTGTTTTTTTGGGAAAGCTCGTTTTCACGAGGCAAGATTGCCGTGACGACACCCTCGATACCACCGGCGGGTTGAAAAACGACTTCATCTCCAGCTACTGAAAAACCTATATTTTGTCTCCCAGTACACTGAAAAAGCTCTCCACTTAATGATTCAACTAGCTGGCGTTGACCATATCTTGTGATGACACGACCTATCTGAGGCGATCCTTCATCCGTGAAATTTTTTTCGGTTTTATCTGCTGCTTTGTTGGCTCTGGCAATTCGTTCAGATTGTACTTTTTCGATACGCCATTTTTGTCTTCTACTTAGAGACATGGAAAAACGGATAAAGTCATTGTAATCTTGCTATTCTCAGAATTGCGCTCGGGTGTGAATCATGAAATGCCGAATAATACTTGTCAGGGGAGAGTGTTGAAGAGTTTTCGCGATAAAGCTTGGTGAGTGATGAAATTAAGTCGTTTGCATCGGTATGACTTGCCGCAAAGGCGTCAGCTTGAAATTCGTGTTTACGGGAAATAAGGTTGCTGATAGGGGTAATAAAAAAACTAAAAACCGGTAACGACAGACTAAAAAGAACAAGCGCTGTATGCGCTGAAGGATTGGTGATGCCTAATCCATGAAAAAACCAAGCTTGCTGAATTAGATACCCCAATAGGGCTAGGCTTAGAAGACTAAAAACAAACGAACTTACGATCCTTTGGCGTACATGCTTGTGGTGAAAATGACCAAGCTCATGAGCAAGGATGGCTTCAATTTCTTGATCCTCCATGCCTTTCAGGAGGGTATCAAAGAAAACAATTCTTTTGTTTCTGCCTATACCGGTGAAATAGGCATTGCCGTGTGAAGACCTTTTTGAGCCATCCATAATGAAAATACCATCACTGCCAAAACCCGTGCGGTCAAGCAAATTGTCAATCCTATTCCTCAAGGCGTTGTTTTCGAGTGGCTTGAACTTGTTAAAGATAGGCGCAATGAAGGTCGGATAGATCCACATCATTGTCAGTGTAAAGACGCTCAGAATAGCCCAAACATAGACCCACCAATATTCGCCTATAGCGTCCATATTCATCAAGAACAGTATTGCATAAATCAGAGGAATGCCCAGAGCAAGCGTCAATATTAGTTCTTTTACAAGATCGCCTATAAACGTTTTAATTGTCATGCGGTTAAATCCGAATCTTTCTTCGAGGATGAAGTTGCGATAGAGACTAAACGGCAGATCTATGAAGCTAGCAATCAGCATAATAGATAGAATAAATGTAGTGCCTAGCCAAATCGGGTCAGAGATTCTTTGATTCCAAAAAATATCAAGCCAGTTCATTGCACCGCCAAGTGTCCATATAAGCAACACAATTGTAGAAAAAATTATCTCAAAATGGTTCACCAACAGTTTTGCTTGGGTATAGCGTCCAGCTTTTTGATGGTCTTCAAGGGTGATTGTTTCCTTGAAGTCTTCAGGAACTTCATTAAAGGAAACTTTAATTGCCTTGTCCTGTCTAAAATTTAGCCATAATAGGGCTACAACAGAGGTCAGAATTGCGAATAAAAAAATAAATGTAAAAAAGTTAAATTCCATATTGTTTTAGGTTGTCCTTTTTTGCTTTTCTAGATTAGCGATTATACCTTGTGATTGCGAAAATTTTTTGATTGAGGCTTTCTAGAGTAATAAATATATCATACGTATTTTGAAGTTTTTTTCTATTGTCTAGCTCGTTTGAAGATGATGTTATATTTGATGAAAAACCTTATGAGATGGGTATAATCCAAATATTAAATCGAGAATGAATAAAAGATTATATTTTTTTGACGAGAATCGTTCGCAGTTAAATATATTCTGTTTTAGGATTTTTTATGAGCACAATGGAAGATAGAGACGGTTTCATCTGGATGGATGGAGAGTGGTTGGATTGGCGTGACGCTAAAATTCATGTTCTGACTCATACATTGCATTATGGGATGGGTGCATTTGAAGGTGTTCGGGCATACGAAACTGCCAACGGACCGGCAATATTTAGACTTGAAGAGCATACTGAGCGTTGGTTTAATTCAGCAGAAATTCTTGGGATGAGGATTCCCTTTGACAAGGAAACGTTAAACCAAGCCCAAAGGGAAGTCATCAGCAAAAATAATCTTAAGTCTGCCTATATAAGACCGATGTGTTTTTATGGCTCTGAAGGGATGGGGCTTCGTGCCGATAACTTAAAAGTACACGTCATGATTGCGGCTTGGGAATGGGGGGCGTATTTAGGTGAAGACAACATGAAGAATGGTATCCGTATTCGAACCTCCTCTTTTATCCGTCATCATGGACATGCCTCTCTAAGCAAGGCAAAGACAAATGGCAACTACGTCAATTCGATGATGGCGTTGCAGGAGGCTTTGGATGAAGGCTTTGACGAGGCCTTGATGTTAGATGTTAAAGGTTTTGCTTCTGAGGGTAGCGGAGAGAATATATTTATCGTTAGTGAGAATAAGATATATACCCCAGACTTGTCATCCGCTTTGCCTGGGATTACCCGGGATACAATCTTTACTTTGGCTTCAACTATTGGCTATGAAATTGTTGAAAAAAATATTACTTGTGATGATATCTATCATGCAGACGAGGCCTTTTTCACTGGAACTGCAGCAGAGGTCACACCTGTTAGGGAACTGGATGGCCGAAAAATAGGCGGAGGCACCCGTGGCCCCATTACTGAGAAACTCCAATCACTTTATTTTGATTGTGTCCATGGACGTCATAATGAGTACTTATACTGGTTGGCTAAGGGAAGATGTTCATGAATGTTAGGAACTCTAAACGTAGTAGCTTTAGTTTGGTTTCAGAAAATGAATTGCCGTTCCATTGTCCCCCAAAAGAGGCGCAAAAATGGAATATGCATCCCAAAGTCTTTCTTTCATTTGCCGATGAAGGGTGAGCTAATTG
>LUME01000002.1_pt1 | contig 81715 bp, 94 predicted proteins | sample 729951 | NCBI WGS metagenome assembly LUME01 (sample SAMN03860271, study PRJNA289734) | marine metagenome | biome: seawater column; feature: ocean; material: water; isolation source: Red Sea water column Station 34 - depth 200m | place: Saudi Arabia: Red Sea | collected 2011-10-15 | depth 200 m | reverse complement strand
GAACAAGCAGCACAGGCTGCCGAACAAGCATCACAAGACAGAATTGAAGCTGCAGCAGCCAATGAGAAAATCGAAATCACAATGGACTTTACAAATGATTCAGATGTTCAGCAGTCATTTGCATTGATTGTTCAGATTAAGGATTCCAATAATACTACAATTTCCCTATCTCATGTAACTGGAATGCTTGGAGCAGGTCAGACTCTTGATCAAATCTTATCATATACCCCAACTGATCCAGGAACATATACAGTTGAGAAATTCCTATGGGATAATTTTGCAGATCCTACAGCATTAACTGACTCTAAAGAAACCTTCACGCTGACAGTTTCATAGATTAGAAAATACTAGAATAACTTGATACAATTTCGAACAAGTAAAAGCTCGGTTTGAGAAATTATCTTCAATTCTATATCATATAGCATTTTTTCAATTCTAATCTTCTCGCTACCTTCTGCTGTCTCTAATTGCAACATCAGTCTCTCTCTTTGCAAGTCAATTCTCTCCATGTGTCTTGCAAGTAAATCTCTAACTGAATGCTGACTCATTTCATCTGCAAACTGCTTTGATAAATCCTTGACATCCTCATTAACAGTATTTCTGTTCACTCCAAGCTCCCGCGCAATGGAAACAGCAGACAAACCCTTCTCAAAGTACATCTCATACACTTGCCTACGGCGCTTTTCTTGTTGTGGTTTGGTATATGGTCCACCTCTCTTCTCTTCACTCATACATATAGTATAATAAAAAAAGTATAAGAGAACTATTTTTTTGTCACTTCTTTTTTTCAAAAAATAATAGTTCTTTTATGCAAGTTCCACACCTTGAGACAAAATCTGCCTAGTTATGACTAGTTATTCTGATACAATTCTTATATTCAGACTGGTCTAGGATCGATCACTATGACACAAGAAATTACCATACCTCTAGATTTGAAACGAGTTGCACTGTTAGGTGCCGAAGAGACAAAACTTGGTGATAAGAAGGGCGCCATCAAACAGTACAGAAAGGGCAATCTCCACATCAGAGAATATGACGACCGTTTAACCGTCCACCAGGATGCGATAGACCCAAGAGAGGATCCACTGGGACATTTGATACATGACGCACAGGAGGTACTCATTGGCCTGGCAGGCGCTGCCATCTCTGGCGCAGCAATTGGCTCTTACATTTACAAGATGAAAAAAAATTCCCCATTCAGAAAACAGCAGGCAGTAATTGGCGGACTGGCAGCATCTCTGGCTGCAGGATACGCATCATACCGTATAACAAAAAAACTAAAGGAAAAAATGGATTGATACAATGGATGAAAAAGAAACGATTCAAAAGACGATTGATTTTATCGCATCTGAGATAAGAGAGAAGAGAATTCAGCTTAAAAAACTAAATCTAGAGTTACAGGATGCGATTAAAAAACAACAGGAACTAAAGGAGTAATTTACGATGGTTTTAGGTAGGACAATCTACGTCTTCTTCAAGTTGCTGCCCTCAATTCTGGCACTACGAAAGGACCGCGTATTATGGATCCACCAGGAAAAGAGAGACATTGACGAAGAGCGCTTCAAGCGACATGCAAGACGCATTCTAAACACATGCATCTCGTTGGGTCCCGTCTACATCAAGTTTGGCCAGTGGCTGTCATCCAGAGCTGACATCTTACCAGAGCCATATCTGAAGGAATTGTCAAAACTGCAAGATGAGGTTCCAGCCGAATCCTTTGAAAAGGTCAAGCCGGTCATTGAACGAGACATTGGAAAAATTGACGAAAAGTTCGACTCGCTAGAGACGGAGGCACTGTCCGGCGCATCTCTGGGTCAGGTGTACAGAGCAACCAAAGATGGCCAGCAGGTAATAGTGAAGGTAAAGCGACCGGGAATCGAAAAGGTAGTAGAAGAAGACCTCAAGGTCTTGATGAAGATTATACCCTTTGCAATGAAGTTCGTAGATCCAAACTTGAGATTCTCAATCATTCCAATAATGAAGCAGTTTGTCGAGTCGATGCATGAGGAGTTAGATTACACAAAAGAGTCCGACAATCTCAAAACCATCAAGAAAAACATGGCTCAATATGACAATGTAGTCATACCTCAAGTCCATGATGACTATTCAACAAAAGACGTTCTCACAATGGAGTACATCCCCGGAATCAAGGTCACAGACATACAATCATTAGATGAAAAGGGAATAGACCGACAAAAGCTGGTCATTGATGTACACAAGGTCTTCTTTACGATGCTTTTGAGACATTCCATCTTCCATGCAGACCCACATCCTGGAAACATTTCGGTCAAGGACGATGGCACTCTCATCCTGTACGACTTTGGAATGATTGGCAGGCTAAATGACGAGACCAGACTCCGACTAATCAGGCTATATCTTGGATTGGTAGAGAAGAGTCCGCCACGAACCGTTACTGCGATGGACGAACTTGGAATGCTTGCACCGGATTACAACCGCCAGGTGATAGAGAAGGGAATTGAGATGTCCATCAAGTCAATGTACGGAAAAAAGCCAGACGAGATGGAAGTCGAGCAATTGATGAACATGGCAAACAAGACAATGTCCAAGTTCCCGTTCAAGCTTCCAAAGCATTTGGCATTATATCTGAGAATGTCCACAATAATAGAAGGCATATATCATACGCACAAAGTTGATTTCAAGTTCATCAAGGTCTTGCAGCAAATCTTGGAAGAAGAGTCGCTGATCAAAGACGCATACATCGAGGAGATTAAAAGATCATTTTCACGATTTGCAAAATCACTGGATGACACTCTAACAATAGCACCTGAGATTAAACGATTCATGGATGAAACAAAAATGATGCAGCAGCAATCTGCAAAAAAGAACAATGCAATGCTTCCTGGCAGCATCTTATCTGCAGCAGTTTTTCTGGGTTCGGCATTCCTATTCCAGTCAAATGAGACGATCGGCGTACTTGGAATGATCGTTTCAGGCGTAATTATTGGTATATCTGCACTATTTAGGAAGAAGTAACTGAAAATCTCCTTTCTTAGAACGATCGCCACTGTTAAAATCTTGATTGCCCTAATTATACCGATGAGTAAACTAGCAGATACAAAACCAAAAAAGTCAAAGCAAATCAAAGATGAATTTGAAGTAAAAATTAACGAAGAAGAGACCACACGTCTTGACAGACTGAAGGTTGGAAGAAAAAACTTCTCTTAATACTGCCCAAGATTTTTAATCAAAGGAACATTCCTCTGTATATTGATAATAACATTTGAGGGCGGTGACCAAGCTGGAAAGAAGACCCAGTCTGCAATGCTGCAAAGAAAGCTCCGTTCTGCAAAATTAAAGACCAAATTATTCTCATTTCCAGATTATTCCACGCCCATTGGAAAGGAGATTGACAGATACCTGCATGGAAAGCGCAAGTATCCTGCACAGGTAATCCATTGTTTACTGGCAGCAAACAGGTGGGAGAGGGCGAGTGATCTAAAGGCAGCCAAGGAGAAAAATTCTGTAATCATAATGAATCGATATAGAGAGTCCAATCTCGTATATGGCATAACAAACGGCCTCAAACTTGACTGGCTTGAAAAACTAGACGAGGGGCTGCCAAAATCTGACCTGGTAATCGTTCTAGATGTGCAACAAGAGGAGTCCTTTGCAAGAAAAAAGCAAAATCGCGATAAATTTGAAAAAAACAAGCAGTTCTCCAACAAAATTTCTCAGGGGTATCGCAAATTGGCAAAAAAGAAGGGTTGGAAGGTGGTAAATGCATCTCAGTCAAAAGGTGAGGTTCACAAAGACGTAATGAAGATTGTAGCAAAAAAGATGGGGCTATGAAAAAAAAATTTCTAGAGATTACAGATCCAATTCATGATTTCATTCGTCTCAACAATACTGAACAGAAAATTATTGACACTCCAGTCTTTCAAAGACTGAGACGAATCAAGCAGTTGTCTGGTGCACATCTGACATATCCTGGAGCACAGCACACGCGGTTCGAGCACTCGCTTGGTGTAATGCATATTGCTGGAATGGCAGCAAACTCCCTCTCATCAAAGGGACAGATGCCTGCGGCAGATGCCGATGACATAAGACTGGCAGCCCTACTACATGACATTGGACATGGACCATTCTCACATCTATTTGAAGAAGTGTTGCAGAAAAAAAAGCGCATTACACATGAGCAGATCGGAAAACAAATAATTCTAAAATCTGAAATTGGCGATATCATATCCAAAACAACAGACAAGAAAAAAATAAACCGCCTGGCAGTTGGTGAGGGAAACAAACAGTTTGAAAATGAGATAATCTCTGGCGCCCTTTCTGCAGATATGATGGACTATCTCTTGAGAGACGGCTATTTCACAGGTGCAGAGCATGCAAAAATTGATCACAATAGAATTACAAACTCCTTCGAGGTTTACAAAAACAAACTGGCTCTGCAAAGCTCGGCTTTGGTAAATTTTGAGACCATGATGATCTCTCGATTTCAGATGTTCAAGGCAGTCTACTTCCACAAGACCGTTCGTGCAGGAGAGGTGATGCTGCTTGAGGCAATGAGTCTGGCCGATGATCATCTTGGGCTGAGCGCAATGAACGCCGAAGAATATGTAATGCAGACAGATGATACCATCTTACAACAATTGACGTCGCTTCCAGAAGACACCTCCGAATTGAAGGCAGCCAAAAAAATTGCGACCGACTATCAGGACAGAAAACTCTTCAAATGCGTATTTGAGAAAACTATCTCCGGCAAAAAGTCATTTGGCAGAAAAAAACTAAAGCAATTCCGAGAAGACATTGCAAAAAAATCAAACTTACCAGAAAGTCAAATTTTCATAGATACTTCCACCACCCATTCCATGCCCCTTGCTCCATCAAAGAAAGAATCAAGCTCTATAATCCTGATCAAAAAGGAAGGAAGCAAAGTAATTCCAAAGACTATTCCGATATCTGAGATTCCTCTAGTTTCGTCAATGTCTGGAAAAATGAATATTCTTAGAGCATATACTCAACAAAAGAATAGAAACAAAGTTGAAATTGCTGCAAAATCAATTCTTGGTGAACTGTAAAAATGAAGAAAAGAATTGTTATCAAATTTTCAGGCAAGGTCTTTGCAATGGAAAATGTAAAACTTCTCAAAGACTATGCTAGATTTCTAGTAAAGATTAGCAAGACATACCAGCCAATCATAGTGGCAGGTGGTGGAAAAATTGCACGCCATTATATTACACATGCCCGCTCTTCTGGCGCTGACGAATCAACATTAGATGAACTGGGAATTGAGATATCAAGACTTAATGCAAAACTTCTCATCTATGCGCTAAAAGCCAAGGCATATCCACATCCTCCAACCACTCTGCGAGAGGCAAAGCAAGCAGTAGATAGCGGTCTGATTGTTGTGGCAGGAGGTCTACATCCAGGCCAGTCAACAAACGGCACTGCAGCCCTAATTGCCGAAAAGATTGACGCAACACAATTTCTCAATGCGACTGACGTTTCCGGAATCTATGACTCTGATCCTAACAAAAACTCAAAGGCTAAACTCTTCAAGACAATTGAGATGAAAAATTTGAAAAAACTTCTCATTCACGAAGATTCAGTTGCAGGTGGATATGATCTAATGGATATTGTAGCACTCAAAATTATTGAACGCTCTAAAATCAAAACCAGAGTGATTAAATCTGACATCAAAACTCTTGAAAAAGCAATCAAGGGTGGAGCAGTTGGAACTGAAATTCTTATTCCAAAAAAATAATTCACTGTATCTTCTTCATCTTGTCACTTGCATAGGTTTGCAGCACGTCTGGTATCCATGCATGAATGAATAATGCAACGCTCATCTGCATTGCCCTTTTCCAGTGAGCAAAATAGCCTACATCATGTTCTTTCAGATGTTGCAATCTCGTTTTCATGATGAAGCAACAATCTTGTCATATTTAATACTTTAGCATATCTTAATCCTAGTATTATTAAGTTTAGTATTACTTAACTCACCAAGTCTGACTGAATCGTATCAAACATCTCTGTCCAAATTGCAATCTGCTTTCCTGGGAATTCCTCAATTCCTGACTCGATAGCTTTGGAATAAATCTCTGATGCCTCCTCTTTTTCCAAGTCCTTTGTCTGTGTTTTGGTATATCCATCTGCATCAACTAAAATCACAACATATCCTTCTGGTCTTTTTATGGCTGCACAATAGGTCTCTTCTCCTACAGGAAAAAATTTTCCATCTTTCTTCTTTGTAGTTAGAGTTAACATTGCAAATCCTGCAATCTCAAAAAGCTTCATCTGGGCTTCATTTGCTCGTTTTTTGCCCTGCTGAACCGCCTGGAAATACTGCATAAAATTATGCAGCACTAGTGCTATATTTTAGATTCCTTTTTATGAAGAAAAAATAGGAACTTTTTATTGAATCCCAGAATCCCTGTTATCGGAGTAATTGGTGGATTTGCCATAGTAATTCTGGCAATTGCATACTCGGGAACCTCCATCATTGATGATACATCAAGTGAGGTTCGTATTGGTTCTTCTGGCGGAATGCCTGCATTAATTCCATTAATCATTGAACTTGAGGATGTTGAGATTTTGAATGTCAATGAAAGAATCGCATATGTTGAAATCTCGTTTAAGGTAACGAACCCTAACTACAAAGGTGTACTTTTAGAGATGATTCGTTACAATGTCTACGAAGACGGAATGAAAATTGGAACAAAATCAATCGGAGATAGGGCTGCCCCTGGAGGATTAGTCTCCGCATCAAACTATTTCACAATTCTAAGTGATCGACCCACCACCATCAAAGATGAATTCACCATCAAAAATGATGGAAACATTCCTGAATTGTGGAGTGCACTTGAAAATGGCGATCCACAATGGAGAGTAACCGGTGAGGCATACTATAACCTCAGTTCAATGACTGCAGGCGGGGAAAACGAGCTCACATTCGAATTTACTAGGTAAATGTATCACAATTTTCAAAAATTATGATACAACACGTTATATTCTATTTCTAAACGATTTTTACCATGGCAGAAGCAGATATGGCCGCATTCGGTTCAGCAATTGGCGTAGCAATCGCATTAGCAGTAGTTACATTTGCACTTAGAGGCAAAGGCCACCCAGAAGAACCAGGCGAATAAACTAAAAACCAAAAAAGAAATTTCTTTTTATTTTATTTTTGTTAATTTTACTTAGCTTTTCATGCTGCTCAAAAAGTCGTTACCTGCACCGAAAAAGTTTATCGTCTTTCCGGCCCTTCTCTTCGTATAACATCTTTCAAAATACTGGCAGTTTCCACATTCATGTGATGGTTCTAAGGTTGGTGTCTTTTTCTCATTTAGATAGTTCTGTAGAACACGAACTCTCCTAATTGTCTCTTCAAACATTTTCTTGTTCTTTGAAACTGAGAATGACATCTCATCTCCCTTGCCATTAATGTAAATCAAAACTCCCTCCCTCTTTTCATATGCCCACAGGCATGCATTGATGTATAACAAATCCTTTGCAAATGGACTTTCTGGAAATTCCCCAACTGATCTGAAAATCATAACTAGATCATCGGCAATCAGATCTGCTTGAGCCTTCAAACTAATGTCTTCTAATGAAAAGTCTGTGGGTTGAGCACCAAATTCTAACTGTCTAAACATGCCTCCAATCAAGTCTGAAAAACTAGTTCTGTCTACTTCAATTTCATCTGTTCTATCATAGAATGCTCTTCTCAAACATCCAGTCACTTCACTTGAGTGAATTTTTGTTATGTCACCTTTGTCAAATTTGTAGTCTAGTTCTCTTCCAACTGACTGAATTGAATTTTTTATGACTTTTCTATAGTCACGGTCTCCCATCATGATAAATCAGCTAGAATCCACTAGAATTAATAAGTTAGTTTAGGAGTGTTTTCTGAATATTTGCTCAGCGCCGTATGAAATATCTGATGCCCAAGCATGTAACTGTAAACGTCTTTTCTTTCTCTTCCATCCTTGCTCATGTTGTTCATTATTACAAAGTTTTCTTCGTCTGTCTCAAATGTAAAAAAGTCACTCGCCATGAATCCGTGAATATCTTTCCCTTTTTTCTTATCATCAATTACATTTATCAGAAAAACTGCGATCCTATCTATTACGGTCAAAATGGCAAAATGAATGCCAAATGCTAGCAATGCGCCGACTAGAATGTTATCTAGAACGCTGAAAAAATATACAAAGACTAGAATTGACGGAACAGTCAGAATGGCTGCCAAGATGGAACTGACCCAGAACCCAACTGCCAGAAAGTCAACCTTTGCATCTTTGTATGGGCCCAAAATTCTCTTGACATTTGGTCTGGTTTTTGAAATGACTTTATCTTCCATGTCTCTTATTCAGCTTCTTTAATGATTAATTTTGACATTGTAGTCTCAACTGGAATCTTTTGTTCAACTGCAAATGCAATTGCCCCGATGTTTCTTACTTCATAACCAATTAATTTTGAAATTCCAACAACTGTTGCAAAACTAAACATCTTCGAGAATGCTCCGTTTATTGACTTGTAGTATGCCATCTCAAATGCATGTTCAAACTCTGCAATCGCTTCAACTTCGTCTTCAGTCTCTGGAATCAAGTCTTTGTATCTTGTAGTTGACAATTCGTCTATTGCATCCCTAACACTCTCTGCTGCCATCATTCTCTCCATAACTTGATTTGGAATGTTAACACTTGCACTTACAGTCAAGTCCTCAATTCTGTCATCTTCTAGTCCCCAGAACTTTCCTCTAACGATACTCATTACATTGTAAAAGTCAGTTTCCATTCCATAAATATGAGAAATGTCTTGGTCGTTTTCACTACGTAGTGCCTTTACGACATTTTGGTAAAGCATTTTGTCAAAGTAGATGTCAAACGCCTGAATGTTTTTGGTCTCATTGTATAGTTCAACTGCCTTTGCAATCTCTTCATGAAATGGAGATGAACCAAGTGATGAGACTGCCTCTTCCAAGTCCTTTGCAACTAGTGCTTTGACTACAGTGTCTCTTTGCTTTGTCAACTCTTCAGCATGCATGTTAAAGTATGCTGAAATCTCTTCTTGTGTCTTACCAAGAATTTTTCCCTTTAAGATTAGCTTTAGATTTGAAATGATAAACCTCTGAAAGAATGCATCTAAAATCTTAGAGTTTCCAGACGCTTTTGCGATCTTAAACTGTTCATCTGCCAAGTTTGTTCTAAGTGCCATTTCCAGTTTTTCAGCTGTAAATGGTTTGGTTACTGCATTCATTGCATCAAGATATTTTGTATTTTTAATTCTAGTAACTAATTCATCTAAATCGCGAGATTCAGCCAAAGTTTGAAGATCTGCTCTCTTTAATAATTGCCCACGCTTGCTATACGATTTTACGGTAACGAAAATTTTTTGAGAACCTCCAGAGCCCATTTAGCTTTTCTCGCGATGAACTGATTTTAAATGTTTGTTAAATATCTCAGCCAATTTTCTTTAGAAAATCAATGGTTTGATCCCGATCTGCCTTGGAAATTTTCGAAAATCCCTCTAATAGCTCCATTTGAACTTGAGCTGAATCATCTGTTGACTTGCTCACATTTTCTACTGTAAATGGAAGTAGATCATCTAATTCATTCTCACAATATGCCTTGACGTATCTCTCAAAAACTGAGAAAGCAAAGTGTGGTGCAATCTTGACTAGTTTTTCCATAATCTCAAACGCCTGTTTTTCATCATCATCGGCCTGATGAATTACCCCTCTGAGAATTTTTTTTCTCTCTGAAAGACTGTCTATTGCCAATGAGACGATCATTCCTTTTTTTGTCAAGTGATAAAATGGCATTCCATTTTGCTGGAGTGCTTTTGGTCCTCTTTTGAGAGGAAGTCTCCCTTCTTCTTCAACTATCCCCAATGGCAACAGAACTTCATCCAGATCTCTGAATATTCCTGAATAGATGTTCTTCCACAAGATCTTGTTTTTTTCTGCTATGCTTTGAGAGATGGCAGTTCGTGTCTTTGATGCGGAATTCGTTGAATTTGACAAGTGTTGAATGATTGCTCTTTGTCTAGATGCCTCGCCTGTGATCTGTTCTCTCTTTGTCTTGAACGTATCAAATATCGCTAATCGTGTTTTCTCTGATTTCATCTCTCATTTTGCCTCATTATATGACATAATCTATTCATTTTATGTTACTATCACAATATACTAGAATATAATAATTTACACTAAGAGTGAATTTTATATCTTAAACATTATATACGTTCACCAAGCGATTTTGATCAATGAAATCTCGAAACCATAAGTATGCTCTAATACTTATGGCCGCAGTCGCTATGACGGCAACAGGTGCTCTATCAACAGCATATGCCCAACAAACCTCTGATGGTATGGACGGCTATGTAGTCGGTGATCCCGATGGTGGTGCTGGTATCTATACCGGTAACCCAAACGAATGTTGGTACGACACTGATGATGACGGCGTTCCAGACATGTACTGTTATGTAGATACAGGTGACATGGCTTGGATGCTTACCGCAAGCTCACTGGTACTTTTCATGACTCCAGGTGTTGCATTCTTCTACGGAGGACTTGCAAGATCAAAGAACGCAGTCAACACAATTGGCATGGTGTTCATTATCATGGGTCTCATGAGTGTACAATGGGTATTGTGGGGTTATTCACTCTCATTTGGCGGAGTAGACAGTGATGCAAACTTATTCATGGGTAACCTTGATTATGTTGGCTTCAACAATGTCTCTCACTGGGCACCACTAGGTGCACCAAGTCCTTGTGAAGACACTTGGGCTCACTATTACCAAATGCAGACGATGAAGGAAGGAGATGTATGTAGTGATACTTGGCCAGGAACTATTCCTCACCAACTATTTGCTATGTTCCAATGTACCTTCGCAATCATCACACCAGCACTCATTGTTGGTGGTTTAGTTGACCGTATGAAATTCAGTGCTATTGTAGTCTTTGTTCTCTTATGGGGAACATTCGTCTATGACCCAATTTGTCATTGGGTATGGGGCGGAGGATACATTGGCGGAGGAAGCTTAGACTTCAACCCCGATTTGTCGCCATCTTACGCACTTGACTTCGCTGGCGGAACTGTGGTTCACATTTCATCAGGATTTACAGCACTCGCAGGCGCCCTAGTCCTCGGAAGAAGATTAGGATATGGCAAAGTTCCAATGGAACCACACAATGTACCTATGGTAGTTCTTGGTGCATCAATTCTATGGTTCGGCTGGTTCGGCTTTAACGCTGGAAGCGAAGTAATGGCTGATGGAATCACTGTAAGCGCATGGACAGTTACAAACACTGCTACAGGTATGGCGGTAGTAACGTGGCTGTTGATGTCATGGGCACACACCGGCAAACCTAGCATAGTAGGTGCCGCAACAGGAGCCGTAGCAGGCTTAGTCGCAATCACACCAGCATCTGGTTGGGTTGGACCAATGGCTGCAATAATTATCGGCATTGCTGCAGGTACAGTTTGTTATGGTGCTGTTGCATTCAAGAACGCTCGAAAGTGGGACGATGCCCTCGATGTATGGGGAGTTCACGGTATGGGTGGTTTGACAGGTGCTATCTTAACTGGTACACTAGCTAGCCCACATATTTGGGACACAGGCGACGGTATTGGCGCATGGACTGGCACACCAGAAGGTTATGAACAACAAGCAATTTCAATAGTTGCTGCAGGAATGTCAATTGCATATGCATTTGGTATCTCCATTATAATCTTCAAGGTTATGGATGCAGTATGGCCTGGAGGAATCAGAGTCACTCCAAAAGAGGAGGAAATCGGACTCGACCTCGCACAAAACGGTGAAAGAGCATACGTAAACGAATAGAAAAAAACCAATTTTCTTTTTTTCTTTTTTTAGATTTTCCAAACAGCGGATGCTAAACTACTTTTTATTGTACAATGAAAAATCCATCTCATGTTCATTTCTACAAACAAGTTAGAAAAAATCATTCATGACGAATCAGTTCTAATATTGGACGCTCGCTCTTACAAGGACTATTCAAAGGGTCATATTCCAGGTGCTGTCAGTTTGGATCTATTTTCATTTCATTGGGCTGACACCTCTGAAAATGGATTAGTTAGTTTTGGTGAGCACATGAGAAAGATCTTATCCTATGCAGGAGTTGATGAAAATAAGAAAATCATCTTTTATGATAATACATCTGGCATGCTTGCTGCCAGAGGTGTATGGATGTGTCTCTATTTCTCACATCCAGATGTCCAAATGTTAGATGGCGGTCTCTCAAAATGGACTGGAGAAAATCTACCGACTCAAACAGAATCTACTATCTACAAGCCATCAAGTCTTACCACCCCAATTGACCCATCAATCATTATTGGGTTTGAAGAACTCAATGCAAGCATTGGAAAAGTCACAATAATTGATGCTCGTTCTCCTGATGAGTATGATGGTACAACTCCTAGAGCAGCACGTGGTGGTCATATTCCAACTGCAAGAAACATTGATTGGAATAACAACCTTGATGATTCTGGAAAATTGAAATCTGACAATGAATTACAATCTCTCTACACAATGGACAAAGATACTCCAATTGTCACATACTGCCAAGGCGCATATCGCGCTGCAAACAGCTATCTATCACTGAAAAAGATTGGCTTCAATAATTGCATATGTGATTCCCAAGTTTGTTGTTATTCTGATAGGTTGCATTTTTGGGAGTATTGCAGGAATTATTCCAAGTAATTTGATAATGTTTTATGGTTTTACTACTGATACTTTTACCATGTCAATTCCGTTTATCGTAGTTGGAATAGTAGGTGTTGTAGTCTGTTTTTATTTTGCACAAAAAATGGAAAATGTAAGGTCAGAATTATAGAATGATTATTTTCTGTTCCACTTGAATTGGTTGTAGAACATTTCTGGCGTTATTTGTTTGAATGGCTCCGCACCACCATCATACCATTTTGTGAAAAATTCGTACAAGTGAAGCCTTAGAGACTGGATGTATACAATTAATCCCTCAATCATCATGATTCCGATGTTTCCACCAATGAGTAATGCTAGTGCACCTGGAGATTCTGCTCCACCTAATGATGCAAATGAATTATTTACTGTAAGTAGCAGCGCCGCATGCACAAGCAGCATGATTCCGAGCCGAGCATAACTGATTGTATGTGCAAGACACTCGACACTCTTTCCAAGTAAAACTTCCATGAAGACGTTTGCTGGACTTCCTCCTTCTTCTGGATGTGCTTTGATGTGTTTTAATCCTCCAATCATCATGACCACAATTGATGCAATGATGATCACCCCTGCAATTCTTGTAATGATCCAAACTTGTGCCCAATCGCCAAGGAAAACGGTAACCCATGGAACTGCCTCTGTATGTATTTTTGAATACATGTTCATTACATCGTAACCTGAACCAATTGCACACATCATGATGACGACAATTCCTCCGTAAAGTGTAACATTTGGAATTGCTTCTGTAATCATGGTGGTTTTGTGTCCATCTTGATACAATTTTTTGATATGTAACGCAAACGCCCAAAGAATGTGAATTATTCCCAAAAATAATGAAACCTTTAGAATCATAATTACCTGGTCAAAGTTTAGTTCTGCAACGCTAATTGCTCCAACTAGCCACGAAACTGAGTGTAATGCGCCACCTTCTTCTAAGATTCCTTCAAATGGTTGAATATGATCGATATGGAATCCAAACATCTCTCCCGTTCCAACTCCCGCTATCGCAGCAGATGCTCCAGAGATTGCAATTAACATTCCCCATCTTGAAAGATTTCCTTGTCCTTTCAGTTTGAAGACTAGACCTAATCCCATTAATAATAAACCATGACCCAAGTCTGCAAACATCAATCCGTAAAAGATTGGCCACATCAATGCTATCATTGGTGTTGGGTCTGATTCACCTCTCTTTGGAATTCCCTGGCTTTGTGTGATTACTTCAAATGTTCTAACAAAAATTTTGTTATCAAACAGAGTTGGCTTCTTTTTGACTAGTTCAGGATCGGAGACATCTTCTACAATGGACATCCATTTTCCTGTGGTCTTTTTGAATTTCTTCTCCATCTTTTTTGGGATATATCCTTGAATTACTGCAAAGTTTCTTGTTCCGCCAGGTTTTCTTAACAATTCCAAAACATCTTTTGCGACTTGTGACCTTTCATGCAAAGTTAGTATGTCTTGTCTAATCTTTACTGTAAGTTTTGCAATCTCTTTTGAAACTTTCTTGTGCTTCTCCTGAAATTCTTTAATCTTCAATTCTGCAGTTGCATATGCCCTTGTTGGAACCTGCTCTACTCCTTCTGGAATGGAAAATGGGTTTGCGTTAAAACTACGCATCACTTTGAGGATCTTCTCCAAGTTTGCAACATCTGCAATAACGATCAATGCAGATTCTTCTTTTGTATTCAAATCATACTGGTTAATTGTAACATTATCTAACGTTCTTCTAATCTCATCAATGTCTTTTGTCTGAACAATGAACAGATTTGTGTAAAATTGCTTCATTAGCCCAAATCCGGTGAGATCTATGTTTAGTTTCTTTACCACTTCTAATGCCTCTTTTAGAGTTGTAAAATCACTGATCTCTTTTTTGTACTCTTCCTGCTCTTTGAGTAACTTTGCAGGTGCATCAATAATTCCTGGCGCCTTTTTTGTGATGTCTTCTACCATCTTTTCTAACTCGTCAAGTTCTTGATTCTCTTTTTTGAAAACCGTCCCTTTGAACAAGATTTCCATCATTCCAACTTCTCTTGGGATCTCCAATCCTTTGATGACTTCGTCAATTTCTTGGAATGTCTGTTGGGCTTTTAGCAGGACATCGTCAACTTCAGGCGTGACCGTCTCTGATGTGGAGTCTATTTTATGAAACCACTCGAATTCTGTTAATCTAGAAACAATTTGTGGTGTCTCCGATCTAGGTAAAATGACGGTTCCAATCTTTAAATCTGCCACTACCAAGATACGGAAACGCCATGTCTGTGTTTTTAATATCTTTCCAAATGTTCTCTATACTAAACATTAAAATTCAAATCTAAAAAACGGGATGCATTGCCATCAAATTCTGCGTTAGAATCCACAATTGATCAGGTTTTAGACCGTAATTCATCAGAATTCTCTCAAAGTCTAAAAAATTCACTTGCAGATGCTCAGAACACTCTCTCCGATTCATTGTCTATGCTTGAAGAAGAATATGAGAAGATCATCTCTGATGGTAAAAAAGAAGCCGACAAAATTGAAAAACAGATCGTCGGAAGTGCCGATCTAGAGGCCAGAAACAAAGCACTTCTCATTGTACAAGAATCTGCTGAAAAAGTGCTTGAAAAAGCAAAAGAAAAGATCGCAAATATGGATAGAAATTCTGATTATTCAAACTTAATTACAAAATTACTTACTGAAGCAACATCTGCATTAAACACCAGTGACGTTATAGTTTACACAAATTCTAAAGACAAGGATGTGGTTCAATCTGCTGTTTCAAATATTTCTGGAGCAGAACTATCAAGTGATCTGATTGATTGCATGGGTGGAGTGAAAGTAACATCCAAAGATGGTTCGATGAGCTTTGATAATACCATCGATGCAAGAATTGAATTATTGAAACCTTTAATTAGAAAAGATATTGCAGCACAATTCAACCTAGGTAATTGATATGGCAGCACAAGGAAAAATTGTATGGATTAGCGGACCCGCAGTTAAGGCTGATGGTATGTCTGATGCAAAAATGTATGAGACCGTATCTGTCGGAGAAGCAAAATTAATTGGTGAAGTAATTCGTCTCACTGGCGATGTAGCATTTATTCAAGTTTATGAATCAACAAGCGGTCTAAAACCTGGCGAACCAGTAGTTGGTACTGGAAATCCTCTTAGTGTTTTACTAGGACCTGGAATCATCGGTCAAATTTATGACGGAATTCAGAGACCACTAAAAGACTTGGCTGACAAGTCAGGCTCATTCATTGGTAGAGGTATCACAACCACACCTGTTGACATGGAAAAAGAATACCATTTCACTCCAACTGTACAAGTTGGTGATGAAGTTGAAGCAGGAAACATTATTGGAACTGTTCCAGAATCATCATTAATTGAACATAAAATCCTAGTTCCACCAGATCACAAAGGTGGAAAAATTACAAAAATTGTCTCTGAAGGAGATTATGCATTAGAAACAGAAATTGCAACTGTAGAAAAAGATGGTCAATCAACACAACTAAAGATGTATCACAAATGGCCTGTAAGACAACCACGACCATATCTCAAAAGATATGACCCAACCGTACCACTACTAACTGGTCAAAGAGTTATCGACACATTTTTCCCATTAGCAAAAGGCGGTACTGGTTCAATTCCAGGAGCATTTGGTACTGGTAAAACTGTAACACTACATCAAATTGCAAAATGGGCTGACTCTCAAGTTGTAGTCTACATTGGATGCGGTGAAAGAGGTAACGAGATGACTGAAGTACTTGTTGAATTCCCAGAACTCAAAGATCCAAGAACTGGAAAACCACTCATGGACAGAACAGTACTTGTTGCAAATACAAGTAACATGCCAGTAGCAGCAAGAGAAGCAAGTATCTACACTGGTGTAACAATTGCAGAATATTATCGTGACATGGGTTATGACGTTGTACTTGTAGCAGATTCTACAAGCAGATGGGCAGAAGCATTAAGAGAAATGTCAGGAAGATTAGAAGAGATGCCTGCAGAGGAAGGTTATCCATCATATTTAGCATCAAGATTAGCAGAATTTTATGAAAGAGCAGGACGTGTTCAAGCAAAAGGTTCTCCTGAAAGAGACGGTTCAGTATCTCTAGTAGGTGCCGTATCTCCATCTGGTGGTGACTTTACAGAACCAGTTACAACACACACAATGAGATTTATCAAAACATTCTGGGCATTAGATGCCAGTTTAGCATATTCAAGACACTATCCATCAATTAACTGGATGAACTCCTATTCTGGATATCTTGCAGATATCGCAAAATGGTGGTCAGAAAACATCAGTGATCAGTGGCTAAACATACGAAGTGAAACATACGGAATCCTACAAAGAGAAGACACACTAAAAGAAATCGTTAAACTGCTAGGACCAGAAGCACTTCCAGACGAAGAAAAACTAATCTTAGAAGTTGCAAGAATGATTAAGATTGGAATCTTACAACAAAACTCCTTTGATGATGTCGATACTTATTGCAGCCCTGAAAAACAATTCAAATTAATGAAATTACAAGTTGACTTTTACAATCAAGGTCAACAAGCACTCAAAGACGGCGCAGCATTAGCTGACATTCGTTCCATGGACGTAGTCTCATCTTTGCTTAAAGCAAGAATGGATGTAAAAGATGATGAGATGGATAAATTAGATAAAATCCAAACTGACATGGCAGAACAATTCAAAACTGTTACGGGAGTAAAGGTTCAAAATTGACCACTCAAGGCGGAGTTCAATACAGCAAGATTGCTGAAATCAAAGGACCACTTGTAATTGTTGACGGTGTTGAAAATGCAGCATTTGATGAGCTAGTAGAAATTGAAACAACTGAAGGTGAAAAACGTTTAGGAAAAGTCTTAGAGGTTGGAAATGGTAAAGCAGTTGTTCAGGTCTTTGAAGGTACAACAGGTCTTTCTGTCTCTGGAACAAATGCAAAATTTGTTGGCAAAGTTATGGAGATGCCAGTATCAGAACAAGTACTAGGTAGAGTTTTTGATGGATTAGGAAGAGCAAAAGACGGTCTTCCAGAGCCAGTTGCAACATCATTTTTAGATATTAACGGAGCACCAATGAATCCTGAACAAAGAGAATATCCAAAAGATTTCATCCAAACAGGCGTTTCTGTAATTGATGGAATGCTCACTTTGGTAAGAGGACAAAAACTCCCAATATTTTCCGGCTCTGGCATGTCACACAATATCTTGGCCGCACAAATTGCACGTCAAGCAGCAATTGTTGGAACAAAAGATGAGTTTGCTGTAGTCTTTGCAGCAATTGGTGTGCAATACAGCGAAGCAGAATATTTCAAAAGAAGTTTAGAAGAATCTGGTGCACTAAAAAGAAGTGTACTATTTTTGAATCTTGCAGACGATCCTGCAATTGAGAGAATTATCACACCTAGGGTGGCATTAACTGTGGCAGAATATCTTGCATATGACTTGGGAATGCACGTACTCGTCATTCTAACTGATATGACAAATTATGCTGAAGCACTTCGTGAAATTAGTGCTGCACGAGAGGAAGTACCAGGAAGAAAAGGCTATCCTGGCTATCTTTACACTGATCTTTCTACAATTTATGAACGAGCAGGAAGACTAAGAGGTAAAAAAGGAAGTGTAACTCAAATGCCAATCCTAACCATGCCATCTGATGATATCACACATCCAATTCCAGACCTTACTGGATACATTACCGAAGGACAACTTGTACTTGGACGAGATTTATTTAGACAAGGAGTTTATCCACCTATCAACATCTTGATGAGCCTTAGCAGAATCATGAAAGATGGAATTGGTGAAGGAAGTACACGTGCTGATCATCAGGAAATATCTAATCAAAACTATGATGCATATTCCCGTGCTCAGGAAGTTAGAGCCCTTGCAGGAATCGTGGGAAAAGCAGGACTAACCCCTGTTGATCTTAATTACATGAATTTTGGTGATGAATTTGAAAAGAAATTCTTGTCACAAGCAATTGACGAAGATAGAACAATTGAAGAAACATTAGGATTACAATGGAACTGTGTCTCTAAACTTCCAAAGAATGAATTAACCAAAGTTAAAGACAAATACGTAGAACAATACTACAAGGAATAATTCTAATGTCATTTGGACAAAACGTCACAGCAACAAAAATTGAGTTGTTCAAATACAAACGTTCTAACCAAGTTGCTTCAATGGTACAAAAAATTCTAGATGACAAACGTAAAGTTTTACTAAAAAATATTGAAGAAATGATTACTGAAGCACAAAAAACTAGAGGTGGAATTTGGGAACCTTTACAGGAAATCTACCAATCAGTTAACGAATCATACCTATCTCTAGGAGTAGGAACAGTTGATTCTGTAGCACAATCAACCCCTGGTGTTATGGAGGTAGATTCTGATGTAAAACGTGTAGTTGATGTAACTATTCCTGTGTTAAGCGTTACTGAAAAAGATACCAAGTCAATTCCATATGGATTTGCAGATACCAATGCATCTATTGATCGTGGTGCAAAACTAATCAAAGATTTACTTCCAAAGATCTGCAAGGCCGCTGAATTTGAAAATTCAATCTTTAGTCTCGCAAAAGCACTTGAAAAGACGCAAAAACTACTAAACGCCTTGGAAAATGTCATCATTCCTCAATACAAACAAAGAGTTCGATTTATACTGGCAACATTAGAAGAAAGAGAAAGAGAAGAATTCGCAAGGTTAAAAAAAGTGAAAGCTTCAATGGAGAAAAGACAGTAAATGGCAAAAGATGAAATAAAAAGACTACTTGAAAAATCTAAAAAAACTTTAGATCAAGAATATGAAAATTCTGCAAAAACAATTAAAGATCAACTAAAATCTGCAAAAAAGAAAACTCTGGATCAGATCTGATAAAATTAGGTGTTGGTTTAAATATGGTCTCCAGATTTCAAAAAATGAAAATGAAACCACTCTCAATTTTACTACTTGCGACTCTTGCAGTTTCTGTTTCAGGCTTAGGCACTGTTGCATTTGCAGAAGAGGCATCGCCAGCAGGAGGATTGTCCGATGGATCAAAACTAATCGGTGCAGGACTTGCATTTGGACTTGCAGCAATGGGTGCAGGAATTGGTTTAGGTTATGTCGGTTCTGCAGGTTTAGCAGTAATTACTGAAAACCCAGCATTACAGTCTAAAGTGTTCATCTTTATCGGAATGGTAGAATCAATTGCTATCTATGGTATCGTAATGATGTTCATTATATTAGGACAATAATCACAGAGAAATTTTTTAAATTTTTGTTTTATTCTGATCGCTATTTTATCGAAATTTTTTCTAAACAATCATTATGTTGAAACATATTTTTAAATTTTTCAAGGAAGATCATTCCTATAAAGATCAACTGGATCTTCAAAGTGATGTTTTCACTTTCCAAATCTTCCCGAGTAGGGATTGGGGTATTTGGAGGGGCACTTTTACTATTTACCGTTTTCTCTCCAACTGAAGTATTTGCAGCAGAAGGTTCTACTGGTGGAGATCTAACAAAACCAATTCTGGCATTAGCCGCAGCAATTGCCATAGCAGGAGGTCTTATCGGAACTGGTAATGCACAACAAGGAATAGGCGCAGCAGGTATGGGAATTATAGCTGAAAAACCAGAGAAATTTGGTCAGGTCTTATTCTTCTTTGTTATTCCTGAAACACTTTGGATAATTGGATTCGTTCTGGGAATAATTCTCTTGCTAGATATCTTGTAGGAGAATCTCATGAGTATCGAGATTTTCATACAAGAAATAGAAAGTAGAAAAAAAAGTGACATGAGTACGCTAGAAAAGGAATTAAATGATAAAAAATCTGAGATTGAAGACAAAAAAAACACTGTAATTCAAGAACTCAAAGATAATTATGAGAAAGAAGCAAAATCAAGATCTGATAGAGAGGCAGCTCGAATTCTTGAAGGAGGAAAATTAGAAGCTAAGAAAATCTTATTTGATGCAATCAACAAAAACCTAGATTTAACATTTGAAATTATAAAAAAAGATCTTGAAAAATATACCCAAAATCCAGAATACAAAAATGTCTTAGAAAAGATGATCAAAACTTCAAAAAATGCTCTAGGAGAAAACATCACAATTCATTTTAAAGAAGAGGATAAATCGCTCTTCAATGATTCTGATGTTACACTTGGCTCTACAATCCAAACACTAGGAGGAATTGTTGCTGAAAATAGTGATGGAACCAAAGAACTTGATCTAACTTTTGAAGAATTATTACGAAACAACGAAGACGAGATCAAAACTTCAATTCTTGAGGAGATTTTATAATGGGTACATCGCAATACTCATCTTCATTTGGGCGACTGCAATCAATCTCAATTAATTTTTTATCTGAAGATGTCTTACAAAATCTTCTCAAGGCAAATGATATCAATGATATGACAAAGCAATTGGAATCTACATGGTATGGCCAAGAGATCAAAAAAGCAGCATCAACGTTTAGTGGTGCAGAACTTTTGGAAGTAGCTTTCAATCGTCATCTTGTTGAAACAAATAAAATCATTTTAGAAGCAGTTCCATTTAGTGGAAAAAATGCAGTAAGAACTTTTCTTTCAAAATGGGATCTCTACAACATTGAGTTAATTCTTTCTTCAAAAATGATGGGTAGAACAATTACTGAAACTGAATCACTGTTAGTCTCTAGTAGAAATGTGCCAGCAGGAATTGAAGCAGGCGTAATTCCTCATGATGAAATCAAAATCATTCTATCTGAAACAAGTGTTGAAGGAGTTGTAAACAAGCTTGCAAAATATGATTATGGTGCAATACTAATGAAGCATCTAGATGATTATCAAAAGACAGGTGATCTAGGACCAATGATGTCTGCAATACATGAAGCATACTATCAAAAACTCTTAGAATCTCTAAAATTTTTTCAAGGGGATGAAGGTGTCATTAGAGAATTGATTCGTGCAGAAATTGACAAGAAAAATATTCTAAATTTACTAAAAGCAAAAGAGTCAAACATTGGCAAAGAAATTTTATCTGAACACCTGATAGACATTGGAAGAATACCTGCAAAAGAATTACTTGATATTTACGAAACTAAAGATGTTGCAGAAATTGTCGGAAGAATAGAATCATACTACAAACTAAACGAAGCACTTGAACAATATAAAACCGAAAACAGTTTGATAATTTTTGAAATAGAGCTTACAAAACTAATCAACACAAATTATGTCAAAAAACTAAGAAACATAGCATTATCGATAGGTACAATTTTCTATTTCATTTTTCATGCTGAATATGAATATGAAAATCTAAAAAGAATAACGTATGGAAAACGTTATGATCTATCATTAGATAAAATTAAGGAGATGCTTTTGATTTGAGTGAGCAACTTTCAAAACAAATCTCAGATGCTTCTGGCAAATTAGCAATAGTTGGAGATCGTGAACTCGTTATCGGTTATCGTCTAATTGGAATTGATGACACTTTCATTGTAGATGATGATGAAGCAAGTAAAAAAATTCAAGAACTTTATTCATCTGGAGAATTTGGCTTGATCATAGCAAGTGATTCTGTCCGTTCAAGTCTCCCCACAACATTTTTGTCAAGCATCGAAGAATCAATTGAACCATTAGTTTTGTTTATGCCATCTCAAAAGGAAAGTAAAGAAGAAGAGTCAATCGCTGCATTAGCAAAGCGAATACTCGGGATTAAGATTGAGGTAAGTTGATGAAATCATGGTAGACTCAACTGTTGCAAGAATTTCTGGTCCTGTTGTAGTAGCAAAAGATCTTGATGGCGCTCAGCTTTTTGATATTGTACGTATTGGTGAAATGGGTCTTGTTGGTGAAATTATTCGTCTAGAAGGAAACAGTGCAATGATCCAGGTTTATGAAGATACAACTGGTCTTAAACCAGGCGAGAAAGTTGTCAATACGAATAAACCACTTTCATTACAATTAGGTCCTGGACTATTGACGTCTATCTATGACGGCATTCAAAGACCATTAGATGTATTGCAAAAAGAAAGTGGAGATTTCATTAGTAGAGGAAAAGTTATCCCTGCATTAGATCAGACAAAAAAATGGGAATTCATTCCAACTAAGAAGAATGGTGATCAAGTTGAACCTGGTGATATTATTGGTGAAGTTCAAGAAACACCATTAATCAAACACAAAATTATGATTCCACATAACATCTCTGGAACTCTTGGAGATATATCAGAAGGACAATTCAACGTAAATGAAAACATTGCATCTGTAAAGAATGGAAAAACAACAGATGTTGGATTATCAAGTTGGTGGACTGTTAGAATTCCAAGACCAGTACTTCGAAAACTTCCTCCAGAAGAGCCACTACTTACAGGTCAACGAGTAATTGATACATTTTTCCCTGTTGCAAAAGGTGGAACCGCTGCTATACCTGGTCCTTTTGGAAGTGGAAAAACAGTTACTCAACAACAACTTGCAAAATGGGCAGACAGTGAAGTAATTGTCTATGTTGGTTGTGGAGAAAGAGGAAATGAAATGTGTGATGTTCTTTCATCATTTCCGAAATTAGAAGATCCAAAAACAAAGAGACCTCTAATGGAACGAACTATACTAGTTGCAAATACAAGTAACATGCCAGTAGCAGCAAGAGAAGCAAGTGTCTACACTGGAATTACAATGGGTGAATATTATCGTGACATGGGATATGGTGTTGCATTAATGGCTGATAGTACTTCAAGATGGGCAGAAGCATTAAGAGAAATCTCAGGCAGATTAGAGGAAATGCCCGGAGAAGAAGGATATCCTGCATATCTGGGAAGAAGATTAGCTGAATTCTATGAGCGTGGAGGAAAAAGTATTGTTATTTCTCCTGAAAACCGTCAAGGTTCTTTATCTCTAGTGGGTGCAGTTTCACCACCTGGCGGAGACTTTTCTGAGCCTGTTTCACAAAACACATTGAGGGTAACACGTGTATTCTGGGGACTTGATGCTAGTCTTGCATCTAGAAGACATTTCCCATCAATCAATTGGTTAACTAGCTACTCACTGTATGTTGATGACTTGGCTGATTGGTACAGAACCAATGTTTCAAAGGAGTGGATAGATAATAGAACTACCGCACTTGATACCTTACAAAAAGAATCAGAACTGCAAGAAATTGTGCAGCTAGTTGGTTACGATGCACTACCTGAACCAGAAAAAGGCATCTTAGATACTGCTCGTTCAATTAGAGAAGATTATTTACAACAAAATTCCTTTGATGAAGTTGATACTTACACATCAATTAAGAAACAATCAGAAATGCTATCTACCATAATAGAATTTGGTAAAAAAGCAGATGAAAGTATAAAGAAAGGAATTACTGCAGCAAAAATCAGCTCCCTTGAATCTAGAAAAATGATTCCAAAAATGAAATGGACAAAAGAAGATGAGCTTGAACAATTACTTGATAACATTAAATCTACCATGAAAACTGAATTTGGCAGTCTATCTGTGGAGGCTTCTGGTAATGACTAATGTCTCATTCAAATCACTTGACAAGGTGGCAGGACCATTAATCTTTGTAAAAGGTGTTGACGATGCAGCATACGGTGAGATGGTAGAAATCAAACTCCCAAACGGTGAAAGAAGACAAGGCCAAGTGTTGGATACTAGTCAAGGACTAGCTATTGTTCAGGTATTTGGTCAAACACTTGGTTTAACAACTACTGGCACTTCAACAACTTTTCTTGGAGAAACAGCAACATTGGCAGTATCTGATGAAATGCTTGGACGAGTTTTTGATGGACTTGGAAATCCAAGAGATAATGGTCCGAAGATTATCTCTAAGGAAAAATATGATCTTGTAGGCTCGGGAATAAATCCATACTCTAGAGAGGAACCATCTGAATTCATTCAAACTGGCGTGTCAAATATTGATGGAATGAATACTCTGGTACGCGGACAAAAACTTCCAATAATGTCTGCATCGGGATTACCACACAATCTTCTTGCATCACAAATTGCAAGACAAGCAAAAGTTCTTGGAACCGAAGAAAACTTTTCTGTGGTCTTTGCAGCAATAGGAATCACTAGTGAGGAATCAAACTTTTTCATAAAACAATTTGAAGAAAGTGGTGCACTAGAAAGAACTGTTTTATTTCTAAATCTCTCATCTGATCCTTCAATGGAGCGAATTCTTACTCCAAGATTGGCATTAACTACGGCAGAATATCTTGCATATGAAAAAGAGATGCATGTTCTTGTAATTTTGACAGACATGACAAATTATTGTGAAGCATTAAGAGAAATCTCTGCAGCTAGAGAAGAAGTACCCGGTCGAAGAGGATATCCTGGTTATCTATACACGGATTTAGCTTCCATTTACGAACGTGCAGGAAAAATTAAGGGTAGAAAAGGCTCAGTTACACAACTGCCAATTTTAACAATGCCAGCTGACGATATTACACATCCAATTCCAGACCTTACTGGATACATCACAGAAGGTCAGATAGTAATGAGTAGAGAATTGCATAGAAATAACGTTCAACCGCCAGTTGATGTTTTAACAAGTTTGTCACGGCTCATGAATCAAGGTATAGGTGAAGGACGAACAAGAGAAGATCACAGGCAACTGGCAGACCAACTTTATTCTGCTTATGCACAAGGAAAAGATGCACGTGCATTAGCTGCTATTGTCGGCGAAGGCGCATTAAGTGACTTGGACAGAAAATTCCTTGATGTAGCAAATAACTTTGAACAGAAATTTGTCAATCAAGGAATAGATGAAAACCGCACAATCGAACAGACACTTGCATTAGGATGGGAATTACTAAGTGACTTGGATGAATCTGACCTTACTAGAATCAAACCAGAATTTATTGCAAAATATGCTAAATCTGATACACAGTGGTGGAAAAAAACACATGACAGGAGGTAATTAAAATTCCATCTGGTTCTGATATTCGCCCAACACGGCTTGAATATCTGCGTGCAAAAAGACGAATCAAAATTGCAGAGAAAGGACTGAAGCTATTAAAACTAAAACGCCAAGCATTGATTTTAGAATTTTTCAGCATTAGTAAAGCATCATCACGATTAAGAAGTGAATTACAATCTGAATTGAAAAAAGGCTATCAAAGTATTAGAATGGCAGAGATGCTTGATGGAGAAATGAGATTAGAAAATGAGGCCATGAAGATACCTCAACTAAAAAAATTACTTATCATGCCAAAAAATGTCATGGGAGTTAGTATTCCGAAATTAGAAGGAGGAACAAGAGAACAAGCTCTTACAGAATATCTCTTAGAGATTCCTGTATCAATTAGCGAAGCTATGAAGGCATTTCAAGAAGTTCATAAAATTGTATTAGATGTAGCAGAAAAAGAAACGACATTGCGTAAACTTCTTTACGAAATTGATAAAACAAAGCGAAAGGCTAACGCAATTGAAAATGTGTTTATTCCTAATCTACAGTCTGCAGTAAAATTCATTACTTTCAGATTGGAAGAAATGGAACGCGATACTTTCACAATGCTTAAGACTGTAAAACGAAAGATGGGTGAAAGAGAAAAAGAGGAGGAAAAAATAATTGCAGACTGATTTTGCAAATGCACAGCAAAAAAAATTCTATTACATTAAAGTAATAATTAAGATGGCAAACATTGGAATTGCACTAGGATTAGGACTCTTCTTCGCAAAGGATTTCATTGGAGGATTATAATGTTGGAAAATCAAGAACACTATTTACAATCACTGAAAAAAATCAAAAAAGTGGAAGAAAATGCACAAAAAGAAATTGAAGATTACAGAAAAAAAATTGAGTCTGAAATTAATCAATTACAATCTGATCTAGAAAGTGCTATTACATCTGCAAAACAACAAGGTGAAGAACTGGTTGATTCTAGCATAGAGACTGCAAGGAATAATGCAACTTCTCAAACAGCTACTCTCATTGAAGATGCAAAGACAAAATCTGAAAATATTACTTCAGAAATTCATGCACAGAATAGTAAGAAAATCCTAGAAATTTTGTTAAAAGGTGTTGAATAATGGTTCTAAGACCAGTTCCTATGTCTAAAATAGCCATTCTGGGTCTACGAAAAAACCAGCAAACTACTGTATCTGTTTTACATGATATGGAAGTTCTACAATTAGAACCATTATCAAAAGATATTTCCGCAATTTTAAAGAGTGAGCGTGATAATGATTTATCTCGACATGTTTCAGACGAATTACTTCGTGTTAGAGCATTACTGGCAGTATTGCCCTCAACCAAAATGTCTACTAAAAAGCGCTTTGATTCTGTTGATGAAGTTTTGCAAATTGCGAGTACAATTGATATTGATGAATCTGTAGCAAATTTTGAAAAGGAAAAAGAATCACTCCTAACTCAAATCAAAGATACTGAGAATAATCTAAAACTTGTCGAGGAGTTTAGCTTCTTTCCTGAAGATCTGAAGATTCTCAAACTTACATCTGCAACCTCATATTTCGGTAGAATCCAATCTGACAAGTTTGAGGAGTTTAAGAAATCCATAGATGTCCATAAGAAAGACATTATGCTTTACACAAAGGCTGAAAAAAAAATTACACACTTGATCTTAGTAATCTTCAACTCAATTCCATCAGATAAATTTGCAAATATTATCCAAACACATGATGTAAAGATGGAAGTTGTACCAAATTTGAATGGTAAGCCAAATAAAATTATCACAGATCTAAAAACTAAACTACAATCAGAAAATCAACGACTAGATGAGATTAATAAAGAATTAACTAAAATCTCTGAAAGCCATTATGCCACTCTAATCGAAATTGAAGAACAACTGCAAATTGAAAATAAAAAATTGGAAGTAATTTCAAATTCTGGTGCAACAAAAGATGCATTTGCAATGGAAGGATGGGCTCCAAAATCAAAACTTGAACAGATTGAATCAACATTAAAAAAATTTACTGATAGTGTAACCATCTACAAACTGAAAACTGAAGATAAGCCTCCAACTTTAATGAGTAACCCACCAAAATTCAGATTATTTGAAGCATTCATTCGATTTTATTCATTACCGCAAAGCAAAGAATTTGATCCAACTATGGTGTTCGCACTAGTCTTTCCAGTCTTTTATGGTCTAATGATTGGAGATACTGGTTATTGTCTTGTCATCCTTCTAGTTTGTTTATGGGTAATTAGGCGTGTAGAGAAAGGAAAACGTAATTTCAATATTATGCCAAAGCCATTACGTAGTTTTGCGTTGAATATTTTGAAGAAACGGCAAATGGTAAAACTGGCAAAAGCAATGATTCCTGGCTGTGTAATAGGAATAATCTTAGGAGTAATCTTTGATCTACACTTTGGTTTTCACCTAAATGGCTACATTTTTGATTATCTGGCAAGTGTTGGTATTACTGGTTTTCCAGAACCAGGTGAGATCTTAAATCGACCCTCACAGGCATTTCTTGATCCTATTCATGATGCAAGTAAACTTTTGCTAATTGCTGGCTATATTGGAATTGGCTTTGTTTCATTTGGTCTTATCATTGGCATTATACAATGTATTGCAGAAGGTGACAAGAAAGAAGCAATTGGAAAAGCTGGTTGGTTAGCATTTGCTTGGGGAGTTGTCCTTCTTGGTTTAGCTCTAATCAATGGCGATGCTATTAATCCGACATGGCCGCGACTTATTGAAGTCAATCCTATGGCATTTGGATACTATGGGTTAATCTTTGGAGGTGTTGGTATGATGATACTTGGACAAGGTCCAATGGCAATAATGGAATTAGCTACAATTGTGAGTCACGTTCTTTCTTATACACGACTGGTTGGAATCTTACTTGCGTCAGTAATACTTGCTCATACTATTGATTACATTTTCTTAAAATCAATTAACATTGGACTCCCGTTGGCAGCTCTTGGAGCGATTATTTTAGTTGTCGGGCATCTATTCAACATAATAATTGGAGTGTTTGAACCCGGAATCCAGGGATCTAGACTGATCTATGTGGAGTTTTTCTCAAAATTCTACAAAGGAAATGGACGTGCATTCAAACCCTTCGGTTCAATGAGAAGATTCACTGAAAATCAATACAAATCTGAAGAACCACATTTAGTAAAAAAGAAAAAATCGTAATTAACTAAATTGTTGGTCTTTTGTAATTAATTTTATTCACATCTAAAATTCTACTACAATATCTACATTTCAGAACTAGATTCTCTTTATCAATAACATCCATAATTGAATCCATATGCTCACTGCTATTTGATATACAATCGGGGTTTGAACATCTAAAAATCCTGTCAATCTCATTTGGAAGTGAAACTCTTCTTTTTTCAACTAATTTGTAATTCTTGATAATATTCACAGTCGATGATGGTGCAATTACTGCAAGTTTACTAGTATCATCATCTTCTAAAAATCTGCCTTCTACCTTTATCATGTCTTTCTTCTTTAATTTTCCACTAGGCATGTTTAGAGCAATGGTTATGACATTTCCACGACTACCATCAATTTCTAGTGCTTCTAGTACTTTGAGACCTTTTCCTTCATTGATATGATCAATTACTGTACCATCTTTGATACGCCTGACTATCAAATCGGATTGTTCCATAGAATAGTTTGTATATCTGCCACTATATATGATTCAAAGAATGAATAATTTTTCTCAAAATAACATTATCTCTATACGAGACTTGTCAAAAGACGATCTTGAACAAATCTATACTAAAACTGATGAAATTATAGAAATGAAAGCAGAACAAAGACGTGAGCTAGCTAGAGGCAAAACCTTGGGTTATCTCTTCTTTGAACCAAGTACTAGAACTAGACTTAGTTTTCAATCTGCAATGGCCTTGATTGGAGGAACATCATTTGGAATCGCAGATGCATCATCATCATCCATTCAGAAAGGTGAAAGTTTAGCTGACACCGTAAGAATAATGTCTGGATACACTGATGCAATTGTCCTGCGTCATTCTCTAGATGGCTCCAGTAAATTTGCTGCTGAAGTATCTACAAAACCTGTCATAAATGGAGGTAGTGGAACAGAAGAACATCCAACACAAGCAATTCAAGACTTGTACACAATAAAAAAGGAACTAGGTAACATTGATGGAAAAAACATTGGAATTGTTGGTGACCTCAAGTATGGCCGAACAGTTTATTCTTTATTGTATGGATTATGCAACTATGATGTTAATGTCCATCTAATTTCGCCCGAGTCTTTGAAAATTCGAAGTGACTCTACATACAATCTCAAAGAGAATTTATCATATACAGAATCTGAAAACTTGGATGAATGTATTGAGGATCTAGATGTTTTGTATGTAACAAGAATTCAAAAAGAAAGATTTCCAGACGAAGAGGAATATGTCAAAGTTAAGGGCAGTTATGTAATTGGACAAGATGTTGTAAACAAAATGAAAGAAGATGCAATTTTACTTCACCCGCTTCCAAGAATTGATGAAATTTCTACTGATGTTGATTCTAAAAAACAAGCAAAATACTTCAAGCAGGCTGAGTATGGAAAATTTACTCGTGCAGCAATTTTAAGTCTGCTTTTACAATAAAAAACACTATAGCCCCATGTGATCTATGTACCCAATTAGCATTAAATACAAATTTTGTAAATAAACATGGAAATGTCACTTTACGATTACAAGAAAGGAAATCTTCTGGTCTGCTTCGAGTGTGGGGAAGCCTCAATTCAATGCAAGTGTACAAAAACAAAAGTTGAAGAATCTAGTTTTGTTTCAGCTTTTGAGTAACCAAGATTTTTTTTAACTAATTTTTATTATTCCATCTTTTATCAAGAATTCAATTCCATCTATGAATGCCGAGTCAGGTATCTGACCGTCTGCCCACCATCCTGCATTGTTCTTCACCCATTCCGGAACTAATGATGAATCTACTTGTAATCCAACTACAAATGCAAATTCTGTCTGTTGTCCACTTCCTGAGATGTTTGAAAATCTGGCAACTGTCAAACCTGTTTGTCCTTCTGCAAATGTAAAGTCGGTATAATCCGCACCAATTTTTGCAAATCTGTCTTCAGAAAAAATTGTTTGACCATTTTGTAACAATGTAATTGTATAATCTGAATTCCTAATTGGTCCTAAATCTGTTGTATCTCTAAATGTGTAAATGAATCTGACACTTTCTCCAGGAGTGATTACTTTTGGGTCCCATGTTAGATCCACTTGATACTCCTCACTGAGTGTTAGAGTTCTTAGTGGAAATTCTATCTCTTCTCCTTTGTTAAGAATTAATTCAACTGAATTTGGTAATTCATCCATTGTCTTTTTTAACTGATTTTTAATGTGTCTTAGATGATCTGGTAATAACACAAAGTGAACTATTCGATTGTCTTCCTCAGAATAATCATCTATGAAGATAGATGATTTGAATAATTCAATATTATTTGCCGTTCCAGAATAATTTGGTGAAAGAAACTCGAGTGTATTTTTTGGAAACATTATCTCAGTATGTATCACACTTGTATGTGAAATGTTTGACTCGGAAAAGTCAAACGGGAAATTAATCTTCGCTATATTCTTTTTAGCGTCATACTCAAAATTGCTAATCTTATCATAGTAGGATTTTACTCTAAATTCTGTTTCTTTTTGACCAACAGTTTCCTGATGATGTGATACATCCGTCACACTTACTTGCACCTCGAATTCTTCATCACTAATTATTCCAACCTCATCTTGTGCATCAAGTGTAATTTTGAATGTGTATATTCCGCCTTTATCAAAAATTGCTCCTGCTATGATTAATGGTGACTCTCCAGTTTTCTCCCATAATCCAAAATCATTCTTCTCTCCAAAAACCTCAACACTGTTTTTGTCTGCTAGAATTATTTCTGGGTCAACTTCTAAAATTAAAATTCCGTCTTGTGTGTAAAACCATTCATCTAACAATAATTGTTCTTCATTAAAAATTTCAACTTTGAAACTAACATTTGTGATTGTCTCGCGGTTTGTATGGTCATAGGCATCAATTTTTATCATCTTTTGATCAGATTTGTAAAAGTCTGATGGAAGTAATTCTACTGTAACTTTGACTTGTCTGTCATTTGTAAAAACTAGTGGTGATGCTTCAATTCCTCCACCGTGACCAAATGCACTACCAATTGAAAATGTTAAGACAAATGCAAAGAATAATCCCAGTATGATCTTCATGTTTTGAAATTAATTTCACTCTTATTTTACTTAGTGGAGATCATCTCATCAACTTTTCTCTTATCTCTCACACTTTTAACGTAAAATAATGATGTGGCAATAATTCCTGCAGCAATAATCGGCGCTACCAATTCAACATACATCATACTTTCAGTTGATTCTTCCTGAATTGCTGTTCTCTGACTAGGTACCGCACTGATTGAAACTTTACCAAGTTTTCCTCCACGTTGTTCTACAAACCAAATGTCTCCATTATCATCTGCAATCACAAACTGCGTAAATGATCCTTCAGTTGGTATTGCAACTTGAGTCATCTGTCCGCTACTCTGATCATACACCACTAAACTATCTATGACGTGTTGTGCTACCCACATGTTATCATATTTGTCAATAGCCATTCCAAAGGGCAATGATTCTGGATTTGCAATCGGAACTTTCTTAAAATCTTCTAAGATTGGATTAAACTTTGTTACTGCAGGTCCAATATGCTCCGCAATCCAAATATTTTCTTCTTTATCAATCATTAGCGCAAATGGTTCTGCCATTGGCTCTGTTTGTGGAACAAATTCACTCATCTCTTTTGTTTCTGCATCAATTTTTCCAAGTTTTCCTACCAGTGATTCGGCAAACCATACGTTATCTGAACCATCAATCTCTAATGCAGTTGGTCCTGCTTCAGGTGTAATTGTATTAATTATCTTGAATTTCTCAGTTGATTGGTTATACTCTAAAATTATCGAACGGTCAATGACTGCAATCCAAACATCATCTTCACTATCGACTGCAACTGAGGTTGGAAGTGATTTTTTACTCACCAAAGTAAATTGTGGCAATTTGATTATCTCAAATTTCTCAGTTTTTGGATCAAAGCTTCCAATTTTTGAATTTGGTGTGTCAGTAAACCAAATCTTTCCATCTTTACCGATGTCCATAAAAATTGTAGTCATCCCATCAAACGTGTATGATGTAAACTGTTCATCTTCTATTGAAAATTTCCATAGACGTGGTTTTTGTGCATCAGAAATCCAAATGTTCTTTCCATCATAAACTGGAAAGAGTGGTGCAGTATCATCTGCAGGTAAATCATATTCCGTAATCTCTGTTCTAATATCGTTTAGCGATGGTTTTATCTGAATGTTGAAAATTACATTTTCATTAGAAGTCTCTACTCTTTGAGCTTCTAACTCAATTTGCCAGTTCCCTGCAAACCCAAATGTTGTGTCTGCAGTATATCTAGTGACTGCATTTTGTACGTTCTCAATTACCTCAGCTTCTATTGGAGAGATGTTCTTTTGTGGATTTGAAACTTTGATCTTCAATCCAGAAATATCTGCAAGCGGTTTATCATCAAATGATGAAACTATAACTGAAATTGTATTTGAACCAATTCCTGCTGGTTCTACTTTAACATCAAATTTTGCATTTTCAGAAAATAAAACTGACTCATAACCAAACGTTCCTTGTATCGCATCAGCTGATTGAATCTCTCCAGCAGGCAATGAAGAATTTACCAAAAGTGCAACTACTGCTAATAATGCAATTCCTAACCCTGCTTCAAATTTCAGTGGCTTACTAATTTTTCTTGAAATATTTAATTTCTCAAAATCTTTCATCTTTCCTAAATACTTCACTTGGTATAATCCGCCAAACGCTATCATTATGGCGGCAATTCCAATCTTGATTAAAATTAACTTGCCATATGTTGAATCTGTAAGGGATGATACATTATCATCTAAGAACCATAGCAAAGTTGGTCCTGTTATGATTAAAATCCCAATTGCTATAATGAATAATCCTGAAAATCTTGGAATCAAACTTAGTGCAATTTTCTCTTTTGTAGAATTATCAGCTTTTGTAATTGTGGGAAGTACAACAAAGGCAAAAAATATCACCCCGCCAATCCAGATTGATGACAACAAATTGTGAGCATAATCCAAAACCCATGGTGCTTGTAATTCAGTCGATGCTCCATGTCCCATCATTGTAGTTGTAGCAATCAAAATTAATGATGCTACTAACAAAGGAATCTGTCCTTTAATTGTAATCTCTTTCTTCTTTTCCATCCAAAACCAAATTCCAATAATGATGATGGTAATGATCATTCGAATTAGCCACGTTGTACCAAATGTAGTTCCAATAACATCTAATGGTGAAATTTCTAATCTCCATGTCTGAACTCCAAGCATTATGAAATTTGATGCAAATGTAGCAATCACCCCATATCCAATAATCTTTGAAAATTTTATTTTGAATTGTTCATTTATGTCACTAAAAACTTCTCTAAATCTAGTTTGTTGTGATGACCAAATCGTAATTGAAACTATTACTCCTCCAAGAATTATTGTTTGCCCCACTAATCCGGGAAATCTAGCAACTGATTCTGGAATAAATGTAGTCTCTGAACTTTGTTGTTTTTCTAGTAATGATGAATCAATTTTTACATCTCCAACTCCGAAAACTATTGCTGCTTGAACTAGATGACCATCAACTTTTGATAAAACTTTGCTAGTTATTGTATAAACCCCATCTTCAAGGGGTGATGTTGTAACAACAAGTGACGTCTCTCCGTCATTATACATGGTGTCTCTATTGTCTATCTGATTTCCGTTTGCGTCATACACTTTCAATTCAGAAAAATCAATTTCAATTGCTTCGGAATAATTTGTAATGATTTGGGTAGTGCCTGCTGGCACATTTTGTCCTTGTCCTGGTTCAGAATCTAACAAAAATGGGTGTGCACTGGCTAGAGGAAATCCTAAAAAAAATATTATGACTGGAAGAATCCAAATCTTATTCAATAATATGAAATCTGCATTCTTGTAATTTAAAGAAATGCGTGTTCGAAAGTTGTACTATTTTAGTAAAGATAATAATGTAAGAATTGAAATAAAACATGTTGAAAAAATCTTTTCTCTTTTTGAGTATGCTCTTGATATCCGGATTTGGAATGTCTTCTGCATTTGCTCATACTACTATTCATATTGAACAATATGAGATTGAGGCTGGCTGGGGAGACGAACCTCCAGTAGTTGGATTACCTAATACTATTGTTGTTGAAGTGGCTGAATCTGGAGAAAAAGAAGGTCTTCGAACAGGAATTAACAGTGCTTTCAAAAGCATGACTGCAACTCTAATCTCTGGTGGTGCAACTAAAACCCTCGATATTAATTCTGATCCAAGACCTGGACATTACTATGCAAAAATTTTGCCAACTAAAACAGGTTCAATGTCTGTAAAATTAGTAGGTGAACTTAACGGCTTAGCAATTGATGCTGTTATTCCTATTGAAGATGTTGAGAGTCAATCAGTCATTGCATTTCCACCAGTTAGTGGATCATCTTCTGCAGGCGAAATAGGCGCAGTAAAAAATGCATTATCCTCATTACAAAAGGACGTCTCAAATCTAAAATCAAATGTTGGTGATGTCAGTCTTACTGCAGGTGGTGTAGATATACAAAATGCTTACAACTTTGGTGTATTTGGTTTGTGCTTAGGCGCGGCTGGTGTAATCTTAGCTGTAATTGCTATGATTCGTCGAAAATAAAAAAAACTGATAGACAGAATTTCTGGTTAGACGATGAAGTTCCTATCTTATGACACGTTAAGGGAACTGTCTATCACTTTGTTTCTACACTTTTCATTATTATACAAATTGGTACATACTACAGTTGTACTAGATAAAAAATAAAAATAAAAGGAAAAAAAGTCTTGTCTAGAGTCTTGGCATAAAGCTAAGTCTTGATTTTGCTGATACTGCAATTATTGAAACAATTGCTACTGCAAGAATCACTGCTGCTATTGCGCCAAATTCTGGAACTGCTTGAGCTGTGTTTGTTAATCCAATTGGACCGGTTTTATCATCGTTTGGTAATCCAAATCCTTGGAATGTTACTGTAACATCAATTGGATTGTCATCAGATGCATCTGCACTGAGTGCTGATGTAGTGTGACTACCTTCTCCTGTATGTGAGTGATTACCACTCTCATCTAGGATTGTTTCACCATTGTGAGTTGCAACAATATCATAGTTAACGTGTTCACCGCTAATTGTTACGTCAATTGCTACTTTCTCACCTGCTTTTGCACCGTCATTTACACTAATTGCAATATCTGCTGCAGTTAGTGTTTGCATTTCCATGCCACTATGATCTTCTGCTTCTTCAGCGTGTTCATCACCGTGATCGTCATGACTTTCTTCTTCAACAATTACCATTCCTACCATCCATGGGTGAACCATGCAAAAGTAAGGATATTCTCCTGCATCTAGTTCTGGAGTTGTGTATGATTGTCCAACCATAACTAATGAGCTGTCCCATACCCCACTTGGTCCATCTGCTGGACTTCCAGCTGTAGATGTGTGTGCGGCATTGTCATTGTTAGCAAATGTAACTTGACCGCCAACACCAATGGTAACTGTAGCTGGGATGAAACAATCTGGTTCACATCCCGGAGACGAAGAACCTTCTGCGTTCTCCACTGTTGCATTCATCGAGTGTTCAGCAAATGCACCAGGTGCTGCAGTCATTCCGATTGAAACAATTGCAAAAAGAACGAATAAGGAACTTAGAGTCTTGTTATTCATTAGGTAAATTCCAAATTTGGACAATAAAAATGATCTCCAGATTCATGCCTATTTTATCGATAAATGTACTACCTTGATTTTTATTCAAACAATTCCCTGAAAATACTGTGAAAAGTGCATCCATAATTGTAATTCTTTTGATATCTCCTTTATTCCTTAGTAATGTATTTGCTCACCAATCTGACTCTGTAGGAGATTACAGAATTGAGATTGACTGGAAAAACAAGCCAATAGTTACTGGCGAGTCAAATGCCATAATTGTTTATGTTAGTGAAATGGACACAAGTAAAGAGGCTGCAGATCAGCCATTTGATCCTGAAAAAGGAATCGATGGTTTAAGAAAAACTTTGAAGATACAACTAGTTGTTGAAACTGAATCTATAACACTTCCATTACAACCAACAGATATTTCAGGTAAATACGAATCGCCAATCACACCAACATTTTCTGGTTGGTCGCAACTAAACTTTCTTGGAAAAATCAATGAACAAAATGTCAACTTGGCATTACATCCACTAAAAGTTGAAGAGCAAGAAGTTTTGCAATTTCCTCCTGTTGAATCAACTATTGTGGAATCTGGAGATTTTGAGCGTGAAATTAATGATTTACGTAGTGATATTAGAGAATTACAACAAACCGTAAATGAATTAAAAGATCAACCATCAAATGACACTTCTATGTTAAGCTACGTTGCAATAGGATTAGGTATCATAGGAATTGTAATTGCTATTGCATCATTTGCAAAGAGAAAATAATTCTACTTTCCAAGTTTCTTTTTGATTGCTGTAAACAATACTGCTGGCGCGACAAAGTACATTCCAATGTTTAGTAGTATAACGCCAATTCCATAACCTAGCATTTCTTGTTCTGTGTCAACTGGAACATGAGCCAAAATTGTAAATGATGTTAGCATTGGTGTTAATGTTACTTTGACAATTTCTTTGAATAGTGGATTTTCTCTTTCATAGTCAGCAACATATGGTGAGAACGAATAGTAAACTTGATTGAATCCTGTCATGAAAGATTTTCCTGAGCTTGTTTGCATTACAACATTGTCACGAATTTCTCTAAGTTGTTGAACTTGTGGTGCCATTTCTGAACCAAATGCCGCAGTTGCAATTAAACATCCTCCTCCATCATTCTCGTTCTCTTGTACTGGTTGAGTAGTCTTTTCTCCTCCAACGTTAATTGTAAAGTATGTAGTTTCTAATGGGATTGGTTGGAACAAAATTCCTTCCATCTCAATTTTTACTTGATGTTCCCCTTCTGACGTAAACTCTACAGGAATTTTTACCGTTCCCAAAGATGTGTGTGTAAGTGGAATTGGACCAAAGATGTTCTGACCATCTTTGATGACTGTAATTTTGTAATCAATATGCTCTTGAATCTTGTTGAATCCTGGCTTTATCCATCCAATGTGCAATTTTGACACTGAGTTGGCTTCTGCTTGAGGGACTACTGATAATCCAATGTTTAATGTACCATTTTCTGAAGGTAAAACTTGATCAAAGTCTTCTGCACTTTCAGCAAACGCAGGTGTTAACAATAATGGAAGTAACATCAAGCCTAGAAAATATTTCATAACGTGAATTTTGTGAGATATTATAAAAACCATCTCGTAACACATGTGAAAATTCATCGAATCATTAATACGTGCTTTACGACTAAAAATGGTAATTGTACTACACAAGTCTATTATTCATTGCAGCTATCTTTGTAACTTTGCCATTTCTAAGTGAAGATGCATTTGGTCATGGTTTAGGTGGCGATGCTGCACCTCCAATTAGTTTTGGCGGCATGGAAGTCACTGTGTTTACTCAGTTAGACCCTTCTGATATGACTGCAGGTGAAGTTGATTCTGCAAATATTGCAATTCGTTTTTATGATACATTAACTGATCAAAATTTAGAACAAGTTACTTATCGTGTTGAAATCTGGAGAAGCGGAGATCTTTTAGCTAGAAATTATTTCTATGATGAAGACGGTACACTAAATGTTGAGGTCAGACCACAGACTGGTTGTTATGAGGCAAAGCCTTGGAAGTGTACTCAATATTATGGTGAAGTCCATAGTACAGCTGGTGGATTGTTTGCACGAGGTGACAGTGTACCACTTATTGATGGTCCAATCTTTGAAAAAGGTGGATTGTATAATGTCAAAGTTTCAATTGAAGGTGCTACAAGTCCTAGAACATTAGTAGCTGAACCACTAAACTTTGATACTTTCGTTAGTGTTGCCCAAGATCAAAATTTCTTTATCAAAACTGCAGCAGCAGAAATTCCTGTAACAGTAAAAACCTATTATGACGACATAGAAAATTTCACATATGCTCAAAGTAATAACGCCATATCGTTCGACATGCCTTTTGATTGGGCACCTGAATATGTAGAATTAGTTCAAATGGTTCATGAAGAGATTCGGGTTCCAAAATCATTTGATCCATACAATACTGAAACATCATTCAAGGGTTATGTAGATGGTGTTGAAGTTGATCAAAGAGTTCTGATAATGGATCCATATTCATCTGAGACTGAAAATATTGTTCACTTTCTAGTAACTGGAACTGAATTACAGAGAATTAACGAAGTTTTGGGTCCATCTCATGAATCTTCTAAGACAATGAACTTTGAATTAATTCCACAAGGCAATACTGAAAAAAATTCATTTGACATGTCATTTGATAATGGCTATACAGCAATTATTGCTTGGGATTCTAAATATGGAATTGGAGATGAAATTCCATTTGAGTTTTCCTTCTTTGATAATAATGGAGGTTTGGTAAAAGATGTAATCTATGCATTTGGTCTAGTTGATCCACAAGGCAATCAATTTAATTTGGTTACTGGTGACACTCCTGAACAATTTGTAGGTGTAAAATCAATAGAAGGAATTGCCACACATTTGATAACAATACCTGACGATGGCATGTATACTTTGAATCTGGTATTGACTGGAGAGGGCTTTTCTAATTATGATGAATTTATACAAACATCTCAGATGTTTGAGGTAGGTGTATCTACTAGTAGCTCATTTACCCCAACTCCATCTACACAACAATCTGTTAGTATTCCTGATTGGGTAAAGAACAATGCAAAATGGTGGTCAAATGGTGAAATTGATGATAATACATTTGCATCCGGAATTGAATTTATGATAAAACAAGGAATTATTTCTGTACCAACCACTGCAAGTGGTGCACAAAATGATAATGCAACAATTCCTGATTGGGTCAGAAATAATGCTGCATGGTGGGCTGACGGTCAAATAGACGATAATACATTTGCATCCGGAATTCAATTCCTCATTAAAGAAGGAATAATTGCAGTCTAGACTGAAAATTCTTATACAAATTAAACACAATCAGATTGATTCATGCTTCCATTAAGAGATGAAAATCCACATCCGCCAGGATTTAAACCAAAACTAACAATTGCGCTAATCATTATGAACGTTATAGTATTTGGAATTGAGGTTTCAATTACTGGACAATTTATCGAGTTTTCAAATTATGAAGCAATGAACATGTTTCTGACTTGGGGTGCAGTTCCAGGATGTGTTACAGGTCAGATTGATGGAATCAATACCGGTGCTGAAATTATTAATTGTCCTGCAATTCCTGAAATCACTCTGATTACCTCGACATTCATGCATGGAGGAATAATGCATCTTGGAGGAAACATGTTGTTTCTGTGGATCTTTGGTGACAACATTGAAGCCAAGTTTGGTAGAGTCAAATACATTGGAATTTATCTAATGTGGGGAGTCGGTGCAGGGTTAATTCACATTTATGGTGATGCAGGAAGCGGAATTCCTGCAGTTGGTGCATCTGGTGCAATTGCTGGAATTCTTGGTGCATATTTGGTAATGTTCCCACGAGCTAAGGTCATGACGTTCGTTATGTTGGGATTTTTCTGGCGAATGATGCACATTCCTGCAAAATTCTTCTTACCATTTTGGCTAATCTTCCAAAACTTGTTACCGTTCTTCATAGGAGGATTTGGTGTTGCAGGTGGCGGTGTTGCATTTTTGGCACACATTGGTGGATTCTTTTTGGGATTAGGAGTTGGTTATTTCTATAAGAAAACTAACAAATCTGATTATGCCTACGGTTCTAGGTATGGATACAAAGGTGATTGGCGTTGATTCAATCAATTAAATTATCATAGATATGATTTCAATTCATGCCGTACATACAGGTATCACTATATCCTGGACGTTCTGAAGAACAAAAACAGGAATTTGCAAAGGCTATCACAAAATCTGCAGTTGAAATTCTAAAAACAAAAGAAGATCATGTGATCATTGTCTTTGACGAAAATCCAAAAGAGAACTGGTTCCTTGCAGGAAAACAACTCTAATCTATCTTTTTATTTTAATATTTTTTACATAAATCATGTCAAAGATTGCAATTGTTCAGTTTAAAGCATCAACTGATAAGAAAAAAAATCTTCCAAAAATTCTAGACTACATAAAACAAGCAGCAAAGAACAATGCTGACATGGTTACCTTCCCCGAATACATGATGTTTTACACTCCGTCAACACAAACAGCAAAACAAGTTGCACACGAAGCTGAAACAATTAACGGAGAATTTGTTTCCACTGTTTCAAAATCTGCAAAGCAACACTCAATCAGTATTGTTGGTACAATGTATGAAAAAAGTAGAAAAAAAGATCGTGTATATGACACATCATTTGTCATTAACAAAAAAGGACAAGTTACAGGAAAATATAGAAAAATCCATCTTTACGATGCTTTAGGTTTTAAAGAATCTGATAAAATGTCGTCTGGTTCTGTAATACCCTTGCCTACAAAAACTTCCGTTGGAAAAATTGGAATGCTCATTTGCTATGATTTACGATTCCCGGAAATGTCAAGGGCACTGGCATCATCTGGCACAGAAGTTTTAGTTGCACCATCTGCGTGGGTGAATGGTCCTATGAAGGAAGAACATTGGTTAACATTAAACAAATCTCGTGCAATTGAAAATGGATGTTATGTAATAGCGCCTGATCATTTAGGTCATGTCTATTCAGGACGAAGTCTAGCAATTGATCCGTATGGCCGTATCTTACTTGATATGAAAAAGCGACAGGGAATTGGTTATGTTAACATCTCTTTGGATAAGGTTCATGAAGTTAGAAAAAAACTTCCACTACTAAAAAATAGACGAACAGACATCTACTCTGATTTTAAGATCTAGTTTTACATTTCATGTTTGCGCATTGCCTTCTCCACTCTTGTTTTCTTGTATACCTGAAAATTACGGTAGGCCATTGACATTCCGGACATTTAGTTTTTAGAACTTTTAGCATTGCTTTTTGTAAAAGTGGGGCTGATGCCTTACAGCCATTTTGATAATTCGTACATCCTATGAATCGTTTCTTTGTTGTGATTGATTTTATGACTGATAACTGTCCTGTATGACATTCTGGACACTCGCATATGCCTTCTTTTGGAGAATTTGTTCCTAAAATTATGTATTTTTTACTCTTTGCAGAAAACGAAACAAATCCATTTTCATCATAATACTGATCAATCTCTGTTTTAAAATTACTCACAATTTTTTTAGTTGATTTTGTAACGTTTCGTTTTTCAGACTTTGTAATAGAAACCTGCATCTTTTTTCTCATATCTTTTGACAATGTCTCAAGTTAATGAAATTACTTGATCAATTTTTATAGGGACTAGGTCAGCAAATTTTCGTGGAAAGAGAAAGTGTTTGTGTTTTAGGTGGAGGCAGTACAAAATATGGTAAACTTGATGATAGTATTTCTGATATTACATTGCAAGCATCTGTTGGTGCAATTGAAAGTGCTGGTATTGAACCTAAAGAGATCCAAGCAGGTTACATCTCTAATGTATTTGGTGTAGCAGACAAGCAAGTTCATTTGGGTCCTGTTGTTATGAGTAATCTAGGGATTTCTGAGTGTCCTTCACTTTCTATTGAATCCGCGTGTGGAAGTGGTTCTGTTTCTTTCAGAGAAGCATTTGCAAATGTTGCAGCAGGGTTCTATGATGCCGTACTGGTTACTGGTACTGAGAAGGTTACACATACAGGTACTGATTGGACAACAACTTACTTTTCTTATTGTTCTGATTTCTTTTATGAAGGTCAAGCAGGTGCGTCATTCCCTGGTCTGTTTGCATCAATGGCGCGTGCATATCTACATGAATTTGATGCAACCGAAGAAGATCTCGCAAGTGTTGCAGTTAAGAATCATGAAAATGGAATATTAAATCCTAAAGCACACTTGAGAAAAAAAATTAGTATTGATGATGTAATGAACTCTGCAGTAGTTGCAAGTCCTTTAAAATTATATGATTGCTGTCCATTCTCTGATGGAGCAAGCTCTGTCATACTTTGTAATGAAAAATTTGCTAAAGAACATTCAAAAGATTATGTTAAAGTCATTGGTTCTGGACGTGGTGGTTCTCCTGCAGCACTACAAGGACGTGAAAAATTAACAACCATTCCAAGTACTAAGATTGCAGCAGAAGCAGCATACAAGATGGCTGGAATTACTGCAAAAGATGTTGACTTTGCAGAAGTTCACGATTGCTTTACTGTTGCAGAAGTAGTTGACAGTGAAGATCTAGGTTTCTTTGAGAAAGGCACTGGTGCAACAGCTGCAAGAAATGGTGAGACTAAATTAAATGGTTCAATTTCTATTAATCCCTCTGGCGGTTTAAAATCAAAAGGACATCCAATTGGTGCAACTGGTGTTGGCCAAGTTGTTGAAGTATTTGAGCAACTAACTGGAAAATCTGGTGAAAGAACCGTTAATGACGCAAAGATTGGGTTGACACAAAACTTTGGTGCTACTGGAGCAAGTTGTGCAGTTCACATATTCCAAAGTGTGTAAATTGTCTGCAAAACCTGAATTTATAGAAGCAGCAAAGGATGGAAATGTCCTAGCTAGGAAATGTACTAAATGTGGCGAGCTCCATCTTGCAACTGTTTACTTTTGCAAAAAATGTGGAAACAAGGGATTTGAAGATTCTATTCTAAAAGGAACTGGAAAGGTTATCACATATACAATCATGACTGTTCCACCTGCTGGATTTGAGGACTTGGCTCCTTACGCTTGGGTTGTTATGGAATTAGACGACTCTGGCATACGAATCTCGGGGTTTCTGGCAAAAATACCAACCCCTAAAGATCTCCCAATTGGCACCTCTGTGAAAATTGTGGGCTTTGATGAACGTGGAATAGTCTTAGAAAAACAGTAAATCAATTTTATTGCATTTATTAAAAAAAATTTTCATAATTTTTAATTGTTCTGTAAGAATCGATCTATTATGTCGGTAGAAGTTGTATGTGGAAAGTGTGGAGAGAAGATCTCTACAATGAAAATGCTAAAGTCTGTTAAAGATGTTCTAAAACATTACAACAACAAATGTCCATCATGTAATCAGACATTATCAACATCAGAATTTTCTTTAGATGTTGAAGAAAAGTAATTTCTAATCCGACCCATACGTTAATTATAAGAATCCTTATTAGCTAATTTTTTTTTACTTATTTAATGGGGAAACAAGACGAAGATTTTGAAGAAGAGTTAGTAATGGATGTCGACGTCGACAACGATGACGATCTAGATTTGGCAGTGGATGATGATACTAAAGGTGATGGTCGTCTACAATCTACCTCAAAACGTGTCAGAATGATATTCTCTGTTATGGCTAGCCCAAACAGAATCGATATCTTAAGAATCTTAAATTCCAAAGGCCCTCTGACTTATTCTGAATTAAAATCTCTAGCTGGATTCAAATCAAAAAAAGAGAGTGGTAAATTCGCCTATCATTTGAGAAAACTTCTTAGACAATCCCTTGTGGCATTAAACAAGTCTGAAAGACGTTATACTATCACAAATCTTGGAAAACTGGTTCTAAGTCTAGCCAGACAAATTGAAGAGAGATCCATCATCGAAAGTGGAAAAATGTATGTCAGAACGTCACATGATTCCATTGAGGAATTCAACTCTGACAAAATCATTCAATCTTTAGTACGTGAAGGAAGTCTCCCACTTGAATTATCACAAAAAATTACTGAAGAAGTAGAAAACAGAATCTACAAATTTCAGACAACGTACCTTACTGGTTCACTAATTCGTGAAATGGTGAATAATGTCCTATTGGAGCATGGTCATGAAGAATATAGAAATAAACTTGCACGACTTGGAATGCCTGTATTTGACATTCAAGAAATGTTCACAAATGTTGAAAATATACGAAATGGTGTTGAAGATATACTGTTCACTAGTGGAAAAAACACCCTAGCTGAATACTTACTCACGAATACATTACCAAAAGATATAGCTGATTCTCACCTCTCTGGAGAATTACATATCTCTAATCTGGGTTTGTGGTCATTACTACCTGATACTATATTCCTCAATCTCAAAGAACTAATTGACGAAGGAATTGATCTAAAAGGCAAGTGTCCTGGAGTTACAAGAGTTCCTGCACCAAAAACACTTCATGACTTGGGAAAGATGCTTCCTATGATCTTTAATTTACTATCAAAAGAATCATCACAAGAAATAGTAATAGATGATTTAGCTGCAGTAGTTGGAAAATTCTCAAAAACACATTCTGATATTGAAAAAATGCTTGTAGATGTCTTTACAATGTCGTCTACATCTATTAGTCTTGATAAATCTCCAACTATACTGTCCTTTAGAGTTCCACTCTCAGGTGATAAAAAATTAATTAATACAATCTTCTCTGCATACAATGCTTTTGTCAAAGCAACTCCTGCACCAAAAATTGGTCTAATTGTTGATTATGAGAAAGGAAAAGTTAGTGATCACTCCGAAATACTTTCACAAACTGTATCTCATGGTGGAAATGTAACCTTCTCCAAAGGAATGTGTTCAACTAATGCAATTAGACATTCTAGTAAAACTTCTGAACCCTCAATAAAACTAGGATCATTATCCATTAACCTTCCACGTTTAGCACTTGAATCAAGTAAAGATGAAACATACTTCAGAGCTAGACTTGCTTTACTACTGAAACCTGCAATTGCTGCAATGGCAACACGCAAAAAAGATGTGTCTGATCTAATTAGACGTGGTGTAAATCCAATACTTGCAGAAAAAACTCAATTCATGCAAAAAAATAATTCTTCTTTAATTCTTAATCTTGTTGGACTAAAAGAAGCAGTTTACAAAATACTTGGACATAAAGATGACAAAGAAGGAAAGGAAATTCTAAACAAAGTCTTAGAAACCGCCGTTGATATTGTACATAAAAAAGGTCAAGAGATGGGAATTGATGTCTCTATTGCAATGGTTGATAGTGATGAATTAACAAGATTTGTTACACTTGATAGTGAAAAATATGGCAAGAACTCAATCATGGATGTCTTAGATGGTGATCTTTATTCTCAAGGATTGGAATTAAACTATGCAGAACTTGGTAAATTAACTGCTAAAAGTGACATCATATCTGAGTATAACAAGATTTCAAAGACATTAGATGGTGGTCTGCTCGTAAAATTGCCATTTGATCCAAAAGCAAAGAAAGACGATATAAAAAAGGCAATTGAAAAAGCATCTTCGCTAATTTCGTCATTCAAACCAATTAAACACACAAAATAAAATCTCCTTAGGAGCTTCTAGGCATGAAACTTTTCAAGGAAATAGTGTTTTGCTTATTGTAGTATTTTCTGGTTCGAAATTCGTTTCGATCAATTTGAAAACAAAACCAAAATCTTGATCTTACAATTAGCACTATGAAAATCCATAAAATGCTACGAAATTTTTCGTTGTGAAATTAATTTACTCATTGTTGGAAAAACTATTGCCAAAGAATTTTTAAGCTGTTTAGAATAAGATGTTCTTGGGGATTATAATTGGTTGAAAATTCACAAATAGAGTCGTCTTTCGCGGAGATCCGAAAGAGAAATGGTGACACAACAAAGTTTGATCAGAATAAAATTACAAACGCGATCTATAAGGCATTACTTGCTACAAGTGAAGGCGATCGTGATCTTGCACAAACTCTAACGGATGGTGTTCTAAACAAATTAGCAACTCAAGGATTTGGTACTGAAAACCCCCCATCTGTTGAAGATATCCAAGATATGGTTGAATCAACCTTGATAGAACAAGGGCACAGTGAGATTGCAAAATCATACATTCTGTATAGACATGAGAGAAGAAAGATTCGTGATGAGAAGATGAAAGCTCTTAACACAAAAACGCTTGATCCAGTCTCAAAACACTTTGATCTTAACTGCCTTCGCGTATTGGCATCCAGATATCTTCTAAGAAATAATAAAAATGAGATAATTGAAAGCCCAACTCAATTATTTGAAAGAGTTGCAATCCTAATTGGAATTGGTGATCTCTTACATGACTCTTCAATATTCAACGCATCTGGAAATACCCCACAAAATGTGGACGAAGCAAAAGAATATCTTTCAAAATTAGAACAATTCAATTACAAATTCAAAATTGATGAATATTATCTAAATCAATATCACTTTAGAGGTTTAGTTAATGGATATATCGATATTGCAGAAAGAGGTCAAGCAAAAATCAGCTTTAAAGAATTATTGACAAAACTTGCAGCAAAACAATTTACTGAATACGGTACAAGAATTACAGAATATCTTGAACTAATGGTAAATCAAGTCTTCTTACCAAATTCTCCTACTATGATGAATGCTGGTGGACGTCTAGGACAACTATCTGCATGCTTTGTACTAGGAATGCCTGATGACATGGCACAAATCATGAAGACTACTTCTGATGCAGCATTAATTTTCAAATCAGGTGGTGGTGTTGGAATTAACTATTCAGAATTAAGAGAGGAAGGTGACATTGTTGCATCTACATCTGGTGTTGCATCTGGTCCTGTATCATTCATGAATATCATCAATACTGTTACAGATGTCATTAAACAAGGAGGAAAGAGAAGGGGTGCAAATATGGGAATCATGGATGTATCGCACCCAGATATTGAGAAATTCATTACTAACAAGACAGAACCAGGAGTCTTAGAGAACTTTAATGTCAGTGTGGGGGTATGGGGTGACTTTTGGAATGCACTTGTAAATAGTGAGGATGGTGCATATACACTTCGAAGTACTAGAGATGATAGCCCAGTACGCGAAATAAATGCACATCATCTTATTGATCTAATTGCAACATCTGCATGGAAAAGTGCAGAACCTGGTTTAATCTTCTTTGATCTAATTAACAAATACAATGTATTTGCAAAAGCACGTGGCGGACCACTTCGTGCAACAAATCCATGTGGCGAACAAAGTTTGTATCCTTACGAATCATGTAATTTAGGATCAATCAATTTATCTAATCTTACAAAACGAAAAGCAGATGGTCAATACGAATTTGACTGGCAAAAATATGAAGAAATTGTTAGAAAGACAACACGATTCTTAGACAATGTAATTGACGTAAATCATTATCCGGTTCCAGAGATTAATGTTGCATCAAAAGAATCGAGAAGAATTGGTCTTGGTGTAATGGGAGTTGCGGATTTATTATACAAATTACGAATTTCATACAACTCGAGAGAAGGTTACGAGTTTATGGCTAAATTATCAGAAGCACTATCATATTACTCCATGGAAGAAAGTGTTGCTTTAGCACAATCTCGTGGTGCATTCCCACTTTGTTCAAAGACAGAATATCCTGAAGGCAAGATTCCAATTGCTGGCTATTATGAAAAACCACGACAAAGACACTATTACGATTGGGATGCTTTAATCACAAAAATTGAGAAATATGGAATTAGAAATGTCCTCACAACAACTGTTGCACCAACTGGAACATTATCTATGCTAGCTGATTGTTCAAATGGAATGGAACCAACCTTTGCACTAGTATTTGAAAAACGTGTCACTGTTGGAAGATTCTTTTACACAAACAAAGTGTTTGAAGAGGTTCTAAAGGAAAATGGTCTTTACAGTGAAGAATTACTGGCAAAAGTTGCTGATAACTATGGTTCAGTGAAAGGAATTGATGAAATACCAGAATGGATTCAAAACATCTTTGTCACTGCAATGGATATTCATTGGACTGATCATCTAATGGCTCAAGCAGTGTGGCAAGACTGGATTGGAAATGCTATTGCAAAGACAATCAATATGCCAAACGACGTCTCTGCAGACGACGTAAAAGCAGCCTATTTGTTGGCACATGAATTAGGCCTTAAAGGAATCACTGTTTATCGTGATGGTTCAAGACACAAACAAGTACTTCATATGACAAGTGAAAACTCTGAGAAAACCTTTGAAGTTACCGCCACTGACTATCTATACGATTACATCACAAATAATATCAAAAATCCATACATCTTAAAGCAGATTAACAATGCACTCAAAGTGACTGCCCCCCACGAACTTCCTCGAGAAAATCATGTAATGGCAGAACCTGAAATAGAAGAAAAGTTATGCCCTACTTGTAAGAACACTCTTGTCTTAACTGAGGGCTGCCACATCTGTATTGAATGTGGATATAGTGGATGTACATCTGGATAATGAAATAACAACATTTTAGAATACAAGTTCATCTCAACACATATTGAATAGTAAAATTATTGGAATTGTAATCCTAATTGTTGCAATAGGTGGCTCATCTGCTTATTTTCTAACAAAAAGTGATCCAGTTGATACTGTCTCATCACCGAGTGATCAGATCTCTCAAAATGAAAAGATTGGCTTGGTGATTAATACCATAAATCCACCAACAGGTGTTGCTGATCTAGAAGACTCATACAAAATTGCCTCGACATCTGGAATTGGACGAACAAATTTGTACGTACATTGGGATTATCTTGAACCTGAAAAAGGAAACTTTGATTGGCGTGTTACTGATATCATGATGAAACTAAATGAAAAATATAATCTCAAAACAACATTATATCTTTCAGTAATTAACGCAGATAGGTTAGGTCCATTTCCATCATGGATGGGTAACCAAATAATTGGAAAATCTCTTGAGACTGACACTGTTAGAGTGTTGGATGCAATTCTCTCTAGATATGAAAATATCGACTATGTAATATTTGCAGCAGATATTGATTATTACTTTCAGAGAGGAACTGGTACAATTCCGTCCTATGTAGAATTTTTTAATAATGTCTCATCAGAAACCAAATCAAATCATCCTAATGTAAAAATTGGAAACAGTCTATCACTTGAAAACATCATAAACAAAGACTTGGTTCCAAATGGCGTGCGTGAACTAACCCCTCAATTAGAAATGGGTGATTTTATAGCTCTCTCATACAAACCTACAGATGTAGTTGGTGATATTGACAGAACTCCGCTAGAGGCTATTGGTGATCTTGAAAAAACTCTGGAAATATTTCCTTCACAAAAATTGGCATTTTTTGAAATTAGTTGGAGTACCTCTGAATTTGTTAATGGGTATAATATACATCAAGAATCTTTCATCAAATCCAGCTTAAACTTTTTTGAAGAAAATGAATCTCAAATAGAATTTTTTACCATTTCCAGATTGTTTGATAAACCAAAAGGAAGCTGTGTCTCTCAAGACATACAAAGTATAGGAGGTTCTGGTTTTTCAAGTAATTCATTTCGTTTAGAAAGAATTGATGAATATCTCTGCAATTCTGGCTTAATAGATAAAAACCAAAACGCAAAACCAGCATGGGAACAACTAAAAACAAATATCCCACAATAATCAAATGCTTTACATCATACTTGCAGAATCATCTCTTGAACTAATACCTAAACAAATCTGCAATCATCCTTCCGTTGTATCATATTCAAAAAAATTCAAAAAAAACTCTTCTAATACACTACTCGATAATTCTTGGCATTTTGGTGCTATGAAAGGGCTTGATAATGAAATTAAACGTGGACGACCTGATATCATACATTTAACATTACTGTCTCTTTGCACAACTCCTGTCTTTTATGAAAATAAAATCAAAGTCTTCGTCCATACTGTAAATAATGAAGTTATTTTTATTAACAATAGCACTCGTTTACCAAAATCTTACCACCGATTCCAAGGATTGATGGAAAAATTATTCCTTACCAAAAAAATTGAATCGGAAGATGAAATTTTAATGGAAATGAAAAAATCCTCATTGTCCCAATTGATATCAAAAATTAAACCAACTCGGATAATTGGACTAACAACCCAAGGTCAAAAAACCAGTCTTGATAAATTGGTTGAACAAATTGAAGAAAACTCCTGTATCATATTAGGTGGATTTCAAAAAGGTCATTTTAGTAATGAAACCGAAAAAATCATAGAAGAATCATTTTCAATAAATAATTCATCTTTAGAAGCTCACCTTGTTGCAAGTAGACTTGCTTATGAATATGAAAAAACCATTTTTATTTAGGTAAAATTTTTTTTATCCTTATGCAGTCATAGTATAGCCTGGTTAGTATTCGGGGTTTCCAACCCTGTGACGCGGGTTCGAATCCCGCTGACTGCATCTATTAATTTATTCTATAACATATCAAATAGATACATAATGAAAAATTCCAAAAAGCAGATTGCTACAAGACGTATAGAAATTCTATTTAACAATGCATTATCTAATGCAAAAAATAATCCTGGGTTGGCTCAAAGACAGGCTGAAATAGCTAAAAAAATTAGTCTGAAATTTAAAATTAAGATGCCTTTTGAAATTAGTTCCAGTTTTTGTAAAAATTGCAAAAAATTCATTGCTCCTGGGATCGCATCGAAAATCCGTCTTGGCTCAAAACCAAAATCCATACGAATAACTTGTACGTATTGTAATCACACGTATCGTAAGATAATTTCTCAATAACTATGCTCATCAAAGTCTGAACCAAGAGGAATTGAAGCAATTACCGCAGATCCTGTAAGTTGGCATTTTAGTTCTAGGTTTGGTGTCTTTTCTGAGAAGATTCTTCGCATTAATTTTTCTACAAAGACAGACCATGTCATTCCAAGTCCATGTTGTATGACAAAATGATGGATTGTACCTTCAATTCTATGATCAGATTTCATATGAGATGCACGCATATAATCTTCCAACATTTCGATAGTCCGTTCTATGTCCGTACCTCCTTTTGCAAATATTGTTGAATCTGATATAATTGGATAAATGACATCCACCAAATTATCAAGTTGTTTTTCAGAGATCTCTTTTCCTACCAGCTTTAGTAATCCTTGAGGAACCTGAACCATTCCAACTAACTCTTCAATTCGGTTCCATTTTACGTGTTTTTCTAAGATCTGTTTTACCAAGACATTTTCTGAAATATTTTTTTCTTGTGCCTCAGTTTGTAGTTCGTCTAAGATTTCTTCAGGAAGTCTGTAACTTGTACTACGTGTCCGTTTTTTTTCAATGGAATGTTTTTTTCTAGTTATATTTTCCACAGTGGGAGGTGTTTTATCCAAAATATTAAAGATTGGATGTAAATGAATTTGGGATTATCTCCATGTTTACAAAGCCACACTCAAACTTTGCGTTAACAGACTTAATTTTTGATTGATATAGGAAAATTTTCTTTCCTTCTTGGCTAATAATCCCCGAAGTTTTCAATAATTTCAGGTTAGACATTATCATAATTTTTCGGTAAACGGTACTTGGAGGGATTCCAGTTTGCTGACTAATTTGAACTGCAGATTTTTTTTCTTCCACAATTTGATTAATTATTTGTCTGGAATAGTCATCTGCTAGGACATTTAAGAGCCCGTTCTTCTGATCATCGTTTTCTATAAATCTCCCTCTTTCAAGTGATTGCACAAATGGATTTCAGTTTAGGCAGATATAACAAGCATGTATGCACTGCAATGCAATGCTGACTGCATAATTAAAAGGAGCAAGAAAACACAATTGATATGTCAAGTCATCTGGGACATACAGAAGATGAATGGGGATCTAAAAGAAAAAAGAAAACCGTTATAGTGGCATATGATCTCTCAGAATGATTAATTTAGTCATCAGATGATTTTGAAATTTGTGTATCAAGTGCTGTTCCTTGCTCAAGAGACTTGCTTTTTTTAATTCCCTTGAAGAGACATTCATCAGAGCAATGTGTTGCAGTCACATCTTTTAGAATTTTTCCACATCCCTTACATTTTTTCATCTAGATTGATTTTTTTATAATGGTTAAAAACAAAAATGACGATTTTCATTTATGAGAATCATAAAACAGAGATTGTGCCTACTCGCCAAGGATGCAACGTGCAAAAGTATTGAAAGTCTCCAGACTCTAGGAATGTATGTTCAAATGTTTGTCCTGTAAGCAAAATATCACTGTTGAAAAGTGGAATTACACGTCCAGTGTCATCTTGACTTTGGACTGTGTGTCCATAATCATCTTGATTTTTCCAAGTAACAGTAGTTCCAGTCGTTATGTCAAGATGCATCGGCTCGTAAAATCCATGACTTCCTTTTTGTGCATTTCCATTTGGGATGACAATGTAGGGTTCAGTTGACAATTCATTGTCATCAATTATGATGATTTTTTGTTGAATCAAAAATTTTATTGCATGCAGAAAGTCAGATTCAGAGGTATTGCCTTCTCCATACCATTTTGCAGTATTTTTTATCCAGTCAGGAACAGAATTACTATCTGCATCAACTTGCATCAAACCAGAAACAATTGCTGTGAGTGATACTGCAATTAATGAGAATTTAACTAAAAGTTTCATTAATCAAAATGTCAGGTTTTGTAATTTAATATCAAATGTAGATTCCGATTTATGAGAATTACATTATTTTTACAGATGAGAATCTAGATGCATGTTTTATCATATGTTTAAAAATTCCATTTATGGCTAATTTTTCAAAAAAGTGTCCTGTATGTTTAGAAAATTTTACAGATATTGTATCATTTATGAGTCACATTAAACAAAAACATGGCGATTTGTCACCAGACCAACTAAGAGATATTGGGCAGCAGAAAAAACCATCTCTAAAATCGGGATGAATTTGTGAGGGGTCTTGAAGGTTGACAATGACCCCCCACTTAAGGCAATTGAACATTTCCCGAAATGCAGTCGCGAATTGTCAATCGATATGTATTGCAGGAAAAAATAACTAAAAAATACTTGAGATGATTTTCAACTGTGAAATCAGCAATACAATGCATACCTGCTCGTTATATGTCGTTTTCATGTATGGATGACATGTCATCTACACAAAATTCTCAAACCAAGAAATTCTTACGAGAACCACGAGGAAAATTGTTGATCTGTGTGGAATGTGGCAAATCAAATAAGGAATGCCAGTGCGATGATTCATCGGATCTGGGCTAAGATCTCACGTATGGGAATGAAAGTTATGTTTGACAAACTTGACCAAATATCTCAATGATTTATAAGACGATTATCGAAATTTTTTCCAATGGCTAAAGTTTATGATGTACCTGCACAGGAATTTATCTCAAGACTTACTGAGATTTTAAAAAATGAAGAAATTCCTGCACCTGTTTGGTCATCCTTTGTCAAAACTGGAGCACATGCTGACAAACCTCCACAACAACCTGATTGGTGGTATACTAGATGTGCATCAATAATGAGAAAAATCTACCTTCATGGTCCTCTTACCATAAATGATCTTAGAACCATTTATGGTGATGGCAAACGCAAAATGTACTACGGTGCACGTCATCATAGAGATGCAAGCGGTGCCATAATTAGAAATGCAATTCATGGATTAGAAAAATTGGGTTATGTTGAACAAGTAGAGAAAAAAGGCAGAATTCTAAGTCGTCAAGGAATGCAAAAATTAGATAAACTTGCAACTGAAATTCTAGGCGAATTAATCCAAGCAACACCAAAACTAAAAATTTATTCTTAGTGTTTGAAATGAGTGAACCTGCACCTGACGCAAATGATCAACCTAATGAAGATCAGATCAACGCACAAAAAGACATGCTATTAAAACAAATTCTTAGTTCTGAAGCTAGATTGAGACTAAACAATGTCAAAATGGTAAAACCCGAATTGGCAAATATGGTTGAAAATTATCTACTAGGTCTTGCATCTCAGGGCAGATCTCCTGGCCAAATCACGGACGATCAGTTAAAGAAAATTCTATTATCAGCTCAACAGCCAAAAAGAGATTTCAAAATTAATAGAATCTGATCTCAAAAAAATATAATTAGGGGTAAATTGGCTCGAAATTATGAAAGCAGTTGTATACCGTGAATATGCACCTGATGACGATTATGCTAAAATCCTCAAGGTTGAAGATATTGATTCACCAAAACCAAAACCAGATGAGGTAATTTTCACAAACAAAGCATCTGCTCTAAACTATAATGATATCTGGGGAATGAGAGGAAACCCAGTTCCAGTTCCACTACCACATGTATCTGGTTCAGATGTTGCAGGAGATGTGATTGCAGTTGGTGAGGATGTAAAAGGTTTCAAAGTTGGCGATAGAGTTGTTTCACATTCTAATTTAGCATGTAGAGTTTGTAGTGCTTGTACAAGTGGTAGAGAATTTGATTGTGTGAAAAGACAAGTCTGGGGATTCCAAACCGGTCCACTATGGGGTGCATACAGCGAAGAAATTCATTTACCAGAAGTTAATGTTTCACATATTCCTGATTCAGTTTCTTATGAAGACGCAGCAGCAGCATCTATGACAATTCTAACCTCATGGCACATGTTAGTTGGCAGAGCAAAAATCACTCCAGGTCAAACCGTACTTGTAATGGGTGGTGGTTCTGGTGTAGGAAGTTTTGCGATTCAAATTGCCAAATTATACAACTGTGATGTAATTGCAACTGCTAGTCCTGACAAACTCGATAAATGTCTTGAACTTGGTGCAGATCATGCAGTAGATCACCGAAAAGACGATTGGAATAAAGAAGTCTTCAAAATCTCAAAAGAAATCGCTAAAACAAAGAATCAAGCACCTGGAATTGATGTTGCATTTGACCACATTGGTCAAACCCATTTCAATAAGCAACTAACCTTACTCAAATATGGAGCAACTCTAGTTTCATGTGGTGCAACAACAGGTTATGACGCACAAATAGATCTTAGACACATATTCTTCAAAGGAATTAACGTCCTAGGTTCAACACAAGGAACAAAAGCTGAACTTGATGAAGGTCTATACTGGATGGGACAAGGAAAAATTAAAGCAGCAGTTGACTCAATCCATACATTCGAACAAGCAGCAGAGGCTCACACCAAGATGCTATCTGGCAAGTTCTTTGGCAAAATCTTAATGAAGCCTGAAGGCGCATAGTCATTTAATGACAAATCTTTTTCGTAGTCTAGTTTTTGTACCCGGAAATAATCCAAGATTTCTAGAAAAAGCAAAATCACTTTCTGGTGACATAGTTTGTTTTGATTTAGAAGATTCAGTTCCTGATAACGAAAAACAAAATGCTAGAACATTAATTTCAAAAAAATTAAAAGAACGCAAAGATTTTTCTGCATCTGTATTTGTAAGAACTAACTCGCCTCAATCAGGCAAAATTCCTAGCGATTTAGAAAAAGTAGTTCAAAAAGGATTGGATGGAATTGTCATCCCAAAAGTGGATTCTGCAAAAGAATTGAAAAAAATTGAAAAAATTATCTCAAATTTAGAAAAGAAAAGAAAACTCAAAAAAATACGTCTAATTCCTTCCATAGAATCCGCTCTAGGTGTGATAAACTGCTATGAAATTGCATCAGCAAGTAAGAGAGTTGATGCTATAGTATTTGGAATATTTGATTTATTGAATGATATGCAAATTGAATACACAAAAGGAAATCCAATTGGTGCAAAATATTCTAGATATAAAGTACCAGTTGCAGCTGCCGCTGCGGGAGTTGCTGCTATTGATGGAATATGGCAAGAAATCAAAGATGAAAAAGGCTTACAACAAGATTGTAAATTAGGTAAAGAATTAGGCTATACAGGAAAAAGTATAATCCATCCTGATCAACTCAAAATAACACACAAAATATTCCATCCAAATTCCTCTGAAATAACTTGGTCAAAATTAGTAGTACAAGAATATGAAAAATCAACAAAGAAAGGAAAAGGAGCAATTGTAGTTGATGGAAAAATGATTGATGAAGTTCATTATAAACGAGCCAAAGCCCTACTCGAAATTATCTAAACATTATTTATACACAAAATATCTTACACTAACATGTTTACTGGAATAATTACTAGCACTGGAAAAATCAAAAAAATAGAACAAAACACAAAAAATCGTAGTGCAATCAAAGTATCTGTTGATCTAGGTAAAGATTCTAAAGGACTAAAAATCGGTCAGAGTGTTGCACTGAACGGTGTATGTCTTAGTGCAACTAAAATTGTGAAAAATATCTGTACGTTTGAAATGATTGATGAAACAATGAAAAAAACAGATTTAGGAAATCTTAAAGTTGGAAGTATTGTTAATGTTGAACGTAGTCTTAAAGTTGGAGAAAGATTAGAGGGGCATTTTGTATTGGGTCATGTTGATGGTGTTGCACAAATTAAAAAAATAGAAAAAAAACCAAAAGAAGTAAAAGTTTGGTTTAAAATTCCAAAAAGTCTCAAAAAATATGTAGTCAAAAAAGGTTCTATTGCTTTAGATGGAATAAGCTTGACAGTTGTTGATGTAAAAAATGATCTAGGTTCTGTTTGTCTCATACCTCATACAATACAAATTACTAATTTTAAAACAAAAAACATTGATGATAAGTTGAACATTGAGACTGATGTACTAGGAAAATACATTTTAAAATGACTAATAATTACCAATTTATTGGTAATAACTAAAAATCTAGTAAACTTTATAATAACTAAAAAATTATTTTTATTATGACATTTGATTCTGCAATTTCATCATTAAAACGTGGCGAATTTGTAATGATTCACGATTCTGATGGCCGTGAAAATGAAATCGATATGGTTGTTGCAGCAGAATTTATCACCCCTGAACATATTGTAAGAATGAGAAAACATGCAGGTGGATTAATCTGTCTTGCAATTGATAACTCTCTTGCAGAACAATTACAACTAAAATACATGCACAACATGTTGTCTCAATCAAATCATCTAGATGAAGAATCCAAAAAAATGGTTATGGGAACTGCTCCATATGGAGATCATCCAACATTTTCAATTAGTATAAACCATAAACAAACTTACACTGGAATCACTGATCGAGATAGAGCATTAACTATCAAAGAGATGTCCACTTTATATAAAAAAGAAAATCCAAAACACATTTTCAACTCAACCTTCAAAACTCCTGGTCATATTCCTCTGCTGATAGCGTCAAACGGTCTTCTCTCTTCTAGAACTGGTCACACTGAAATGTCAGTATACTTGACTCAATTGGCAAACCTCTCACCAATTACTGCTATCTGTGAAATGATGGACGCTGAAACATATTCTGCATTATCAGTTGATAAAGCAGAAAAATATGCAAAAGAAAACGCGATTCCTTTCATTAATGGTAAAGAATTACTTGAATTTTCTAAGGTGAATTAATTTTGAAAATTGCAATAGTTGTCGCGGATTTTAATCAAAAAATCACGTCACGTATGTATGACGTTGCAATAGAAACTGCAGAAAAGCTAAATCTTGATGTAATTCATACAAGTCATGTACCAGGAATCTTCGACATGCCTTTAATTATTGACAAGTTATTGCAAAGAGATGATATTGACGCTGTAGTAACTTTAGGTGCTGTCATCAAAGGTCAAACAAAACACGATGAAGTAATAGCTAATTCAACTGCAAGAAATCTTACTAAATTAGCAATAAAACATCAAAAACCCGTATCACTTGGAATATCTGGACCAGGTATGGCTGTAAGACAAGCATATGCAAGAATTAGACCGGTATCTGAAAATGCAGTAAATGCAGTACTCAAACTTGATAATGAGATTAAGGAAATAGAAAAATGATACAACTAACAATAATGAAAATTACTGGATATGGTCCTTGGACTCTTACATTGGGAAGTGATCGTGAACATGAATTACAAATGTTACAATCAAGATTATATCATAAATTACAAGAATCATTTTCTAAGAAAAACTGCCTTGTTTTTCTTAATCGTTCTGATGAATACTTTTCAGTTACAAATGGTCTTACACTTGATGATCATATAACAATACAAAAAGAACTAGAAACTTCTTTTGATGTAAAACTTTCAATGTCAATTGGTTTTGGGGAAAACCCATACGATGCAAATCTCGATGCATATGAAGCAAAAAAATCACAAAAATTTCTCAATGAGCAATATTCTATTTTTGGAACATTAAATGGTCACTCAGAACACTCTGTTACTATAATGCATCTAGATGTAGATGATTTAACATCCAAACGGAAAAAAATGTCTCCTTATGACACATCTTCTTTAATGTTCAAAATATACTCGAGAATGTCAGAATACTTTCTCTCAAAAAACTCACTCACATTTTTTATGGGCGGAGATAATTTTATGGTAGTAACTAATTCTGAATTCAAAAATTTTGCAAAAGAATTTATCAAAATGTGTAAAGATGAATTTCAGGTTGTATTGAACTGTGGAATAGGTACTGCACAAACATCTAGAAATGCTGTAAAGCTTGCAACAAAATCTCTTGACACCATAAGAGAAATTAGAGATTCAGGAAAAGAAAAACCTGATATTTATGAATTAAATTGATTCTAAAAAATATCAGTATACTATATGGAAACCACTTAAAATTTGTCGAATCAACTAATGTGCAAATTAAAAATGGAAAGTTTGAAAAAATATCCAAACACATATCATCAAAAGAGAAATCTATTGATTGTTCAAATTTATTATTAATTCCTGGATTAATCAACTCACATACACACATAGCTGATTCAATTGGAAAAGATCTGTCTATTGATGCTGATGTAAATTCAAAAATTCATCCAATGATTGGTCTCAAACAAAAACTTCTAAAAGAAACTCCCAGTAAAGTTTTATCAAAATATATAAAAAATTCTGCAAAATCTATGATCAAAAAAGGAATTACAACTTTTGTAGATTTTAGAGAAGGCGGCCTTGATGGCGTACTATTACTGAAAAAATCCTTAATTGATGTACCTATTCGATGTGTCATTCTAGGTAGAATTGAGCATTACAACACTAGGACTGAAATTAAGAGTAACATGCCACTACCTGAGGCAAATTGTGAACAATTAACTCAATTATTGAAAAACTGTGATGGAATTGGAATTAGTGGAACAAACGAAAACAGTAATTCTAATCTTCAATCATTCTCAAAAACAAAAAAAATGCGTGTGATCCATGCAGCTGAAACCATGGAAAGTGTAAACGTTTCAAAAAAACTAACTGCAAAATCCGAAATCCAACGAGCGATGTTACTAAAACCAACTTTCCTAATTCATATGACTTTTGCAACAAAAAATGATCTAAAATTAGCAGCAAAAAACACTAGAGGTATAGTTGTGTGTCCACGCGCAAATTCTTCATTGGCTGAAGGAATTCCTAACATTGTACTTATGCAAAAACTAGGTTGTAACATTGCAATTGGAACTGATAATGTAATGATTAATTCTCCCGATATTTTTAGAGAGATGGATTATCTATGGAAAGTAACAATGGGCATATCTCAAAACAGATTTGATCCAAAACAAATACTAAAAATGGCTACTGTTAATGCCGGAAAAATTCTCAATCAAAAGATTGGATCCATTAAAGAAAATTATCTTGCAGATTGCATATTCATTGATAAAAATTCAATTGATCTGGATCCAATGAATAATGTTCATGCATCAATAGTTCATCGTGCTTCTGAAAAATCAATTAAGGCTGTAATGATTGGAGGAAAAATTGTAAATGGAAAAATCTAAACCTCAAATTATTCTGAGTGCTGCAATAACTCTTGATGGGAAGATTGGCCAAAAAAACAAAAAAATTGTATTGTCATCAAAATCTGATAAGATACGAGTTCATAAACTTCGTTCAAAGTCAGATGCTATACTAGTTGGAAAAAACACGGTAGAACAGGATGATCCTCTTTTAACAGTCAGACATGCCAAAGGAAAAAACCCTATTCGAATTATTTTAGATTCTCGTGGAACAATCAAGAATAATTCTCGAATAATTAAAACTTGTAAAAGTGTTTCAACCATCATTGTTACATCCGAACTTGTATCAAATTCAAATCTACATCGGTTACAAAAATTATCTCTAGATGTAATTGTATGTGGAAAAAACCAAGTAAATATAACAAAACTTCTATCTATTTTGTACAAAAAAGGAATCAAGACTATTCTTCTAGAGGGCGGTGGGACACTAAACCACTCTTTTTTGAAGAAAAATCTTATTGATGAAATGATTATTGCACTTACTCCTTATGTTTTAGGCTCAAAAAATACTGTCAATCTATTTGAAGGACCTTCTTTAACATCATCAAAAATCAAGCCATCTTTAAAATTAAAAAAAGTGCATAAAAGTGGTAATGAGATTATTTTAAATTATAAAATTTAAACTCGTATGTCGCCTTTAATCTGATCAATTTTTTTTGTAAAATTCTTTCGAATTTTTTCATTTTTCTTAAGATTAAGAACTTGTCCGCATGATGGACATTTGAAAAATAATTCTAATGCATCTTCAAATGTTGATCTTGAACAATCTTCATTTCCGCAATGGTAAAAATCAGATGAGTTTTCATAATCCAATCTCTTTTCTAGTCTATCAAGGATCTTCTTTTTTTGGTTTTCTATGAAATTTTCAACTTCATCTCTTCTTGAACGCCATCTGTAAACAAACCAACCTTTTCTTTCGTCTTTTACACGAACGCCAGTTATCAAACCTTTTCCAAATAAATCGTATAATACTCGTCTTACCATGTTGATACGAAGTCCTGTCGAACTAGCAATTTCTTCATCTGTTGCATCTTCTGTCTTTAATAGAGAACGTGCAACTTTGAGATACTCATCTCCGCCAATCATTGCTGCAATTTTCACAAAAGGGTCTTCATACTTGTCAACCATATTCTCTCACATTCTGTCCTCTATTTTTACTTTGAAATCACTTTTTTCCCTTTTTTAGTAGGAATGATTCGCCTTGTTGAGTTATCAAATTTCATGTCAAATTGCTTTCCTTTGTGTAATCGATCCAAGATAATTGCTAATGCACTAATCTCTGAATGAGGTTGATTTGACACTGAGACGTTAAAATCCGATTTTTCATAAATTGTTCTAGGCACTTTCTCAGCACCTACCACAATCAAGATGTTCTGATTTTTTCTAATATCTCTTGCAACATCATCAATTTTCTCTCCATACATTGTCAAATGGACAATTTTGTAATCATCACTCTTTGATTTTATAACCTTCTTCCAATCGTCAAAAAATTCCACTTCAAATTCTCCGCCCCATGTTTTGTTCATTTTTTTAATGGTGTTTTCAATCTCAGGATCAACTTCATTCATGTAAATTTTTGATGCTCCAAACGCTCTTGCAACTAATGCAACATGTGTTGTTACTCTGTCATCTCGAATTACTCTCTGACCAATTCTTAAAACTTCTATCTTCATCTTCAATCAATTTTTCCATAAAATCTTTCTTCTAATAGTTTTTTCAATTCTGTGAGATTTTTTCCAGTTATTGCTGATATGTCTACACAACTTTCTATTTCATCAATTTTTAAATTATTCATAATGTGTAACAGTTTTTTATCATCGATTGATTCTGACTTGTTAAACAGAAAAATCATATTCTTTCTTTCTACACCTAGTTCAGCTAGTGTTTTGTAACAACTAGAAAATTTCTTTCTCATTTGATGATCATTATCTAATGAATCAATCACTACCAACACAATGTCTGTAAAGATCAATTCTTCCAGTGTAGATTTGAATGCCTCAATCAAATAAGCAGGCAGTTTACTGATAAATCCAACAGTATCTGTAATTAACGCAATTTCTCTTCCAAGCTTTAATCTTCGTGTTGTGGTTGTTAGCGTTGTGAATAGTTCTGCACTTTTTTCTTTTGATTCTCCAGTTAAGCTATTGAATAGTGTAGTTTTTCCTGCAGATGTATAGCCTGCTAGTGAGATTGTTTTAAATCCTAATCTATCTCTTCCTTGTCGGTGTAATGCTCGTTGCTTTCCTGCTTTTTTTAATTTTGATTTTACATTATTGACTCTATTTTGAATATCGTTATAGTAAACATCAACTTCGAATTTACCAATTCCCATAAAACCTGGCTGTTCGCCCATCCTTGATAGTCTAACTCGCTCTTTAGCACGTGATCTTTCATAACGCAATTGAGCTAGTTTTACTTGTAATTTTGATTCAGAACTACTTGCTCTACTTTCAAAAATTTCTAAAATTAATGACTCTCTATCTACAATTTCTAACTTTAACTTTGAAGCAAGACTGTAATTTTGATTTGGCTTTAGTATCTCATCGAATACGATTACATCTGGTTGATATTTCTCAATCATCTCTTCCAAATTTGGCATTTTTCCTTCACTAATTCCATATTTTGTAAAGTGAAGTTCGTTTTCTCTAATTGTGAATAGTACGTTATATTGTGCAGCCTCACACAGTGATTCTGCCTCTGAAATCACGTCCTGATTGTCATATGTAATTAAAATACAAGATTTCAAAATTATACCTAGTTTCTCTTGGCGATTTTCTCAATATTCATGTTTAGCACGATTTCACCTATATCGCTGGCATATTCGGCGATTCTTCGGATATTTTCAGCAATTCTTCTAACCCTGAAAACTTCTTCAGAGTTTTTTGCTTGCTCTAGGGCTTTTAATACACTGTCTTCGTATTTCTTAATATTACTTGATTCACTGATTGCTTTTTCAGCTTCTTGATAGTCATTTTTGAACAATGCCAAACACGTGTTATCTATTGCTGTAAGTGCAAACTCATTCATCTTTTCAATGCTTGTCATAATCTTTCCCTTGATTGGCTTTTTGATGTCTATGGCATCTTGGGCTAGGGTTACTGCATGATCTCCAATTCTTTCTATGTTTTTTACAATTACACGATATCCTAAGCAATCTCTTGAATTCTTGAATCCCATTTCTTCAAGCATATGTTGATTTTCTATTGCTATTGTTAATTGTCGTATTATGTAAAATCCAAATCTATCTACATCATCATCTGAATTAATGACTTCTTGTGCAAGTTCTTCATTTCCTTCTTTGAGAGATAATAGTGCATCAGTCTGCATGGATTTTGCCATTGATAGCATTCTTTTGAAAGCACCATCAACTGATAATTCTACCAGATTAATCAATACTTGAATAGTTATACCATCTGTAGAATCTGCCGTAATCTCTGAACCCATTAGAACCTTTTTGACAGTATTTCGAATTGCAATTCTATGAGTTGGTGATATCCTAGTTCCTGTTTTTGGTTTGACATTGATAGTTTTTGCATTCAAAAAGTATAGTGCAATGAGTTTTCTTACAATGGCAGATTTTTCATCATCAGGTGAAATAATGAGATTAGAAACTTCATCTCCTGAAGATTTTGAAAAATTTACTGGTCTGACTTCTAAGGTCTTACTCCCATTTCTTCCAACTGTAACTTGGTCTCCTTGTTTTAGACCTTGGTCTTTAATCCAATCCTTTGGTAATGATACAATGTAAGATGATTTTCCTGTAAACTGGATTTTTCTAATTTGGTCCTTATCTGCCATGTTCGGCATTACTATATAGAATTATTAAATATATGGTTTTTTGAGTGATCTATGTGTTTTTCTAGGCTCAACATTAGGTGTTGCATTATTTAAGACGACCATAACAATTTCCACTCGACTAATATTTCCGGTATAATTCTCTAAAATCAATGGACAAGTTTGAAAAAATCTCCCATACCGTAGATGCCCTCTATGGAACTGGAGTATCCAAACAAATTCCAAAAGATATTGATTTCAAAATGTCAAAAAAGACCGGCAGAATTAGAGCCGTCTATCATAATGGTTTATTGCTATTCACTCCTCGTACAGATGGCGGAATTGCCATGTCGATTTATTGCGCTGAACGTTTTTCAAAAAATAAGAAATTCGTAGAAAATTATTGTATTGAAGTTGATGCTGATTCAAAGCCATTTGTAGAACAGGGAAAATCCGTTTTCTGCCAGCATGTGAAAAGATGTGGTTCTAAGATAGAAATCGGCTCAGACGTGCCTATATTCTTCAAAAAGCAAATAATTGCCGTTGGAAAATCCATTCTTTCTTCAAACATGATTAAGACCCAATCTAGAGGCGTAGCAATCAAAATTCGAGATAGTTTAAAATCTCAGAATGATGGAGAGGAATCATAATGATGGGCGGACGTGGCGGAAATCGCCAAATGAGAAGAATGATGGACAAGATGGGAATGGACATGGAAGAGGTGAATAATGTCCAAGAAGTCATAATTAAGACAGACAAAAAAGAGATCATAATTAGCAAACCAGCAGTAACTGAGATGAAAACTAAAGAAAACTCAATTTTCCAGGTAGTAGCTGATAATATAGAAGAAAAAGAACTAGACGTTCCAATTTTCAGCGATGAGGATATCTCACTTGTATGTCAACAGGCCAATGTTGATGAGGAAACAGCAAAAAATGCATTAGCTGAGGCTGAAGGCGATCTGGCAAGAGCGATCTTATTGTTAACTACAAATTGAAGATTTTAATAATGGAATAAGAGGAAAAAATCAAAATGAGCCAAACCACAAAAGTCGATGGAATTATCAAATCCTTATCGGAACTGGAATCTGAAATTGACTCTATAAATCTCGGTTTGGCCGATATGAAAAAATCATTAAATTCAATTGCCCAAAAGGAGATTGATTCTCTTCTTGAACAGACAAGAAAAATAGCCAACTCTGAGGCAGAATCCCTCATTTCTGACTCTAAATCAAAAGCAGAATCTGAATCTCAAAAAATCACCCAAGAGGGAGAGACAAAAATCACTGAAATCCAGCAAAATATTGATTCTAACTTTGACTCTGCTGTAGAAAATGCTGTATCTACAATTCTAAAATCCTGAATTCCGCCACTAAATTCAACATGTTCTGCCTGTTTTAGAGACATTTTTGACCAATTATGTAGGAAATTTACTCCCAAAAGTACTAAATTTGTACAAACCATATCTGAATTATCACTCGTATAGAAAATGCAAAAATTGGAATCGCCACCGAGTATGGCAAACCATATTTCAAATTATCTAAAATTTTCAAGGAATTATCAATTCCGTTTGATTCCATATTGCCTAGTGAAATTGGGGATTTTGATGGTGATCTAGTCATTACTACAGAAAAAGAGGCCCCAAAACAAATTGCAATGCCCATGTTATTTGATGAAATAATTAGTAAGGATCCAATAGTTGTTAAGGGCATTATCACTAAAATGCTTAATTCACCGACTAATTCATCTAGGTTGATTTTAGGAATTGATCCTGGTGAAAGAATTGGCGTTTCAGTCACCTATCTAGAAAACGAGATTGCAAGAACATTTTTTGTATCTATTGATAAACTAATTCTTTATCTAATCTCAATTCTGGCTGAATTGCCTGCATCTAGAAAAATTGTTAAAATTGGCAATGGTGATATGAAAACTGCTAATAGAATTCTTCAAATGTTAAATTTGAAATTTTGTTCCAAGTTTGAAATTGAATTTGTTGATGAATCAAGTACTTCACTCAAAATCAAAAATCATAATCAGCGTGGAAAACGGGACATGTTGTCCGCCCAATTCATTTCACAAAGAAGTGGAATTCCAAAATCTGTCTTACCGCTCTCAATTATTGGTTAGTACAAAGTTCGAAAAAACACAAAGATATTTATAGATAATCCCTTTTTTCTTGAAATTGATTAGTTTTTCTATATAAATCAATAAAATTTTTACATAAAAAATCAATTTTTTTGTAAAAAATCACTAGATCTCTTTTATATAGTTGTAAATTCTACAATATTTAGATACAAAATGACATGTAAAGGAATCTGTTCTAGATACAAAGCACAAAAACCAGTAGGCACTGGACGTTATGCATCTGGTCAAAGACGTTGTCAAATCTGTGAAATCTTCATTAATTGGGAAGGACTTTGGTGCCCATGTTGTGGTTACCGATTAAGAACTAAACCACGTAACTTGAAGTACAAAGCAAAACTCCGAGCAAGAGTTGAAGCTGACGCAGCATCTCTCAAATCTCGAACTATTGAGGTGGCACAAGTTGCAACAGTTTCGGCAGAATCATCTGATTTTGTTAAAACAACATTAGCAACTGCTGTCTCTGAAGGATGGACAAAAACAAAGACCGTTCAAGAACTCAGAAAATCTGAAGAACGTATAACTATCAAAAAGGCAAGAGATCTAGTCAAAGAAGCATTCGACGCAAAGTCTGAACCGATAGCAATAAAGGCATAATTGAAAAAGTCTTTTTGTGGAAACTGGTTGTAATACAAAGACAATTGCATACGAGAATCGTACTTTTCTAGTGAACATGCTAAATTTTGATAATGGAATAATAATATCCATCTCAGAAAACTCTCCTAAAATTGGTCCAATGCTAATATCTGTTAGCTCTGGACCTGTTCCATCCACCTCTATAATCATACCAACTAAATCTGAAGAACTTTTTTTGAAATTATTATCTGAAAAAATCTCGTCTTTTTTAAAAGGCATATGTCTTGTCACTGCGAATTTTGAAAAATCATTAGATAATAATACTACAAAACAATTAATGCATGAAATTATGGGAGAAATTACACAATGACTGGAGACCTGCGTGATTACATATCCAAACTAAAAAAATCTAAAGGAATTAAAATTATTCAAAAAAAAGTTTCAACAAAATTTGAAATCGCGGGAATTACTGCAAAAGCCGATGGAGGTTCAGCATTACTTTTTGAAAACATAAAACAAAACAATTTCAAATTAGTTAGTAATTTAGTTGGTACACGAAAAAGATTTGCACTTGCAGTAAATGCAAAAGAAAATAAAATACACGAATCAATCTACTCTTCAATAAAAAATGCAAAAAAACCAAAAACCACATCCAATGGAAAATTCTTTGAAAATTCTTCAAATGATCTTTCCGAACTTCCTATTGTTACACATTTTGAGAAAGAATCTGGCCCATTTATCACATCTGCTATAGTTTATTCTCAAAACCATGAATTCAAAACACAGAACTCTGCATTTCATAGATTAATGCCGATTGATAGAAACCATTTCTCAATTAGAATGGTTGAGGGACGTCATTCCCATAGAAATTTCATTAATGCAAAAGAACATGGTGAAGATCTAAAAGTTGCAATCACTGTAGGTGTCCATCCTGCAATATCAATTGCTGGTGCATATCAAGCAGATTGGGGAAAAGATGAATTGCATATAGCTAATTCCTTATTGAGAAATAAATTGACTTTAACAAAATGCCCATACTCTGGAATGCATGTTCCATCAGGTACTGAGATTGTCATGGAAGGTAAAATTCTCCAAGATAAAACTGACAAAGAATGGATGGTTGAAATGTTGCGTACATATGATCATCCAAGAGAACAACCACTCTTTGAACTAGAAAAAATGTACTATAGAAATAATCCAATCTTCCATGACATTCTGTCTGGATTTGGGGAACATCATCTACTAATGGGAATGCCGATTGAATCAAAACTTAATGGAATAATAAAGAAAAAGTTCCCTTCAACTAACCAAGTAATCTTGTCAAATGGTGGCTCGCACTGGCTTCACGCTGTAGCACAGATATCAAAAAAACCTTCAACTAATGTAAAAAAAATAATTAATGAAATTTTTGCATCTCATCGCTCTTTGAAAATGGTTACTATTGTAGACGATGATATTGAACCTTCGGACTCTGATCAGGTTGAATATGCTATGGCAACAAGATTCCAGGCTGACAAAGATATGGTATTAATAAAAAATGTACGTGGTTCCAGTTTGGATCCTTCCAGTGATCAAAAAAATCTAAAGACAGCCAAACTTGGAATTGATGCAACGAGACCACTAAATAAAAGAAAAGAAGGATTTGAAATTGCAAAAATTCCAAAACTTGATAAAATCTCTCTAGACAATTACTAACAAAATGAAAGCTCTAGTTTATGAAAAATATGCAGAAAATAATGATTTTGAATCAATCTTACAACTAAAAGAAGTTCCTGACCCTGTTCCAAAACCAAATGAAGTATTATTCCGTGTGAAAGCTGCTGCATTAAACTATGATGACATATGGGGAATGCGAGGCAAACCTCTTGCAGTACCTTTACCACATATCTCTGGTACTGATGCAGCTGGTGAAGTAATTGCAGTTGGTGAAGATGTAAAAACTATCAAAGTTGGTGATAGAGTTGTTTCGCATGGAAACATGTCTTGTCGTGTTTGTTCTAGATGTACTTCTGGAAGAGAATTTGATTGTAAAAAAAGAATAATCTGGGGATTTCAAACAGGACCTCTTTGGGGTGGATATTGTGAAATTGCACATTTACCTGAAATCAATGTCTTAAAAATTCCAGATTCAATTTCTTATGAAGATGCAGCTGCCGCTTCTATGACACTTTTGACGTCCTGGCACATGTTGGTTGGAAGAGCTAAGATCAGACCGGGACAAATCGTTCTTGTAATGGGAGGCAGTTCTGGAGTTGGTATTTTTGGTATTCAAATTGCAAAATTGTACGGTTGTACTGTAATTGCAACTGCAAGTCCAGAAAAACTAGAACAATTAAAAGAACTTGGTGCTGATTATGCAGTAGATCATAGAAAGGAAGACTGGCACAAAGAAGTTTTCAAGATATCAAAAGAATTGGCAAAAAAGAATAATGAAGCGCCAGGAATTGATGTAATTTTTGAGCATATTGGTGGCTCACATTTTAACAAAGAACTAACTTTACTCAAATATGGTGCAACAATTGTCACTACTGGGGCTACAACTGGATACGATGCCCCGGCAGATTTACGTCACATATTTTTCAAAGGAATCAACATTTTAGGTTCAACACAAGGAACTCGTGCTGAGCTAGAAGATGGATTCTATTGGATGGGTCAAGGCAAAATCAAGGTCATAATTGACTCTGAGTACAAATTTGAAAATGCCGTTGATGCTCATAACAGGATGTTAAACGGTAAAGGATTAGTTGGAAAGATAATACTGAAGCCTAACTGATTATTTGAGATTGTACTTGTTTTGAACTATTTGCTTTAGTGATTCATCTGAATACCATATGCCATGTTCCTCATCAGAATGTTTCCCAAATTCTTTCATAACTTCTTGAGCATCATCTGCCTCTACTACAAATTCACAATCGTATCCATAATCTTTACAGCGTAGGCGAATACCCATATGTTTCCAAATAAAATCGAGTAATAAAATGATTCTATTTCTGTTAAAGCGCAGAGTCTACCATTAATGCAATAAATAATACTGCAAGATATGGACTTGAAAATTTGAATAAAACCCATGACGCCTTTTCAGTTGGTTTTGATACGACCCATGCACTAAGTACTACCATCAACACACCTGATGCTATCGCAGTATAGAGGTAAACTTCACCCATGACCGGCTCACCTGTATCCGTTGTCAAAAAGAATGGCACTATGCTAAATACTACCATCATAACTGTAGTTGCAGCAATTACCCTAGCTGATGTTCTTTCAGATAACACTGCAGTTAACATTGGAACATTTACTTTTTGATAATCATCTCTAAAGTGTAATGTCAATGCCCAAATGTGCATTGGAATCCAAATGAATACTAATCCTGCCATGATTAACCCAAAGTCCCACAATCCAGTTAGTGTAACTGCGGCATATCCAATCATTGCTGGTGCACCACCCGAAAATCCTCCAAGTATGATGTTAAGTTGGCTCTTTCTTTTCAATGCATGACTGTAAATCAAAATGTTATCTGCCAAACCAAACACCATAAAAATACCGCACCACATCCCATTCCAAAATGATGTAGTGAATGCAATTCCAAATGCACATGCAATTGAAATCCCTGCTAAAACTAAACCAAAGTCTCTTGCTTTTTCAGCAGGAAAAATTCTCTTACTTGGAATTGGTCTGCCTTTTGTTCTTTCCATAACCTCATCAATATCTCTATCATGATAATTCGTCAAAGTATTAGCTGCTGCAGAACCTGCAGCAACTCCAAAAAGCATCAAGGCCCAGGTCGCAATTGAAATCTCAATGTTATAGATATTTGATGCAGTTATTGCAGTTCCAAATGCTGTAAAAACTAAGAGGTACCAAATTTTTGGTTTTGTTAATTCATAGTATGTTTTTACTTTGATCTTTGTAGTTGTTTCTTGCATGTAGTCTCTTTTCCTCGGAAAAATAAATATCACGCGTTTACTCTGGCATGTAAGGCATTGGTTTCGTCCTTCTTTTCATCTCTATGAAGCTCTCAGAACCTAAGATCCCTTCAATTTTACCAATATTCTCCGAAACTACCTTGTGCATATCATTTAATGATCTTGCATACATTGTAACCATGATGTCAAATCTTCCCGTAACCTCAGAAATCTCTCTAACACCTTCAATTTTGAATAATTCCTCAATTATCATATCTCGTCTTTTGGAATCCATATTAATTCCTGTAACCGATTTTACTACATACCCTAATTCTTTATCATTAACATCTATTGTATATCTCTGAATTAATTTTTGTTTTAAAAGACGTTTAATTCTGCTATAAACAACAGACGAATTGATATTAATTTTATCTGATAATTTTGGAACTGATACTGATGCATCATTACTCAATTCTGAAAGAATTTTTAAATCAAGATCGTCTATCTTCGCCATTTAATTCACCGGCATTTTAGAAATTACTACCTTTAATAAAGATATTATTGGAAAATTTCTAAAATTTTAGACTAAATCTTCTCTTTCTTGTAAAGCATTTCTGCCAAAAGAACTGCTCCTTTTGCAGAGCCCATTTTTTTATTATGTGAAAATAACATATACTTTAATCCATTTTCAAACAATTCTTCTTTTTCAACTCTACCGATTGAAGTAGTCATGCCATCTCCGACTTCTCTTTCCATTCTAGGCTGTGGTCTTGTTGGATCTTCATGAAATGCATAATATTTCTCAGGCGCAGAAGGTAGTCCTGCAACTGAAATTTCTTTGTTATACTCATTGTACGTATCTTTTGCTACGCTAGGGTCAATCTCTTTTTTTGTCTCGACAAATACCGATTCTGTATGTCCATCAATTACTGGAACTCTTGTACAGGTGCAACTCACTTTGATGTCTGCATCTTCAATCTTTCCATCTTTTAGTTTACCAAGAATTTTTCTAGTTTCAATTCTGACTTTCTTCTCTTCTTTTGGTATATATGGCAAAATATTATCTGTAATTCCCATTGCTGACACTCCAGTTTTTCCTCCACCTGAAATTGCTTGCATTGAAGTCATCATTACTTTTTTTGCACCGTATTCTTCTAGTAATGGCTTTAGTGTAATTACTAAACCGGTAGTGGTACAGTTTGGAAGTGGTGCAACCCATCCTTTCCAATCCCGATTCTTTTTCTGAATCTCTAACAATTCGGCTTGTTCATCATTTATTCCCGGAATTAGAATTGGCACATCTTCTTCATATCTATAGGCTGATGATGTTGAAATTACTGGTAAATCCTTTGCAAATTTAGTTTCTATATCTCTAGCAGCCTCTGATTCCACTGCTGAAAAGATTAGATCTAATTCTTGAACATTGATTTCGTCTATTTTCAAAACTCTCATATTTTTGATATATTCTGGAATCTCTCCACCCACATCCCATGCAATAATTCCACTAGAATCTCTAATTGCATCCAGATACATTTTTCCAGCTGAACGTTCAGATGCTGCAATCTGAGTTACTTCAAACCATGGGTGATTATCTAACGATTGTACAAATTCTTGACCCACAGAACCTGTAACTCCTACTATCGCAACTCTTTTTTTCATAGATCCAATTTGATAATTTTCTGTTAATATTCCTTTAGAAAAATAACCAAAAGAATACTATACTGAATTAGTTTATTTCAAACTATGAAAATAACCCCAAATATCAACGCAATTTCACACATTCCAGCTTATCATGGAGGTATATTTTCAATTAAGAATCCAAATGAGAAAATAATTGATTTTAGCTCAAATGTTAATCCTCTAGGATGTCATCCCGGTGTAAAAAAATATCTAAAAAAACAACTAAATCAAATCAATGTTTACCCAGATTCTGAATCGACAAAATTGCGCTCAAATTTAAAATGGTTTACAGGAATCAATAAATCCCAAATTTTGGTTGGTAATGGCGCTACTGAAATAATCTATAATTTCTGTAGTACGTTTGTAAATAAAAAATCCAAAGTTCTGATTCCATGTCCAACCTTTTCTGAATATGAAAAAGCAGTGAAATTTTTTGGTGGGAAAATAATCCATTTCAAATCTTTGAATTTTAATAAAGATCTTGAAAAATTTCTAGCAAAAATACCGACAAATGGAATTGTCTTTTTTTGCAATCCAAATAACCCTACAGGTGAAATCCTCTCAAAAAAGGACATGGAACAAATTATAAAAACTGCCGAAAAAAAATCTACATTGGTATTTGTTGATGAAACATTCATTGAACTTGTGCCGGATTCTTACCCATCACTTGTTAAAACCATCAAATCTCATGAGAACTTGTTCATTCTACGTTCCTTTACAAAATCATTTGGATTAGCTGGATTACGTATTGGTTATGGTCTTGGAAGTAAAAAAATTATTGAGATTCTTCAAAGAATTAAAATTCCTTGGAATGTAAATTACGTCGCACAAACTGCGGCAAGTGCAGCATTATGTTATTCAGACTTTCTAGAGAAATCTAGAGAAAATATAAAAAAAGAAAATTCATTTTTAATGAACTCTCTATCAAAATTAGAATGGATGTCTTGTTTCAACTCCTCTACAAACTTTATACTCATTAAGACAAAAATTAATTCAAAAATCCTACAAAAAAAATTACTTAAAAAAAATATTCTTGTTAGGGATTGCAGCACTTTTTGTGGTCTTGATGAAAATTATATTCGAATAGCTATAAAAAATAGAAAAGAAAATAAAATACTAGCCAAAGCACTTGGAGAAATAAAATGGTCAAATCATTAATGATACAAGGAACTTCTTCCGGAGCTGGAAAAACAATACTTGTTACGGCACTTTGTAGAATTTTTTCTGATCTGGGTTACACAGTTTCTCCATTCAAAGCACAAAACATGTCAAATTTTTCATATGTTGGAAAAAACTTTGAAATCTCTAGAGCACAGGCTATACAAGCGGTAGCTGCCCGAACCAGCATAACCCCACTTCAGAATCCAATTTTACTAAAACCATTAGGAAATTATCGTAGTTCTGTATTTGTAAATGGCAAATTTTTCAAAAAAATGCATGCAAGTAATTACTATGAAAACTTTGTTCTAAAAAGTGGTTTTAATACAGCTGTTGATTCTTTCAACAAAATTGCACAATCGCATGAAATTATATTTCTTGAAGGTGCTGGATCCCCAGCTGAAATTAATCTACAGAAATTTGATATTACAAACATGAAAATTGCTAAAAAAACAAAATCCCCTGTTTTACTAATCACTGATATTGAAAGAGGTGGTGCATTTGCAAGTATTGTAGGAACCATGGAATTAATTGAAAAAAAATATGTTGAACTTGTTAAAGGATTCATTATAAACAAATTTCGAGGAGACATTGAAATTCTAAAGCCAGGTTACAGAAAATTAAAACAAAAAACAGGCATACCGGTATTTGGGACAATTCCCATGACTGAATTTAAAATACCTGATGAGGATTCTATTGGAAATTCACCGAAAAATCTGAATTGGAATACTTCAAATTTAAAAAAATTAGACATTGAAATAAACAAAATTGCCAAAGTTGTTAAGTCAAGTCTTAATATTCGAAAAGTGGAGAAACTTTTGAAATGATCTTGGAATCAATTGTTGTAATTGGGCTCGCTATATTCCTAGATCTTGTTTTTGGTGATCCAAGAAATAAATACCATCCAACTGCATGGATTGGTAAATTTGTCAGCAATTTAGTACCATTATTTAAAAATGAAAATACACACTTGGAGAAATTTGGTGGCATACTTATTGTATTAATCCCAGCTACTGTTGTTGCTACATTATTGCTAATACTAAATCTAAAACTTGATTCAATAATTGTAAATGAGTTTGTTAGCATAATAGTGATAATTCTAGTTAGTGCCATTTTGTTAAAGACTACAATTGCAATTAGAGGTATGGAAAAGCATGCATTAGCAGTTTCTAATGCACTAGAAAATAACGACATTGATAAAGCAAGAACAAATCTGGCTATGATTACAAAACGTAAAACAAAAAATTTAGATAAAAATCATATTTTATCTGGAGTTCTAGAAAGTATCAGCGAAAATACAGTTGATGGTGTTACAGGTCCGCTGTTTTATTTTGCATTATTTGGTCTCCCAGGCGCATTTGTTTACCGTGTAATCAATACAATTGATTCAATGATTGGCTACAAAACTGAAATGTTCAAAAATCTGGGTTGGTTTGGGGCAAATTGTGACAACATCCTAAATTACATTCCTTCACGATTGACTGGATTAACCATGGTACTAGGTGCAATGCTATTAGGTCATGATTGGAGAAATTGTTATGAAATCTTCAAACGTGATGGCAAAAAAACAGATAGTCCAAATGCAGGCTATCCGATGGCTGCTTTAGCTGGTGCATTAGGTACAACGTTTGAAAAAATTGAACATTATTCATTAGGAACTGGTAATCAAGAGATTACCTCAAAAAAAGTAACAGATGCAATTACTTTGATGAAAGTTACATCACTACTTTTCTTTGGAATCGTATCTATTCCTATAATCTTGTTTATTTCATTAATGGAGTCGATTTTGATTGCTTAAACAAATTGGGTCTGTTTTTTCATTCCTGACAATTATTCCAACATCTAATTCCGATCTTGACTCTATTGCTAAACACATGTACCTCTTTCCAATTGTCGGAATTGTAATTGGACTTATTATCGGTTCTCTAGGTTATGGTCTATCTCTATATTTAGAACCATTAGTTGTTTCCTTGGTTGTTGTTGCATCTTTAGCAGTAATCACTGGAATACATCATACTGATGGTCTTGCTGACTTTGCCGACGGTCTAATGACTAAAGGTTCAAAAGAAAAAAAGCGCAAAGCCATGAAGGATCTATCCGTAGGCTCTGCTGGAATATTTTCAATAGTAATGTATGCAATTGGCGTAATCATTGCATTATCGCTTAGCAGTGGAATGGAATTATTCAAGATAATATTGCTTAGTGAAATTATGGCGAAATTTTCAATGGTTTTGATGGCTGGATTAGGAAATTCTGCCTCCATAGGTTCAAACTCTCCTTTCATGGACTCTATGAAAGACAAGAAACGTCTATTGGTGGCTGGAATAATTACAATTATTCCATTCATTATTATCGGTGAAATGAGTGGATTCATAGTTTTTGCAACTGGAATTGTTGTCACAATGTTTTTGGTTGGATTATCTACTAGGAGTTTTGGCGGAATTACCGGTGATGTAATGGGTGCAAGTAATGAAATAACCAGACTCTCATCACTACTAATCTTTGTCTCACTATGATTGGTCTAATCATGGCTGGTGGAAAAGGAACCAGAATGCAAAGTAATGAAGAAAAGCTATTACTTGAATACAAAAAGCCACTTATCCTGCATGTTATTGATGCATTAAAAGACTCAAATTGTTTTGAAAAAATTATTGCTGCAACCAGTCCTAATTCTCCCCAAACTCAAAAAATTATAGCTGAGAACAACGTAACTATATTTGAAACTCTAGGAGAAAATTTTGTTACAGATCTAAATCAAATTCTAAAAGGATTGGATGATTATGTGTTTGTCACTTCTGGTGATTTGCCTCTTTTAGATGAAAGTATGGTGCGACAAATAGTAGATGCCGTAAATTCTGATAAAATATGGACTAGTGTTGTTACTACAAATTCTTTTCAATCATCTCTGGGTCTAACTCCTGAATGTATTGTTTCATTTAATGACGAATCCTATGTTCACACAGGCATATCTGTTGTTAATGCAAGTGAAATTAAAAATTTAGAATCTGTAAAAGAAGACTATCTAATTATCAATGACAAGCGCGTATGCTTGAATGTAAACACAAAAACTGATTTTGAATTACTCGGTAGTTTCTAAAATTTTGCCATTTATCTGAGCAATTGAACCTGTAGCTTTTGATAAAACGTTTCCACAGGAATTACAAATTACTTGCGTAGAACTGTGAGAATACACTATCTGTTCTTCTTCACATTCGTGACATTTTACTTTGTTAAATTTGCTATTTGGCTCAGGAACCAAAACATGATCTTTTTTCATACTGCTATCAACTCAAACTTTCTTATTCTGATTCCTTTATTCATCATCTTCTTTTTACAGGTAGTGCATGTCTCAATTAATGTAACCTTTTTAGTAGTTTTAGCAGGTTTTGCGAGTTTTGGGAATTTTTGTCCTCCATATCCTTTTTTCCTTAGGGCATGTCTTCTCTCCCCTGCTGCTGAACCTCTTCTTTTTCCAGCTTTGTAAATTGAGACTTTCATTGTTTGATGACTCTTGCATTTTGGGCAATATGATCTAGTCTCTTTTGGTAAATTCATAGTATTGTGCCTCGCTGACCGTAATTTAAACATCGCTTCAATGTATAATAATATCTGAGGCTATCTTGAGGTGTGCATTCTAAATTCTCTTCAGTATTATCTGAAATTAATTCAGTAGCTATTGGAGATGATTTTGCAGATCTGATTTTACAAAACTGCTCTCTAATCAATGTCTATACAAATGAAATCCAAGAAAAAACTCAGATATCAATTAAAAATGATAGAATTGCATTTGTTGGCGAAGATGCATCTCACACACGTGGTCCAAAAACCAAAATTCTTGATGTAAAAAATAAGCATGTTTGTCCAAGTTTTGTTGATCCTCACATCCACATTGATCATTTTTTAACGCCTGCAGAATTTGTAAAAAAATCACTACTCTGTGGGGTGACCTCACTCTTTCCAGATTCTATTGATATTGTTAGTGTATGTGGCTATCGTGGGTTTAAGGAATTTCTACGACAAACTCAAAATTTACCAATGAGATTTTTTCATACTATACCCGGTGGTTTGCCTGTTGACCGAAAATTCAGTCATGGAAAAACTCTCAGTATTGAAGAAGAGAAACAAGCGATTGGTTTCCAGTCTGTTGTTGGACTAGGAGAAGTATTTTCTTGGACAAAAGTTACCAAAAGAGATCCTAGAACCATAAAGTCACTAAAGCAAATGCATGAGAATCACTGTATAATTAATGGTCACACAGCTGGGGCAAGTGGTAAAAAATTAAACTCTTACATCTCTTCTGGTATATTCTCTTGCCATGAACCAATAAATTTTGATCAGGTGTTAGAAAGACTACGTCTTGGAATGTGGATAATGGTTAGAGAAGGTTCAATTCGTAGAGACTTGAAAGAAATCATCCCTCTGGTGTTATCTCATGGTACCTACAAAAATCGATTAATGTTTTGTTCAGATGGATTAGATCCGTTTGACATATCAAACATTGGTCACATTGATCATTGTGTTAGAGAATCAATTAAACTTGGAATGAATCCAATTGATGCAATTTCTTTGGCGTCAAAAAATTGCTTTGATTATTATAAAATGGGAAATGATTTTGGAGGAATTGGTCCTGGAAAAATTGCAGATATTTTGATTCTAGATGACTATAAAAAAATAAAAATTAACAAAGTAATTCTTGGTGGGAAAATTGTTGTTTCTAATGGAAAAATCCTAGAAACAATTCATTCCCCTAAAGTACCAAACTGGATTACAAAAACTGTCAAACTTCCAAAACTATCAAATAAAAATTTCCATGTACATTCAAAAAATAGCACTGAAACTGTAAATATCATCTCTATGAACACTGAGATTGTAACAAAAAAGTCCACAGCTAATTTGAGTGTAAAAGACTCGAACGTTCTCTCATCACATGATAAAGATATTTGGAAAGTAGCGGCAATGGACAGAACATTTGGTAGTGACACTCACACTGTTGGCTTTTTGGAAAATTTTGGTGCTGATATAGGTGCATTTGCATCCACATGGAGTTTCCATGAAAATGATATGATTGTTATTGGTTCAAATGAAAAAGACATGATTGATGCAGCAAACAAACTCGTTAAATCTCAAGGTGGAATGATTGTTATCAAAGATGGAAAAACACTGGCATCACTACCTTTTCAAATGGCTGGGATAATCTCTACTGATGCAGTTGACAAAGTAACAAAGAATTTCACAAAAATTAATGATGTCTTATTGGATGCTGGCTGTAAATTCAAAAAACCACATCTGATTCCTTTATTCTTACCTTTCTTGGCTCTGCCTGATATTCGGATACTGTATAATGGGATAGTAGATGTAAAATCTAGAAAATTCATCCCAACGATCCAGACGACAGTATAAAAAGGGGATTTAATAAAAAATTTCCATGGCCTCAATCCAACAAACACCAAACGGACCTGTTTTAGTCCTAAAGGAAAGTGCTTTACAAGAGAAAGGTAAAGATGCACAAAAAAATAATATCATGGCTGCCAAATTGGTTGCAGATATTGTCAAGTCAAGTTTGGGCCCTCGTGGACTAGACAAAATGCTTGTTGATTCTCTAGGCGATGTTACAATTACAAATGATGGTGCTACAATTCTAAAAGAAATTGATGCACAACATCCAGCTGCTAAAATGATGGTTGAAATTTCCAAAACAATTGACACTGAAGTTGGAGATGGAACAACTTCCTCTGTTATCTTTGCTGGTACACTTTTGGCTAAAGCAGAAGAATTACTCAAAAAAGACGTACATTCTTCAGTTATCATAGAAGGCTTTCAAGCTGCATCTGAAAAAGCATTAGAAATCTTAGCTGAAATTTCAAAAAAAGTCACTTCAAACGATAGAGAAACTTTAATGAAAATTGCAAAAACAAGTATGGAATCAAAATTAATCTCTGAAGATAGCGACTCACTTTCAAAAATTGTTGTTGATTCAATTATGAACATTACTGAAACAAAAGATAACAAATCCTCTGTAGATCTTGAGAACATCAAAGTTGAGAAAAAGGCTGGTGGTTCAATTCAAGACACTGCATTGATTAAAGGAATTGTTTTGGATAAAGAAGTAGTTCATTCTGGAATGCCAACTAAAATTCAACAAGCAAAAATTGCCTTACTAAACACTGCAATGGAAATTGAAAAAACCGAGATGAGTGCTGAAATTAGAATTAATGATCCAACACAAATGCAAATGTTCCTCGAAGAAGAAAACAGAATGATCAAAACCATGGTAGATAAGATCCACTCAATTGGCGCAAATGTTGTAATTTGTCAAAAAGGAATTGATGACATGGCACAACACTTTTTGTCAAAACATGGAATCTTGGCAGTTAGACGCGTAAAAGAAAGTGATATGACTAAACTTGCAAAAGCAACAGGTGGACGTATCACATCAAACATTGACGATATTTCTGGAAAGGATCTAGGAGCAGCTAATCTAGTTCAGCAAAAGAAAGTTGAATCTGATAAATGGGTCTTCGTTGAGGGTTGTAAGAACCCGCAATCTGTAACATTACTAATTCGTGGTGGTTCACAAAGAGTAGTTGATGAAGTTGACCGTTCCATACATGATTCATTGATGGTTGTAAAAGATGTAATTGAAAAACCAGAGATTGTTGCAGGTGGTGGTGCACCAGAAGCAGTTCTAGCTGCATTTTTGAAAGATTGGTCTGAAAGATTTGAAGGAAGACAACAATTGGCTATTAACAAATTTGCTGAAGCCTTAGAAATTATTCCACTAACAATTGCTGAAAATGCAGGAATGGATCCAATTGACACGATGGTTAAACTTCGTGCAAAACAAAGTGAAGGTAAAAAATGGACAGGAATTAATGCTAGAGAAGGCAAAGTTGCTGACATGTTGTCACAAAACATTGTTGAACCAGTAGTTGTTAAAGAACAAATTATCAAATCTGCAACTGAAGCTGCATCAATGATTCTAAGAATTGATGATGTAATTGCAATCTCTGGTGGTTCTGGTGGTGGAATGCCTCCTGGAATGCCTCCAATGGGATAAATTTCCTAAAAAGCGGTCCTTAACAACAAAAAATCCTACATACAAAATGACAATTCTTGTAAGGGTTGGCTATGACGGCAAAAATTTTGTAGGTTGTTATTAGAACCGCTTTTCATGAATAGTTTAACTAATTTTTAGATATAAAATCCACTGAGAACTTATCCATGGTTCATTTTCTTTGAAAATACTCAAAAAACATCAGTTCTTACACATTACATGAATAAAATTGGAATTGATCTAGGTGGAACTAAAATTGAAGGAATTCTAACTGATGAAAAATATCAAACTATTCAAAGAAAGCGTATTCCTACAAACCAAGATTATGGCTATAATTCCATTTTAGATTCAATCAAAAATCTAATTCTTGAACTTACTCACGAGTCTGATGAAAAATTTTCAATTGGAATATGTACTCCTGGTGCATTGTCTCTTAATTCTGGTCTGATAAAAAATAGTAATACCCAGTGCCTGATTGGAAAAGATCTTCGAAATGACTTGCAAAACATTCTAGATCACGATGTATCAATTGAAAATGATGCTAATTGTTTTGCTTTGGCAGAGACAAGACTTGGCGCCGGCAAAAACTCGAACTTTGTATTTGGTGTGATAATGGGAACTGGAGTTGGTGGAGGAATAATTATTGATGGAAAAATTCACCATGGACGTACAAATATTGCTGGAGAATGGGGTCATCATTGTCTACATGATGAAGGAAATAGTTGTTACTGTGGAAGTAGTGGTTGTGTTGAAACATACATCAGTGGTCCTGCACTAGAAAAAAATTGGTTACGACTGTCTGATCTAAACCAAAGTCTTCCTGAAATAATACAAAATACCGATAACCCAAACTTTGTTAATTGGAAAAAAACATTCCTTGATGATTTTGGATTATCCTTGGCAAACGTTATTGACATTTTGGATCCCGACATGATTGTTTTGGGCGGCGGTGTATCAAATATTGATTTTCTATATGATGAAGGAAAAAATTTGGTCTATGAGAAGGTATTCAGTGATACAATTGATACTCCAATTGTAAAAAACGAGCTTGGTGATTCAGCAGGCGTATTTGGTGCTTGTTTATTATAATTTTATTGAGGCTCAATTGTTGCAGGTGGTTTACTAGAAATTACATATGAAACCCAAGTTACCTCGTCAATCTCATTGGTAATTCTATTGCTAATCTTTTCTAATAATCCATCTGGAAGTCTTGTCCAATCTGCAGTCATTGCATCAATTGAATCAACAACTCTAACTGTTACAATTC
>LUME01000011.1_pt1 | contig 82039 bp, 93 predicted proteins | sample 729951 | NCBI WGS metagenome assembly LUME01 (sample SAMN03860271, study PRJNA289734) | marine metagenome | biome: seawater column; feature: ocean; material: water; isolation source: Red Sea water column Station 34 - depth 200m | place: Saudi Arabia: Red Sea | collected 2011-10-15 | depth 200 m | reverse complement strand
GATCTCTATGATCCTCTCATAATGTTTTATTGCTTCTTCAATTCTATCTAACTCAATTAAAACTGAACCCTTGTTTAATAATGCCTTTTCATCATTTGGATTGATCTCTAAAATTTTGTCATAATATTTGATAGCTTCTTCATATCTATTCTCAGAAATTAACGCTATTCCAATTGCATACCATTCTTTAACATTTTTTCCTTCTGGAAGAGGTAATTCTTCATCTGCAAATGCAATTTGAATTGAAAATAATATTGTTAAACAAATCACTCCTCCAAAAAAATATCTAATCATGTTCTTACACATAATTTATGTTATAGATAAATTATTCAATAATCTGTTTTTTTGTTATTTCTTTTGGGATAATTTTTCGGAATCTCTTTAAGAATAAATCATCTTTTGGGAGATAAACTGAATCAAATTTATTTTTGTTGAAAAACTCACTCCAAATCTGTAAAAATGTAGGAAATTTCTCAGGCTCAAATTCTTTTCTAGTCATGACATAATGTGAGGCTGGAAAAACATCAGATATCTCAATTGGAATTATTCCTAAAAATGGATTATAATTGCAAAACTGTATTAAATCTGGATCTTTGAATTTTCTTCGTAATTTCTTGTATTCATATGATGAAAAGACTGGCTTTATTGTTGGATCTTTAGTTATCACAACCATCTTCTTTTTTGTTCTAAATTTTTTTACATACTCATGAAATCTCTTTATCTCTGGTCTATACTGATCTTCGGGTCCAAATAGGAAGATTGCTTTTTCTTTGAACTTTGGAGTGCCATCTTGTAGGAATTTTGCGTTGTTCAAAATAACATCAACTGTTTCAAATAATTTTGGATGTGCTCTTGCCTTTTTCATTGTATATTCCCATAATCTTCCTTCTCGTATCGCTTGTTTGACTCGGTCAACCTCCGCCTTTATTGAGTACAAATTGAAAAGTGCAATCTGATCTATTCTTTCTTCTTTTTTCATACCAAGTAATTCCTTTGGTTTGTATCTTGAAGATACTTCACAATCAAATGGGAAATACTCTAATTCGTCTAATCTTCTTGTTCCATCATCCGTAATCACTCTATCATGTTTTGCATAAAGCATGTATGATGCAGAATCAAATGTATCGCATCCCAATGCTACAGCTAAAGGAATTGTCAAAGGATGTCCTGCACCAAAAAGATGTAAAGGAATTGAAGTCGGTATATTTTTCTTAGCAGCAATAATCATCTCTGCTAATAATCTATATTCGTATGATTCCATAAACTCAACCGGACTTCCTAATGCGAGCATTTGATATCCCATTCTAATTAATTCACTTGTTGATCTTTTTACTAATTCTGGATGTTCACTACCTTGAATTGGACCAATCCAAATTTGTCCATTATTTTTTTTATTTTTTATTGTTGTTTTACAAACTCTTAGTGTGTGATCAACATACTCTCTTGCTTGTTTCTTTGATAATCCAAACCCAGTTGGTTTGTCTAGTGGTATGGCGAAATCAGTCATTATGTCCATTTCAAATTTTGCCATGGCTGGTGGTTTTACATCTACTTCTCCATACTCTAAAACTTGATAACCGCCAGAATCAGTCATTATGGAGCCATCATATTTTATAATTTTATGAATTCCATCTTTTCTTGCTTTATCCTCAAGTCTTTTCATTGTGATGTATGCATTCGTAATTACAACATCAAACCCAATCTCTTTGATTTTTTTTGCAGGTATTGATTGTTTAACGGGGTGTATCACCGGCACAAAAGATGGTGTTTCAATCTTCCCATGGTTTGTGTGAAGAATCCCGATTCTACCAGCTAGATCACTGTATTTTATCTCAAACAATTCTTTGTATGACTCTTGGGGATTATATTAAATTAGTAATCAAAAAACCTGCCAAACTCATTCCTCTCTTCAATTATTGTTAACCAATCTATTATGTCTCCTCCTTCTTTATTCTTAATTATTCCATTAATCTCTTCCACAATTCTCTCTGGTGTTTTTGTTGTTGTGTCAATCTCAAAAGTTTTCTCTTTTCCAAATGATGCAATTGCATCATTTGCAATAACACCTAGTACTTCACTACCTGCATTTTGTTTTATTTTTGATTCTTGATAATCCCTTTTTTTGTAAATATCTATAAGATCATAAGGATTTTTTCTCAATACAATTGCTAAATCAATATCTGAATCGTCAAGGACATATGGCGCCAAATGACCGACAATTATTGATTTATCTGATACCTTTTTCTTAATCTCATCTTTCATCTCTATGGTGTTGACTTCAAAACCATCTTCGACCTTATCCCCAAAACCTCCTTCAATTGCAAATTTGTTAATATCTATTATCTGATATGAAGAATCTTGTTTTACGAACAAATCTGTAGTTGTATGTTTTCCCACACCTGGATTACCTGTAATTACTAAATTCATACAGTTACTTTTCGTGTCCATGATTAATGAATTTCTGTAATACTAATATGATCAAATGAAAACTATCACCTTATGCAAATTGGTTTACTTGGAAAGGCTAATGTTGGAAAATCAACTTTTTTTTCAGCTGCAACTGAGACAATGGCTCAAAGTGGAAATTTTCCCTTTACCACAATTGAACCTAATGTTGGAGTTTGCTATTTGAAGATTAATTGTGAATGTAAAAATTTGGATAATAGATGTGGAAATGATCTGTGTCATGATGGAACTAGATTCGTTCCTGTAAAACTAATTGATGTAGCAGGCTTAGTTCCAGGTGCTCATGAAGGTAAAGGATTAGGAAATCAATTCCTTACAGATGCTATGAAAGCAGATGCATTGATTCATGTAGTTGATATCTCTGGATCAACTGACATTCAAGGACAACCGGTTAGTCTTGGAACACATGATCCATTAGAAGACATAAAATTTGTTGAAGAAGAATTTGATTTGTGGTTTAAACAAATTCTTGATAGGGAATGGCCAAAACTTGTAAAAGAAATAGAACAAAAACGTGCTAAACTTTCCGATGGAATTGCACGTCGGTTTACTGGGCTAGGAATATTAGAATCTCAAGTTGATCAAGTCTTAATATCAATGTCATTGAAATCAAAAAAACCACAAGATTGGACAGAAAATGAAATGATAGATTTCCTAAAATCTCTGAGAAAAAAAGCAAAACCCTTGCTCATTGCAGCTAACAAAGCAGATTTATGTGATAATCTTACAATCATGGAAAAAATATCTGAAACTTTTAAAGTGATTCCTTCTAGCGCTGAAACTGAACTTTTATTGAAAAAAGCTACAAAAGCAAAATTAATTGATTATGTGCCAGGAGATGATAATTTTAAAGGAAACGATGATATCGAATTATCTGAACAACAAAACAATGCATTACACCTTGCAAAAAATGTTCTAACAAAAATCCAAACAACTGGCGTCCAAAAAATTCTTAATACTGTAATTTTTGACATTCTAGATATGATCGTCGTTTATCCTGTTGAAGATGAAACTAAATTAACAAACAAACAAGGGCAGGTCTTACCTGATGCACGACTATTAAAAAACGGTTCTACTGCAAAAGAATTAGCATTTACCATTCATCAAGATATAGGTAAAGGATTCTTACATGCAATCGATGCTAAAACTAAACAACGTATTGGTGCTGATCATCAACTAAAAAATGGTGATATAGTAAAAATAGTGTCGACACTAAGTAGGGGGTAGCATGCTCTGTTTAGGAATTGAAAGTACAGCCCACACTTTCTCATGCGCTGTGATTGAAAAAAAACAGAAAAATGGAAAAATTTTATCTGATATACGAAAAATCTACAAACCTCCTGAAGGAGAAGGAATTCATCCTAGAGAAGCATCACGTCATCATATCGAAAACAGTTCTTTAGTTTTAAAACAATGTCTTGATGAAGCAAAAATCAAAATTAATGATCTTGATATGATTGCATATGCAGGTGGTCCTGGTCTTGGACCTTGTCTAAGAGTAGGTGCTGTAGTGGCACGTTCTCTATCCTCTTATTATGATATTCCAATTTATCCTGTAAATCATGCAATTGGTCATATTGAGTTAGGCAAGCTTCTAACAGGTGCAAATAATCCTTTGGTTCTTCTTGTTTCTGGCGGACACACAATGATTCTCGCATTCTCTTCAGGAAGGTGGAGAGTCTTTGGTGAAACATTGGATATTACTTTGGGTCAACTCTTAGATCAATTTGGACGGTCACTCGGATTTGCTTCACCATGTGGGAAGAAAATTGAAGAACTCGCAAACAAATCAACCACTTACATTGATTTACCATATGTGGTAAAAGGAAATGATGTATCCTTCTCTGGTCTACTATCTGCTGCAAAACAAAGTGTCTCAAAAGGAATTGAAGATGCATGTTATTCGCTACAAGAAACTGCATTTGCTATGATTGCTGAAGCAACAGAACGTGCTTTAGCATTTACCAGAAAAAATGAAATTATGATAGTTGGAGGAGTTGCTGCAAACAAAAGATTGTCTTCTATGTTAAAGGATGTGTGTAAAAGACAGAAAGCAAAATTTTTTGTCGTTCCATTAAATTATGCAGGCGATTGTGGTTCTCAAATCGCTTGGACTGGTATCAAAGAATCTAGTGTGTCTGCTGGTGCAAAAATGAAAGATACTTTTGTAAAACAATCTTGGAGACTAGACAGTGTGGATGTTCTTTATTGATTCTTGAAATCTTCAATGGCATCTTGAATTTCTTCTAACCATCCACCTGTTCCCAAAACACCAAACTTGTATGATTTTCCATCTGTATCTGTTGTAATTTTAAAACAAATTTTTTTGATGAATCTACCTTCTTTCCATACATCTACCTCGTTCAGAGGTACATCAATTACGGTCTCTCCCATTTTTGTTGAAAAATCTGCAATTCTACTCTTTCTTTTATCAAATGCAATACGTTTGTTAGTTAGTGTTAGAATTCCTGTTCCCAATTCATCTTCATTACAATCTTCTTGTTTCAATCGTTTCTCGTCTGCATCCATATTACTACTGAAAAATAATATAATTAATGGTTTTACCTAGAAAAGCTAAAAATGACACATTTTATCTAAAAATATGAAACAAAAATACCGCGAATATCTAAAATTAAACAAAAATGTTCTTTTAGGTTTTCTTGGATCGATCATTATCTCTGCAATTGCTGCAGATTACTTTGGTGATCAAGCTAGCTATCTCAATTCATCATTTACTCTGATAGTAGATTATGCGGTATTTTTTTCAATTTTTTGTGGTTTATTCTATCTTGATAACAGAAAAAAATACGTTCTAGATAATGGTGAAAGAAATAATACACTTTTAAAATCTGATTTAATCAAAATCATCTCATCATTAGGAATTGGTGAAGTTGTTTATACAATTGTTAGGTGGAGTTTACAATACTATTTCTTACTGATAGATTATGAACCTTACATGGCATCAATTATTTCACAATTAATCTCCACTGTAGTATACATGATTACATTAAATTTGTCTGTAAAATTTACAAAATTGTACAAAGATGGTAGTTAGTGTTTATGTTGACGGTGCCGGCGGTGAAAAATCAGGCTATGGATTTTTCATTAAAGAAACTGGTGAATCATTCTATGAAGAAAAACCAGGAATAACAAACAATCAGGCTGAATATCTAGCTATAATCACAGCATTAAAAAAATTTCAAGATTCCTTAGATGAAGTTGTAATTTTTAGTGATTCAAAAAATACTGTAAATCAACTAAATCATGAATTTGCAATAAATAATGAACAATTACGTAATTTAGCACAAGAAGCATGGTTATTAATCCCAAAAATCCCTGAATTAAAAATAAAATGGATCCCCCGAAAGGAAAATTTGGCAGGAAAAATGCTTGGAAGCTAATCTAGAATAGCTTTAATTATAGAAAAACTTTTGATCTAGAAATATACAATGACTGACTCTGTTTTCCTCTCTCCAAAATCTATTGCAATTGTCGGAGCTTCTGATAAAGTAGGCAGCGTAGGTCGTGCAATCACTTCAAATATTATGAAAGGTTACAGGGGAACAATTTATCCAATTAGTCCAACACGTGAAACTGTTTTTGATAAAAAAGCATACAAATCAGTTTTAGATGTTCCTGGAAAAATTGATTTAGCTGTTGTTGTGACAAAAAATACTGTTGTTCCTGCAGTATTAGAAGAATGTGGAAAAAAGAAACTCAAAGGTGCTATTGTAATCACAGCAGGATTCAAAGAAGTAGATGAAGAAGGTGCAAAATTAGAACAACAACTAAAAGATATCGCAAAAAAATACAAATTACAAATCATTGGTCCAAACTGTCTTGGTGTGATGAACCTAGATCCTCAAACCATGATGAATTCTACATTTCTCAAAATTACTCCAAAATCTGGAGAAATTGCTCTCATTTCACAAAGTGGTGCAATTTGTGCAGCATTAGTTGAGGATGCAAGTGCACAAGGAATTGGATTTTCAGCTGTAATTAGCATGGGCAACAAGGCAGACATGAGTGAAATTGATATTCTCAAAATGCTTGCAGAACATAAACAAACCAAAGTTATTGTCATGTATCTTGAAGACATGGGAAATGGACAAGAATTTCTCAAAGTGTGTAAATATATCACAAGAAAAAAGAAAAAACCTGTATTAGTATTAAAATCAGGACGTAGTCCTGAAGGTGCAAAAGCTGCAATGTCACACACAGGAGCACTGATGGGTTCTGATGAAATTTATGATGCATTGCTAAAACAATCTGGAGCAATTCGTGTTGATACTATGGAAGAATTATTTGATTACGCAACTGCTTTCTCAAAACAACCTCTTCCTATGAATGGCGACTTGGTTATCGTCTCCAATGCTGGCGGTCCAGCTATAATTTCAACTGATGCATGTTCTAAGCTTGGAATTAAGATGGCAAGAATTGAAGAGATTAGAAAAAAAATAGATACTGTAATTCCTCCATGGGGAAGTTCACGTAACCCTGTAGATATTGTAGGGGATGCTGATTTTAATAGATTTGAAAATGTATTGAACGAAGTTTTAAAACACAAAAACGTTGGTTCTGTTATTTCTATGTGTACACCATCTGCTACGTTAGATTATGACAAACTTGCAGAAGTTATAGTATCTATGTCGAAAAAATACAAAAAAACAATGTTAGCTAGTCTAATGGGATTGGACGAAGGAATCACCAACCGTGAAATTTTGGCAAATGGGGATGTTCCTTACTATACATATGCAGAAGGCTCAATTCGTGCTCTGAAAGCGATGCTTGCTTTCACAAATTGGGTAAAAAATCCATCCGGAAAAATCACAAAATTCAATGTGAAAAAGGACAAAGTAAAAAAGATCTTAGATAATGCAAAAAAAGAAAAACGAAATGCATTACTAGAAGAAGAAGGTCAAGAAATTCTTCGTGCATATGGTTTTCCATTACCTGCTAGTAAATTAGCAAAAACAAAAAAAGAAGCAGTTGCTGCTTCTAAAAAAATTGGATATCCCGTAGTTTTAAAAATTGCATCACCACAAATTATCCATAAATCTGATGCTGGTGGAGTTAAAGTTAATCTACAAAATGCAAAAGATGTTGAAAGTGCTTTTGATACCATCATAAAAAATGCAAAAAAATACAACAAGAAAGCTGACATTAAAGGAGTTCTTGTGGTTGAGATGGTTAAAGGAGGAAAAGAAATGATTATTGGTTCTAAACTTGAACCTGGATTTGGACCTGTCGTGATGCTTGGAATGGGTGGAATTTATGTTGAAGTTTTGAAAGATGTTACATTCAAACTTGCACCTATGACAAATATCGAGTCTGATGATATGATATCTTCAATCAAAACTAAAAAAATTCTACAGGGTGTGAGAGGAGAAAAACCATCTGATGTCAAAAAACTTTCAGAATGCATTCAAAGATTATCTCAATTGGTGTCTGATTTCAATGAAATTAAAGAATTAGATATGAATCCAGTTTTGGTAATGGAAAAAAACAAAGGCTGTAAAGTTCTAGACGTGCGTATTGGTCTCTAATTAGGCACAGCTATTTCTGGAAACTCTTTAATTATTTGAATCAGTAAGTGTTACATCAATATGCAAAAAACAGTAAAGCCGATCAGAACTGGAGAGGAATACATTGAGAGTCTCAAAGGTAGGGATTTGAAGGTATACTTGTTTGGCGAATTGGTAAAAGAACCAGTTAACCATCCAATGATTCGTCCTTCAATTAATGCAGTTGCAAAAACTTATGATCTTGCAGTTGAAGAAGAAGAACTTGCATTTCCACAATCTTCAATCTCTGGTGAAAGAGTAAATCGATTTTTACATATTGCAGAAAGTGCAGAAGACTTGGTTTTACAAAATAAAATGCAACGAAAACTAGGTCAGCTTACTGGTACATGTTTTCAAAGATGTGTTGGAATGGATGCACTAAATTCATTGCACTCTACAACTTTTGAAATTGATGAAAAACATGACACAAAATATCATGAACGATTGTTAGAATTTATCAAAATGGTTCAACATGAGAACTTGGTAATTGGTGGCGCAATGACTGACGTTAAAGGTGATAGAAGTCTTGCACCTAGTGAACAAGAAGATCCTGACTTGTTTTTGCATATTGTTGATAGAGACGATAAAGGTGTCTATGTAACTGGTGCTAAAGCACATCAAACTGGCACAATTAATTCACATTGGATGATTGTAATGCCTACTATGAGACTATTAGAAAATGACAAAGATTACGCAATTGTTGGTGCTCTACCTGTAGATGCGCCAGGAATTACTTACATTTACGGCAGACAATCTTGTGACACACGTAGTATGGAACCTGGCGATATTGATGTTGGCAACTCTGAATATGGTGGACAAGAAACTATGGTAATCTTTGATCGTGTTTTCATACCAAACGAAATGATCTTTATGGATGGTGAATACGAATTTGCATCTATGTTAGTTGAACGATTTACTTGTTATCATAGAAGAAGTTATGTTTGTAAAACTGGCTTGGGTGATGTTTTGATTGGTGCAGCTGCAGCAATTGCAGAATATAATGGAGTTCCAAAAGTATCACACATTAAAGATAAAATTATTGAAATGACACATCTAAACGAATCAATCTATGCTGCAGGAATTGCTGCATCATATCAAGGCCATAAGATGAAATCTGGTGTATTTCTTAATGATGACATGCTTGCAAATGTCTGTAAACATAACGTTACCAGATTGCCATATGAATTGGCAAGACTTGCTCAAGATGTTGCTGGTGGAATCCTAGTCACATTGCCTTCTGAAGCAGAATTTAGAAGTGCCGAAACTGGACCGCTCTTGAAAAAATATCTAAAAGGTAAATCAGGAGTTGAAGTTGAAAATAGAATGAGAATTTTACGATTAATTGAAAACATGACAATGGGACGAAATGCAGTTGGTTATCTAACTGAATCAATGCATGGTGCAGGTTCTCCTCAAGCACAAAGAATCCAGATTGCTCGTCAAATGCAATTAGGTTACAAAAAACAACTTGCAAAAGATCTAGCCAAAGTCAAAGAAGAGCCTGAAGAAGCAAAAGAACATTCAGAATACTTCAAACGCGTATTCAAAATACCAGAAAAGAAATAATCTTAAAGTTCTTTTTTATCATCTACTGATTCATCTTTATTATCTTCAATAGTGTTATTTGAAGTATCTACTGATTCATCTTTATTTGATAATTTAGTATGTTCTGAATCATTATCTTCAGATTCATCTTTATTTGATAATTTAGTATGTTCTGAATCATTATCTTCAGTTAACTTATCTTTTGTATACTGAAATTCAATGTTTTTCTTTTGTTTTTTTGAAAACTGTTTTACAATCATGACTCCAATTATGACTGCAATTATTATGTAGTTGATTGGAGGCTGAAGAATTTGTGTTATGTATCCCACTTGTGGCACTACATATTCCACCTTACCTAGATACTCTTTTTCCGTTATTGGATAATCTGTACCTGCAATTGATGCAGGATTTGCATCTCCTTTCGTTCTCACTATTTTTGGATCCTCTCCCATTTCTAAACTAACTCTGTGAACAATTACTCGTTCTTTCCCTTGCTCGTATAATTTTGGTGAATAAAATACAATGATATCTCCTTTTTTTACATCTTCAAACGGAGTATTACCTTCCACAACTATGACATCATAAATCATTAAAACTGGAATCATACTTCCACTTGAAACCACATAAAATGGATTTGCGGTCCCAAATACTGCTTGTAGACCTAGCCAAATTATAGCAATTGCTACAATTATGATTATTGCATCTTTTATGAGATTTTTTGTTGAACTTGTTCCCAAATTATGTTTGCTCGCTGATTTACTTAGATAAATCTTATCGATTAACTATAACTGTGTACCACAACTCTCACAAAATTTTGAGTCAGGCTTGTTATCAAAATTACAACTAGAACATCGTAAACCTTCACCTGCTGAAGTTTTTTCCATCTTTTCTTCTGTTTTACTAGATTTTCCTAAAAAGATTACTTCTCCTACAGTTCCAATTCTACTCCAATTGATGTTAATATCATTTCCACTAACATTTGAAACGACTAACACTAAATCTTGATTTGAATCGACTCCTACCTGTTTTGCTTTACCAATTCTCTTTGCATTTTCGTCGAAAACATCCATGCCAAAAATTGATCTAAATGTACCTCCACTAAACGTAGGCTCTGATACAATTTCTTGTTGAGTTGTTTCTTGTTGAGTAACTGTATCAAAATCTGAAAAGCTTGTTTCTTGTTGTTCAATTGGGTTTGCTAGTCCCACATCTACTTGTTCATCTGGTTTTCTAAAATCTCTATACTCTGCAATTGTTGAACCACATTCATTACAGAGATATTTTCCTCTTTCAACTAGAATTAAATTTTCAGCAACCTCTTCATTTGGATTCTCAAATTCTATATTTGGGCTTCCTTCAAATTCTCGTTCACAGGTATTACAAGTATATTTTGAAATTTTTTCACTTTCTAGTCTTCCTATTGGTGCTAAAAATAGATCTGGTCCTCCAAGATTTCCTTTACTTTGCTGTTCATCTGTTACTCGTGCCATCAGAAATCCGCCCGAACCTCTAAGTTTTTTCAATCTAAGTTCTGCACTCATGCATTTTTACCTTTAATACGTCATTTAAGTATATTTTGAAATTTTTTAAATAATTATTCCATTATACCATAACCACAAATACATTTTTAGATGTGAGATTTTGATAAAATTTGATAATCATGGCAATTACTGAAATAGATAATCCACAAGCATGGGAAATAGATGTCATTAACTCAGATAAACCAGTCTTTGTAGACTTTTGGGCTCAATGGTGTGGACCATGTAGAATGGTTGGACCTGTGGTAGAGGAACTTGCTGGAGATTATGATGGAAAAGTTAACTTTGTAAAAGTTAATGTTGATAATGCACAAGAAATAGCACAAAAATATAACGTGTTTAGTATTCCAACACTAATCCTTTTGAATAAAGGAGAAATCATAGCTCAACAAGTAGGCGCAGGTTCAAAAGAAACATATCAAAATATGATAGATAGAGCACTTGAAAAAATTTAGGCTCTACTAATTTTTCTCTTTTTATTCTAAACTATTAATATTAGATTCTTCTCATTGAGTTATGTCATTGGGAGAAATTGATACATTAAATCTCACTTTCGATAAATTACAAGCATTATTTGATGAATCACAAGGATATTACGAATCTTTTCTAGATGCAAATAATCTGTATAAGGCGGGAAAATTATCTGATAAAGAATTTTTCCAGAAATTAGGAGATTACACTGTAGCTTACTCTGCCTTAGAATTTTTAGGGATCAAAACACTGATGGAAATGAAAAAAACACTTGATAAAGTTTCATCTGGTACGGGAGCTGGTGGCACACAATCTCCTGGACTTATGCCTGGAATGGGACAACCTGGAATGATGCCTGGAATGAATTCTGGTCCTAGAACAGGAACTACGGAAAATCCAGTTGGTGCACCACCCTCAGTCATGTCTGCACCTGATGCATTCAATCAACCTGGCACTTTACCAACTCCTGATCCTTCATTACTTCCACCAAGACAAAGTGCAGGAAATTGTACTTCATGTGGAGGAAACTTGAGACCAAATGCCAAGTTCTGCACTAAGTGTGGTGCAAAACAATAATTTCTAACTTAAATTAACTCCACATTCTCTACAAAATTTTGCAGTTGATGAGTTTTTTGCACCACATTCTGAACAAAATTGTTCTTCTCCTGAAGATTCTGCATTTGCACTTCCGTACATTCCTGAACCCAATACTGCTCCTGTTGGAACATAATTATCATCATCAATAATCTCGACTGGTGCAAAGTCTTTTTCTTCAACGTATGTGTATAGTCTTGGAACACTCTCTTCTTGTTTTGTAGGGTCTGGAACCATATCGCCCAACCAAAATGAAAATCGCATCAAAGTAAGCTCAGGTGTTGAAAATGCTAATGTATGCGCAGACATGTAATCATTGGCTGCTTGTTTTCCATTGAATACTTTCATGTTGAAATGATCATTTTTCACTGTATAATGTTTTCGTGAAGTGGACCGAGAGGGAATCGAACCCTCGACATCCACGTTGCGAACGTGGCGCTATACCCCTAAGCCATCGGCCCTAGTAATTGCATTTTTCAACAACGTATATTCATTTTTACTCTACTAATATACCTGAAAACTGAGGTAAACATAATGACTTACGATTTAATCATTACCGATTCTCATGTTTTGACTTCAAATGGTATGGTTGAAAAAAATCTTGTCATAGAAGATGGAAAAATCAAATTAATTACTAATGAAATTCCTGATTGTGATAAAAAAATTAATGGTTCTGGTTTAGTTAGTATTCCTGGTCTAATTGATACTCACGTTCATTATGGTGTCTATTCGCCTATTGATCAGGCTGCAACAACTGAATCACATGCTGCTGCCATCGGGGGTGTTACTACAATGATGAGAATGTTTAGATTAAATGGATCATACAAAGACTCTCTTGAAAAACATCTGTTGGCAAGTCAAAATTCACATTATATTGATTATACCTTACATGCATCAATTTTTGATAATTCTCAAATTGATGAAATGCAATTTTGTACAGAAAATAAAATCATCTCATTCAAAATTTACATGAATCTTGGAGGGGATGTTGGTCATGTATACATGGAAATGAATCCTGGTGAACAAAAATTAATCTCTGCTGAAGTCAATGTTACAAATGAATTAGTTGAAAAAATTGTTAAAAATGCAGCATTGCTCAATTGCCCTGTTTTAGTTCATGCCGAAGATTATCAAGAATGCTCATGTGGAATGAAAACTCAAAAAGAAAAAAATCATGATGGCCTACATGCATGGTCAGAAAGTCGTTCTCCTGACTTCGAAGCAAAATCTATTCAAACAATATGTGAATATGGACGGAAATATGGTTGTCAGATCTACTTTGTGCATATTGGTTCAGAATTGGCATTAAAAAAAATAAAAGAAGAAAAACAAAAAGGCACAAAAATTTTCGTTGAAACATGTCCTCATTATCTAACATTATCACATGAAACTCAAACTGGATATCTTGCAAAAGTTATGCCTCCAATTAGAACAAAAAATGATATACAATCTGTATGGAATGCTATACAAAATAATGAAATTGATACAATTGGAACTGATCATGTTGCTAATCAATTAAAACTAAAACTTGGTGGAGATGATGTTTGGAGTGCTTTAGCAGGATTCCCTGGAATTGGAACTTCATTACCAATTTTACTTAGTGAGGGAGTTAACAAAAATAAAATTAATCTGAGCCAATTAGTTAATCTTACAAGTACAAATGCCTCAAAAATTTTTGGTTTATCTAGTAAGGGGCATCTAGCAGTAGGATATGATGCGGACATAACTATGATTGATCTAAAAAAAGAAGCAAAAGTTTCTCCTGAACTCTTTGGTGGATTTTCTGATTATCTTGTATATGATGGATGGAATTTGAAAGGATGGCCTATCAAGACAATTGTTAGAGGCACTGTTGTTGCTGAAGACTTTGAAGTAATTGGTAAGCCTGGATATGGTAATCTTGTATCACGAACACTAAGTTAAAATCTCAAATTTGCCGTTTGCTTTTGCCTTGTAAATTACATCTGGTTTTCTTGTAAAAATTCCAACCTCTATGACTCCTGCTGTATTGATTAATCTTTGTTGTAGTAATTTTGGATTATTGATTACACCAAAATCACAATCTAGTATAATGTTCGAGTTTTCAGTAACAAATGGATATCCTCTATCCAGTATTCGTAATTCTGGTTTACCGCCTAGTTTTTCAATTTTTTTCCAAACAATCCGTCTTGCTAATGGTTGAACTTCCACTGGAACTGTTCTGTTAAATTCTTTGACAAATTTTGAACTATCTGCCATAATGATAACTTTTTTTGCAGCACTGATCAGTATATTTTCTCTTAATAATGCTCCTCCTCCACCTTTTATCAAAAATCTATTTTTATCAATTTGATCTGCACCATCAAACACTAAATCTATTTTATCAATTTGATCCGCATCAACTAATTGTAAACCACCTTTTTCAGCAATTAGTTTTATTTGCATAGATGTTGGCACACATTTAACTGAAATTTTTTTTGTCTTGATGTATTTTGATAGTGATTTTACTAACGCAGTTGCTGCACGTCCGCTTCCTAAACCTAAAACATAACCATCTTTTACATTTCTCAAAGCATCTAAAGATAATGCCTTGATGGCATCATCAAATGACATTAATCGACCTCTGCTTGTTCAATTTTTGATAAAGTTTTTAGAATTTTTGATTTAATTTGTTCGATGTCATCATCTTCATCATCAATTTCCGATTCTTCTGGCAGTTCTACAATTGGCTTTACCACATGTTCTGGGTTATCATCAATTACTGGAATCACACTTTGTTTTTTAATTTCTGGAGCCTCAATTTTTGGACTTTCTTGCATCTTTGGTTTCCTTGGAGGTGGTGTTATAACATCACTATTTAGTTGTGATAACATCTGATCATACTTTGATTGTTTTACTGGATCTAATTTTGGTAATGAAGTTAGAGTTGTAATCTCAAATTTTTTTGAACCCTTATTAACAAACTCTTCAATTGGTTTCTCAAAGACTGGTTTTGATTCCTTTTCTACCTTGTTTTCAATTACATCTGTTTTTTTATCCTTCTTCTTAATGTGAGCATCTTTTTGTGATTGTGCAATTTGTATCTTTGATGTTAATTCATATAATCTCTGATCAAGCTGTGATAATTTTTGATCCATGAGTGTAATCAATCCGTCACCCAAAGGTCCCAAGTCTGGATGTTTACTTGCATTTTCTAGCTTTTCAATTCTAGTAATAACTACGCCTAATTGATGTTGATATTTTAGTAATAATCTATCTTTTTGAATTTTTGTTAAATCAGATTCATTTTGATATAATCGTGCAATTGTTTTTGTGAGTATATCTTTCTCAATTTGTAATGAATTTAATTGACTTACGATTTGTGAATTTGAACCGATAGTTGGAGTCTGTAACTTGTTCTTTGATCCGAAAAACTGTTTCAACATTGATTATAGCGCAGGTACGCTCCGTTTAATCCAATTATATTTTCGTCTTTTTGCATCTGGATGCCCACAACTTGCACATCGATCTAGACGTCTATGAAATGCGTTATTTCCACATCTTCTACATCTGATATGTGTATGAGATTTTGAATGCTTACCCATTGATGGTGTACCTCTAGTCATTAGAGAACACCTATTCTGCTGGAGGAGATATCATAACTACATTATCTCCACGAACTACAATGGATCCAAGACTTTTTGAATCGCCTTCAGAAGGGATCTCTTCTGATTGGTCGAGTAGCAGGTTCATGTGCTGATCAAAACCTTGAAGTGTACCTGTAATGGTTTTTCCACCTTTTAGCTTTATCAGTACGTTCTTGTTGATACTTTCATCGAGTACTTTTACTGCCATATCTACGGACATTTATTTCACTTATTGATTCCAATAATGAGGAGTATATTAAACGTTCACTGGTGAATTTTTGGTTTTGTTTCAGTAAGTCAAGTTTGACTCTTTTGCAAGATTATCTACAATTTCCTTAATGATCTTCCTTCCTAGCCTTGCTGATGCTTTTGTTGGATCACCCCAAACTCCATTTCCTGTTACTTTTGGAAATGATTTTTGGGCTAATTTGTTAATCTTTGAAACCTGCTGTTTTGACATACCGTCAGTCTGAAAACCTTTTTTCGCCTTTTTCATCTTAACATTCTTTGAAATTGCTAGCATGATTGATGTTTCAACATTCCCTGCATGATCAAAATCTCTATCCATATACTTCCAATATGAAAAAATCTTAATTTTACTTCTTGGTTTCTGTTTCCTCTCAAAACTTCTCAAAGAGTCCAAATTTCCATAATGTCCATTGATAATTACAATCTTTGAAATCCCATTTTTGATCAATGACTCACAAATATCTTCCAAAATTCGTGATAATGTGGACTTTTTTATGCTTAGATTAAAGAACGGAAAATGTTCATATGAAATCCCGTAGCTAATTGTAGGAAGGAGAATCCCTTTCATCTTATCTGATAATCTTGATGCAATTTCTGTTACAATATCTGAATCTGTAGAGATTGGTAAATGTGGACCATGTTGTTCAATAGAACCAACTGGAATTATTGCAGTCTGTTTCTTTTTTCTGATTATCTTTCTCAAATCAGGATCAAATTGATCTCTAATAATCATGAAATCACTTTGTATGTACTTTTCTCCATCTAACTTCCAATTTATCTGCTAGATGCATCTTTACTGCTTTTAACAAAACACCTGCTTCCAGTTTTTGTCCAGCTCGTTTTATTGATTCTAATGTATGTTCTGGTTTTACATCAAATGAGTCTTGAAAAATTATTGGTCCTTGATCAAGATTCTCTGTTACATAATGTGATGTGACACCAATGATTTTTGTTCCTCTCTCATATGCCTGTGCATAAGCCATTGCACCTGGAAATGCAGGAAGCAATGATGGATGGATGTTTATGATCCTGTTTGGATATCTCCAAACAAAATTTGGTGTCAAAATTCTCATGTATCTTGCTAATGCGATTAAATCTATATCATATTTTTTACAAACCTGAATAATTTTTGCCTCAGCTTTGTCTTGATTTTTTTCATTTATTAACACAAAAGGTATTCTAGCTTTTTTTGCCATTGATGATAAAGTATTATCTGTACCAATCACCACTGAAATCTTACCCTTGAGTTCCTTTTTTGTTTGTGCACGAATCAGTGTCTGAAGGCAGTGTGGTTCTTTTGTTACAAAAACTGCAATATTTTTTTGTGAATTTGATTCATGGTGTGTGTTAACTTCCATGTGTAATTGTTTGCCTAATTTTTCTAAATCTGAGTCAAATCTCTTTATATCCATTTTTTTTGTGAATGATGCTTCCAAATACATGCCAAAAAGACCTTTGATGACATTTTGATTGACTCTCTCTAGATTGCCTTTTCGCTCAAAAACAAAATTTGTAAAATTAGCTACAATTCCTTCCTTATCTCTTCCTACCACCGTAATTCCGATTAATGTTTTTTTCAATGCCGTCATTTTTGTTTAATGTCATATATGCTTAAGGTATTTTGTAAAAAAAACCAAATAATGCGGGTGGTGGGATTCGAACCCACGAACTCCTAAGAGACAGGGTCCTAAACCCTGCGCCTTTGACCAGGCTGGGCGACACCCGCAAGGATTGTGCAACAACAGACAAATTTATCGGTATTGAATTGACGATATGAAAAAATTATTTGGCACAAATGGTGTTCGAGGCGTTTTTTCTGAGGACTTTACACTAGAATTTGTTAACGATCTTGTAATGTCATTAGCAGCATATTTCAAAGAAGGAAAAATTTTGGTAGGATATGACGGTAGACACTCTAGTCCAATTGTAGCAAAAATTGTTTCTTCGGCATTAAATTACTCAGGTCTTGATTGTTATATGGCTGGACTCGTACCTACTCCCTGTTTAGAATATGCAACAAAAAAACTAGGATATGATGGTGGATTAATGATCACTGCATCGCACAACCCTCCTCAGTATAATGGAATTAAACCTGTAGCATCTGACGGTGTTGAAATATCTCGTGAAGACGAAAGAAAGATTGAGCAAATTTTTGATGAAAAAAATTGGAACCACATAGCCACTTTTGGCAAGACATTTGAAGAAACAAACGTTATCTCCGTATATCTTGATGGAATAATTTCTTTAATTAACATAGATATGATTAGAGAAAAAAAATTCAAAGTTTGTTTAGATCTTGGTAATGGTGCACAATCTGTTACTGCAAAACAACTATGTGAAAAATTGGGATGTAATGTTAATACAATTAATGAAGTGATTGACGGTGATTTTCCTGGACGTGGCTCAGAACCCACTCCTCAAAACCTTGATGAGTTATCAAAATTGGTCGTTGATACAAATTCTGACTTTGGAATTGCATTTGACGGTGATGGTGATAGAAGTATTTTTTGTGATGAAAATGGCAAAATTCTGACAGGTGATAGTTCTGCTCTTTTACTTTGTGATTATCTTCTCCAACAATATCCAAATTCACAGGTTGTAACCTGTTTAAACTCTGGAAATATCATTGAAAAAATTGTTGAAAAAAGTAATTCACAAGTAGTACGAACAAAAGTGGGTAGCGTTGAAGTCTCAAGAAGAATGGTAAATGACAATGCGCTAGTTGGTTATGAAGAAAATGGCGGATTTATGTTTGGAAAACACAACCATGTGAGGGATGGCGCTATGACGTTGGCATTGATGTTAGATCACCTATCCAAATCAAAATTAAGTCTGAGTAAAAATATTGCTAGCCTTCCTCCTAATTATACAACTAAAACAAAGATAGAATGTTCTGCCGAGCAATCAAAACTCGTTTTTGAAAAACTTTTGAAAGAATTTCCTGATTCTGACACTTCTGATGGAATTAAAATCAATGTGGATGAGAACAACTGGGTGATGATTAGACCAAGTGGCACAGAACCGATCATTCGAATATATGGTGAATCAAATTCCCAACAAAATCTTGATTCATTAATCTCCAAATTTGTTGAAAAAACCAAATCAATTCTAGCCTGATAACATATTTAAGACCATTTTAGAGCATGCTCATAATGGCAAAAGCATACTATGTTAAATTTGAAACGCCGGAAGAACTTGTTAGTCCGATCCTAGAAGCGCTTAGAGTATCTGCCACATCCGGAAAAGTTGTCAGAGGTACAAATGAGGCAACAAAAGCCATTGAAAGAGGAATTAGTAAATTAATCATTATTGCAGAAGATGTTGAACCTCCAGAGGTTGTAGCACATCTTCCATTAATCTGTGAAGAACAAAAAGCAGCTTATGCCTTTGTTCCAAGTAAACAAGAACTAGGAAAAGCTCTTGGAATTGATGTTACATCAGCTGCCGCTGCTATATTAGATTCAGGAGATGCACAACACATTGTTGATGAAGTAGTTGCATCACTCGCTAAACTAAAAGGTGGCTCGACTGAAGAATGAGTCAGCAACCAGAATCTGATCAATTAACTCCTGCAGAAATTATTCAAATTGTTGGTAGAACTGGTATTGCTGGAGAAGTTATTCAAGTGAGAGTTAGAATTCTTGATGGCAAAGATAAAGGCAGAGTTCTTACTAGAAATGTTAAAGGTTCACCTAGAGTATCTGAAATAATCATATTGCGTGAAACTGAGCGCGAGGCAAAGAAATTACATTAGTGATAATTATGAGTCTTTTAGTTAAACCATGCAGTTTTTGTGACCGTCCAGTTGCAAAGGGTACTGGAACAATGAATGTAAAAAATGATGGAACTGTAAGATGGTTTTGTTCTGCAAAATGTAAGAAAAATGCGATTGATCTAAAAAGGGATCCTAGAAAATTCAAATGGACTAATAAATACGTCAAAGGCGGAATTAAAGTCAAGAAGTAAATTGTCTGAACAAACATTATTTATTGTAAAACCTGATGGCGTCAGAAGAAAATTAGTTGGTGAAATTATTGCAAGATTTGAAAAAAAAGGATTTACAATCCTAAAACTAAAGATGTTTACATTTACCAAAGAATTGGCAACAGAATTCTATTCAGTCCATAAAGACAAACCCTTCTTTGGCGAACTTCTGGAATACATTACATCTGGCCCAGTAGTTGTTACAGTTGTGGAAGGTAATAACGCTGTTGCTACAACAAGACAAATGGTTGGTGCAACCAAATCGTTTGAAGCTGAACCTGGTTCGATCCGAGGTGATTTTGGTCTAGGCTTCACTGAAAACATTATTCATGCATCTGATTCAACAGAAAGCTTTGATAAGGAAGTAAATGTGGTATTCAAGTGATTCACATTGCGTATCAGACAACCCATTGTGGCTGTATTAGGTCACGTTGATTCAGGGAAAACATCCCTTTTAGATAAAGTTCGAGGAACTGGAGTACAAGGAAGAGAAGCTGGTGGCATTACTCAACATATTGGAGCAAGTTTTTTGCCTGATGAAACTATCCAAAAGCTTTGTGGATCACTTTATGAAAAACTAGGAAAAACAGAAAATAAAGTTCCAGGTCTTTTGGTAATTGATACTCCTGGACATGAAGTATTTACCAATCTTCGAGCTAGAGGTGGATCTGCTGCTGATATTGCAATTTTAGTCGTTGATATTAATCGAGGATTTCAACCTCAAACTAATGAGAGTTTAAAAATTCTTGAAAGCCGTAAAGTGCCTTTTGTGGTTGCATTAAACAAAGTTGATATGATATCTGGCTGGCAAAACTCAGATGATGCATACATATCTCAAGCAATAAAGAAACAATCCCCTTCTATTCAGACAAATATTGATGAACAAATCTACAATGTTGTTGGAGCATTATCCATACTGGGATATCAATCTGAAGCATTCTATCGAGTACAAGATTTCAAAAAAGAGATATCCATTGTACCTGTAAGTGCTAGATCTGGTGTTGGTATTCCTGAATTGCTTGCAGTATTGGTTGGTTTAACACAACAATTTCTGAGCAAAAAATTGGAACAGGAGGAAAAACCAACACGTGGAATCATCTTAGAGGTAAATGATGAGGTAGGATTAGGCCCTACTGCAAATATGATCTTAATTGATGGTCATCTTAAGAAAGATGATGATGTAGTTGTTGCAAAAAGAGACTCTGTAATAGTCACAAAACCCAAGGCTCTCCTATTACCAAAGCCTCTAGATGAAATGCGTGATCCACGAGATAAATTCAAACCAATTGACGACGTACATGCTGCTGCAGGAATAAAAATAGCATCTCCTGATCTTGATGGAGTTCTTCCAGGAACTACTGTTTATGCATCATCAAACCAAGAAATTACAGAAGAATTCAAAAAAACACTTGAATCTGAAATGGAATCTGTTTTCATTGACACTGAAACAACTGGGGTAATTCTGAAATGTGATACTATTGGCTCTCTTGAGGCAATCACTGAAATGCTTAGGAGACAACAAGTTCCCATAGCTAAAGCAGACATTGGTCCTGTTACACGTAGAGATGTCATGCAAGCAAAAGCAATCAAAGATAAAGATCGTCATCTTGGTGTAGTACTTGCATTTAATGTCAAAGTTTTTGATGATGCAAAAACTGAATGTGATGAAAGTCACATCAGAGTTTTTGAAGATAAAGTCATTTACAGTTTAATTGATACTTACTCTCAATGGGTAGATGACGATAGGTCTGACCTTGAAAACTCAATCTTTAAAGAATTTACTCCTGTGTGTAAGTTTACATTTCTAAAAGGATATGCGTTTCGTAACAATAATCCTGCTGTCTTTGGAATACGTGTAGATGTTGGTACTCTTCGACAAAAAATTTCATTCACAAATAAAACTGGCAAAAAAATTGGAAATATTCATTCTCTTGAAGCTGATGGCAAAACTGTTAAAGAAGTAAAGATGGGTGAAGAAGTTGCGTGTTCTGTACAAAATGTTACAATTGGACGACAAATAAATGAAGAAGATGTATTTTACACTCTACCCACTCCATCAGAAGCAAAACAACTTTTGAAAAAATATGCTCACAAACTTACTTCTGAAGAATTAGAAACGCTCAATGAAATTGTTCGTATACAAAGAGAAACTAATCCAGTTTATGGTTACTGATTATCTACAAATTTTTTACAAATCATATGTATGCCTGGTTCTCCTACTGCTCCAACCATTCTATTTGCAACTTCGGCATTTTTGAACATGATGAATGTTGGAATTGATTGAACTCCATATTTCATTGCAATATCTTGTGCATTATCAACATTCACTCTTGCAAATCTGATCTGCTTGTATTTTTTTGCCATTCTGGTGAATATTGGATGCATTGATTTACAAGGCCCGCACCATTCTGCCCAAAAATCTACTAAAAGTAAATCATTATTTTTTATCTCTTGATTAAAATTCTGTGAAGTTAGTTCTATTACTGGAGTCTCATTCACAATTTTGTTAAGATTTTGTTGCTGTAGTAAATCCTCTAACTGTTTTTTCTTTATTTTCTCAAATTCTGTATCTTCCATAGTCTTTTCTTTAAATTACAATATTTATTGTATTATAAATCAAGTAAATATTTCATTATAACTTTATCATCTTCTTTAATCTCCATTTCATGAAATGTGGGTGATTTTATTTCAACCTTAAACTCATGTTTCTTCAAATCTATTGATTCTCCACTAATCTCTGCATTAATTTTGTATTCTACATCTTTTGAAATCTCTAATTGAATTTTCTTTCCTGCAAACCCTTCTGTAATTGTTAAAATTATCATTTCTTCAAGCCAATTGTATAACAAGTATTTCAGATCTTTTCCTCTTACTATGAGATTTTTACTATCTACCTCTTCAACTTTTGAAATATCTAAGATTGTCTCTATTACTGAAATCCCTGCTATTTGAAATGCTTCTTCCAAATTGCTTGCAGTAACCTCAATTATTGCATCTGTGGCATGTTCTAATGTTTTGTAACTCATTCCATATCCATAATATTCTGTTATTAATTAGTTACAACCCCAATAGCAAAGTCTAAATCCATTGTTTCAATTTTTTTTGTAAATGAATCTACCCAGAGGAATGAAAGATTTTGAAAATTCTGAAATTCAAAAAATTGAATATATCAGAGAAAAATTCCTTTCAACCTCTGAGATATTTGGATTTGAATTAATGGAGCCTTCTTCAATTGAATTAATGTCTGTTATTGAAGCAAAGAGTGGACCTACAATTCGTGATGATGTTTATTTTTTTAATGATAAAGGTGACAGAGAAGTTTCATTAAGATTTGATTTTACAGTTGGCTTAACACGTTATGCAACTGAACAAAAATCCATGAAACTCCCTGCAAAAATTTCTGCATTTGGTGGTGTATGGAGATATGATGAACCACAAAAAGGAAGGTATAGATTTTTCCATCAATGGGATATTGAAATATTTGGAAAACAAAATACAGAAACTGATGCTGAAATTATAGAATTCACGTCAAAATTTTTCTCAAATCTTGGTCTTGAGAACATAATCCTAAGCATATCTCACCGAAAAATTGTTCAATCATACATCTCGTCCATATTTGAATCTGATAATCCTCAAGTTATCTCTGATATTCTTCGTGCAATTGATAAAATACAGAAAAAATCACAACAAGAAATTATCTCAGAATTTGAGAAAAAAGGATATTCAAAAGAAAAATTAGAAAAAATAATTGAATTCTCTAAACTAAAAGGCACTCCTGAAGAAATATCTAAAACTTTAGATATTACTCAATTTGAAAATTGGTCTGAATTGACAATGTTGTTTGAATCTCTAAAGAATCGTAATGTAAAAAATATTCAAATTGATTTTGGAATTGTCAGAGGTCTTGATTATTACTCTGGAATTGTTTTTGAAGCATTCGATGAAACCTTTGATATTGGTGCTTTAGTTGGTGGTGGAAGATATGATGATCTTCCATCTGTTTTTGGAAGAGATGATTTGGGCGCAACTGGTGTTGCAGGTGGTGTTGAGCGAATAATACTTGCACTAGAAAATCAAAATTCATCATTTAAAGAACAAGCTAACCGTGTCTCTGTTTTATATGTGAATGAAGAGATGAAACCAAATGCTATAAAAATTACATCATTGCTAAGAGAAAATTTCATACCAGCCGACATTGATCTTTCTGGAAGAGCACTTAAAAAACAAATGGAACAGTCCACAAATTCTAAATTCGTTATAATTGTTGGTCCAGATGAATTTTCAAAAAATATGGTTGTTGTAAGAAATATGTCTGATAGAAATGAAGAACAAATTTTATTACCTGATTTATTAACACATATCAAAAATATTCTAATCTAAAAATGCTCTAGTTAGCATCATTATTTCTGGTCCATTTGTTAATGAACCCACCACTACTGTATTGTTATTTGCTAATATTCCAGATGATACAAATGGTATTCCACCATTAATTGTTGCAGCTTCGATATTTCCTCCTAGTAAATTATTTATGGTTTTCATATCCTCTTCGTCAGTTTCTGGATGAACTACTGTTCCTTTTTCTGATGTAACCATAACTGCACCTACCTGTTGAAATCCTGCAATCTTAAACTGTATAGCTTCTATATCTAAAACATCCTGTATCTTCTGTAAGTCATCTTTTGGGATTAAAGGTGAAACAATTCCACCTTTGTCATTAACACTCATCATGTTTCCAAGTGCATTATTTTTCACATCTAGAATTTCTACATTAAGATCCGTATTTTTCTTAATATGTTCAAATTCTCCCTCTGAACATGTACTTGGTAAAAGTATGCCATGATTATTCACCACCATCAAAATTCCCAACACTCTTGCGCTTGCAACTGATATCTCTAATGGTTTTACTTCCAAGTATTCAGATAATTTTTCAGATTTTCCATCTGCAAATCCTCTTGGTAAAAACACAAATTCATTATTTACTGTGCTATAAATCCCAATATTTGGGCCACTGTAAATATCGTATTTGATAATGTCCATATTGTGAATTATTTTTAAAAGATATGAACGTAGATAAGGCTAAAAATGACATTTTATCAAATTTAATGGTATTTTATACTGTTAGTGCTTACTAATTTTCTTTAATTTTAAATAATATCTGGAATTATCTAACTTATGCCAATTAATGAAGACTTTTGTCATGGCGACAAAAAACCCATCGGTAAAATTATCGATGGTCCATCTGGTAACTTTCATTGGGTTTGGCCATCGCAAGTAGGCGAAGGTCAAAATGAATGGGATGCTTCCAAGAATGAACAGGTTTTAGCCGATTATGAAAAACACGGCGAAAAAATGGAAAAACTTGGAATTACTGGCACCATGGTGGCAAATGATTGGGATGTTTGTGTTGCTGATGGTGCTTGTATCGAAGCATGTCCAGTACAAGTTTTCCAATGGTATAGAACCGATAAAGACATCTCCGGCATTGACGCAGTTAATGATACATCTGACTGGAAAGGTGAAGGCTCTACTGAAAAAGAAGAGCGTCTTGATTTCACCGATAAAGCAGATGCTATTAGAGAACATGACTGTATTTATTGCATGGCTTGTGTCTCAGTCTGTCCTCCACAAGCCGTTCTTGTTGACCAAGCCAACATGGAATGGCACGAGAAAGCAGCTGGAACTTTTGTTAAAATGGAATCTGGTTCAGAAAATCCTCACGCACACGATTAGAAAATCGGTGTTCCCCCTTTCATTTAGATCGGTTAGTGTATGTTGTGATTGTTAGCTTTAAATATAATCTGGAAAAATTTCCAGCATGGCAATTGACGAACAGTTTCCAGAGAATCTAGAAGTCGTTGGACGCACTTCTCACTCTGACGGTGAAAATAAACACTTCATCTGGGGTAACGGAAAATCTGACGGTGAAGCATTTTCAAATGATGATGTGAAAGCAGCATATGAAGAACGTGGTCTCAAACAAGTTCCACTAGGAATTCATGGTACTACCGTAGCAGTTGATTGGGATGATTGTATAGCTGCAGGCTCTTGTATGAGTGTCTGTCCTGTCCAAACTTTCCAATGGTTTAAGACTGAACAAGATATCGAAGCAAAAGATGTAAACGGTGCAACTTTTGACGGTACAGGTTTAACTGAACAAGACGAACGACTAGATTACACAGATAAATCAATGCCAATCAGAGAACATGATTGTACAAATTGTATGGCTTGTCAAGAAGCATGTCCAACACACGCAATCATAATTGAACAATCATTTATGACTCATCATGAAGTCGCAGATGGTGGTTCAGGCGAAGCAATGGCCTCTGGTTCGGTAAATCCACACGCACACGATTAGAAAAACTCTAATCATTTTCTTTATTTTTCATTACAATTTTTCATGCTGAACAAATTTTAACCAGTAAATTTCATCAAAACTTGCAGAGGTCGCCTAGCCTGGTAGGGCGCGGGCCTTGAGAGCCTGTGTTCGCAAGAACGCGGGGGTTCAAATCCCTCTCTCTGCGTTTTATTTTTTATATGCCAAACCATTCAAAATCAAATATGATAATTGGAAAAATTAATGAAAATGAAAAACGTATAAAATTCAATATAGATATTTCTTGTTCGAATTGTAGAAAAAAGGTTCCTGGTGGATTACAAGCATCTGAAAAATTCTATAATACTGCTGACTTTAAAATCGAATTAGAAAACTTTCAAAAAACATATCTCTGTGGAAAATGTCGGGATGAAAAAAGAATATTAGATTTGAAAAAGAGATAATTTATTTTGTTTTTGCATTTTAATTGATTTCTTTCTAATTCTTTCTATATCAATTGAATGATATTTCTGATCGGAATCTTCTATTTTTTCCAACACCCGTTTTAGCATCCCAATTCCCGTACTATTTTCATTTCTTTGTGCATGCCCAAACGCTACTGCTAGCAAAATTATTCCTTGCACCGTTTGTTTTTCTTGTCCTTTACATTGTTTCCATACTCCTTCAAATGCTTCATGACTTTCCCAAAATCTTTCATTATTGAAATAAAAGATTCCATTTTGTATTCCATCTTCTTTGATTATTTCTTCTTCAGTTACATGTTTGACATTGTCTAGAATTCCAATAGGCTCTAATTTCTTGATTAACTCATCACGATTTTTCTCTTGTACAAAAAGATCCAACTCAACAAATTTTCGTGCTATACGAACCAATTGTATTGAACAATCTATACTTGATGCAAGTTTTCTTGCCTTTTCATCAATTCCACGTGCATCTTTTGATACGTATCCATTATTTTTTAAATGGATAATATACCGCTCCATAAACCTACGTTTTTTATTCATTTTTGTATACTCTAATTATCCGCATTTTGTTTTAACATTTGAATTTTTTGAAATTTATATTCTGTCACTTCTATAATTATTCATGGGAGATGGAATCGGTGGTCCTGTTATTCGTTGCATTTCTGGTAATGCGTTTGAATTGGATATAACCCATTATAGAAAAGATAATCAGGAACAATACGGCCGAATAGAGAAAATTATGATTTCTAAAATTGACAATCCTGATAATCCTGAATATAGGGAAACAACTCAAGAAGAATTAGAACGAGCTTTGAAAGGAAAATTTGTCTCTTGTAATGTTCAATATAGAGATGAAAAGACTGATGTATTGGTTTGTAATGTATTTGTCCAAAAACCGCCAGAGGGTTTTTAATAATTATTTAGAAAATTTCCCTAGTTCCGCGAGCATTGCTGATAATTGAATCTCCGGGTTTGAGCCAACTAAAATTCTATAATCATATTTTGCTATGATCTGTGATAGCTCTTCCAAGTTATCATATTTCGCAGAAAACAATGCTTGATTGATATATTTTAGAAAGTCTGATTCTGACATTCCATAAACCTTGACCAACTCGATCATTTTATTTCTGGAATCCTGAATTTTTCCCGAAACAGCTAACTTCAAAACATCATCCACATCATTTGTTTTTGTTAATCCTGCAGCAGCCTTTACACTGTCTTGAGTAATCTCTCCCATACTTGCAGCAGTTTGAAGTAGATTGATTGCGTGTCTTAAATCTCCTCCAGCATAATTTGCAATCTCTATTAGACCTTTTTCATCAGCCTTACCTTTCTCTTTTTTTAGCACAGTCTTTAGATGTGTAGTGATTTCTTTTTCATCAATCTGTGAAAACTTGAAAACGGCACATCTACTCTGAATTGGATTGATAATCTTTGATATGTTATTTGCAATCAAAATAAATCTACAAAATTTTGCCGTATCTTCTATAATTCTTCGAAGTGCTGTTTGAGCATCTGAAGTCATTTCATCAGCCTCATCTAAAATTATTATTTTAAATGGAATCTCTGTATCTAGCCCTGCAAATCTAGAGAACTTTTTCACTCGTTCTCTTACCATGTTTATCCCTCTTTCATCTGATGCATTCAGTTCTAATGTGTAGTTTTTCCATTTATCTCCCAAAATCTCTTGGGAAATGCATAATGCCATGGTAGTCTTTCCAACTCCTGCTGATCCTGAGAATAACAAATGGGGCATCTCTTCTTGATTCTTGAGTAATGCCAAAAGACTCCCTTTGATGTCTTTTTGGTTAACTAGTTCTGAGATCTTTTTTGGTCTGTACTTCTCAACCCACATAATATCTGAAATTGTCATAGATGCAAACAGCATTTTCTTATTAATAAATGCCTAGAAGGATCAAATGATCAAAGCTAATTGTTGAGAAAATTGATCGATCGCTGTCCATAAATCCCGGAAAGGTGTTTGATCAATATTGGAATTAGAAGATGTAATCAAAGTCCATTCGATAGGATTTGGTCTAGAAGATGTTAAAGTCGAATTCAAGCATGATCTAAAAATGGATGTATCTGGAGTACAGATAGAAGGAAAAGAAAATGAAATGATGAATATTCCTAGATGGGTTGCAGATATCTTAGAATCTGAAAAACATGTTATTGTCCATGATCAAGATATGGTTAAAGAACTAAAACAAGCAAAAGTAAAAGAAGACATTGCAGATGAAGATTCACTTGCAACATTAGACAAGCATTTTTACATTAAACTTAATGCATATATGAAAAAACTTGAGACTGCTGACTTTGATAAAGTAGAAAGTATGTTAAATCAACTAGTTAGAATCAGACAGGGTAAGATAGTTAGATTAGCTGACTCTTCAAAACTCACCTCTGACCTTTCGTCAAAACTTAGTGTAGAAGAAGAAGTATATTATAATCAGATACATAATGCTAGTCTTGCGTTTAAAAAACAAATATTGGGTGAAAAGAAATGACACTTGAAACGCAAACTGAATCTGCATTGTCTGGATATGTAAAAGCATTTTTACTTGAGTTTAAAGACGAAAAAGGGAATTTCCGATATGTTGATGATATAGACAACATGATGTCAACAAAATCCAAATTCATTAATGTTGATTATAACGATCTTGTATTACATCCTGATATTGAATCTGTATTTGGTGAAAATCCGGATTCAATTTTAGAAGCATTTTCAAGAGCGATCAAAGAAATTTTACAAGAACGTTTTCCAAAATATGCAAAAAAGATTGAACATGAAATACGAGCAAGAATTGCAAATTATCCTGTTCAACGAAGTTTACGTCAAATTAATGCTGAAGTTATTGGAAAAATAACCAGCGTATCTGGAATGGTGTTAAGAGCATCTGAAGTAAAACCACTTGCAAAAGAATTAGTTTTTGTTTGCCCCGAAAAGCATAGAACTGATGTAATTCTTGGACATGGTTTATCTTTAACCTCTCCAGTACAATGTTCAAATCCAAAATGTACTCACCGAGAGCTTGGAGTTGAGCCTGAATCAAGCCGTTTCATTGATGTACAATTTGTGCGTTTACAAGAACTACCTGAAGATCTTCCACCTGGACAGTTACCTCACTATCTTGATGTGACTGTCAAACAAGATTTAGTGGATAATGCAAGACCTGGTGACAGAGTTGTTCTGACAGGAATTGTAAGAATTGAACAGGAAAAAATGAGCGGTGTTTCAAAAACAAGTAGTCCTTTGTATAGATTAAGATTAGATGGAAATAATGTTGAATTTTTAAGCAGTAAAAAAGATAAAAAATCGCGAAAAATACAACGAGAAGAAATTTCTTCTGAAGATGAAAAAATGATCAAATCATTATCCAAAAGTCCTGATTTGTATCAGCAATTGATTGATTCGTATGCTCCTCACATCACAGGGCATGAAACAATTAAAGAATCTATTTTGTTGCTTATGGCTGGTTCAACACAAAGGGAATTAGAAGATGGTAGTAAGATTAGGGGTGACATCAATGTATTCTTGGTTGGTGATCCTGGCACTGCAAAAAGTGAGATGTTGAAATTCTGTGTTAGAGTTGCTCCTCGTGGTTTGTATACTTCTGGAAGAGGCTCTACTGCTGCTGGTTTAACAGCTGCAGTTGTTAGAGATACAAATGGAATTTTCATGTTAGAAGCAGGTGCAACAGTACTTGGTGATCAGGGACTAGTATGTATTGATGAATTTGATAAAATGAAAGCTGAAGATAGAAGCGCATTACATGAAGTTATGGAACAACAAACAGCTAGTATTTCGAAAGGAGGAATTGTTGCAACATTAAATGCTCGAACCTCTATCCTTGCAGCTGCTAACCCAATGTATGGAAAATATGATCCTTTCAAAAATATCACCGAAAATGTAAACCTTCCAGTTCCATTACTAACTCGTTTTGATTTAATTTTTGTAGTTCGTGATAAACCATCAAAAGAAAGAGACACACAAATTGCTCAACATATAATTAATCTTCACACTCCGACTGGGATTGATAAAAAATCTCAAATTGATTCTGAAACATTAACCAAATATTTGGCATATGTAAAAAGAATTAATCCCGTATTAACGAAAGAGGCTGAAGAAAAAATTCTTGATTATTACATGAAAATGAGAAATGTTGAGGCTGAAGATATGATTACTGTGACTCCAAGACAACTGGAGGGCTTGATTAGATTGGCCACTGCAAGAGCACGTCTACTAATGAAAAATCAAGTTGATAGTGATGATGCACAACGTGCAATTGAACTATTACAAAATATGTTTGAAGATGCTGGAATTGATGTGAATACTGGAAAGGTAGATCTTGGTGTACTACAGGGAAGACCACGAAGTGAAGTATCAAAAATGCAATTGTTCATGGATATAATGAAATCACTTGAAGGTGAACACAAATCTCCTGTAGAAGAAAAACAATTGGTAGAAGAATTAGCAAAGACTGAAAAGTTTACTGAAGAAGAAGCCAAAAACTTTATTCGAAAAATGGCTAGAGACTCATCTATTTATGAGTCAAAACCTGGTCATTATAATATAGTATGAAAATAAGTGAACTTGATCTAGAACCTACCGCAATTGATTTCTTACATTCAGAAGGGTACAAAGAACTTTTTGAACCACAAGAGGATTCTGTAAAGGCTGGATTATTAGATGAAAAAAAGAATTTTCTGATCACAATACCTACTGCAAGTGGTAAGACACTCATTGCAATGCTCGCAATTCTCTCACATCTCTCCAAACATAAAACCAAAGTTGTTTACCTTACTCCGTTACGTGCATTAACCAGTGAAAAATTTGAAGAGTTCAAAAAATTAGAGAAATTATCACTAGGAAGAAAAATCAAAGTAGCACTATCTACTGGAGATTCAAAGGAAAAAAAAGAGAAATTAGAAGACGCCGATGTAATATTTCTCACAAACGAAAGCATGGATGCAAATATGGCATTTCAACAAGATTGGATTTATGACATAGGAATGATAGTCTCTGATGAAATACATCTAATTGGTGATGAGACAAGGGGTCCTACATTAGAAATTATTCTAACTAGACTTAGATCTGGATTTATTGGAAAAAATCCACCTAAACTTATTGGGCTTAGCGCAACCATATCAAACGCTGACGAACTTGCAGATTGGTTAGATTGTGAATTAGTAGAGAGTACATTCAGACGGGTTCCATTATCTGAAGCAGTTTACAGTAGACATATCATCACAAACCAAGATAGGGAAGAAACTGAGGGAAACCTGACCAACGATCGTCAAGAATCTAGACATCAAAAAGATTGGATTGGTTTAGGATTAGATACTGTTGACAATGGTGATCAATGCCTAATTTTTGCAATGACAAGAAAAAACGCAGTGGCGTGGGCAAAAGAGGCTGGACTCGATGTTGTAAAGATGCTTTCAGAAAACCAAAAAAAAGAATTAGAAAAAATCTCAAAGAAAATCCTCCCAAAGGATAGTTACGATAATACGAAATTAACTACCGAGTTGGCACAAATGGTAAAAAATGGTACGGCATTTCATCATGCAGGACTTGATCAAAGATGTCGAACAATAATTGAAAATGAATTTAAAAATAGACACATAAAATTCTTAACTGCAACCCCAACTTTAGCCGCTGGCGTGAACTTACCTGCACGTAGAGTTGTAATTCCAAGTGTAATGAGATATACAAACAATGGTCTAGAAAAAATTAGTATTTTAGAATACAAACAAATGTGTGGAAGAGCTGGACGACCACAATATGATGATATGGGAGAATCAATAATTATTTCAAAAGGATACCCTGATGAAATATTAGAATATTATGTTGACGGTGAACCAGAACCATTAGAATCAAAAACTTTGGATGAAGATAGTTCTTTGAGAATAAATTTACTTGGATTTGTATACACTGCATCAAAATTCAATCCAACATCTTATGAAAAAATAATAAAATTCTTCTCACAAACTTTTGCTGCATATCAACTTTCAGATGATTCTGTATTAGAAAAAAAGGTAACAAAACAACTTGAAAAACTAAAAGAATACGGAATGATCACTGATGAAAATGGTTTTGAACCTACAAAATTTGGTATTAGAGTTTTTTATTTAAGAATTGATCCAAAAACTGCTTTTGATATGACTGGTTACATTGAAGATTATGTAAGAGGAACAAAACATACATTTGGAATATTACATATGATTACAAACCTCCCTGAATTTTATTCACAGTATCCTATACCTGAAAAATATCAAGAAGATATGGATGATCTCATAAATAAAAATGAAAAATTATACACACAACAAAAATTTTCAAACGAAGATTGTTTCAAAAGCCTGTTAATTCTTTACAAATGGATTGATGCTATGACTTATCAAAACATGTCAGAACATTTTGATGCTGAGCCTGGTGATATATTCTATATAAAAGAAAATGCAAAAGATTTGATCTATACTTTTACAGAGATTGTTAAATTCTGGAGAGATCATGCCAAAGAAAATGAACAAAAAAAGATTGTATCTGAATACCAGAATCTTATTGATGAATCAGATTTACTTAGGCTGCAAATCATACATGGTGTTCCAGAGAAATATCTGGAATTAGTCAAAATTAAGCAAATTGGACGAGTTCGTGCCCAAATTTTATACAAAAATGGCTACAAAAATAAAACTGCACTCAAAAAAGCGCCTCTTGAGAAGTTAGCAGCAATAGATAAAATCGGTATGATTCTTGCAAAAAGTATCAAGTCTCAAGTAGAAAAGGTCAGATAATTGGAACAACTAATAATCCCAGCAATAATTGCAATTACAATTGCGTTTTTTTCCGTATATGGGTTGACTCCTTTTGTAATACGTGCTTTAGAAAAACGTAACATTACTGTTGTTGATGTAAATAAAAAAGAAAAGACAATGATTGCACGACCTGGCGGTCTATCCATAATTGTTGGAATAGAATCATCTCTAATAGTTTTGTATGTATTTTTCCCTACTTCTGAAATATTAGCTGTAATTCTAACTACCTTCTTTGCATTTATTGTTGGTTTAATTGATGACAAAAAAACTATGGGTGGCTGGTTCAAACCTTTAGCTCTTGCATTCTGTGCAGCTCCTATATTGTTACTTGGTGCTTATGACTCAAACTTAGATTTTCCATTATTTGGATCTGTGTCAATTCCATTACTCTACATGGCACTAGTTGTATTCATGATACCAATAATGGGTAATACAATTAACTCAATTGATGTTCTAAATGGAGTAGCAAGTGGGTTTATGACAATTGCAAGTTTTGCACTATCGATATGCTTATTCATATTACAAAACTATGAGATAGGAATAATCTGTTTATGTTTGGCATTTTCTTCATTAGCATTTTACAAATATCATAAATTTCCAAGTAAGATCTTCCCTGGTGATTCTGGTGCAATAACTTTTGGCGCTGCATATGGTGGAATTGCAATTATTGGTGGAGTTGAGGTGATTGCTGCTATAGCAATATTACCTGCAATTATTAATTCATTTTTGTTTCTTTCCAGTGTAAAAAAAATTGTTGAACATAGGGAGATTAAAAATCCTGTAACTCACACTGATGACTGGAAATTACAATCAACTTCTGAAAATCATGCTCCAATTACTTTGGTTAGATTACTTATTGCAAAAAAACCTCTTTCAGAAAAACAAATTGGTACTGAAATTTTTAAACTTGCAATATTCTCTGGAATTCTTGCTATAATTACAGCCTTTATGATGGGGGTAACTATCTAATGTCTCTGCCACTATTTTCATTCATTTTTGCAATGTGGATCCTAATCATAATTGGAGGTGGATTGATGGTGCTTTTTGTGGGTCCTTTGTCATTTTCTGGTAATGGTGCTTTAGATCCTCTCATTAATTCTGGCGCAAAAGTGCTTATTGCCATGATTCTAATTTTCATTTGGGTAATCACATTGCTGAAACTCAAAAATTGGATATTCAGAAAAATTACACATCTATAGAATTTATCTTTGATTCATGAGGTAATCTACCACTAATCTAACCCCAAATCCGGTTGCGCCATTTGCATTGTAAGATTTGTTTTTTGTTGATGGTTGAATCCATGCGGTTCCTGCAATATCAAAATGTACCCAAGGTACATTTCCCACTGAATTTGCTAAAAATGCTGCCGCAGTAATTGTACCTGCAGCTCTTCCCATCCCAATATTTCTAATGTCTGCAACTTTTGATTTCACCATATCCATGTAATCATCATTTAGTGGTAATTCCCATACTTCTTCTGAAGTTTTTGTTGATGAGGACATGACCTTTGATGTTAATTTCGAATTGTTACTTACAATTCCTGCTACGTTTGTTCCCAAGGCAACAATACAAGCTCCAGTCAATGTTGCAAAATCCATTACCGAAGATGGTTGATAATGCTTAATTCCATATGCAAGCCCGTCTGCTAAAATTAATCTTCCTTCTGCATCTGTATTTAGAATCTCTGCAGTTTTTCCGTTAAACAATTTGATAATGTCTCCTGGTCTGTATGATTCTCCACCTGGCATATTTTCTACCGATGGAATAATTGCAACTACATTAATCCCAAGTTTTAACTCTGAAATTGCTTTCATTACTCCTAATACTGTACAACCTCCACATTTGTCAAACTTCATCTCATCCATTTTCTCTCCAGGTTTCAATGATATTCCGCCTGTGTCAAAAGTAACTGCTTTACCAACAAGTAAGATTGGCTTTTGCTCCTTCTTCCCATTTCTATATTCTAAAATTATGAATCTTGGTTCATTTTTACTTCCTTGTCCAACTGCTGTGACTCCGCCTAATCCTTTAGATTTTATTTCATTTTTTGAAAATACAGTACATTTCATTTTATTCTGATTTGAAATCTTCTTTGCAATTTCTCCTAATTTCATTGGAGGACATTCATTTGGTGGAAGATTAGCTACATCTCTTGTAAATTTTACTGCATCAGAAATTGTAATAGCATTTTTGATTATCTTTTGCGCATCTTTATCAGATGTAAATAGTGTTAAATCCGGTTCCTTCTTGTCAGATTTTTCTTTTTTAAATAAATCAAAGTCATATAATGAAAGATTTGCACCCTCTACAATTGATGATATAACTTGTTCATTTCTAATTGCAATCTTATCTGGAATTATTATTGAAAATTCTCTTATTCCTAACTCGTGAATCTTTTTTGTAATATTGCCTGTAACATCTCTAATGACATCTGAGGTTAGTCTATTTTTCTTTCCCAATCCTGCAATCAATATTCTTTCTGATGGGATCTCTTTATGTGAATGAATTAGTGTGATTTTATTTTTCTTACCTTTGATCTCTTTAATTGATTGCAAAACTGCTTGATCAATTTTTTTATGTAATTTCCCTAATCCAATTGGGGCGTTCGTATCTTCAAAGCAAAATGCACACAAAACTGAGGTTTTCTTTTTCTCTGGAGAACCTGATTCTGTTCTAACTCGCATATGTTTTTCTTAAAAATACTTTTTTTATAGATTGCTTATCTCGATCTTTTTACTATGAGTGATTAAACTGGCAGAGCGAAAAAATACTGCCAACGAGTCCTTACATCCTATGTCACATGATTCCTGAATGGCCACTTGATTGAATTTTTGTCCACGAACTTGGAAAATTGTTGATAATAGTGGAATAATTGCCGCTCTTCCTCCATACGCCATTTTTTTGTCAATATACCAAAACATCTCCAGTGCATCATACTCTAGAATTTCATCTCGAATCTTTTTTCCAAAGTCTGTATAATGACCGATCATACGTAATCTTCCCTTTGCTAAAAAATTCATTAATTTGGCAAATTTTATGCAAACATAACATTTGTTATCATAAATCATGAGTGGTAGAGACTCGTCAAATTCCATATCTATGCTACGATCTTTGAAGATTAAAATTTTCGGAAATAGCTATTTATGTAATTCTGGGTATTTTTTTTTGAGGGAGATCATGTGTAAAATTAAAAATGTCAATTTGATCAATAAACCATAATGAGCCTGAATTACTATCAAATTAAAAAATCTGTTCTTAAAGCAAGAAAATTAGTTATTCGTGGAACCTCTATTGCTGGTTCTGGTCATCCAGGTGGTTCATTCTCGATGGCTGAAATCATGGGTTGTTTATTTTATAATCATTTAACGTATGATCCAAAAAACCCTGAATGGGAAGATCGTGATAAACTGATCTTATCAAAAGGCCATGCATCGCCAGGTCTATTTTCAAACATGGCTGTAGCTGGATATTTTGACGAATCACAATTAGATACTCTAAGGCAATTTGGAAGTAAGCTACAAGGTCATCCTGATCTAAAATGTCCCGGTGTTGAATTCTGTGGTGGTTCTTTAGGAATTGGATTATCTTATTCTATTGGAAATGCATTAGCTGCAAAACTTGATGGAAAAGACACACACATCTTCACTGTGATGGGTGATGGTGAAAGTGATGAAGGTCAAGTATGGGAAGCTGCAATGACTGCCGCAAAATACAATGTTGATAATTTAACATTAATCCTTGATAGAAATTTCATACAACAAGATTCTTACACTGAAAAAATTATGCCACTTGACGAAACCCTTGAGGGAGATGAATTATCTGAAATGTGGAAAGATGCTAGCAGATGGAAAACTGGTGACAAATGGCGTTCCTTTGGATGGAATGTTATTGAAGTTGATGGTCATAGAATAGAACAGGTTTCTGATGCACTTAGTAGGGCAAAATCTGTTAAGGGAATCCCCTCAATTATCATAGCTAGGACAATTAAAGGAAAAGCAGTTGAACATATGGAAGATAATCCACAATGGCATGGTAAAGCACCTAACCCCGAACTTGTTCCAATAATTAACCAAGAATTAGATTCTCAGTTTATGATTGCACCTTCTATAATAGCAGGCGATATGACAAATTTGGAAAATGAAGTGAAACGTTGTGATGATGGACGCGCTGACTATATCCATTTAGATGTCATGGATGGTCAGTTTGTTCCAAATACTACTTTTGATCATACAAAAATTAAGGAACTACGACCTCTAACTGTAATCCCATTTGACACTCATTTGATGATTAACGAACCTGTAAAACAAATTCAAAATTACATTGACGCAGGAAGTGATATTGTAACTGTACATGCCGAAGTCTGTGATGAGTCAAGTTTTGGAGAAATTCATGATTTACTGAAATCTAACAAGACAAGTATTGGATTAGCAATAAATCCTGATACTTCTTTACCTGACTGGAGTAAAAAATTCATCTCTTCACTAGATCAAATCATAGTCATGTCCGTCGTACCTGGCAAGTCAGGTCAAAAATACATTGAGAATACGCATGAAAAAACAAAAAATCTTATGATAAATTTGAAAGAAAATGGATTTTCTGGGTACATTGAAGCAGATGGTGGTGTAACTCTAGATAATATTGGCGAATGTTTTGCAGATGGTGCACGTGCATTTGTTGGAGGAAGTGCAATAATAGGTCAGACTGATGTTAGATTAGTAATACGTGAATTTAGAAATCAGGTATTGAGAAGTAGACGCAAATTATTGATTCAAAAAGCCAATGAACTTGGCGGCACTGAACTGGTGAATAAATGGATTGACTTGCATGTATTAGGTAAGAAAAAAGATGAACTCACACAAATAGCAACGGAGCTTGGATATCAATGAGTACTGAATTTGGTGATATGCGAACTGCATATGGAAAAGCTCTCATTGAATTAGGTGAACAAAACAAAAATGTTGTTGTTCTAGGTGCAGATACTACTGATTCACTGAAAACATCTGGTTTTGGAAAACAATTCCCTGACAGATTCTTTAATGTAGGTATAGCTGAAGCAAATCTAGTATCTATTGCTGCAGGATTAGCTTATTCTGGAAAAACATCTTTTGCAAGCACATATGCAATCTTTTTGCCAGGACGGTGTGTTGATCAAATACGAAATTCAATTGCATATCCATCGCGAGGAGAAAAAAAAGGTCTAAATGTTAAACTTGTAACATCTCATGGAGGACTGTCTGTTGGAGCAGATGGTGGCTCTCATCAAACCATTGAAGATATTGCAATAATGCGTGTCATTCCAAACATGAAAGTTCTAATCCCTGCAGATGCTGTTGCTGTTTCAAAACTAACAAAAAATATTGCACAAACTTATGGTCCATTTTACATGAGAATGGCAAGATCCAAGGTTCCTACTATATACTCTGATTCTCAAGAATTTGAAATTGGAAAAGGTATTACATTACGAGACGGAAATGATTGCACTATAGCTGCAACTGGCATAACAGTAAAAATGGCACTTGATGCTGCTGAAAAACTTCAACAAGATGGTATCTCATGTCGGGTGATTGATTGTTTTACAATAAAACCTATTGACAAAGATCTCTTAGAAAAGTCTGCAAGAGAAACTGGTGGAATTGTTACTTGTGAGGAACATAATATTTTGGGCGGATTTGGATCTGCTGTTTCTGAAGTGGTGTCTGAATCATATCCAGTTCCTATACGTAGAATTGGAGCACAAGACATGTTTGGTGAATCTGCTCGTGATAGTGAAATCCCTCAATTATTTGAAAAACATGGAATAACATCAATTAATATAGAAAAAACTGTCAAAGATATCCGGAGCACACAATGAAAATTTTCCTAGATACTGCAAATATTGAAGATATTAGAAAATATAATGACATGGGTCTGTTAGATGGAATAACAACAAATCCTTCACTGCTTGCAAAAGAAGGCGGTGATCCACATGCTGCAATGAAAGAAATTACTAGAATCATCAAAGGTGATGTAAGTTTAGAAGTTGTAAGCACTGATTATGATGGAATGATGGAAGAAGGAAAAAAACTTCGAGAGTATGGTGATCATGTTGTTGTTAAATGTCCAATGACTGGAGATGGTCTAAAAGCTTGTAAGAGTTTTTCAGAGCAAGGAATACCTGTTAATGTTACACTTGTATTCTCAGCAAACCAAGCGCTTCTTGCAGCAAAAGCTGGAGCAAAATATGTTAGTCCTTTCATTGGAAGATTGGATGATATTGGTCACACTGGTATGGATTTGATCAGAGAAATCAAACAAGTTTTTTCAAATTATGATTTTAAAACAGAAATTCTTGTTGCTAGTGTAAGACATCCACAACATGTTGTAGATGCAGCAAAAATTGGTGCTGATGTTGTTACTTTGCCTGCTGGAGTATTAGCCAAAATGCTTGGTCATTCTTTAACTGATAAAGGTCTCAAAGCATTTCTGTCTGACTGGGAAAAACTACAATCTGAGCTATCAAATAAAGCATAATATTTTTGATTATAATTGACTGGTCTCTTTAATAATCCCAGACGCCATCTTCGAAAACTTGTAAAACAAAAAAAATATGATGAGGCATTAGAATATGGTCATGGACTTGAGAAAAAATTTGAACATGATCCTGATATTGCATTCATTATTGGAACAATCTATTACATCAAGGGCGACTCGCAAAAAACCATTCAATATATGAATAATGTTTTGGATATTGGTGAATTTGATCTAGATGCTTTAGCAATAAAAGCCAGTGTATACATAAACCTCAAAAATCGAGAAAAAGTAATTCAATGTTGTGATAAGATGAAGGAACTAGATCCAAAAAATAAAACTCTACTTGAGATTGAGGAAGAACTAAAGAAAATTTAAAAATAATAAATAGAATTGGAAAATCTACGCGTCGTAGATCATTAATTCTTTTTCTTCTAATGTGGAGTGTAGGTTATGTACAGATCTATACACATCTGCCTCTTTTTTGGCACCTGTGCATACAAGCTTGCCTGATGCAAATAGAAGAATCACTGTTTTTGGATCAAGCATTCTGTGAATCAAACCTGGAAATTGTTCAGGTTCATACATACTTCGTGGCAATTTTCTTGCTGCTTGTTCCAAATGGATCTTTCCTCCTAGATTGATTGCAGCAACAATGTTTTGTACAGTAATGACTGCATCTTTCTTAATCTTTATGCCTCCTTTACGTAATTGTTTTACAACTGTTTGAACAGCTTTTACTGCCATTTCTTCGGATTTTGCACCGGTACATACCATTTTACCCGTTCTAAAGATCAGTGTAGCAGTTCTTGGACTCTCCAAGCGAAAAACTAAACCCGGAAATTGGTCTGGATGGTATTCTGTATCAGGAAATTTTTTCGTAATATCATTTAGATCTACTTTTTGATCAACTGATGCAGAAGCTACCACGTTTTCTACACTTACTATTGGTTTCGTCTGTGGCATTTTTACTCTTTTAAATACTCCCTTTATATATACATGGGTCTTGTTCTAGTCTTGTACTGAAATTAATGATGATTAATCCACATGTATCGGTGCTCTTCTTCAAAAAGATCTATTTTGATATCATTATTTTTTATTTTATCTGGTTGAAATTCAAAGAAATTTAGCTTTCCAGAATATGGAATAGGAATTCTCAATTTTTTTGGTTTTTCTAAAATAAATCCATATTTATTTTCTGTATAATCTGATAATGAATGATGTTTTTTTTCATCAGCATCAAGTTCTTCATCTGAATCATACTTTTTTACATTCACTAGATTTACTTTTCCTATTATTGCACCTGTTGCCAATGATGCTGGTGAAAAATTCATTCGTTTACAATCTTCATTAAGGATCTTTTTTGCAGCATGAATCAAAAACTCACCTCGAAATTTAGTATTCCACTTTCTTAATTCAATTGTCTTTTTTCCTTGAACAATTAATTCTGCAAATGGTTGACAAACTGAAAGGCACTTCATAAATTTCCTTTATTCACAGTATCTTAATAAATCTCAAAACTGTGATGCTTGTTCAACTATCTCTGAAATTTCCTTGGTTTCACTCTGTGCAATACCAGAAATTCCACCTGTAAGACTATCAGTTTTAATACCTTTTTCTGCTAAAACATTTGCAGCCATGAGTGATGTTCTGCCAGCCATACATACCATTAATGACTTTCCATTAGAATCCTGCAGTGCATGATCTATTTCTTCTGGAACTTGTTGTCCTGATAGTAATTCTTGTGCAGTTCTAGCATTTGGGACCACAATCTTACCTTTATCAATCCCGAGAGATTTTGCAAGTAATTCAATTCCTTCCTCACGTGGTGTATATTGAGTATGAATCCATATCACCTTGTCGTATTCATTTGCATTTGATGCAACTTCTTGTTGACTTACTTGTGTAGGAGTAACTGTATTTCCAATCTTTTCAAAGTTCTTTTTATATTTGTCAATTCCATCACAAATCATAACAACATAATTTCCTCCATTCTTGTATATCATCTGTAAAGATGCATAAAGTTCAAGAGCACTACTTTCCCCTATATCGTGTCCTTTGTCAACAAAAAATTTCAGTAGTGGTTTTGTCTGTTCAAAATCTATCTGATGTTTACCTGCATATTTTTCTGGATCATAATATTTGAGACCATCTGCATTACCTACCGTTCTAATTCCTGCAACATCTTGCTGATCTGGTGGAAATATTACATGAACACCTTTCTTATTGTATTGTTCAGAGAAATATCTACTAAGACCGCCCGATGTTCCTCCAGTCCCAAATGTACAAACAACGTTAAAATTTTCTAATGATTCTCCATTTTCATGTAATTGTTGATCAATTTCAACACCTGTTACGGTTCTATGAGCATCAATGTTCAAATCATTATCGTATTGTTCTGGGCAGAACAAATTGTAAATTTTTGCAAGGAATTTTGCTAGATTGATAATATCTTTTTTTGCTAAAAGTGTCTCAATGTCTGAGATATTGTTATCAAAAGTTTCAGGTTCAAATCCAAGCTCAATCATCTGTGAGCGAATGTTTGCAGCAGTAGCTTTTGCAAGCAGTTCATCTTGTTTATTCTCCATTCCCGGTGCAGGACAAATATCCATGTCTAAATCCATGATTCGAATATTTCCATTCCTTAATTCTGTGAAAACACCTTCCTGAAGTTTTCTTGAAACAAGTGCAATTGCAGTTATGCCAATCTTTGATAACAATCCTAATGCAATTCCAAAGTTTCCTGAGGTTGCTTCAATCACTGTTGTCCCAGAACTTATCTTGCCTGTGGAAATTGCATCATGAATTATGTTTGCAGCAGGTCTGACTTTGATTGAGCCTGTTAGCAGTGTACAATCAAATTTTCCATAAATTTTGAAATCTTTGTTACTAATATCTACATCATAGACTGTTTTTGCACAGTCCTTAAGATCCTCGGTGAGATCAATTAGCGGTGTGGCATTAACAATCTCTACTCTTCCATCTTTTTCTTCTCTATGAGGAACTTTGGACCATATTTCTTGTTCAAACTTCTCCATTAATGCGCTATCTGACATATGATTGCATAATTGAGCTCGTACACTAGTAAAGGCATTAAACAATCAAATTGCTATGGAAGCCAACGCTGCAAATTCATATCTCTCTGCTGCTTCTTGGTGTGAAATAACTGGCTACGATGGTGCTGCAGCATTTTTTTACTCTCATTCAGAAGAAGAACATCAACATATGTTAAAATTTGTAAATTTCTTAAACGGTCAAGGTATCGGTGCAATCATCCCTGGTCTAAAACAACCACCAAAAACTTTCAAATCTTTAGAATCAATTTGTAAAACCGCATTATCCAATGAACAAGTAGTAACTAAAGCCATCAATAAAATGGTGGATATTGCTCAAAAAGATAAAGATCATAACACATTCACATTTTTACAATTCTTTGTCAATGAGCAAATTGAAGAAGAACAACAATTTGAAAACATTCTACAAAAATTCAGTCTTCTAGGTCGTGATAAACTTGCAATCTATGAGATTGATAAACTACTCTCTGGCATGGCAAAATCTGCTTCAAGCGAATCTCAGAACTAGTTAGAATTTTTCCAATCTAATTGTTTTTTATCATATTCTTCTTTTGAATACATTTCCTTAGCAGGAACTCCGCTCACTACTGTATTTGCCGGCACATTTTTTGTTACAACTGCACCCATTGCAACTACACTATTCTCGCCAATTGTTACTCCTGCCTTGATCACAGCTCTACTGCCAATTATTGCATTGTCTTCTATTGTAACCCCGATTAACTTTTCACTTGGTGGAAATGGATCGTTTGTCAATGAGACCGATGGTCCGATAAAAACATTCTTTCCAATTCTTGATAACGGTGGGATGTAAACCAATCCTTCAATCATTGTATCGTTTCCAATTTTCACATCATAGTCCACATGAGATAGTGAACCAATTTTCACATTATCTCCAATCTCTGTATTATCTCCAACATATGCAAAATGCCATATTTTCACATTATCTCCAATCTTTGCTTTTTCTGAAATAAAATTTTCAACCAATCTGATCACAAATGCCAGGGTTTTCCTTGAATGATAATCTTTTCTGGAAGTGCCTCTCTATTTTTTTTAAGAAATTCGTCTTCCTGTTTCTTATCTCTTAATTCATCTGGAAGCATAACTGGAATTTCTTCAATTATTAGAAAATGTCTCTTACACGATGTACAGTAAATTGCACCTTCTTGAATCTCATCATTTTTTGATTTGATCTCAATTAATTCTAGTGGATGATTCTTACACATAGGGCATGCTAAAATATCTAATAGATTTTTTTTCATTTTATATCCAGATAAATTGGGATTCCTTTTTGACTAGATAAAAGAGCTGCTTCTGCAATTTTTGTGACACTTACAGCATGTTCTGGTTTTACTCTTAACTCATCCCTATCTTCAATCGCGTCTAGAAAATTTCTAATTTCTAATGATAATGGTTCTTCTTTTTTGCTGCTTGGATTCTCAGTTCCTTTGTCTGTCTCAACACGTATCTCTTGAGTAATGAAATCTGAAAAAATTCGTCCATCAGTACATACTGCATTGAAATTTCTCACTCTAGTTGGTGTGATCCAATTTGAAGAAATTGTAGCTATTCTATTATTTTTGAAGCCCAACATTATTGTAGCAAAATCTTCGTGTTCATGATTTATCTGCCCTGATTTTGCAAATACCACTTGGGGTGTTTCATCAAAAAGCCACATTGCGGTATCAATATCATGAACACTTGTATCATAAATTATCCCAACATCTTTGATATGTAGAGGCATTCTATGCTCACGATAAAATTCTAGTCTTATCAAATCTCCAAATTTTTTTGATTTTAGATATTCTTTCACATGAGCTACTGCAGGATTAAATCTCTCAATATATCCACATGTTAAGGTGACTTTATTCCTTCTAGCTTGCTCAACTAATCTTTCACCATCCTCAGAAAGATATGTCATTGGTTTTTCTACAAAAACATGTTTCTTTTTTTCAATTAATTTTGAAGCTAACTCTGAATGAGTTGATGTTGGTGTACAAATAAAAGCTGCATCAAAATCCTCTTTTTCAAATAATTCTTCTACTGTTTTGTAATAATTTACATTGTATCTCTCTCCAAATTCCTTTGCTCTTTCATAATTCATATCACAAATAGCTGAGAGTACACCAAATTCTGATAAAACTCTACAATGATTCTTGCCCCACCCACCAGTTCCAATTTGAATAACTCTCATTTTTAATACACGTTTGTTAACCACTTGGAAAATTTTTTGTTATTATTCATTACTATCTCACTGTATGTATTCATAATTTGTTTTGTCAGCTCTCCCACTTTTCCATTGCCTATCTTTTTTGTTTCAATCTTAATTACTGGGGTTATCTCTGCAGCTGTTCCAGTCAAAAACACTTCATCTGCTTTTTTTAATTCATCACTTGAAATCTCTTTTATCTTTGATTTAATCTTGATATTCTTTGAAAATTCCAATATTGATTTTCTTGTTATTCCATCTAATGCTGATGATGAAAGTGGAGGCGTGATCAATGTATCATTCTTCACAATGAAGATATTCTCCCCGGGCGCTTCACTCACTTTGTTATCCTTATCTAATAGAATCGCTTCATCAAATTTTCTCTTTTTTGCATCTTGTGTGGCTAAGATAGAATTTAGATAATTTCCTCCCATCTTTGCTTGTGTTGGAGTTGAACTGTCATTAAATTTCTTCCATTTTGAAATACAAGCTGTTATGCCATTTTTATTAAACAAGTCTCCAAATGGAAAGCAAAAGACTACTGCATGTGTTGGCGCCTTTCGTGTTACGTGTAAATTAATGCCATATTGGCCAACAAAATAAAATGGTCTGATATAACATGAAGTCTTAATCTTATTCTTTTTGCATAAGTTGATTATTGCATCTTTAATTTCTTTATTTGAAAATTTTAATGTAATGTCATAAAACTTACCTGAATTTCTAAATCTGGCAACATGTTCATCTAATCTGAATATGTTTAATTTTTCTCCATTCCAATATGCTCTAATTCCTTCAAAAATGGATGTTCCATAATGAATTGCATGGGTTGTTACTGGGATCTTTGCATTTCTATGTTTAACGAATTTTCCGTCAAACCAAATTAACTCAGATATTGAACTCACAAAAAATTCTAGAATTTTGTCTATTTATTTTATAACTAACTATACCCTTCTCTTGGGAATTTCATACCTAACACTCTCATTGTTTTATCTTCTGCTGAGGCAAATTTCTCAATGACGTTCCAATTTTCATTGATTATCTCAGCAACTGATTTTGGAACATGCTTGTCCCAATCGCTTTTCTCCCCTGTTGCTGATTTGTACATCTCATTCTTTACTGATGTGGCAGAAAGTTCTTTTCTCTGGCCAATCTTTGGCTTTAATCGGTATAATTTCAACATCAATCCTTCTGCCTTATCTCCTGTGTATGTATAATATTCTCCTTTAATTTCACTAAGAATTTCTTTTCTTAATTCCCATGAACCTTTTGAAACAAGAGGTGGAAAATATTTCTTAAAAGGCGCATGAAAAGTATAATTTGCTGAAACCGTTATTGAATCCCCAAATACTGATTCTAGCATCTTTTTCCTTACATCAAATGTAAATGGGAAGCTTTTGCTGTTAATTTCAGTACTTTCAACAAGAAATCTAACTGGCATGACTACTACATTATCTTCTTTTACCAAATCTTTGATAATCTCTGTATGTGCATTTGTAACTGGGTTCAAATGTGCCAAGTAAATTGCAATTGTCATGATGATATTATCTTGGTCTTGTATTTCAATAATTGAACTTTTTTGTAGGAATTTTTTCTATCCATATGATTCGAATTTGACTTCATAACTACCATCTTCACGTTTATTTCTCTCCGTTACGAAATCTTTGTTCGCAAGGAAGTCCATTGTTCCATCAATGGTTCCTTGCCATCCGCAAATGTAGAACATTGTATTTTCTTTAGTAATTCTTTCTCCAACCAATTCTTCTAATGGTGATTGTTCGCCCATTTTGGATCTTAGGAATTGTTCAACTCTTCCTGTTTGACCTCTCCATGCACGATTAAACCATTCTTGTGGTCTACTAATTGCTGCTCTATATTTAAAATTCCATTTGTCTGCTCCTCTATCTATACTCTCATTTTCTAAATCAGTGAGAAGTTGTTTGTAACTTAGTTCATCAACATAACTTGCTCCATGCAACACCACAATCTCTCTCTTATCTCCTATATCATGAAGATGTTGTGCATAGCTTACAAATGGCGCTAATCCTGTTCCTCCACCAATACATACAATTCTTCTTGTATCTGGTTCTCCATTTGGTAATTCATCATTAATTGTCAAGTGACCTGTTGGTTTAATCCAACGAATCTCATCTCCTTCTTTTGCATTAAATAGTTCAGTTGTTAATCTACCTGGAAATGGTTTTCGTACCCATCTGATGACAAACTCAAAACATTTTTTATTTTCAGGATGTGATGCAATTGAATATGCACGTCTGACTACCTTACCACCTTCTGCTTTCACTGGCATTCCAATTGTTAAAAATTGTCCTGCTTTGAAATCTGGAATGCCTCCCTCTTTTGGAACAAGACGAAATATTCCTAAATCTTCTTTAAGTAATTGTGCATAAGTTAATGTTGCATAATTATCTTCAACCATAATAAAGTCCATATTAGTTTCCTTATAAGTTCCGCTGAAATTAGCTACAACTATTTCTATCAAAAATAGAATTAAGTTAAATGTTGGTAAATTTTTTAAAAAACGAACCGTTTAGGTTCAATATGGGCCGGTAGTTCAGACTGGTAGAATACGCGCATGGCATGCGTGGGGTCAAGGGTTCAAATCCCTTTCGGTCCACCATTTAATTAAAAAATTTTAAAATTTTCTCAAAGTCTGGATCATCCAACTTTCCTAATTCATCAATCTCTTTTTGTGAAATTTTCTCTCCAACCCTTGATAATGCATATGCTGCACTTTTTACCGCTTCAATGTTTGAATCAAAAATCCCATCATGCAATTTGTCTGCTCCCTCTTTAACCTCCAAATGTCCTAATGCGCCATATGCACAGGTTCTGACCAATCCACTAGGATCATCTGTTAATCTTAAAATTTCTTGAATTGCATTTTTTTCATTTCTATTTGCTAATACTAGTGTAACATATGCTCGTACATTTTTACTCTCATGTGCTAGTCCCCAAATTAACTGCTTTGAGATATCATTTTGATTGAGAAATAATGTACTGAATAATTCTCCTCTGATCTCTATTTTCTCATCGTCAAACAACCTTATCATTTCTTGTAAAATTTCTGGATCTTCGATTTGAGTCAATGTGGACATGACACTTTGCTTTGAATCATCATTTTTGAGTAATTCAATAATTTCTTCTCTATTCATTCTGTCTTAGATTTAAATTATCCTCGTAATATTTTACTCGCATGTCAACCGAACAACGAGACACTGTATTCATAGGTAAAAAACCAATTATGGCATACGTTACTTCAACGTTAATCCAATTGGCCAACTTGCCTTCTGTCAGCATCAAAGCTCGAGGAATGAGTATCGGTAGAGCCGTAGATGTTGCACAAATAATTTCAAGAAAGACCGAAAACTCCGGATATAGCATTGGAAATATATCCATAGGCTCTGAAAGTTTAGAGTCACAAGACGGTAAGACAAGAAATGTTTCCACAATAGAAATTGAAGTAAAGAGAAATACTCAATAAACTCTTTACTAGTTTTTTCTTTTTTTATTTTGAATATTTATTCTCTAATTTCCTAAATTTTGACAATTCTACAATGTCATTAAATTGATCAAAATTCACCAAGTCTTTTTTCAGTCTTGTGGTGGTACCTTTACTCTTCAATTCTTTCAGTATCTTCATGGTTGCAAATGTGTTTGCATACAATATGGAAAGTGGATATAAGATTAGCTGAAAGCCCATCTTGTGTAGGGTCGAAGTTGAACTAATTGGTGTTGCACCGCCCTCAATCATATTTGCAACTAATGGCGCATTTATTGACTTTCCAATGGTTTTCATCTCTTCTATTGAATTTGGTGCCTCAACAAAAATCAAATCTGCCCCCACCTTCTTGTAATATTTACCTCTCTCAATTGCATCATCTAATCCTTCTGTTGCTCTTGCATCAGTTCTTGCCACTATGATGAAATCTTTATCTTGCTTTGAATCTACAGCAGCTGCTAATTTTTCTGCATATTCTTCTTTTTGAACTACTTCTTTTCCTTTCATATGCCCACATCTCTTAGGCCATTTTTGATCTTCAAGAAATATTCCTGATGCTCCTGCAACTTGTAAATCCTGAATTAATTTTTTAACAGTCAATGCATTTCCATAACCTGTATCTACATCTACAATTAAAGGAACTGATATTGCATTTGCTATACGTCTGGCATTGTCTGTAGTCTCAGACAATCCAATGAACCCATAATCTGGCATTCCTAACAGTGTGGCAGATGTGCCATATCCTGTTTGAAACATTGCTTCAAATCCAACTTTCTGAGCAATCTTTGCTCCAATTGCATCATACACTCCTGGAACCACTAATGGTTTTGATTTATCATTAATTAGCCTACGAAGTTTTTTCATGAAATCTATCTAACCCTGTTTTATTTATGATTAGCCTGAAATCCTATTTTTTTGAATCCATTTCTTTTATCTTTTCTAGTTCTGCCTGTAGAAATTTTTTATATTTTTCAACTTCATGATTTGTCATTTTGCTAACATTTGAACTCAATAAATTACCTAATATGGTGACTCTTTCCAAAACATCCATTGCCATAAATTTTCCAACATTGGCCATTTTCATCACTGTATCTAACTGGTCTTTCATATTTTTGTTAAATATCTCCAAATCTTGTGAGATTGTTTTCCCCTTATCTGTAATCTGATACTTTCCATCTTCTGTTTCTTCAATCAAACCTTCATCCAATAATCTACCTAATAGTGGATAAATTAATCCTGGAGAAGGTTTCCATTTTCCGTCGCTTTCTTCAACTGCAGAATTAATAATTTCCTTTCCTGTATGTGGCATTTTTTGTAATTGCTTTAAGATGTAATATCTTGAAAATCCTCTTGGCACTGCACTTCCAACTCTTTGAGTCCATTCTTCAAACATCACTAGTGATATCACTAGTGATATATATTAATGATTCGATCGTTAATTCTTTGTTATAATACATAAGTAACCTATTCTGATTTTATTCATTAATGACAGATTCTATTGAATTTGATTTAATCATTGCAGGTTCTGGACTGGCAGGACTACGCGCTGCTATCGAGGCTGCAAAAAAGAATTCTAAAATCAAGATTGGTGTAGTGGCAAAAACACAAGTCATGCGTTCTCACTCCGTGTCTGCTGAAGGAGGAACTGCAGCAGTCATTCAAGAAGAAAAAGGAGATACAATAGAATCTCACATTTATGATACAGTCAAAGGAAGCGACTTTCTGGCTGATCAGGATGTGGCTGAAAAATTATGCCACATGATGCCAAATGAAATCTTTCAATTGGAACATTGGGGAATGCCTTGGTCTAGACAAGAAAATGGAAAAATTGATCAACGTAATTTTGGTGGATATAGCTTTCCACGTGCAACCTATGCTATTGACAAAGTTGGATTTTTTGAAATGCAGACATTATACGACACATGTCAAAAATTTGACAATATAGAATTTCTAAACGAATGGTATATCACATCTATTATACACGATGGAAAACAATTTTGTGGAATTACTGCCATAGAAACATCTTCTGGAACATTCTACACAATCAAAGGTAAAGCATTGATAATTGCAACTGGTGGCGCAGGAAGAATTTTTAGTTATTCAACATATGCCTTATCGTCAACTCCTGATGGTCTGGACATGGCCTATCGTGCAGGAATGGCTCTAAAAGATATGGAGTTTGTTCAATTTCATCCTACTGGAATATTGCCCTCTGGAATTCTAATCACAGAAGGTGCTAGAGGTGAAGGTGGTTATCTACTAAACAAAGATGGTGATCGTTTCATGAAAAATTATGCAGCTGGAAAAATGGAATTAGCTCCACGTGATATTGTCTCACGTTCTATAATGTCTGAGATTAATGAAGGTCGTGGGTTTAAACACGAAACAGGAGAAGACTGTATGAAATTAGACTTGCGACATTTAGGAGATGAAACAATTAGATCTAAACTAGGAGGCATTAGAGAAATCTCAATTAAATTCTCAGGAATTGATCCTGCTGATGAACCAATTGACGTTAGACCTGTATGCCATTACATGATGGGTGGAATTCACACAAACATTGATGGTGCAGCTGAACTACAAGGAGTTTGGGCTGCAGGCGAAGCTGCATGTAACAGTGCTCATGGAGCAAATCGTCTAGGTGCAAACTCTACTTCTGAATGTATTGTGTGGGGAAAAATTACTGGTTCACTGGCTGCTGATTATATTGAAAAAGAACACACTTCTGCACAATTCCCTGCTCATCTAGTAGCTGCAGAGGAAACTAGAATCTTTGATGGTATATTCCGTGGACGTGGTGAAGTAAATCCATACGAAGTAAAACAAGAAGTTGCTGAAACTCTAAACGCAAAAGCCTATGTTTATAGAAATCACAATGATTTGGCTGAAGGTCTCAAAAAAATTCGTGAACTAAAACAGAAAACTTGGAAGCATGTTGATGATTCAGCAAAAGAATACAACACAAACTTCCAAAATGTAATGGAGCTAGACTCGATGTTTCGTGTTGCTGAAGTCGTATTGTTGGGTGCGCTAAACAGAAAAGAATCTCGTGGGGCTCACGCTAGAACTGATTTCCCTACACGTGATGATGCCAATTTCCTTCATCACACACTGGCTTACTATGATCCAAACGAACCAATTATGAAGAAGCATCCAGTTACTATAACTAAATACAAACCTGTGGAGAGAAAATACTGATGGAACGAGAGACTGGTGCAAGAGAAGGACTGAAAGGATGGCTTAATCCTGGTAAGATTGGAAAATTTGGCATAGAACGACTCGCTTGGCTTTTAATGCGTTTAACAGGTCTTGGTCTCTTAGCATATTTCATAGGTCATATTTATGAAACAAGTCACATCTTAGATGGAAAAGCTGTCTGGGACAAATCATTAGAACTGACACAAACTACTGAAGGTCATCTCTTTTTGGCGTTAGTTATTGGAATGTGTGTCTTTCATACTGGAAATGGAATTAGATTAATGATTGCACAAATGGGTTATGGTATTGGTAAAACAGAGAGACCTGATTATCCATACACACCTCAATCAATTAACATGAAGGGTAAGGCATGTATCTATGCAACATTAGGTATGGCAGCTCTTGCAATGTGGTACGGAATGGCGGTTATGTTCTCATGATGATATTAAGAGAAAGCGTCATAATGAAAATACACTATGGCACTGCCATAGGTGCACTGTTCTTGACAGTCGTTCACATACTAATGCGACTGACTCAAAACTTCCATGAATCATTACAATATGAAAATGTAATTGCAAATTATGAAAGTGTAGGATATGCACTATTACTCGAATTATTGCTCATCTTAATCTCTATTCACGGATTTAATGGGTTGAGAGTAATTCTATTGGAAATGCATCAGGGTCCCGCATATGAAAAAGTTGTAACATTTGGCTGTCTTGCAGCAATGGCAGGATTAATTGCATATGGTTCACGAACTATAATTATGACAAGTATGGGGTTGGTGTAATGGCAACAATTCATCCTAAATTATCAGAAGAACGTTCTCAAACAATTGTCTCTTCTACAAAATCTATAAAATTAAAAATTAAGCGAAGTAATCCAAATGTAAGTTCTGAAGAGAGATTTGATGAGTTTGTAGTTCCTATTGAAAAATGGACAACTGTTTTGGATGCTTTACTAGATGTAAAATCACATCTAGATCACTCTGTTGGAATTAGATATTCTTGCAGACAAGCATCCTGTGGTTCTTGCGGAATGAAAATTAATGGTAAACCTGCTTTGGCATGTTTTACAAAAATTTCTGAATTAAATTCTGACACTATTACAGTAGAACCGATGGATAACTATCCTTTAGTCCGTGATTTGGCAGTTAACTTTGATCGAATGATAAACAACCACAAAAAAGTCATGCCATATGTGATTAGAGATGATTCTGAAATTGACCCTGAAAGTGGAGTACGAGAATTTCTACAAAGTCCTGAAAATGTTGAAAAATATATCCAATTTTCTAGCTGTATCAAATGTGGATTGTGTAACTCTGCATGTCCAACCATGGCTATGGATACGACATTTGTTGGTCCTCAAGCATTGGCTCAAGCATATAGATACATTGCAGATGACAGAGACAAAGGAAAAAACAAACGACTCAAAGTTATAGATGAATCTCATGGAATATGGAGATGTCACTTTGCTGGCTCTTGTAGCCAAGTTTGTCCAAAAGGAGTTGATCCTGCAATGGGAATTCAACTTTTGAGAGGATATCTTCTAGGAATTAGAGACTAATCTTTTTTGTGAGGATTTGGGCTGTTATTTACTTGATTGTTAATCTGCTCTGCCATAAAGTGGTTTGAGACATTAACCTTTACGTCATCAATTCCTTGTATTCCCAATAAATTATCGTGAATATCTTGTGCAATTTTAAATCCAAAAACAGCTGGACAAAAAGGGCTTGTTAAATGCAAATCAACTTTAACATTCGATTCACTAATGTCTACTTCATCAATTAATTCCAATTCTGTAATTGTTGTGTTGATCTCAGGATCTACAATTTGTGATAATTCATCGAAGATTTTCACTCTTAGCTGTTTAACATCTTGTGTCATCGAATTGAATCCGTAGTTGCTATATATAGCGATTTTGAATCCAAGTTGATGTATCGTTCTAGATTGGGAAAAGATCTTGATGATATCACTCTAAGTTATGTTTCATCAATCAAAGACGATTCTGATATTGCATTTTATGACATTGTTGGAAGTGAAGCGCATGTTATCATGCTATATGAAAATAAACTCATAACAAAAACTGAAGTAAAAAAAATTCTGATTGCACTAGAAGAATTAAAGGGAGGAAACATATCACAACCTGACTTTGAACCAGAAGATATTCATGAACTGATTGAATCCCTGGTAATCAAGAAAACTGGACTTGAAAATGGTGGAAAAATGCATACTGCGCGCTCACGAAATGATCAAGTCGCACTTGATATAAGATTAAAAATTCGTGATGACATTAACATACTTTTACAATGTCTACTTGAAACAATTTCTACTCTACTAAAAACAGCACAAGAAAATACTAAAACAATAATGCCACTTTATACCCATCTTCAACAAGCTCAAGTTGGAGTTTTCTCTCATTATCTTTTGTCTTATGCTGATTCATTATTGCGTGATTTAGATAGATTCATGTCATTGTACACCCGTGTTAATCAGAGTCCTCTAGGTGCGGGTCCTATAGGTGGAACAAGTTTACCTATTGATAGAGACAGTACTGCAAAGATGCTTGGATTTGCATCTCTTATTGAAAACTCAATTGATGCTACAAGCACACGTGACTTTGTAGCTGAATATGTTGCAAGTTCTGCAATTATGATGACAAACCTAAGTAGACTAGCTGAGGACTTTATCATCTGGTCATCAGCCGAATTCTCATTTATTGAGCTATCTGATGATTTTACATCTCCTTCAAGTGTAATGCCACAAAAGAAAAATCCAGACATCTTAGAGCTTACACGTGGAAAGACATCCCAGGTTATTGGATATTTGACCTCCATCTTAACTACTACCAAAGGACTTTCTTCTGGATATAGTCGAGACTTGCAGCAAATAAAATCTTCAATCTGGTCTACATCAAAAATATCTATCACTGCATTAATTATCATAAAATCAATGCTCTCTGATCTCACTGTTAATCAAGAAAAAATGCAAAAAGCAACTGAGGAGGGATTTCTAGTTGCGTTAGATTTGGCTGAAAACCTAGTCCTTGAAAAAATTCCATTTCGTACTGCACATAACATTGTTGGTAATCTTGTTCAGTTATCGCACAATTCCAAAAAACTACTCTCTGATCTTGATCTAGATGAAATTAAATCTCTTGGAATTAAAGATATTAAACCTGCAAAACTTTTTGAATTAATCCAAAAAACTACCATCTCTTCATCTCTTAAACAACGAAAATCAAAAGGCTCTTCTGGTACTGCAGAACAAACACGAATGATTGGGCAAAGAACCCGCAAAATTATTACACTGAAAAAATCTGTCAAAACTCAAAATGACAGTGTGAAAAAATCTTTAACTTTATTAGAAAAACGCGTTAAAACACTTACAAAATAGACGCGGGTCTAGTGGGATTCGAACCCACGACAGCCGGCTTAAAAGGCCGGTGCGCTACCTGGCTGCGCTATAGACCCCTTGCGTTTTTCCTTTACTGTATAATTTAGTCTTTTACAGTTTGAAATCAAAAATGGAAACTTTAAAACCAGCAATTCTTTTTCTTGTAAATACTGCCCTTGTAGTATAGCCCGGTCTAGAATTCGGCCCTGTCACGGCTGAGACGCGGGTTCAAATCCCGCCGAGGGCGCCATTTCTTTCTTAAAATTTTAAGATTATCTGATCGCAGAAGATTCAAAGCTATACGACACAATAATATTAAAATCGGGCAATTTTAGTGAAAAATTGATGTCTGAGGATAAAAAAGAATCAGAAGTTAAGGAATCTCCAAAAGAAACTCCAAAAACAACTAAAGCATCAAAAACAGAGACTCCTGCAAAATCAATCAAGGCATCTAAAGCTGCAGACACAGCAGCAAAAGCTGCAGAAAAAGCAGAAGCAGCAGCAGAAGCAGCAATTGCAAAAGCTAAGGAATTGAAAGCAGCTGCAGTAAAAGCTGCGGAAGATGAATTCAAGGCAATTGCCGAAGAAGTCAAAGATGAAGCATCTAACACTCCTGATTATTCATACAGAAGAAAAGGTGAACTAATTTTTAGACGAGTTATGGGAGAACCAGAATTTTTCTTGGACAAAGAAGAAAGATTTCCTAAACCTATCCTTTCTGAAGCTGAAAAAGATGAAGTTACAAGAAAAGCTCTCAACTATGAAGATACAACTCCTAATTACGATCCTCAAAACATTCTAGATGAACGCTATGGTGGAACTTCCAATTATGAAACTGGAATTACTGTTCTAGGCGATGAATTACAAGCAAAACTAGAACGTCTTAGAAATGATCCTGAATCTTTACCTGAAGATATTGCAAAAATTGAACAAGACCTTACATACCTAGATTCATTACATGATAATTATTATCTTGGAATGAATGTTTTTAGAACTGCAAAAGATGGACGAACAAAACTACGAGATTGATATTTTGGTGATATATGTTGAGTGAAGTTAAATTTGATGTTTTGAATGCGCGCGTTACTTTCAAAAATGTTCCATTACATTCTCTTTCAAGATTTGCATTCACTGACATCACAGCTGCATACGATGCTTTTAAAAAAATTCCAGGTGTTGAAGAATGCATTATTATTCAAACCTCAAGTAGAGTTGAAATCTTTACTGTTAGCAATCTTGAAACTGACGATACTACAGATGCACGTAGACCTGAAGGAAAAGGATTGATAATTAATCAAATGAAAGAAATATGGCAACAAAATTCTAGCATAGAACAAATTGATATTGATCATTTTGATCAAACACTTGAAGTTTTCAAAGATGATGATGTATACCTTCATCTCCTAAGATTAGCTTGTGGATTAGATTCTGTGGTGATTGGTAAACAAGAAGTTTTTGATGAAATTAAACAATCATTAGAAACTGCAAAAAATTCAGGACATTCAGGAAAAATTCTTAACAAATTATTTGATAGTGTAATTAGGCTTGCAGGCTCAATTAGAGACTCAACTCAAATCAGTAAAGATGTTATATCATTAGGTGATGTTGCACTAAATCTAATAGAAGAAAAAGTTGGGTTAGATGCAAAAAAGAAAGTTTTGATCATAGGTACAGGTGAATCTGCTGCAATGGTTGCTAAAACATTAGGTCAAAAACAAATCCCTTTCAAAGTGACTAGTCGTACGCTAGAACGTTGTACAAATTTCTCTCAACTTCTAGGTGGCACTCCTGTAGAATTTGCAGAAGTACTTGCCGGATTTGACAAATTCGACATTATTATAGTTGCAACAACTGCTGATTATTTTGTAATTAATCTTGACAGAATTAAGCTAGTCATGCAAGAAAAGAAAAAAGGAACTCTCATCTTAGATATCTCTGAACCACGAGCTGTTGAAGAAAATATTATGGAGCTACCTGGAATTAAATTACTTTTCCGAGACCAAGTTGCAGAAATCTATGAAGAAAATACCAAACTTAGAGCAGGTATAGTCCCGGCAGTTGAAAAAATCATCACAAAAGAGATTACAATCTTATCTGAATCAATGAAAAGAATCTAGATTAACTTTGTTGTCTTAAAATCACTTGTGTTAGAGCCTCAACAGAATATTCTATTCCATGTTCGTCGTTACTATGTTTTCCATATTCATCAATTACATGTCCAACTTCGCCTTCTATTTCATATGCGCAATCAAATCCGTAATCCATACATGATAGTTTTACCATTATACTCATTTTTGCCTTCGAAATTTTCTATATAAAAACCAGACGGTCAACATTTGAAGAGAAATACATTTATCCAAACTAAGAAAATTTCATGCATGGCTGAGACAAAAGCAAAGATCATCTACACTGAATTGTTAAAAGAAGATCTAGTTGTAATTAGACTTGTGCCAGTTAACGGCATGCCAAAATACGAAACTGGTCAATTTCTTACCATAGGACTACCAGTTGCTGCTGAAAATAAAATTGTTAAACGTGCATATTCTATTGCATCTCATGCTGAAAATAGAGACTATTTTGAATTTGTAATTAGATGGGTAAGAAAACCATTGCCAGGTAGAGTAACAACTGAATTATTTTATCTAAGTGTAGGTGACGAAGTCTTACTTGGTGATCCTACTGGCGAAGACTTACTAATAGAAGACACATATTCTGACGGACAACCTGATAATAGACGAGTTGTGTGTGTTGGTGGTGGTACTGGTCTTGCACCTTTCATTGCATTTGCACATCACTTTCATGACACAAATGATAAACGACAACTTGTAGTATTGCATGGAGCAAGTTATGTGGATGAATTAAGCTACAAACGTCTCCTAACTGATTTTGAAAATGAAAGTATTGAACGTGGAAGAGATCAATGGAATTTTATCTATAGGGCTGCAATTAGTAGACCAAAAGAATTCTTTAACAGATCATGGGTGGGTCATACAGGACGAGTTGAACAATTCTTCAAACCAAATAAAGAGGGTGTATCTCCACTAGACGAATTGGTTGGAGAAAAAGTAACACCTGAGAACACTCGAATTTACATTTGTGGATACCAAGGAACAATTGACGGAGTAATGGACTTTGTTTCTGATAGAGGATTTGTCAATAGAGATAATCCTCATGAAGATGGAACTTTTGAAGTTAAATACGAATCCTACGGATAAAACTAATTCTTTTTAGGAAAAATATCATCTAAAATTTCTTGGTTAGCTGCTGCTACAAAAGAAACTCTTGTATCATAACTCAAATCTGCGTCAAGAGAATTAAATTCTGAATCTAAAAGTAAGCCTCCTGCTTCTTTTACAATTATGTATCCTGCTGCAATATCCTGAATTCGAATTTTATCTCTCAAGTCAATAAAAACATCCATCAAACCTTGTGCAAACATCGCCATCTCTAATGCATTTGCACCAAAATGTCTTGTATGACTATGATTCTCAAAAACAGGTTGCAACTTTTTCATTATTTCTGGTGTAGCTCCTGATGTGTTTACTCCCACTATTTTGTACAATGGTATATCCTTGTGAACTGAAATTTGTTTTTCATCTAGAAAAGAACCTTTTCCTTTTGATGCCCAATACATTTGACCTGTTGAAAGATTAGTAATCACCCCATCTGTTATGGAGCTAAGTCTATCTTCCGTAGCAAACGCTAATGATGAACAAAAAAATGGTACCCCTCTAACTGCATTTGCAGAACCATCTATTGCATCCATAATTACAAAGCCTTTTGGATTCTTTGATAATTCTACACGACCACATTCCTCGCCTAAAACAACACACTCGAAATTTATCTCTTTTAGATAATCCAAAACTGTATTCTCTGCAGTAATGTCAATATTTCTTGAAATATCTCCGCCTGCACCTCTTCCAAAATCCCCTGCAGCTTTCTCAGTGCCGGCCATGTCTTTTACCGCCTCATAAATTCTTCTTGATGCCTCTCTAAGAATTTGATTCGTATCCATAACAATCTCAAAATTTGTGGATAATTTAAGTTACAAATTTTTGTTTTTTGAAAACGTCTTTATTCATGTTAAAAAAAAATAGATCACTTTGACAGCCATAGAATTACAAGGCTCAGGAGGTTGGGTTAACGCAGAACTAACTGACGATGAAGTCTCAAAATCAAAACTTGTCCCAAATATTGACAAACACTTCTTGGCATCACTTGAAAAGCTTGATACTGCAAAAATGCTAAAACATTTCTGTAAAGTTTGTAATACTGAATTTGATGGACCGACAAATATACAGATAGAGGAAAAACCAAATGAACCTGTAGCAGATGGATTAATTCTCATTGAAAGAGGTCAATACACTTGTCACAAATGTAACTCTATCATAGGCGAATACCGTGTTTTTGAGAAATCTCAGTAAATGCCAACACATACATTATTAATTTTGAAACTTATCTGTATAATATGGAAGAAAATTATTCCTGGATCTACTTGCTCATATTTCTGATCATACCTCTTGCCAGAATACTTCCTAGAGTTTTGAGACGTGCTGGTATTAAACAAAACATCCCTACTCGTCCTGAAAGCCCTCGTGGAAATTTCTTCCAAGAATCTTCTTCTTCCGATAATTTCCAAGAATTACCACGTAGAGAAGAAGTTTCAACAAAAAATTGGTCCAAAGAAAAAATTGTACTTGGTTTATTGATCACTAACGTTTCAAAATTTGAAGAACTTCAAAAACGAGCTAACCTATCAACAAACAATCTGGATGCAATCCTGCAAGATCTTGAGAAAAAAGGTTTCATGAGACCAGAAGAAAAAAGCGGTCCATTTGGAAAATCAATTCAGTTAAGAATCACAGGAAAAGGTGCAGCAGAATTCAGACGAATGTGATAGATCTTTGAAGGCATAAATAGGAATTTGTTAACAAGTTTCTATGAGTGGAAAAGATGAATCAATTTTTAGCAAAAGTGCTTTGATGGGAACCAAACCAGGAAAACAAATCATAAAGCAAGGTTTATTCAAATCAAAAGGATTCAAGCAGTTTAATCATTATAAAGAAGAAGCTGAAAATACATTTCCTGAATTTGCTAAAAGATTCGCCAAAAATCTATTTGATCAAATAAACTCCGATGAATCTCCTAACACTACACAACAAAAATTTGCAGAAGAGGTAGGTTCCACAGAAATTATTCTGAATGCTTCTGAGATTGACCCTATCAAATCTAAACTACAGGATTTTGATACGTTACATGACAGAGTTCTAAGAATCTTAAATTCCAATTTTGTAAAAATGACATTTCCTGTATTTAATGGTCTTTTTGATGCATCAACAGACTATTTCAAAGATGATAACAACACTACAATGCGAGAAGATATTGTAGATGGTCACATAATTGCAATTGATCTTAGTGAGCCAATGGATCGAATTGTAGATAAAGATGAAGACTTGGAATATTTAGATGATTACAAGCTAATGAATCCGTATATTCTCAAACTTGCCAGAGAAAAAATTTCAAAAGGTGGTGAAGATGTACTAAAAGAATTTGAAGAGGGATTCAAGCAAGCAAGAATTGGTCAATACCTAGATACAAAATTGAAAGATAAACCTACATCAATTACAGAAGAAGAGTTAGTTGAAAGCTACAAAAAATATCGTTCTGTAATGGGTACTGCAGGTAGAAATATGGCGTTGGCTCGTGCACCTTTAGCTGATATATTCTATACTGGCATGGCAAAAGCAGCTGAATCCGTTGGATGTGGAAATGAAATTGAAGACAGCATTAGAGATAAAGCAGCAAAAATTCCATCTTGGCCGTTATTCTATTCTTTACAAATGAATGACGTGAAAAGTGGGTTTGAAGAGACAATGAAGCATAGTGAATCATATCTGAGTGATGCTAGAGCCGCCCTTGAAAAACTACCTGATGACTTTTCACATAGGAAATTTTTGGAATTTTTATTCCTTACAGTTGAGCATTACAATCAATTTTGGTATAAAAAATTACAAGAAGAAAATATCTGGTCAGATTTGACTCAAAATCTTCCTACCAAGTGATACAAATGATGTGGTCAGAAAAATACCGGCCTGACAATATTTTTGATATGGTTGGAAATGAGGATGCTAGAAAACAATTTGTTGAGTGGTTTGGAAAATGGAAAAAAGGAACAAAGCCTCTTTTGTTGATTGGTCCTCCTGGAACTGGTAAAACAACTTTGTGTTTTCTTGCAGGAAAACAATTTGGTTATGACATGATTAGTCTTAACGCAAGTGATGTTAGAAATAAAAAAAATATTCAAGAAATACTAACTCCTGTATTAGGAAATCAAACTGTACTTGGTGAACCTATGATCTTTATTGATGAAGTTGATGGAATTCATGGACGTTCTGATTTTGGAGGCGTTGAAGCTCTCATTAACATCTTAAAAGAACCAACCATTCCAATCGTCCTTGCTGGAAATTATGACTCATCTGATAAAATGAAAAAAATCAAAAAAGTCGTAAAAACTCTACAGATTCACCCGTTATCACCTAGATTTCTCAAATTATATCTCAACATGATCCTAGAAAAAGAAAATGCAAAAATTAATCCTGGTAGAATGATGAAATTAATCACTGATTCGAAAGGTGATATTCGTTCTATGATAAATTCTGCTCAAGCACTGGTTACTGGATTTGAACCTAATACTGAAAAATCATTTGAATCTCTAAACATAGAAGATGGAATAAATGCATTTTTCAAATCACAATCAATTGAAGAAGCACGAGTTGTCTTGTTTTCATTAAGAATTGATCCTAGAGAAAAGATTAACGCATTTTATTCAAGCATAATTACAAGTAATCTGTCACCCGAAAAAATGTCTAAAGCACTAGAGATTATATCTAAAGCTGATCTTCTCTATGGAAAAATTATGAAAACACAAAATTGGAGATTGTTAAGGTATCTTGATTCCATTTTACTCTCTTTATACGAAAAGGATTCTTCTGCTAGATACACTCAGTACAATCTTTCTTGGCCATTGTTGAACAGATTGCGGTGGGACGGTTCTAAAATCAAGGTAATCGCATCCACTTTATCTAAAAAACTTCATGTATCACGTAGTACATTTTCTACCTTTTTCTTTCCATACATCTTATCATTGAAAAAAAATAATTCCATTGAACTTGAATTTGATGAGGCATTTGATGAATTAATTGAAAAGGAGATTGATTTGTTAAAATGAGCTGGAGAAAAATTGCAATGAAATTTGAAGGAATCTGTATAGTATGTAATGAAAAAATCAACGTAAATGAATTTGGGCTGTGGTCAAAAGGCCTTGGTGTTAAACATGAAAAATGTGTCCAAATTGAAGACCTTAAGTGCATAATTTGTGATGGCTCTGCTGGCTGTTCACAATGTGAATTTCAAGATGACTGTGATCGTTCTACTGTCTCTCAATTATGTATCTGCAAAAAATGTGAAAATCTGGGAAACTCATACGTAATATATCAAAAATCGCTTAAAACCAAATTTTCATTATTAAATCTCAAAAATTAATAAATCAGGTTTTATCTTGATTAAAATTAATATATGATATGTGAGGCGAGTAGTCGCGGACATGCATTCTGATAAACTCAATGAATTTATGAATAACAAAAAGACTTCGTTACAAGGCGGAGGACAAGATAGAACAAAAGCCCAACACGAAAAAGGCAAATTAACTGCAAGAGAAAGAATTGATCTGCTCTGTGATGAAGGATCATTTGTTGAACTTGATGCAATGACAACTCATCATTATCATGATTATGATATGCAAAAAAAGAAATTTTTCACTGATGGTGTTGTTGGTGGATATGGAAAAATCAACGGTCGCCAAGTCTACGTTTTTGCATATGATTTCACTGTTCTGGGTGGAACACTAAGCCAGATGGGAGCCAAAAAAATTACTAAATTAATGGATCATGCTACTAGAAATGGCTGTCCAATAATTGGAATTGCTGATTCTGGTGGTGCAAGAATTCAAGAAGGAATCTTAAGCCTTGATGGTTTTGCAGATATCTTTTATCATAATGAATTAGCATCTGGTGTCGTGCCACAGATCACTGCAAGTATTGGTCCTTCTGCAGGTGGTGCTGTTTATTCTCCTGCAATGACTGACTTCGTTATAATGGTTGAAAAAGCTGGAACTATGTTTGTCACTGGTCCTGATGTTGTAAAGACTGTTCTTGGAGAAGAAATAACATTTGATGAATTAGGTGGTGCAATGACCCATGGAACAAAAAGTGGTGTTGCACATTTTGTAGCTAAAAATGAGTATGAATGCATGGATTATATCAAAACACTTCTTTCTTACATACCACAAAATAATTCTGAGGCTCCACCTTCTGTTGAAACATCTGATGATCCTAACCGGTTAGATAACAATTTGATAAACATTATCCCTGAAGATCCACTCCAACCATATGACATGAAAGAAATTGTCTTATCAATTTTAGACGATAACAAACTTTTTGAAATTCATGAGCTCTTTGCACAAAATGTTATAGTTGGATTTGGCAGAATGAATGGTAAAACTGTTGGAATTGTTGCAAATCAACCAATGTTTTTGGCAGGTGCATTAGATATTGACTCGTCAAACAAAGCATCACGTTTCATTCGTTTCTGTGATTGTTATGGAATTCCAATCATCACTCTAGTTGATACCCCTGGTTACATGCCAGGTTCAAACCAAGAACATAATGGCATAATCAGACATGGAAGTAAATTACTTTATTCTTATTGTGAAGCAACTGTTCCAAAAATTACTGTCGTGGTAGGTAAAGCATATGGTGGAGCATACATTGCTATGGGAAGCAAAAATCTGAGAACTGATGTCAATTATGCGTGGCCAACTGCCCAAATTGCTGTACTTGGTTCAGAAGGTGCAGTAAAAATTATGAATAGAAAAGAATTAGCAAATTCTGAAAATCCTGAAGAATTACTTAAAACACTAAAAGATGAATTTACTGAAAAATTTGCAAATCCCTATGTTGCTGCATCAAATGGCACTGTAGATACTGTAATTGACCCTGCAGAGACTCGCCCAATGCTAATCAAAGCCTTAGAAATGCTCACTAACAAGCGTGATAAACAACTTCCTCGAAAACATGGAAATATCAACCTGTGAGTAAAATGATTGAAAAAGTACTAGTTGCTAATAGAGGGGAAATTGCATTACGTGTTATGAAGACTTGCAAAGCACTAGGAATCAAAACAGTTGCAGTATACTCTGATGAAGACAGAAACTCTCTACATGTAAAAAATGCAACTGAGGCATACTATATTGGTGAAGCTGCTCCTGCAAAGAGCTACCTCAATCAAGAAAAAATCCTTGACGTTATGTTATCTTCTGGTACCGATGCTGTACATCCTGGTTATGGATTCCTTTCAGAAAATGATGACTTTGCACGATTATGTGAAAAGAACAAAATCAATTTTATTGGACCTTCTGCTGATTCAATGAATCTTTGTGGAGATAAAATGCGTTGCAAAGCAGCAATGCTCAAAGCTGAAGTTCCAACCGTACCTGGAAGTCCTGGTTTAGTAAAGGATGCAGATGAAGCAGAAAAAATCGCAAATGATATTGGCTATCCTGTACTTTTGAAATCTGTTTATGGTGGTGGAGGTCGTGGAATTAGATTAGTTACTAATGATAAAGAATTACAAGAAGGTTTTGAAACAGTAACATCTGAATCTATAGCCGCTGTTGGAAAATCCGCAATCATTGTTGAAAAATTCCTAGAAAAAACAAGACACATTGAATATCAAATGTGTAGAGATAAGCATGGTAATGCAGTACATCTATTTGAGAGAGAATGTTCCATTCAAAGACGAAATCAAAAACTAATTGAACAAACCCCATCTCCTGTAGTTGATGAAGCCAAAAGAGAAGAAATTGGTGAATTAGTTGTAAAAGCCGCAGAAGCAGTTGATTATACTAACTTAGGCACTGCCGAATTTCTTAGAGCAGATTCTGGAGAATTTTACTTTATTGAAATCAATGCAAGATTGCAAGTTGAACACCCTATCTCTGAAATGGTATCTGGATTAGACTTTGTTAAGCTTCAACTAGATATTGCAAATGGAGAGACATTACCGTTCAAACAATCTGATTTGACAATGAACGGTTATGCAATTGAATGTAGAATCAATGCTGAAGATACTTTCTTAGACTTTGCACCATCAACAGGTCCTGTTCCATATGTTACAATTCCTTCTGGACCAAGTGTTCGATGTGACACATACTTGTATCCTGGATGCACTGTATCACCATTCTATGATTCTTTGATGGCAAAACTCTGTACTTGGGGGAAAACATTTGATGAATCTAGATTAAGAATGCTAAATGCATTGGATGACTTTGATATTCAAGGTGTAGAAACTTCAATTCCGTTGTACAAAACCATTCTAAATTCAGACGAATATAAGAATGGCCAATTAACAACTGACTTTTTGAAAAGATTTGAAATGATTGATAGATTAGAAAAAGATCTAATTCAAGACAGAAAAGATAAACAAATTCCTGCTATTGCTTCGGCAATAATGCATTCTGAATTTTATAAAAGTAAAGTACAATCGCAAAATTCCAGAAACCAAAACTGGAAAAACAAGATGGATAGTGTGTAAAGATGAAATACAAAGTACAAGATTCTGATGAGATAATTGATGGAGAAATCCTTGAAAAAATCTCGCAAGATGAATATCGTATTAAAATTAAAGACACCGAACACATTCTTAAAATTTTAAACATCAATGCAGGTGTAATGGAATTTGTTCTAGATAATGAGTTTCATACTGTAAGATACATTGAGAGTCAAACATCTGAAATGAAATTTATCGTTGACGGCTCATCACTTTCTGTAAACATGAACTCCCACTTGGATGAAATTGTTTACAAAAACTCGGGTGGATCTGATTCTGGTGGTCGACAATCTACTTTACGAAGTCAGATTCCTGGAAAAGTTGTATCAATTAACGTAGATGATGGCTCTGAAGTAAAGAAGGGTGATGTTGTTTGTGTTCTTGAATCAATGAAGATGCAAGTTTCTGTCAAAGCTCAAAAAGATGGTACCGTCAAAGGTATCAAAATTAAAGAAGGTTCTTCTGTAAACAAAAATGATATTATTGCAGATATAGAATAACTAGTTTGATTTTAGTACGTTCATAATTTCACCGTAATCTGGTTCTTTTAATGGATCCTCCGAAACCCATTTCCAAATTACTTTGTGCTCTTCATCTAAGATGAAAACTGAACGTTTTGCTGCATTGTAATCTTTTACGTGTAACAAATCTTGTAATAAAACGTCATAGTCTTTGATTGTTTGACTTGTGTAATCTCCTAATACTGGAAAATTGTAATTATTTTTCTCTGCAAATGCCTTGTTTGCAAATGGTCCATCATTACTAATTGCAATTACCTGTGCACCTAATTCTGAGATATCATTTAATGAATCTCTAAATGTACAAAGTTCAACTTCACATACTGGAGAACTGGCTGCAACAAAAAAAGAAATAACAACTTTTTTACCTTTAAATTCATCTAATGATCTAAATTTCAGATCTCCATCAACTAACTCGAATTTTGGTGCTTGATCTCCAACGTTGACTACCATAGAAATCCTCATTTTTTGTTGTATATCAATTTAGAGGACTTGGTAAAAAAATCAAATTTTGATCGAAAAAATTCTCTATAGCTTTATATTTTCAGCGAAGGGAGTTCGTTTAACTTGGTTGGCGAGAGTGTAAGTTCATACAGTAATGTTTTGCTAATGTTTGGCTTTGCATGTGCCGCTATGATTCCTGCTTTAATCATATCTAGAATGATTTCACCAGAGAACAAAAAACAACCAAATCCCGTTAAAACGCTCCCTATGGAATGTGGTCAAGTTCCATCCGGTGCCGGCCGTACTCATTTCATGATGCAGTATTATGCATATGTCCTGATGTTTGTCATTTTTGATGTTATGGCAATTTTCTTGTATGCATGGGGAAGTACACTTTTGGATCTTCCACGAACTGCAACATTACCAATTATTGCATTCTTAGGAATTATGTTTGCTGCAATGGCATACGCATTATATCAATCAAAGAGGAAAGACATTTGGTAATTCTATATACTAGTAAAAACTATCAAGGTGAGGGACTAAGTTGCTAAAAGAACTTGTAACACCACAAAACGCAAATGTGTTTGTAGGAAAACTTGGCGACATTTTGTACAAAGCAGTTGATCAACCATTAGGTATGGCAATCAACTGGGGTCGAATGTGGTCGTTATGGCCTGTACACATTGAAACAGCATGTTGTAGTGTTGAGTTTGGAGCAGCATCGAGTCCAAGATACGACGTAGAAAGATTCGGTATCATCGAAGCTTTTGGATCATTACGACAGTGTGATCTCGTCGTTGTACAAGGAACAATCACACGAAAAATGGCACCAAGACTAAGATTAGTCTATGATCAAATGCCAGACCCAAAATATGTGATTGCCATGGGTGCATGTGCAATTACTGGGGGTTTGTACTTTGATTCATACAATGTGTTACCTGGAATTGATGGAATTCTTCCAGTAGATGTGTATGTTCCTGGTTGTCCTCCTAGACCTGAAACCTTGATTCAAGGATGCATGTTGTTGCAAGAAAAAATCAAAAGGATGAAGGCTAGATAGGCCAAAAGCTACACCACCGCCAAAAGCTACACCACCGCCAAAAGCTACACCACCGCCAAAAGCGGAAGTACCTGTACCTGCATTTGAAAAATCTTTTATTGATCAAATCACAAATCACTTTTCTGATGATGTTGAAGTAGAATACATCAAAGAAAATAGAACTAGAGTAAATGTGAAAAAAGAAAAAATTGTAGATGTTGCTAAATTTATCAAAGACAATACTCCATTTGATCATGCAGAATCTGTTACTGGAGTTGATTTTCCTGAAGACAAAGAGATTGGTGTCATATACCACTTGGGCTCTTACACAGATCCTGCTTATTCAAAGCAAGTCTTAGCTCTTGCAACCAGAGCTCCACGTGAAGAAAAGCCAAACCCAGGAAATGATTCTACAAAACTATCCAGTCTGAGAGAAATGTTTTACAGTGTTGAGTTCCATGAACGTGAAATATTTGAAATGCTTGGTGTTTACTTTGAAGGACATCCTGATAATCGACGTTTATTACTGCCTGAAGACTGGGCTGATTTACCTCCGCTAAGAAAGGACTTTTCAAATAAAGGAAGATAAAATGACCGACCAATTAATCCCAACCAAACAAATGCCTCCTGGTCTACAAGTTGACCAAGTAGACGACCGTATAATGACTCTCAATGTCGGTCCACAACATCCAGGTTCTGGACACATGAGAATTATCGTAAAAATTGATGGTGATTACATTGTTAATGCTGATCCGGATCCAGGCTATGTCCATCGTGGCGAAGAAAAAATGGCTGAAGTAAGAAATTACATCTTAAACATTCCTCATTTAGAAAGACCTGTAATCCATGATTCTTGTAATATTTTATATCCTTACGTTTTGGGTGTTGAGGACTTGGTTGGTATCGAGGTCTCAGAACGTGCAAAATACATTAGAGTTATCGCAGCTGAGCTAAACAGATGTATTTACATTCAGTATTGGCTTGCAATTTATGGAATATTTCTTGGCCACTCCACAATGTTCATGTGGCCTGCAGGTGACAGGGAACTTTTAATTGATTTAATGGAAAAAATAACTGGTGCTAGAGTAACTCATTCATATTTTATTCCAGGTGGCGTTAGAAATGACGTTCCTGCAAACTTTGAGGATGTTTGTTTACGACAAGTCAACTACTTTGAAAAACGTATCAAAGAATACGCTGACGTCTTCTATGATAATCCGATCTTAAAAGCACGAACAGAAGATGCTGGTGTATTATCTAGAGAAGATGCAATTCGTTTGGGTACAACTGGTTCTGTTCTACGTGCAAGTGGTGTTGATTATGATGTTAGAGTTAAAGAACCATATGATGTTTATGATGAACTTGATGTTCACACAAATGTACTGAAAGCAGGTGATTCATACGCACGTTCCAAAATTCCATGGCTTGACATGATAGAGAGTTGTAACATTATACGACAAGCATTAGAGAAGATGCCAAAATCTGGTTCAATTAGAACAAAATTAAAACCAAATCCAAAGGGCAAAGACGAGGAAGTATATCGTAGAGTTGAAAGTGGAAGAGGCGCAGCAGGTTGTCACATAATTTCGAAAAGTAAACCAGAACCATATCGTCTAAAACTAAGCGTTGGCTCTTTTAGAAACTTGATTGCATTGCCATATCTGCTAAAAGGTGAGAAACTTGGAAACATGCCGGCAGTTTACTGGAGTTTAAACTACTGGCCAGTGGAGGCTGACCGATAAATGTCCGTTATTGCACCAAAATTCCGACTTGGATACTTCCTCAAAGGAGTTTTTGATAATTTATTTTGGATTATAACACTTGTTACACTAGCTGGAATTCCTGCAATTCAAATTGGATTATTCTATGGAGACTTGCCAGTAATTGATGGTGAACTCTTAACTGCTTTCTTGGCATTTACTTGGCTGTTCAACCCAACAATGCAGATTCCCCTCATCAAATCATTCATTTACTCCGACTTGTTCAGAATTGCAGCATTTCCCGGATTTGGCTTTGCAGCATTGATAGCTGCTGGAACAATCTTTGTTGAAAGAAAGATGTTGGCAAAACTACAACTTCGTGTAGGTCCATTTTACTGTGGAAAAATTGAGGGTATCTTACAATTAGCAGGAGATGGTCTGAAACTAATCTCAAAAGAAATTATCATTCCCGCAAAGGCAGACAAGCCATTATTCTGGGCAGCACCAGTATTATTTGTCGGAGCTGCTGCAGCATTTGTAGCATTAATCCCTGTTGCACCTGGAGGTTGGGTTGTAGCAGATCTAGATGTTGGTTTAATTGCAGTATTTGCTGTAATTGGATTCTTCCCAATCATCACAATTCTCTCAGCTTGGTCTGCTAACAGCAAGTTCCCATTCATTGGTGGAATTAGAGCACTCCACCAAATGGTATCATTTGAAATTCCTCTTATCCTATCACTTCTTGGAGTTGTAATTCTGACTGGAACTCTGAACCTTAGTGAAATTGTCGAATCACAAAGTAGCTTCCCATGGATCATCTTCATGCCAATTGGTGCAATTGTATTCTTTATTGCAATGTTAGCTGAACTTGAAAGAATTCCATTTGATCTTCCAGAAGCAGAAAGTGAGATTGTTGCAGGATGGTTAACTGAATTTTCTGGTATGATGTATGGATTAGTACAACTTGGTTCCTATCTCAAACTTTATGCATTTGCTGCATTATTTGTAATAATTTTCTTAGGTGGATGGACTGGTCCTGTATTCTGGCCTCCATTAGACACTGAGCTTATCATGGAGGGAACACCAATTCCAAACTACGCTGGGGATCCAATCTTGACAGTTCATGCACCTGGCTTGCCATTATTTGATGCTGATCCTAACGAATGGGTCAAACAGCAGCAGGGTGAACTGATGTACACGAGCGGACAGCTAATGATTAGTGGTGTTATCTGGTTTGTACTAAAAACAGTTGGAGTAATCTTCTTCATACTTTTACCAAGAGGTGTATTCCCAAGAATTCGAATTGACATGTTGTTACACATTGGATGGTACAAACTAATCGGCTTGGCATTCGTTAACATCTTTATTGCACTCGGATTGGTGTTTGCTGGAGTTATAGGACCTGGAGGAATTTTGTAATGGCAACCGCAACTGGAATTATCAAAGCATTAAACTCTGGAATTAAACATCTGGCGATAAAACGTTTCACTCTGAGATATCCTGAACAAAAATTGAAATTTGTTGGCGATGGCTATCAATTTGATCCTGCTTCAGGCGTGGCTATTGCTGGTCTAAAGGGTAGACACATGCTATTTCATGATCACTGTACTGGATGTCAACTATGCTCAATTGCATGTGAAGGAGTCGCAGAAGCAATCGCGATGGTCAAGGTTCCTGACAAATGGTCACATAATAAAAAAGCAATCATGCCACAAATTGATTACGGAAAATGTGTCTTTTGTGGATTATGTGTTGACGCATGTCCTTTCTATTCAATATACATGTCAAATGACTATGAATTATCATCATTTACTAAAGAGGGCTTGATTTACACTCCTGCACAATTACAGGTTAAACCACAAGTTCAACAAGATTCAGAGCTAATCATAGACAAACGGGGTGCAAGACATGGCTGATGCACTGTTCTTAGCTCTATCTGTGTTAACAATTGGCTCTGCAATTGCAGCACTTGAGATGCGTTCACTTGTTTATGGTTCAATTGCTTTAATGGGAACACTTGGTGGTGTTGCAGGATTCTACATAATGCTAGACTCTCCATTTGTTGCAATGTTCCAACTAGCAGTATATGTTGGCTCAATTGCTGTTCTTATCTTATTCACTGTAATGCTCGTAAAAAGAGAACTCATATTCAAAAAAATTGAGGACCCGAAAAGGAAATTTGCAGGTATTGGTCTTATGTTGATCACAATTTTGGCATTAGGTGCAATCATTATGGATTCTGGAATTAAAACAATCACCACTGACTCTGATCCTGTGGACTTTAGAGAAATAGGTGGTGACTTTCTCACATATTATTGGCCAGCATTAATCATGATGGCTTTGATTTTAGCAGGCTCTGTTATGGGTGCATTAGTTTTAGCAAGAAGGGAGGATACGGTAGAGAATGAGCAACGAGCTGATTGAGTTTGTATTAATATCCATTGCCATGTTGGGCATTGGAATTTATGGTTTAGCAGTAAAGCGTAATGCAATTCGAATGTTGTTTGCAGTTGAAATTATTGTCAATGCTGCAAATCTGAATCTTGTTGCATTTGCCAGATTCATGCCACACAGTGGTGGACAAACACTTGCACTATTCTCAATTGCAATCGCTGCAGCAGAAGTCGCAGTCGGACTTGCATTAATTATCGTAGCATATCGCATGTACAAAAATATCGATATTGCAGACTTTAGGAGCTTGAAAGGATAATGGAATTTGTTCTTCTACAGGCGGTATTTTTGCCACTGTTATTGTCTCCAGTTGCATATATGATTGGTAGACACTATGGTCCTACTCATGCAACGTGGTTTACATTTGGTCTACTTCTATACTGCACTGTCATATTGATTAGTGCAGCACTTGGCGGAACATATGAAGAACATTATCCATGGACTACGATGTTTGGAGAATTTGGTTTCTTACTTGATGGACTTGCTACTCCATTTGCAATAATTATCTATGTACTAAGTACTGTTCTTGTATTATACTCAAAACCATACATGGTTCACAAGTTCGAGGCACTATTCAAAGAACATTATCATCAAAGTGCAACTACTGATGGTCAGACAACTGCACTAGTTGATTCAAATGCACTAAAGACATACGTAAACCGCCAATCTGGTTTGTACTTTGCAATGTTCCTCGTTTTTGCAATGGGAATGCTTGGAACAGTTTTAGCTACCAACCTAATTGAATTTTACATTTTCTTTGAGGTAATGCTCATCCCATCATTTTTCTTAGTTGCATTTTACGGAGATGGAAACAGACGAAGAATAGCTTTACAATTCTTGTTCTGGACTCATGTTGGCGCAGTTGTACTATTACTTGGTTTCTTGGCAATTGGTCTAAGTGTTGGAAGTTTTGATTTTGTAGATATTACTGAGGCAGATATAGACCCTGATATTCTAGTAGTATCTGCGGTTGCTATAATCTTAGGATTAGGTGTGAAACTTGCTGCATTCGTATTCCATGTGTGGCTGCCTTATGCCCACGGTGCAGCGCCAACACCAATCAGTGCGCTACTTTCCCCTGCAATGATCGGAATTGGTGCATATGGATTATTCAGATTAATCGTAGAATTCCTGCCGCAGACCTATGGTGACATCTCAATTATGCTAAACATCTGGGGCGTAGTTACGATGTTTTATGGTGGCGCTATGGCGCTCATGCAAGATGATTTCAAACGAATGCTTGCATACTCTAGTATCAGTCAGATGGGTTATCTGCTGTTTGCTATAGGTTCATTTTCTACTTATGGTCTCGCCGGCGCCGAGATGATGTATATTTCTCATGGTCTAGGTAAAGGACTCCTCTTCATGACTGCTGGTGTAATAATTGTTCAAGTTGGAACAAGAAGTTTCTCAAAACTTGGCGGTCTGGCAAGCAAAATGCCAATCACAGCAGTATGTGCTGTAATTGGTGCCTTGACAATCATGGGCATTCCACCAACAAGCGGATTCATGGGAGAATGGATGGTCTTTTACGGTGCATTAGAAACTGCAATCGAAGAAGGAAATGACTTGAGAAGTCTCATGTTTGCATTAGGATTAATTGCCACTGCATTGACAATGTCATACATTCTTTGGATGCTCAAAAGAGTATTCTTTGGAAAATTACCTGAGAATTTAAAAAATGTAAAAGATGGCAGCTGGTACATGCTTGCACCGATGATGGTGCTTGCAGGATTTACTATCGTTGTCGGAATATATCCTGACATCTTCCTCGGACAAATCATGCCTTACATGCAAGGAGTGATGGGGGTCTAGACGATGGCATACGATTTCTTTGGAATCCCTGTTAGTGAAATAAACGTCTGGCTAATCTGGATTCTTCCATTTGCAGCAGCCATGATCATACCTGCTGTCGGTAAATTCTCAAAATTATCTACTGGTAGAGTTGCAGTTGCATTTGCAGCAATGAGTGCAATCTCTGCAGCAACATTGTTCCCAATGGCACTTGAAGCACATGAAATTCATCATCAAATAATGTGGATTGACGCAATTGGTCTTAAAGCAGGTGTTCTTGCAGATCCTCTCTCAGTTATTATGTCCAATGTAGTTGGATGGATTTCTTTCCTCATCATGTGTTACAGCACAGGTTACATGAAAGGAGACAAAGACATTACAAGATTCTGGTTCTGGATGATGTTCTTCATCGGTTCCATGCAACTCATCATAATGTCTGATAATCTATTACAGGTTTTCTTTGGATGGGAAGGAGTGGGTCTGGCGTCGTATGCTCTGATCAGCTTCTGGTATCGCGATAAGAAGAAAGATCACGTTGGACAAGAAGGTCGTTCTGCATTAGGAATTATGGAATATTTCTCACCAACACATGCAGGAATGAAGGCTTTCATCATGACCAAAGTCGGAGATGTAATGATGCTTTCAGGAATGTTACTACTTTTCATGTTTGCAGGAACCTTTGGATTTAGAGAATTAGTTGGTGATACTGCTTGGGCAGTTGAAATGTCTGCTCAGGGCTTGTTAGTTCCTGCGTTTGTTTTACTATTTGGTGGTGCGATAGGCAAATCTGCACAATTCCCACTTAACGAATGGCTCTTAGAGGCTATGACAGGTCCTACCGCCGTATCTGCATTAATCCATGCAGCAACAATGGTAAAGGCTGGTGTATTTTTGGTTGCAAGAATTGGACCAATTGTATTTGCATTAGCAGCCGCCGGAATCTTAGCAGATCAATTCTTTGAAATTGTCGCTTGGGTTGGTGCTATCACTGCATTATTACTTGCAACGCAAGGAATGGTCAATCCGGAAATTAAGAAAGTTTTGGCATATTCTACTGGTTCACAAATCGGTTACATGATGTTGGCACTTGGTGTTGCAGGTCTTTCACAACAATACGTTGATGGTTATACAGCTGGATTCTTCCACTTAATCTCTCACGCAATGTTCAAAGCATCTCTCTTCATGGCAGCGGGTTCACTTCTGCATGTTGTAGGTTCGCGATTCATGACAGACATGGGTGGACTGAAGAAACAGATGAAAAAGACGTATGCGTTCATGTGGGCTGCAGGTCTTGGATTAATGGGTGCACCATTTATCACAACAGGATTTTGGAGTAAGGATGCAATCTTTGCAGCAGTCTATGAAGCTGATAGTTCTTGGGGATTGCCATTATTCCTTATCGCAGTTTTGACTGCAGTTATCACAGCATTCTATACTACAAGAATGATTGGAATGGTATTCTTTGGAAAGAACAGTAAACACATAGAAAAAATGGAAAGTGAAGGTCATCATATTCATGAAGCACCAAAATCAATGTGGATTCCATACGGAATTCTTGCTGTACTAACAATTGGAATTGGATTAATTGGATTGTCTGCTGAAGAAGGAATACACCATCTATTTGGTGAATATCTAGAACATTCCTTTGGAATTCATGTATCTCACTATGGTGGAGAGGCTTCTACCTTACCTGGATTCCTCTCAGGACTTAATCCGATAGCACTTGGTGCCTCACTAGTTGCATTTGCAACAGGCTTTGGATTAGGTTACATCTTCTATATTGGAAGATGGGTGGATCCTGTCAAATTCGTAAACTCTAACATCTTCTTTTACTCTATGCACAAACTATTCTTGAACAGATGGTATCTCAATGCATTTGTTTATTGGGGCTTTGTAGTTGCACCACTCTGGGCTGCACGCGGAATCTGGAGATACTTTGAGCGTACTGCAATTGATACTGGAATGAACATTGGATTTGAGAAAGCTGTAGGTTGGAGTGCCAAAGTTGTTCAAGGAACACAAACCGGCGTTGCACAATCTTATCTTTACATATTTGGAGCTGGACTACTCTTCGTAGTTCTGATATTGTTATTGTAGGTGTTTATGATGATCGAACTAACTTCTACTCCAATCATTTTAATGGTAATCCTAGGCGTTGCAGGAATGATTATTCCTGTCATCAATGTTATTAGAAAAGAACGTGGAAGTTCTACCTTCTATGGTATCATTGCCTTTGGTGCACTATTACTCGCACTTGGATTTGTAATGTTCCAGTTTTATGCAGACAATTTGGCACCAGCTGCAATCTTCTCTGAAGATGTTCTAGTTGATGATGGATTTGGTTCCTTCTTTGCAATTGCAATGCTTATTGTTTCGATAATGACAGTTGCTGGCTCTTTCAACTATATGAGAAAGAAATCAAACCCTGCGATTTACTTCTCGTTAATCTTACTTTCAACTATCGGTATGGTCTTGATTGCATTTGCAACAGACTTGGTTATGCTCTTTGTCGCATGGGAATTGATGAGTATTCCAACATACATTCTAGCAGGATTTAACAAGAAAAACCCTGCATCAAACGAGGCTGCTATCAAGTACTTTTTGTTTGGCGCACTATCTTCTGGAATCATAATTTATGGTATCTCTCTTGCATATGGAATCACTGGCTCTACAAACATTGGTGATGTCATTTACGGATTCTCAAATCTATCTCCTGACATGTTGCCACTTGGCTTGCTTGCAATTGGAATGTTTATTGCTGGATTTGGATTCAAGATGGGACTTGTACCATTCCACATGTGGCTACCAGACACATACGAAGGCTCGCCTCCAACCATCACAGCTCTACTAGCTGCAGGAACCAAGAAAGCAGGATTTGCGGCTGCATTAAGAATTGTAATTATGGGTGCTGCGGCACTAAACCTTGACTGGACTTTGGCATTAGGCGTGATTGCCATAATGACGATGACTATAGGTAACGTCGCAGCCATCATGCAAAAGAATCTCACAAGAATGCTAGCATATTCGAGTATTGGTCATGCAGGCTACATACTGATTGGTATCTCATTAGCACCGTTTAGTGGACTTGGCTTACAAGCATCATTGTTCCACATTCTAAACCATGCCGTGATGAAAGGTGCAGCATTTATCGCAGTTGCAGGAATTGTTACAACTCTTGCAGTTACACACATGGATAAAATCAAGGGACTTGGCAGAAAAATGCCAATTACTGCATTTGGTTTAGTTATCTCATTACTTGCATTGGCTGGTGTTCCGCCACTGAATGGATTTTGGAGTAAGCTTATGTTGTTTGGCTCTGCTATTGATGCAACAAGTGTTGTTTGGTGGGCTCCGTGGCTTGCAATAGCTGGAGTTTTGAACAGTGCACTGTCTCTAGCATATTATGGTTGGATTATCCGAAAGATGTACTTTGAAGGTGAGACTGAAAAACGTGTAAAAGAACCTGCATCAATTGTTGGTGTAATGATCTTCTCTGTAATCTTCATGGTAACAATTGGTGTATACCCAGAACCAGTAATTCAATTTGTAGAAATGATTACGCCTTCAATAAGTTCAGTTATGCCTTAAACTCTGTAAAACTTACTAGCTCTCCCAAGTTATGTTTAGCGTCTGAATCTCTAATCTTTCTTAGACTTTCAAGAGCCTTTTCTGAATAAGATCTCAACAAATCTTCCATTTTGTTGAAGACAATTCTTGGGTCTGAACTTTTCTTAACTAGTAAATTAAATAATTTATCCTCGTTTTTCCAATCCATTAAATCATCTTTAATTTGATATGCAATTCCTATATTTTTTCCATATTCTGCTAATCCTGAAATTTCTTCTTCATTTCCACCTCCAATTATTGCTCCTAGTTTAGCTGCCATCTCAAAGGCTGTTGCTGTCTTGTAATCCATTACCTTGATGTAATCTTCAAATGTTACGTCTTCACTTTCCTCTAGTTTTCCCTCAAGGACTTCACCTTCGCTCATTAGCATTGCCGCTGTTGCCAAATCTTTTGTAACCCTTGCCTTATCCAATCTAGAAGAAATGTTTAGAATTAATCCTAAAACAAAGTCTCCTGTGAGAACACTTGTGTTGTATCCATATTTGATATGGAACGGATCTTTATGCCTTCGTTGTGTCTCATTATCGATAATGTCGTCATGAATTACTGATTCTGTATGGAGCAGTTCAATTGCACATGCACCGGCATACACATTCTCATCAATTTCTCCAACAGATTCTGCTGCCAATAGTGTGATGATTGGTCTGATTCGTTTACCGCCATCTAATGCATATTTCAAAGGCTCACAAAATTCTGATTCAGAGTACCTAAATGCTTGACCGGACTACACTACAGGAGCTTAAAATTTTGGCTCTTCTAATCCATAAAACTTTTTGTAATCACAAGCTTTTTTATCTTAATTTCAAGAATAACATTCATGGGTTCTCTAATCAAACAAATCGATCAAATTATTGAAGAGAAAAGTTTACTCAAACATCCATTTTATGAGATGTGGTCTGATGGAAAATTAGAACTAGAATCACTAAAGGGTTATTCCAAAGAATACTACCAACTAGTGAAACAAGTCCCACAATTCATGGAACCAATGGTAAATAGCGCAACTTCTGAAATGAAAGAAGAGTTAATTCAGAACATGAAAGAGGAAACCGAGCACATTCCTCTATGGGAGAAATTTGCAGGTTCTATGGGAATTTCTGAATCTGAACTACAGATCTATGAAGGCCTTGAGAAAACCAGAAGAGCAGTGTCCAATTTGGGCTCACTTATGAACTCTTTTGATAATGGTGCATGTGCAATGTATGCATTTGAAAAAGAAATTCCTAAAGTAAGCAAAACCAAACTTGAGGGACTGAAAGAATTCTATGGTCTGGACAGCAAAGACGCGATAGAATACTTTGAAGAACACATGACTGCTGACATTAGACATGCAGCATCCTGGGGAAAAATCATCAACAACACTTCTGTAGATGATTCCTTGATGTTATCAACAGCCGAAAAATCTGTTGCAGCACAAAATCTTTTGTTGGACAGCTGTTACGAATCTTACTGTTAATCTAACACTTTTTACCCAGTTGAAATTATTTTTTCCTAGGGCCCGTAACTCAGCCTAGTAGAGTACTCGGCTCATAACCGAGGAGCCAAGGGATCGAAGCCCTTCGGGCCCACTAAAATTTTAATCCAACCCAATTGTAATCGTATAGGCTGCAATGAAGAATCAGAGTTATACCTGATTAATGATGTAAAGGCATTTGACTGAGCTGCCTCAATTTACTCTATCTTGAACCTGCTTTAGTACATCTTCAGAGATTAATTTTTGCTCAAATAGATTCTCTGCAATCTCTTTGATTGTTAAAAGACTGTGAAGCTTTACCCCTTCAGCTTCTAATGCTTGTGCTGCTCCTTCCATTCTATCAACTACTGCATATGCATCTGTCACAACCATCTTTTCTTCTTTGATTGTCTTAATTGCATTGATGACAGAACCACCACTTGTGACAACATCTTCAATCATTAGTAATTTCATCTCCTGACATGTTACACCTTCAACTGCTTTGCCAGTTCCATGTTCTTTTGGTTTGTTTCTGACATAGATTAGTGGTTTAACAATTTCAGTTGCAAGTGATGCTGCAACTACCAATCCTCCTGTTGGAACTGAAACTAACGAGTGAAAGTTTTCAAATCCTATATCTTCAGCAATTAAATTTTGTAATCCCTTGATCATTTTTCTATATTGAATTGGATAGCTTGGAACCAGTCTAAGATCAATGTAATATGGACTCTTTTTTCCGCTTGCCAAAGTAAAATCTCCGAATCTGATAATCTTTTTTTCATAAAGGAAGGATGCAAATTCTTTAGCAAATTCCATACTGAAAGTTAGTTAATTGTATTCAATATATGTTAGCCAAACAGATCAAATAGCCACTCAAAGAATCCCTTTTTTTCTTTTACAGGCTCTAACTCTGCTGGCTCAGGCTCGTATGTTTCTTCTACAAGTGGAAATGATTTCTCATCTTCAGGAACAAACACAAATCCTGTTTGTATCATCTTTGGTTTAGGTTCAGATTCAATCTCTAGAACTATTTGATCAAATCTCTCTTCTGTAATTCCAATTCCCTCCCAGAACTGATACTCTGAGTAGTTTACATCAAACCACTCTCTGTATTCTTGTTCTGTAATGTAGCGTTTAACGTAATGTTTTGCAGGCATATTTTCATCTACGAAACTAAGAACTGTTTTTTCACTTGTTGCAGTAAGCATTATTTCTGGTTCTGGCTCTTTGACTGGTGGTTCAGGTTCTGGAATAACTTCTTCTGGCACTTCAGGAATAACTTCTTCTGGCACTTCTTCAGGAATCTCTACAATCACTTTTTCTTTAATTTTCAATGCATCTTCAAAATACACCAACTCGTAATTTGCCGCATCATCAATAGTTTGTATTGCGATATGTGATGGCTCCATTGGTTTTGCAAAGATTATGGTAAATGTAATGTCCAATAATTCAAGTGGTCGATTTAATTTCCCATCTTCATAATAGGGATTAACTACCACTTCTGATGACGCACCAACCAGCGCAAAAATTTTATTTTTATCGTTCACTTCGAACTTGTCTTTTTTAATATTATACTCAATGTATGCCTCTGATTCATGCCAGTTTGGTTTTTCTTCATACATGCCCAAATACGTGTATACTCGTACAACATTTTCTGGTCCGTGGTTATCCCACGCTCTAGCTTTGATTGTAACCATATCTCCTACTTCAGCTTCTACTGTTGGATTTTCATTGTAAAGCTCTTGATTGTTTTCAAATATTGCATCATTAATTGAGAATCCATCTGGTGTTTCTGAATGACCATGATGTGTAATTGCTGGTCTAGTACAATCCCAACATGGGGAACCTTTCTCCTTTTCAGTTTGAGTTTCTTCAACACCAACTGTTGTGTATGTACTTGGATCTCCTTGGTTGTAATAAGATGCTGCAGCGTAATCTGCAGAGCGTAATCCACTTGAGACTCTTAGTTCGTCAACCTTTCCTTTTAACTCGTTGTTAATTTTGGCACAATTATTGCCATTTATCCCATCTACATCTCCACCCAAAACCATTCTCAAATCACTTGTTTTGATGACATGATTAAGCCCTCCTGAACGATTTTGTGATTTTACCTCTTCTCCGTTAATGTATAACTGACTCTCTCCTTGTGTACCATCTGCATCTTTTTGGTTATACACTGCAACAATATGATTCCAATTTGTAAATGCAGCTGGATTATCATCATCAACTGGATGACCTGGATCAACTGTACTGACATAGAACTCGGTTAAAATCTTCATTTTTACATTTCCGGCTCTCCACAGATTAATGTGGTTTGACCACTTGTTATTTGCATCATTCGTATGGGTTGTACAAAACGATACTATGTCATTGTAGAGATGATTGTTTAGCTCTGGACCATTTACAATATCTCCGACCCAAAGTTCAATTGTAAAATCTCTAGATGGCATTCCTTGAATATTGTCATGAGTCCAAATCATGTCTCCAGTTCCTTCTCCCGAACCCGTAGTCGTTGGACCTTTTAGCTCTTGTCCATTTCCTATCTGGCCATCTGTATCGTGAGGAATTCTTGCATCAGAATGTCCAACCTTGGTTCCACCACCGCCTCTTCCATCATTGCCATTACTGGTTGCATCACTAAATTCTCCTACTGTTCCAGTTGATGTCTGGTTAAGGTGCCACACTAAAACATAATCATCATTCCACACATCTGCAGAATTAAACCCAATTGTATCTCCTTTGTAGTAGATGTACATCTCAGTTGTTTCTGATGCAGACATTGTTGGTAATTTTACCCATGCAATTACTTCTCCAGTCGATGAAT
>LUME01000007.1_pt1 | contig 102309 bp, 114 predicted proteins | sample 729951 | NCBI WGS metagenome assembly LUME01 (sample SAMN03860271, study PRJNA289734) | marine metagenome | biome: seawater column; feature: ocean; material: water; isolation source: Red Sea water column Station 34 - depth 200m | place: Saudi Arabia: Red Sea | collected 2011-10-15 | depth 200 m | reverse complement strand
TGAATTTGGTGAGACCATAGTAACATGGACCGCAACTGACACTTCTGGTAACTCCGCATCCACCACTCAAACCATCTCAGTTATTGATACAACAGCTCCATCATTGAATACTCCTCAAGACATAGTTATTGATGCAGTAAACACCACAAATCTTGTTGATGTTGGATTGGCATATGTAGAAGATATCATTGATGATTCCCCAATGATTACTAACGATGCACCCGAAGTATTCCCACTAGGCGAAACCATAGTAACATGGACCGCAACTGATAAATTTGGTAATTCGTCATTCTCATCCCAGATAATCTCTGTTCAGGCTTGTGGTAATTCTCCATCTTATTATAATACAATTGTAGGTTCTGAAGATGATGATTTGTTAATTGGAACCACACTTCCTGATCTAATATTTGCAAAAGGCGGTGATGATATAATCTCCGGAAGTAAAGGCAATGATTGTATCTTGGGTGGTGAGGGCAATGATATAATCTTTGGAAATGAAGGCAACGACAATATTTCTGGACAATCCGGAAATGATATAATCAAAGGTCATTCTGGTGAAGATTATATCTTTGGTGGACTTGGTTTTGATATAATTGATGGCGGAGATGATTTAGACACCTGTAGAATTATTGATGAACAAAACAGTGACCTAGTTGTAAAATGTGAGTCAAATTCAACAGAAAATTAACCCTCGACAAAATCTCTTACTCCTTTTTCGATAACGTTTTTAACTAATTGAGCTGGTATTAAGGTAAATGTCACTCTTACTAAAAGATCGTGTTTACACAATGGAATCCTCTACTGCAAAAAGAGGTGTTTATCCATTACACGGATTTAAACTGGGTTTGTATCGGTTACCATTCAAATTAGATGACCCTCTTGAAATAAAATCTATTCATGATGGTCTGAAAAAAGCATTTGAAATGGAAATTTATGCTGATAGAATATTTGCTACATACAATTGGACTGAAGAAAATATGTCTGACCCACATGCTAAAGATTATGAAAAAGTTGACTTGAATGTTACAGTTGAAATTGTTACTGGTGAAGTTGTTGATATTATCTACCAAATCTGGCCAATTGACAAATTTGGTGATCCTCACTGGTTAAAAGATTATAGAAAAAAGGCTGATCATTTTGCAAAGATGGTTACTGATACAATTTTACGTAATACGATATTAGAAGAAAAATTCCGCGCAGCGCTAATCAAACTTGAAAAAATTTCTGAAAAAGAATCAATCAAACGATTAGAAGAACTAACTCCTTTGGCAATGATTGTTCTTAATGCAAAACCAAAACCAAAAGTTGCATCTGAGGAGGATGAAATTGAAGATGCTGGGGATGAAAACATGGAAGTACCAGATGGTGCAAAACCTGGACCAATTGATGTTGATTACAAATCTAAAATGAAGCCTTCAGCAAAGTTTGAAGCTGAAACTGGACACGAAATTAAAACATGGGGTCGTGTTGGTTCCGAAAATGGAATCATGGGTGTATGGGGCGAATTTGTCTCAGTTGATTTTGATATCTGTGTTGCCGACGGTGCTTGTATTGATGCATGTCCTGTCGGTGTCTATGAATTTGCAGACTTTCCTGGAAATCCAGCTTCTGATAAGAAACCATTAATGTCAAAAGAACCAGATTGTATTTTTTGTCTTGCATGTGAAGGCGTTTGTCCTCCAAAAGCCATCAAAATCTTTGAACAAAAGTAATTTCTCTGATTTCAGATATATATCACCGATACAAGTTTCAAAGTGATAGACATTGGAAGGTAATCCGTTCACTCAATTTGTATTTCAAATATTCATATTTTGTGCAATTCTAATTATTGGCTATACATGTAACTTCTATTATCTGGCTTTCTTATCTAGTCGCCGAAATGATACTAATTCGATCATCGAGGTTGGTGAACCAACAATCACCATTCAATTGCCAATTTATAATGAAAAGTATGTGGCAACAAGACTTGTCGATGCAGTATGTCAACAAGATTATCCTAAAGATAAAATGCGAATCATGGTCTTAGATGATTCTGATGATGATACTGTTACAACCATGTCGAACACTGTAAAAAAATACCAAAGTTTAGGATTTGACATAACACATGTTCGTAGAGGAACACGAAATGGATACAAAGCTGGTGCTCTAAAACACGCAATGAAATCTACTACCAGCGAATTTGTTGCAATCTTTGATGCAGACTTTATTCCTCCCGAATGGTTTTTGAAAAAAGCAATGCCACATTTTACAAAATCAAATATCGGTCTTGTCCAATGTAGATGGGGTCATATCAATGAAGACTACTCTGCTCTTACACAAGCTCAGGCATTAAATCTGGATTTTCATTTCTTGGTAGAACAAAAAGCAAAAAGTAATTCCAAACTCTTTATGAATTTCAATGGTACTGCAGGTATATGGAGAAAAGAATGTATTGATGATGCAGGTGGTTGGCATACTGCGACACTTGTAGAAGATCTTGATCTTAGTTACAGAGCACAAATGAAAGGTTGGAAATGTCTATTTTTACCTGACATAGTAGTTGATGCAGAACTTCCTGTACAAATGAATGGTGCAAAAAGACAACAATTTCGTTGGGCTAAAGGATCTATACAATGTGCCGTGAAATTACTTGGAGATATTTTACTTAAAAGAAAAATAGCCTTTGATGCAAAACTACAGGCTTTCATTCAACTTACACGACATATTGTTTTCCCACTAATGCTGATACAATTCCTTACCCTTCCAATACTTCTTGCATCTGAAGTTAATCTTTACATTGTTAGCTTTTTGCCTGCATTAACTCTGGCAACATATCTTGCTATGGGACCTGGTGCATATCTTCTTGTCATCCATAAAATGTACAAAAATAATTGGAAGGCAAAAGCAAAGGCACTGCCGTATCTTCTTGTTTATTCAATTGGGATGTCTGTGAACAATACTGTAGCTGTGTTTGATGGAGTATTTGGTAAAAAGAATGAATTTCTCAGAACTCCAAAGTATGGAATTATCACGAATGATGATGATTGGAGAGATAAAGCATACAACTTACCTTTCTCAAAGACTACTCTTTTGGAAATGTTCTTTGCTGTATATGGAATACTTGGAATCTTCATTGCTATATTTTCTAATAATCCAATCTTTGCGCCTATAATTGGTTTACAGGCAGTTGGATTTTTCTATATTTCATGGCTCAGTTTCTCTCATACAAGATATAAAAGACCACAATCTACAAAGCATAAAATAACAAAGGAAGAAAAAATGGCAAATCATTTCTACAAACTTGCACTCGGCGGAATATTCGCGATAATCGTAATTGGTGGATATATGGCATACACTGGTTATGCAAATGATGTATATCCACTTGATCTGTCCGTGGGTCTTTTAGATAGAATCATGGCAACATCCGATCCACAATCAATCATTACTGACATTAATTCAATTAAAGCAAATCTACCTGCAACTGGAAATCCTGTGTGGATCTTCCCAACTGATTCTACTAATTTTGTAAGAATCCAATCTGATCTTAATACAATGTTAATTAGCGCAGAAAAAATTGCTGCAGTACCTGTAGATAGTGCTGCATATCATACTGGCATGTTGGATATTAATGGACGTGCTGTCGCCTTACAAGAAAATCTTGCTGATGCTATTCCTTACATGTATGTTAGTTTCTCAAATATCATATTCAGCTCTATTTGGATTGCAGCAATCTTAGGAATATTTGCGGCTCTTAACAAAAAGAAACAAAAAATGAAAGAATATGATGTCTCACAGGATGTCTAAGAAATACTCAACTCATTTCTAATCTCATCTACTGCACGAATTCCAAAAATATCTCTGACCTGAGGAATTCTTATTGCTTCTTTTAATAATTCTCTTCCTAAATTATCTATCAAAATACTAAACACTTCTGAAAATCTTAATTCCCATCTATCTGCACAATCAAAAATCTTCCCAACTGCCCATCGTCTAACCTCATGTGGTAGTGGAATTTTATCTTCTGTTTCAATTGACAGTCTATCGAACAAATTAATTAATTCAGTTGTTTGGGTTGCCATTTTTTCAACATCTTTGATATCTCCATATTTTGATTCAGCTTGCATCCTAATGCTTGATTGGTATTCGTTAAGTTTCAGAATTGCCATGACTTCTTTTGAACTATCATCTGAAGCCTTGTTTGTGACTCCTTTCACTCCTTGTAATTCATGCATAACTTTGTCTGTTTTTTGGTGAAATTCTGAGGCTAATTGATCTGAACGATTTATCATATTTGAAATATTTGATATCTTTTCTTCAATCTCTGATTTGAATGTCTTCATTCCATCTCCTATCAAAGAGGAAATTTTTGGACTCGAAACTAACCCTCCAATCTCATTCTTCAGATTTGACATATCTTTTCCAATATCCCCTGTCCTACTAGTTATTGATTTTATACTCTCTCTAAGTTCTTCAATTTGTGCTGTGATATCGTTTTGTCCTTTTGTTGGAACCTTATCCATCTTGTCTTTTACTTCGTCCACTCTATTTGCAATCTTCATAATCATTTTTGAATTATTTTTTATTGATTCTTTGCTCTCTGAAATTGTTCTCATAACATCATCCGTTTTTGGCATCTTGTTAATTTTTTTATCAATATCTTCTGTTTGCTTATTCAGCTTGGTAATGAATTTTTCATGTACTCTCACCTGATTTAATCCTGAAAACAATCTCTGTGTATCTTCTTCAATTATGTCTATCTGTTTTGACTGTTTCTGTATATGAGACATTGTTACATTCAAAGATTCCATCATATCACTCATTGAAACTAACACTCTTTGATTTTCTTTGAAGATCTTTACCATTCCTTTAATTTCTTTTGATAATGCTTTAGTTGATTCTGAAACTGCGTTTACTTTATTGAATAATTGTGCTGGACTAGGATCTCTTTTTGTTTTGACAGGTTGTTTTTTTGTAGTCTTTCTTACTGCCATTACATTCTGAAGTTACATTGCTGGTTTAAAAAGTGCGGTATGAAAAAAGAAAAACGTGGAGATTATTTGTTAATAGTCTCTGGGTCGTGTAATAACTGATGAAATGTCTTCTCAGCTAATCCGTTTTGACTTTCAATAAAGCCTCTGTTACAATACTCACATTGTATCATGTATACCGTATAGTACCGTACCATATATAACAAAGGTTCTACTAAAATAACCATCTCTGGTCAGATACCCCAGAGCTTATTTCCTCATGAATCAGTCACTCTGATCATCATCCCAGATATTATAGTGAAAATTTTGTTAAAATAAAGCCGTATCTTGAAATTGTTTTAACACACGCATTACACTGTACATAGATGCAGAACATTTTCCTTCAGTTAGGCACTGGAGACAGTGAAAGCACTATAGAAGGAGGAATTTGGAGTCTAGTTGATAAAATAAATCCGCTACAAATGCCGCATGATACATTTGTAACTGATTTGGCAGTCATAATGATTCTTGCAGGAATTGTTACTCTTGCATTCTTTAAGATTAAACAGCCACTAATCATCGGATATCTTTTTGCTGGAATGTTAATTGGACCTTTATCTCCTCTCTGGGCGCCATTTCTTACTGAAAATGGAAATATGGAACCTAGTGGTTCTGTAGGGATTTTGTCTGATATTGCAGCTCTAAACGTTTTTGCTGAAATTGGAGTAATTTTGCTATTGTTTGTAATTGGTATTGAATTCCCATTTGCAAAGATACGTTCTATTGGTAAAGTTGCTATAGGGGTAGGAAGTCTTGGTCTATTCCTAACTCTAATAGCTGTATTTTATGCATGTTCAATATTTGGATTAGGATTCATGGACTCTCTCTTTTTAGCAGCAGCATTATCAATTAGTAGTACTGCAATAATTGTCAAAGTATTAGAGGAAACAGGGAAGATCAAAAAGGAATCTTCTATTCTGGTTTTAGGAATTTTGATTGTTGAAGACGTCATTGCAGTCATTTTGATTGCATCATTAGAATCAGTTGCATTAGCAGGAGCTGTATCAATTGAGGGTGCACTAGCTGTTGTAATTGTTGCTACAATTCTGATAGTTGGAACCTTTACTGTTGGAATACGTACAATACCAAAATTAATAGATAAAGTTGCAAGTGCAGAAAATCGAGAAATTCTCCTTTTGAGTGTCTTGGGGGTATGCTTTGGTTATGCATTATTAGCCAACATTGTAGGGCTCTCTGTTGCAATTGGTGCATTTCTTGCAGGCGTACTTGTCGCAGAATCAAAATCTGCGGAAGTCTCTAAAATTTTATCCAGTCCGATTAAAGACATGTTTGTAGCAATTTTCTTTGTATCTGTAGGTGCTTTAATGGACGTAAGTCAACTAGAAAATTATATCTTTTTAGCAATTGCATTAATTGCAATAGCACTTGGAATGAAACTAGGAGGAAACCTGCTTGGAAATATAATGATGAGACAAAAAAAAGAAAAATCACTTCGTTCCGCATTTACTCTTGCTGCCCCTAGAGGGGAATTCTCTATCGTAATAATCAAAGTAGGTGTGGATGCAGGAGTTGTCAGTGCATTTTTGTTCCCTCTAATAGGAGTGATTGCTATAATAACTGCATTTATCACTCCATTTCTGGTAAAAGCAAGTGATTACGTGGTTCCAAAATTATCGAGGAAATGATTTGGCAAATAATGAACTTGATGAACTATTAAAGAAATCTCATAAGGATTTGTCTGTAGAAGATTTTGAAGGTAAGAAAGTTCCTTGTATTGGATTTGAAGGACGAAAGTTTGATGATATATTGAATAAAGTTGCAGGCAAACCCTTGTCTGTAGATACTAATCTAAATATTCTGCAAGATGGTCTGGGCCATGTTTTTGTAGAAATGTTATTGGCATTTTCACATGGTGGAATAAATGAAAAAATTTTAGTTAATGCAAATGAGAATCTTGAATTCTTTGAATCACTTGCTGAAAATACAATGCTTGCCATTGCCTCTGTAAGTCACCCCGAAAAAATCTTCATGATACAGTTGCCAAAACCTGAAAGAACTCGTGAGGCATTTGAAATAATAAAAAATGGTTTACAAAAAAATACTCAAACACACAAACAATAATTGAAAAATCTTAAATCAACTACCACACATGTATTTTTATGAAGATAGTCCAATTATCTGATATACATTTTGGAGCACAATTTCGTAACGATGTTTTTGAGCAGGTAGTTGATGAAGTAAATGAATTATCTCCTGACGCTGTAATTATTACTGGAGATCTGACTAATGAAGGTCTAAAAGAAGAATATGAAGGGTGTAAAGAACTAATCTCAAAAATAAATACAAAAAAAATCATTGCTATAAGTGGAAATCATGATTATCGAAACACCGGATATCTGCATTTTAAAAAGTATTTCCCATTTCAGACAATTAATGAACTGAATGATGAGGTGGTAGTAGTCACTCTTGGAACTGCTAGACCAGATCGTGATGAAGGTGAGGTTGGTTATAGACAAACATTGTGGCTTGAACGAACTATGAAAAAGTTTGAAGATAAAGTAACTATCCTTGCAATGCATCATCATTTGATAGGGATTCCTGATACCGGCTCTGATAGATTAACAATAATTGATGCTGGGGATGTTCTTCGTGCAACTTTGAATGCAAAAGTGAATCTTGTGTTATGTGGTCATAAACATAGACCCTGGATGTGGGATTTTAGTAATTTACTAATCGCAAATGCTGGAACAACATCCTCTAAACGTGTAAGGGGTTTCTTTGAAAATAGTTATAATATCATAACTGTTGAAAATGGAAAAATTCAAGTTGATCTCAAAGTTGTAGGTGGAAAACGAACTCCTTTACAAGATATTACAAAAAATTATGCTAGATTTGAAGACGAATAAATACTCTCAAAATTCCTGTTTCATTTCAATCTCAAGTTATACTAATTAACCAACGAAATTCAATCAGTTTGAGCGGGGATCGCCTAGCCCGGTATGGCGTGGGATTGCTAATCCCATGTTCGCAAGAACTCGGGGGTTCAAGTCCCTCTCCCCGCGCCAGCTTTAATATTGACTTAATCGTGATAATATTTAGAAACAAAATGGGACGTCGAAAAAGTCAAAAAATAGTTAAAACAGGTCCAAAAAATGTCACAACTGGCATGTGTCCATTATGTCAAACAATTGGTCGAATCTTCATTATTGGAACTGTTGGCGAAGAAAGAGCTAAATGTCCTGCATGTAATCAAGAATTTGATTTATAGCTAGGCTGAACATACCCATACCTTTTTAAAGATTTTTTCTAATATGAAAATATGAGCTCAAAAGGTCAACCTTCAAAGGAAGGCGAAGGAACAGTTTACGATAGAATTGAAAAACTTGAAGATGAAATTGCAACTTTAAGAAATGAAATTGATGTAATTAAGAATGCCTTTAGGAATGAACTAGCAAGACATGAAGTAAAAATGATCAAAAAAGGCCATGATGTTTCATCAATTATTGACTAATCTTATCTCTCATTTCTCTTATTAACTCTAAAACAAAATCTACATCTTCTGCATTAGGTTCCATTTCCAAGTATTTGTTGAGAAATTTAATTGCATTTTCATAATTTTGTAATTTCTCCTCTAAAATTCCAAAATCTCTAATCTCGTCCGGCGAATCTGGCATCATTCCTAAAATCATTTGATTACATCTCATTGCCATCTTATATGCAAACGAATCTATGTATGAATTTTTTAAATTTCTTAACATTCGAATAATTATTTTCTCATTAGAAATCTCATCCAAATACTCAGCTTCGAATTCTACGGAATCTCCATAATTCTGATACAAAATTTCTTGCAGATCTTCTAATTCTAACAATCGACCTCTGTTAAAAGGGTCTACAATCATCTCTTCTTTGTATTTGGCAATGACGTGACTTGGAAAGCCTACTATCTTAAGGTCTAATCCTGCATATTTTGCAATCTCTGTGTATAATATAGATAGGGTAATTGGTATTCCTGATCTTTTTTCCAAGACGTAATTGAGAAAATTATTTTTTGGATTATAGTAATCATCCAAGTCTCCTTGAAACTCTTCAACATCAAATAAAAATTCATTGAGTAGTGAAATTACATATGTGGGATTTTTTGATTCTGTAATCCTGTTTCTGAAATTTACTCCTAATTCTTTGATCTTCTCTATTTCCATTGATATGTCTAGATCTGGATATTCTAGAATCTGTGCTAGTTTTAGACATTTCTCAATTAAATTATAATCTACATTATTAACAAAAGAACACCATTCTGAAACAAGTGAGATGTCTCTCTCATTCATTACATGTGTTTTGAACCGGTAGATAAATCCCTTTTTAGATACCTTTCTGGTTCTTTCAATTCTCTTGTACCTGGTGGTTTTTCAATCAAGAATCTGAAAGCATTTTTGCCAAACTTTTCATAAACTTTTTCTGTTAGTTCCTTTCCCATATTTTTTCTAACCTTATATGATGAAAAATCTGTGCCCATGAATGTTGTTAAATAATTCTGAAAATCATCATCATCTTGTAGAATATTCTGTACTGCAAATTCTGCCATACCTTCCATTGTAGAAAATGCAGCATGATGTGTCTGAATTGGTAATAGCCATCTTTTGTAAATTTCTGGTAGTTCGGGAACAATCTCTGAAATTTTAGGGTCAATTTCAACATGCGAATAGGTCATTACATCTGGTCCTAACACATTGACTACAAAATTATCTGGATTTAACATAAAAAACAGATTTGCCCTCTTTGCAATTGGAAAGTTATCTGGAACTGTTTGCAGTTGTAAATAATCATAGAGACTGTTTGCAGCATTATCTTCTAAATTAAGAATTATTTTGGCCAATTCTTCATTAATCGAATTAACATTTGTGGCTGCATTTCTGTTTTCATTCTGTAAATTATCTTGTGTAGAATGCACTATTTCTTCAACCATTGTCATTTTGAGTGCACCCTTGTAACCTGATTCCACTTGCTCTTTACGTGAGTCATATGGCTGTCCTTGTTTATACAGAATTATCTTTGGGTAATTTGATAGAATAAACTTGTTAAGATATACACAAGAATCTAAATAATCTCCATATGTAGTTGAAATTTTTGAAATGTAAGACTTTGCATATGTAGAATACACTAGAAACTTTTCAGTATCTCTCTCAATTAACTCTGCAATTCCATTAATATCTAAATCTGAAACGGCTGCAAATAATTCATCAACAAACCCCCTTGATTGTTTAGTTGCAAACACCTTCCTACCTTTTAATAATTTGAATTCTTTTAATTCTGGAAATTCAATCCTCAGGTCTGGTTTTACTGTATAACCTGTAAAGTCTTCAATTCTCTTGGAAATATCTGTAAATATGTCCTTAGAAAATGATTCCAATTCTGTGAATTGATTAGGAAACTCTGAATCTTCACTAATTTTTTCTGATAACTTTGCAATTTCCTCTTCTTCGTTAATTTCTACGGCAATTTGATCTAATAGTGCTTCTGCAAATTCTGTAAATTCACCCATGAAAAAAAAACATAATAAAACTAATTTAATGCTATCTTAAAAAACCAAACATGCAGTCACCGGGATTTGAACCCGGGTCACTAACTTGGCAAGCTAGAATAATAACCAAACTATACTATGACTGCTCAAACGTTTAAAAAAAAGTTGCATATTAAAGCGTAATGTTTCAATATCAATTTTTTAATTCATCTTCTATCTTATCAAAGCATGGATGAAGAAATCATAAAAATACTTGAAAAAAAAATTAATGAAATTAAAGGGACGAATAAACAAATTGATGAAATTAAAGCCAAATTTTCAAATCTTGATTCAAATTCATTTTCTTCAGGAATAATGGTTGGTCGCTTGTTTAATTCATTTTATTACCAATGCCGAAGAATTCTTAAACGCAGTCCTACCGATAGTGAATTTAAAGAATTTCTTGAATTTGTGAAAAATAAACTGGAATAAAATTAATTTTTAATCTCAAATACTTTGATTGTAGGAGTACCTGGTAATTTTACACATGCTTTACGTAGTGCATTACTTGCTGCTTCCACATGTTCTTTATCTACATTCATTTCCATTATGACTTGACCTTGTTTGACTCGTGCTGCAAGACTATTTGCTTTTCCAAATGCACGTCTCATACCTTCTGAAAGTCTATCGGCACCTGCTGCCGCAATTAGTTTATTCTCTCTAAGTCTAATATGTGGGTAAATTCTTAGACGTGATGAATATCCGGTTTCTCCAGTTGTTTTCTCCAAAGTCTTGTTTGCAGCAAGTCTGGTAGATTCAATAGCCATATGTCTAATCTGGACTTTTTCATTAATGAGTAATTGCACACAATATTCAAATTGTCTTTTCTTATTTCCACTGTTGAATTTTGCAATTTTGATCTGAGGTTTGCCTTTGATATGTCTTGTATTGGCATAAGGCTGCCCATTTCCTTTTCTATAACATCCACCATGCATACGATTAAAACTTTAACAACCCTATTTTAACGATTAGCATAAGAAGCCTTGATTTTGTATTATTTCTAGTCAATTATGTAGAATTATTATATTGTATTACTTCTAAACGAGGTATGTCTTTTGACTTTGAAACAAAGATCTCAGCTAAACTGATAAATGAAAAAATAATTGTTATTAATCCAAAAATGCAGAATGTTCTCACAGAACGAGGGTTTGGAGAATCTGAAAAAGATACTCTAGTCTTAGACTCATTTGAGACATTATACCTTTTGTATAACAATAAACTTGAATTAAAAAAAGTAAACAAAACTATAGTTTTTGATCAATTGATCCAAAAATACATCCAAAAAAATGATGATATCCTAACACGATTTTTACTCTATAGAGATTTACGAACTAAAGGTTATGTAGTAAAAGATGGTTTTGGATTTGGTTCCGATTTCCGAGTTTATGAACGTGGAAGTTATGGATTAAAAGATGCTAAATTTCTCATCTTTGCATTCAATGAAGGCACTCAACAAAAAATTGGCAAACTCTACAAAAATATTGGAGAAATAACAAAAATGGGTAAAGAACCTATCATTGCCGTAATTGAAAGACGTGGAGAAATAATCTATTATAAAATAAACAAAATGAATTTCTTAGAAAACAAACCTGAATTCAAAATGAAGGACTTTGATTTTAATTAGGATTTACTGCCCATCCTGAAGAATATTTTAACAAATTATTTCTTTCAGCATATTCGAAATCGTAAATCTTGACTGATGATGTCTCATTAAGCCATAATCTCTCAAAATCTCTAATCTTTGTATCTACTCTTGTCTTATCATTCCATGATGTAAATACATCGATGGTCTCAAAATTTGTATTTTTTCTTGCAAACATCACGCTTGATGTACCTGAAAAAACAACTGAATCCCCATTTGCATCTCTGAAAATCCCCATTTTCTCTGAAAATGAGCCATCAATGTCCTCTGAACTAGGAATGCCAATCTTTAACAGAAGATTTCCATCATTAACCAATCTTCTAATTTGTTCAAGTTTTACATCTTTGATCAACCCTGGATTGAAATTCTTCCATCCATTACCATTTTTTGAAAATAATTTTTTCATCATATTCAAATCTTTAATTCCAAATTGATGCCCTGAGATTAATCGCATTCTTGCATTTGGTGTTGAATTATGAAATCCAAGTGATAGTGTTGTTAGACCTCTTAATGTCACAAATTCCACTGCCCTGTCATATTCAATACAATTATTCAGACAAGGAATCAAAAACTCTGAAATTATATCATCTTCATCTGTTCTGTATTGTTCTTTTAATTTTAATTTTCTAAGTTCCATGATATTGTCAATACACACTAAAAATTAAAATTTTGTTATAATGATGCTCCCATCGGGATTCGAACCCGAGTCACTGCCTTGAGAGGGCAATATGCTTGGCCGGACTACACTATAGGAGCTGTTTAGACTCGAAATTTGTCATAATTAAACGAATCCGACAAATATTAACATCTAAAAAAAATTCAAAATTAAACCATATTCTCAAAAAAGTTTTGTGCAGTGAAAATAATTACTTGATAATGGAAAAAATATTATGAATCCAGATGAAATTCTAAAAATCATCGGTCCTTGCAATTTTCCAATTGCTTTGGGAGGATACAATTCAGACAACTTTGATAGTGATTGTGAAATATACAACTTGATCATATTTGATGGGAAAAATATTCCTGACGAAATTATGAATTATGAATCTAAATTTCTCAAAATCTCACATGGAAATCTTTCTGAAAATAACTTGGAGACTCTAATTCATTATGGGAATCTCCAAATTATTCATGATGAACAATGGGAACTAAAAATGCTCATATCAAAAATCCAAGAAAAGAAAAATTCATTATTTTTAACGTCTACTAAAAATGCTCTAATTGAATCTCAATTAGCACTCTCAAAAGCAAAAACTGCTCTAGGAAAAGATGATCCATTTGCATCATGTTGGATGAAATGTGCAATACTTTTTCTGATTGATTCAATATTGTTTCAAAATCAAGTCCTCCCAAACCCTGTTCATGCATTATCCTTGCTACGAAATCTTAAACAAAAAAATACAAATCAATTTGCCGATAAAATTATCTCAGAAACGGGAGTTGAAAGAGCAACTCCATCTTTACTGTCAAGAATGCTAAAATCAACTTGTGGGTTTTCTGAAATGATTGAAAAAAATCAAAATTCTACTATTATTGAAAAAAAGGCAAATTATTTAATTAAGAATTCTCTGTTATCTGATTGTTATCTGTATCTGAATTATCAAAACAGAAATAATTTTTATAAAATTAAAGATTCACTAAACAAAAATCCAGATAAAATCCATGTTTTAAAAACAGCCTTTGATCTCACAAATACTATAACTGAATTGTCAGCCTCCATCGATTCTTTGGATGATATTACAAATGCATTATTAACACTTGGTCACAAATTATAACTAAACAATAAGATAACTTTTAAAACCAAGTTTTGTCACATATTCGTATGACAGATCAAGCATGTGGCTGTGAAGCCGATACTGGTGACTCAGAATATCAATGTGATTGTGAAATGCAAGGATCTTGCATCTGCAGTAATGACTGTAAATGTAATTCTGATGTATGTAAAGAAGCAGTATCACAACTCTAGAAAAAATAACAATTTTTTTCTTTTTTTCTTTTTTCTTATTGATACATCTATGAAACATTAAATATGCTCATTGTGGTCTGAATTTTGTGAAACTACCGATCATTATTGCATTTTCATTATTATTACTAGTTCCACTTGCTGTTCAAAATTCATCTGCTCAAATTAATTCAGGCGGACTTCAAGCAGGTGGTGTAAATGTTGATGGGTCTTGGTATGTTGGTGAAGGTCTCAAAGTTGGTGACTATTTTGCCTACAACGTGTGTCATGTTGATTATTTAGATTGTTCAGATTTTGACATGGCAATGTGGGTACAAGAAGAAGTTCGAGTTGGTACTGAAGATAAATTCAGAATACAAGTTTTAGTTTATGATGGAAATAAAATAGTTAAAGGAGTAATGGATGTCGGCCAAGTTGCTCCAGAACCTACTGGCGGTTCTGAAGAAATCTCTCCATATAGAGGTGCTTACAAGTCTTCTATTGCTTGGCTTTCTGCATTTGCAACAAAAGAAATTGGTGATTTGACTGGAAAAGGTCCAAAAGACTTCAGAGCAGCTTCGTGGGGAAAGATTGCAAATATCGGTGGCCAACAAATCCTTCCTACTGCACTAGAAACAATAAGAGTTGGTGCTGGAGAATTTGAGTCAGTTCTAGTGACTTGGAAAACTGGTGGAATACAAAGTAAAGTTTGGATTGTAGATGAATTTCCATTTCCTATCAAAGCTGAAACATTCATGCATGTTTCTTCAGGTATACCACCTGTTGAGTATGATTTTGAATTATTAGATTATAAGGAAAATGTAACTTCTAATCCTTTTGTTGATATTGAAACTACTGCTGCAAAGCAAGCTGCTGCAGGCTGTCCTGATAACTATGAAAAAACTCGATTCAATGAATCAACTAATACATTTTCAATGATTGTAAAAGGCGCTTATGGTCCAAAAATTGTGAAACAAGGATGTGATATTGAAATGTTTATTGATTTCAAACGAATGGTAAATCCTGTTGAATATGTAGACCAAGTACATTATGATATTGCAATATTTGGAGATACATCAAAACCTCCAATCAAGACAATTTCTTCTGATGAAGGAAGGGCTGAATTATACACTGCGTCTGGCCAAACACATAGATTTGTTTTGGCAGATCAACCTCCAGGTAAATACAAGTATGCAATTATTGTGTATGGTACAGGTCCTGAACATATTCTTGGTGGTGATGATTCAACTTCTGGATTAATGACCATTGATGTTGAAGTTATCAAAAGTGGAGACACATCATTTTCTGCACCTCCAACTGCATCAATTACAGAAATACCTCAATGGGTAAAAAATAATGCAGAGTGGTGGGCTGCAGGACAAATTGACGATGCATCGTTTGTTAGTGGCATTCAATATCTAATCAATCAAGGAATAATGATAATTCCTGAAACTTCTCAAGGAAGTGGTTCTGGCTCTAACGCAATTCCTGATTGGATAAAGGGCAATGCAGAGTGGTGGGCTGCAGGACAAATTGACGATAATACCTTTGTTAGTGGCATTCAATGGTTAATTTCAAATGGCGTTATGAGAATATCATAATGTTCTGATAGATAGTGTATGATACAAAATGAGCGGTCTATTTAATTATCCAAAACGCAAACTTCGCAAGTTAATCACCCAAGGTGAATATGAGAAAGCTATAGAATTTGGCAATGAACTAGAAGCAAAATTCTCTCAAGATCCTGACTTTTTATTCATCATGGGAAGCATGTTCTACATGTTAAATGATGAAAAAAATACACTTCATTATATTGACCGTGTATTAGAAATTAAACCTGATGACGTTGAGTCGTTATCTCTAAAATTACGTGTTCACCAATTTCTAAAAGAAAATGATATAGTAATTGATTGCTGCAAAAAAATTTTAGCGATTGCCCCTGATAATTTTGAAGTTCGTGATCTTATCTCTGAACTTGAATCTCAATCATGAGTCTCTTTCATTAAATATACATTCTCTAATAACCAATCACAAAATTCAGTCACTGGTTCGGTAAACTCATACCAAATATGTAATGAATGTGGAAGAATGTCAATCTTATCTTGAATATTATTATTGAAAATTATTCTTACTCCTTCTTTATCTTCATACATGTATGCATCTTCTGTTTTTACATCTCCTAAAATCTCTGCAGCCTTTTCTTTGATGATGTTTCTATCGATAGGAAACCTCCTTGTTTCCATGTTAACCAATAAACTAAGATCTTGTTTTCCATACATGTCAAAATCATCAATTTTTCCTTCATGAGGAAAATTCACTAGTAGATTTATCCCATATTTCTTGCCTACTCCTTTCCCAATCTCTATAATCTCTTTGTATGCTATAGCTGGATTTTTCTTTAAAAGAAAACGTATCTGAGGAAAATTTGACTTGAGTGTTTTTTGTAGATCTTCTATAATTGTCTTGAACATATCTTACATTTTACATAATACCATATTTAGATTAGTTTTTTAGATGAAAATATCTCAAATGAGTATGGCAATGCCGATGGACTATGATGGAATGAGAACTGATGATGCATCCGAGCGAACTGATAATGTTCATGATTACAAAAGAACCTGTATTGATTTCATTGAGGACATCTCTGGGAGTTATCTGGAATGGGTTGATTATTACAAATTGCCTTCGGATGAGGATAAAAAAAGAAGAAGTGAAATTTCTGCGATTATTGAAAAAACAAACACTTGGCTTGCCAAAGTTCCTACATCTATCAAAGCCGTTGATGTTGTAATGAATGATGGAATTCAAAAAATGGCTGAAGCTACTGCCGGAAAACCATTCCAAATTGGAGTATTTGTTAACAAAAAATCCGAATACACTATGGCAAAACCTGGAATTATAGATGTACATGTAAAGTCTGTAGGACGAGATGGTCGAAAAACTAAACTTGGATTCCATCATCAATCTGAAAGATTTAGAATAGAATCAACTGGTAAGGTATTTTTTGATGAGACAAATATTCCTGAAGATGAATCTGATGTATTGGATATTCATCTAAAACTTGATGCAAGCCAATGTGCCCAAAGAGATGTTATCTCATTTACAATAATAATTAGTGAACAGAAAGATGGAAATGAATATGACCGAAGAGGACTATCCACCGTAGTTCATATCGTTTAATCTGCATCTTCAATCAATCTAACTTCTAACACAACTCTGGATTCTTTTTGCCTATCTGTCTCAGTATATTTTAAACTAGAAATCTTTTTTGCTAATTCCTCTTCTTTGACAAGTCTAGCTATTCCTGAAAATTCCTTCTCATCAAATTTTACTATCACTTGAGGATTTGCAATTGCGTTCTTTAACCAATCACTGTCCGAGTTTCTTCTTGAAAAGTAAATCATGTCATTATAGGTTACTGCTTTTGCCCAAACTGTATGTTCCTTACCTGTTTTCCTACCTTTGGTTTTTAGCAGTGCTTTGAATGTTAAATTGTTAATTATCATGATCTTTAATTTGACATCATAAATGCTGCAAACATTGCAAGAACACAAGAACCTCCTACTCCTATAAAATACATAATTTTATTTCCTTGCATATTTGAAATGCATTTTTGAGAATATTTAAGATATGGCAAAATTGAAAATTTATGAAACTTGTAATGCCGGGGGTGGGTTTCGAACCCACGACCTCCAGATTATGAGTATTGCCTTCTATGGAAGAACCGTTAGAGTTTACCATTCGAACTGGCACTCTAACCAGGCTGAGCTACCCCGGCATGAATTTTATCTAGGAATATGGCAATTAAATGTTAAAATTAATAATGTTTTGAGACATTTTGCCATGACTCATTTTCTGATTTGACCCAAAGGAACTTTTTTTGTAAAGCGGATGTATAGAGCTTATCCCAGTCTGCTGATACTTCATCAGTCCATGATTTGAAAATTCGTGGATCTATGTAGTTTCTTAAGGATGTACCTAGATTATAGTCTCTAGTTCTCTGTGTAAGATCTATCTGTAATTTTAATTTCTCAACTCTTTCTTTTTGTTTTTGTTTTGATTTCCTAATCATTTGTTTAATCTTTAAAATTCTCATTTTTCGTTTCTTTTCTTGTGCATCGGTTTTAGTCTTTGTAGATTCTGCTTTTTTCAATGATTCCTCATTTTTTTTCCATGGTTTTGATATTTCTACCACACTCAACCTATCGCGCTTTTTTTGAAGGGATTGTTCAAATGTTTTGGGAATTGTTCGTTTGTGATTACACATTATTGCAGCTTCAAGATTTGCAAGTTTTGCATGATAAAGCTTCTCCATCTGAGAACTCTTCTTAACACTGCCATTTTCATTAAGGTATTTTGAAACAACCGTTGATGCACTATATGTTCTGAAAACTTTGGCCGTCAATCCTTTTACCACTGTTTTGTAATACTCATTAACATCTCTGGATGTAATATTACCAAAAATTTCATCTGACGGTTTAATTTTTAAAGTCAATTCGCCAAGATTTTCGTGAAATTGTTTATCATCTCCCACTGCTTGAACTGTCTCTTGCCATCTAACACTATCTTTTCCAAGAAAATCAAATTTTATTGCATCTGATGTTAGTGTCACATGTTCTTTTCTTAGTGTAGTTGCGCCTACTGTATCTGCTTCGTCAGGATCTTTCTCATCTCCTACCCTCATCGCAGTACGATAAATTAACCAACATACTGTAGATATGCGTCTAACTTTTGGATCTTTATTTTGCATATCTTTGACAATCTTGCTTCGCACACTCTCAATTTCGCCTGCAAGCATCTTTGCCTTATCATATTTTGCCTTATCTCTGTCTTGTTTTATGCCTGCAGTATCTGCTAACCAAACATATTTTCTTTTTTGCGTAAGAAAATCTGTCCAGCTTGCCATCCACATGGATTCTTTATCATGAACAATCTTTCCCCAATCTCCAGGTGGCACCTTTGCTTCTTTGCCCAAATTCAATGTAACATCTCTTGAAGTAACTTTTGGTTTCCATTTTCCTCGTAGCGGGTGTTCTCCCCTTCCTATGAAAATTCCTGGTGGTTCTGCCATATAGTTTGCAATTTCAACTTCTTTTCCATCCATCATGCCTTTTCCAAACTTTTCCTTCATTTCCTCTCTCAATTCTTTGCGTTTCGCGGCAAGTTTCTTTTTTTCTTCTTTTGTAAGAAGTTCTTTAGCATCTTTTTCTTTATCTACCAAACTAAACGCATTTTTGAAATCAATATCTTCGAATCCTAATTTCTTATATTTGCCGTTGAATGTTTTTGCAAAGTCTGTAAGAAAATTCTCCTGAAAAACTTTGTCTTGAACATACGGTGTATCTTTTTTCTTTGCCCATTGGTAAATCATCTCTTCTTGTATGATGTCTAAATCTACATCTTCGCCTTTGATCTTAATTTTGATTTTCTTTGTCTCAAAATCAGGTGGAAAAAGTATTCCATTATGTTCTAATCTCTTCCATTTCATCATAATTCACAATCTTGCGGACTTTGACAAAAATCAATCTTTGGCGTATATATTCTAATCTAGATTATTCCCCGTACAATTCCTTTTTTAGATAATTCTCAAATTCAATATCTGTCTTCATCTTTTTGGCTTCTAAAAACATCGCTGCATCATTACCTACTACATATCTTGGAAGTGGTTTCTCTTCTTTTATTGAATTGATGATAACGTTTGCAACTTCTTTTGGGGGTGTACCCATTTCTGCCATCATCTTTACTCCTGAAACAACTTTTAGTGTGATATCTCTGTAAGCATCACTTTCATCCGCTTTTTTTGCCATTTTCATTGAATCAAAAAAGTTTGTTTTGATTACTCCCGGTTCAATAATTATTACATTTACTCCAAATTGACCAAGCTCAAATCTTAAAGATTCTGAGAGCCCTTCTAAAGCAAATTTTGAACTAATGTATGCCGTTGAAACTGGAAATCCAATTCTTCCTGCAACTGAACTAATGTTAACTATGTTGCCTGAACCTTGTTTTCTCATTATGGGTGCAACCTTCTGAATCATTCTTACAACTGAAAAAAAGTTTGTTTCAAATTGCTCTCGAAATTCTTCTAGTGAGACATCTTCTGCAGTTCCCCATATTCCCCATCCTGCATTATTAACCAGAACATCTATTCTTTGTTTTTCTTCAATAATTGATTTGATTGCTTCTTTTGCTGAATTCTCATTATCCACATCAAGTTCTATAACTTTTAGTGGCAATTCTTCATCTTTTGCAATCTTCTCTATTGTATTAGCCTTTTTCAAATCTCTCATAGTTGCATATGTAAAATAACCTTCTCTAGATAGTGCAAGGGATGTTTCAAATCCAATTCCACTTGAACTGCCTGTAACTATTGCAACCTTTTCCATAGCTCTTGTCTTATGTAGTCATCTAATAGTTTTATTATTTGATACCATTTTGAAAAAAACAAAAAAGGTTATCTACAATGTGTCTTAACTCGCATTATGGCAGGTTATACATCTGATGTGGCAAAAAGCCACAAAAAATTCACAACTGCTCTAAATCGTGCAAAAACTAGACAAGCATGTCTTAATGCATTCTGGAAGCATAAAAAAGAGCATGAGAGCCTCCTCAAAAAACACCTAAAAGAAGAATTAACTCAAGTGAATAAAAAGAAGGCAAAAATCCCATATCGTTAGTTGTAATGATAAAACATTACAATTTTTCTTTTTACTGAAATTTTAAGTAATCATGTATGGAAAATCATTTAATGCAAAAAATTGACTTTGATAAAATTTACAACAAAAACTGTCTTCAAGGAATGAAATTAATTAATAAAAATAAAATTGATTTAATCATAACTGATCCTCCATTTGCCATAAATTTCAAAGCAAAAAAAGCAAATTACAATAGAAAAGGTTCTCGTGTCATACAAGGTTATAATGAAATTTTACCTGAAAATTACTACCAATTCAGTTTTGATTGGATTTCAGAGGCTAATAGAATATTAAAAGAATCAGGCAGCATGTACATTTTTTCTGGTTGGAATAATCTAAAGGATATTTTGTCTGCAATTGACAATGTTGGTTTAACCACGATTAACCATATAATTTGGAAGTATCAGTTTGGTGTTGTCACAAAAAATAAATTTGTCACTTCTCACTATCACTGCCTTTACGTTTGTAAAAATCCTAAAAAAAGAAAATTTTATCCATTTTCTCGATATGGAAAAAATGAAAAAAGTGAAGATGGGCATAGCCTACATTATCGAGATAAAGAAGATGTTTGGGAAATTAAGCGTGAATATTGGACAGGTGAAGATAAAACTCCTACAAAACTTCCTGCTGAAATAATAAAGAAAATTTTGATGTATTCTAGTAAAAAAAACGATATCGTATTTGATCCATTTCTTGGTTCTGGGCAAGTAGCTGTTATCGGAAAAATGTTGGATAGACGTTTTTGTGGATTTGAAATTGTTAAAGAATATTATAATTTTGCACAAAAACGCTTGCGAAAGAATGTTTATCGATTAAATGAAAAGAATTAATTTCTAAATCTATCTTCAGTGATATTTTTTGAATTATTCTCATAAGATCCAAACTTAGAATCAATTGCATGTTTTAATTCCACATCTGATTTGTTCTCTAAACTTATTCCCAAAGACTGTGCCATTTTTTCCAACTTTTGTCTCTCTGTTTGTACTGGACCGTCAATTGAAGGATTGTCTGTTTCAGTCTTTGTCATATCTTTAATCTGATTCTGCATCTCTGCTTTTGCTTTGTTATATTCTCCTACCATCTTTCCAATTTTTTTTCCTGCTTCAGGCAATTTGTTAGTTCCAAATAACAAAATTAATGCAACAAAAATAATTATCATCCATTCACTTCCTATGATGTTTAGGAAATACTCCATGTTTGTCATTATTCTGTTTTAAAATTAAAGATTTGTATTTCTGTTAGGCTCGAGCAATTTTCTTTTTGATATTGAAAGTATGGCCACTCCTATACCTATGACAAAAAATACCAAATATGGTGTTTCATTTCCAAAGAATTGAGAGATTACTCCAGCAATTACTGGCCCACTAGCCCATCCAATACCAAATATGGTTTCATATGCACCTATCATGGTTCCTGAAATCTCTTTTCTAGTTTTACTCAAAACAATCTCTAATGTTAATGGGAAGAAAATACTGAACCCGAATCCCAATAATGTGATTGCAATTGCAAATTCAATAATATTCTCTACAAAGAATGAAAGACCTAATCCTCCAGCTATGGCAAATGTAGCTAAAATTAATGTTAAACTTGTATTTTTAGCTAGTTTACTAGCCATTATGAGAGTTATAATTCTAGATAACCCAAAAACAAAAAATAAAATTTCAATATTTACTGGACTCATCGATCGATCGTTCAAAAATGCTGGATAGATACTCAGAATTATTCCAAACGATGCTGTGCAATAGATTAGCATCATAATTACATGTGGAAATTTTATTATCTCTTTGATTGATGAAAATGAAAACTTATCATGCTTTACAATTGGTCTCTTCCTAGAAAGTCCAATTGCTGCTACAATAGATGCTACTAACACATATGTTGCAATCTCGAAGATGAATCGATAATTTTCATCATAATTTCCTAATAATATTGAACCAATGAGTGGACCAATCATAAATCCCGTTGTAAAAAATCCAGTAAATGTCGCAATATTCCTGACTCGAGTTTTTCCCTTACTTACATTCGAAATAATAGCTTCACAAGGTGGCCAAAAAAATGCATGGGCAATTCCTGTAAGTACTCTAAAGCCCATAATTTCTGGAACTGACTGTGAAATTGAAAGCAAGTAAACAGACGCTGAATTAATTGCAATTCCTAATGAAAGTAGATGCGCGTTATTGAAACGGTTTAGTAAAATCCCAACAAATAATGGAAAGAACATGTATGGAATAAAATTTGCAAATCCTATGGCGCCAAGGTCTGCATATGATGCTCCGATAACGTTCTTTGCAAAAATTGGTAATAATGGACCTTGTAATCCATATGAAATTCCAATTAAAATGCCTGTTATGTATACTAGAATTAATCTATTATTCATTTGTATGCAGCAACCATGATAGCTCCGCCCATAAGATCTTTTTCAAATTCCACTCTTGAAAATTTCTCAAGTAGCATGGATTCTAATTTTTTATTTTGTGGCCAAAGTTTGTACGTTCCATAAAGCGTACCAAATTTCAATCCAAGTCTACCTCCTGCAGCAAGTGCTATTATTGGCAAGATTAACCTAAGATAAAATGTTACTCCGAATCTAAAGAATGCCTCATCAGGTTTTCCTAAATCTACTATCACCCATTTACCATCTTCTTTTAGGACTCGATGCATCTCAGAAATTGCTGTCTTTAAACTAATTGCATCTCGTAATGAATATCCTGATAATACTGCATCAAACTCTTTATCTCGAAACGGAACATGTTCAAAGACTCCACATGCAGAATCCAACTTTTCATTGAATAATCTGTCTGTATTCTTTAGCATTGGTACTAGAGGGTCATAGAGAATTATCTTCAAATCATTGTCTACAATCTTTGCAGCGGTTTTTGACATGTTTCCAAACCCTGAACCCGCATCAAGAATACTATCTCCTTTCTTTACTCTACCCTTAATTGCTCTATTTCTATGCTCTACATCTTTTCCTAATGAAATGAATGAGTTTACCTTATCATAAATTGGTATTATGTCTCGAAGTACATCCATTACTTCGCCCCAATAACTTCCCAAGCCCATATCTAAATCAAAATCCTTAGTCTAATAATTCACTTTCTTAAGAAATTTTATTTAACAAATTTGCCTTTTGCAGCCTCGTCAAATCTCTTTAGGTCTTCTGGAGAAATTTTCTCTATTATTTTTCCTTCTGACAATATCTTTGACATTTTTATGTGCTCCACACCTGATTTTTCTTCACTTTTGAGATTAATTGCGGCAATTGCCAATGATGCAGCCTCGTCAATTGTCAATCCTTCTTTGTAGTTCTTCTCAAGAAATTCATTTACTTCGTCTGAGCCAGTTCCAATTGCTATTGCAGAATAAGAGTTGTAAGTTCCGCTAGGATCTATGACATATACATTAACTCCTTTTCTATCGATACCTGCAATAATCAATGCGACACCAAATGGTCTTACTCCTGAATATTGTGTAAATTGATGATTTTGATCTGCTAAGTGTTTTGCCACTGTCTCAATATCTACTGGTTCATCGTAAGTCAATTTGTTACTTTGAGAAAAGTATCTTGCATTGTCAACCTGAACTCTCGCATCCGGAATATATCCTGCTGCTGCCACTCCTATGTGATCATCGACCTGGAAAATCTTTTGTGTTATTCCTTCCACTTGTAAAGCTCTTGTTTTTTCTTCAACAGCTAAAATAATCCCATCTTTTGTCATAATCCCAATTGCAAGTGTACCACGTTTGACTGTCTCTAGTGCATATTCGACCTGGTAAATTCTTCCATCAGGTGAATACATAGTAGGTGTCATATCATAACCGCGATTTGGCATCATAATGAAAAACTTAGTTACTAAGTCAATTTAAGGGTTAGTTCTTTTGGACACTGATACTATCTGTCAATCAAGAATTGAATCGATCCCTTCTTTATACGATGGATAAACAAAACTGTAAATCTGTGAAACTTTCTGATTTGAAATCTTCATTGGTGTAGTCAGTAACTTAACCAAGTCTCCTCCAAGAACTCCCTTTGCAAGAAACATTGGTATTCCTCCTGGATGTTTTGCCTCGATTTTATCTGCAGTGTAATCAACAAACTCTTTGAACGTTACTGATGTTGAATCCGCACACACATAGGACTGTTCTCTCAGATTATTTTTTGCAATAGATAATAAAATTCCAACTGCATCATCTACATGCAAGAAACATCTCTCGTAATCTCCTTTTCCTGGAATCTTGAACGTTCCATTTTTTAATCTATTAACGATCATCTCTGAAAACCAACCTCCCTCACCATACACATCTCCAAAGTAACACACTGAAAATCCAATATTGTTATTCTTGCATGACTCTTCTAGAAATTTTTGTGCATCTAATCTGATTCTGACAAAATCTGTATCTGGTTTTATTGGACTTTGTTCATTAACTATTCCATCCGGATTGCCGAAAACACCAAGTCCTGCCACATAAATTATGAAATCTGTCTTGTCTCGAATCTTATTGAATAAATTTACGGTTCCATCATAGTTGATTCTTTTCTGTTTCTTTTTATCTTTGATCAGCGGGGTAGCTGCAGCCAAATGAAAAACAACATCAAACTTTGTATCTAGAATCTCAAAGTCTTGACTTGTTAAATCTACATTAATTACTTTAATTCCATCTGTCTGGGATTGTGATTTGTGAAAGGTTCCATAAACCTCATGACCTTCTGAAATCATTTTTTTTGCTAATTTTGAACCAATGAAACCTCCTGCACCCGTGACTAAAACTTTCATGAAATTATTACATTTAGACATTTTAAAAAATTTGATATTCTAAAAGATACTTTTAAGTATAATTCGAAAATACACAATATTCATCTTGGTAAAACATGATCCTTTTGCTAACGCAACAAAACAAGTTAATGATGCTTGTGATGTTTTAAAAATTAAAGATAAGGGGTTACGTGATTATTTGGCAATGCCAAATAGAATCTTACGAGTTAAAATTCCTGTAAAAATGGACAATGGAAAAATCCGTGTCTTTACTGGATTTAGATCACAACATAACAACGATCGTGGTCCATACAAAGGTGGCATTCGATACTTTGATCCTGAAGGTGGAGTTCAATACATGGAACGTGAAGTCATGGCATTATCTTCATGGATGACATGGAAATGTGCAATAGTCAACGTACCACTTGGTGGCGGTAAAGGTGGTATCTTTGTAAATCCTAAAAAAGAAAAACTTAGTGCAGGAGAACTTGAACGTTTAACACGACATTTTGCTTCAAAAATTGCTGAAGTTATTGGTCCACACAAAGATGTACCTGCACCAGATGTCTATACCACTGGAAAAGAAATGACTCAGATTATGGATACTTTTAGTAAAATGAATGGAAATAATTATTCTCCTGGAGTAATTACTGGAAAACCTATTCCAATGGGTGGTTCATTAGCAAGAAATGTTGCAACTGGTCTGGGAAATGCTTATTGTATTAGAGAAGCAGCCAAAATTTTGAAAATTAAATTAAAAGGTGCAACAGTTGTCTTACAAGGATTTGGTAACGCATCAACATTCTCTGGAGAATATCTTGAAAAAATGGGTGCAGTATGTATTGCAGCAAGTGACTCTCAAGGTTCAATCCTTGTTCCCAAAGGATTCAAAGTTAGTAAATTACTCGCACATAAAGAAAAGAAAGGCACTGTAGTTGGTTTTCCAGGAAGTAAAAAGATCACAACTGAACAATTACTTACAACAAAATGTGACATTCTAGTTCCTGGTGCACTGGAAAACCAAATCACTCCTGCCATTGCAAAGAAATTACAATGTAAAATTATTGGTGAGGCTGCAAATGGTCCTACATTACCTGATGCTGATCCAATCATTTACAAGAAAAAAATCTTCATGATTCCTGATATTCTTGCAAACTCTGGTGGGGTTTGTATCTCTTATTTGGAATGGGTTCAAAATAATCAAGGTTACTATTGGTCATTTGATGAAGTAGCAAATAAAATGGAAACCAATATTGTCCAAGGTCTAAATGACATGTATAGCCTTGCCCAAAAAGAAAAAATTGACAATAGACGTGCTGCTATGGCACTTGCAGTACAAAGAGTTGTTGAAGCCTTTGAAATTAAAGGCATCTGGCCTTAAACAAAAATTTTGATCAAAGATTAATATAGCGAAAAATTTTTTTATCGATCGAATAATGTCTTCTGTAAAAAACGTCTTTGAGGAAATCATCAAAACAGATCATAAAGTAATTACTGAAGAATCATCAAAAGGCATCTTAAAGAAATATGGTATCAAAGTTCCAGGATTTGCTTTAGTAAAATCTGCTGACGAAGCAGCTAAACAAGCAAAAAAACTAGGATTTCCATTAGTAATGAAAGTCGTATCTCCTCAAATTCTCCATAAAACTGACGTTGGAGGAGTAAAAGTTGGATTAGATAATGTGTCTGATGTCAAAAAAACATTCAATGACATGTATGGTCGTTTATCCAAGAAAAAAGGAGTTGACGTAAAAGGAATACTCTTGGAAAAAATGGTTCCAAAAGGTGGCGTAGAACTAATTGTTGGTATACAAAATGATCCTCAATTTGGTCCAATGCTTATGGCTGGATTGGGAGGAATAATGACAGAAGTCTTCAAGGATGTTGCATTTAGAATGCTCCCAATAACAACATCTGATGCAAAATCGATGTTAAATGAATTAAAAGGCTCAAAACTTCTCAAAGGATTCCGTGGAAGTGCACCAATTGACACAAACATGGTTGCTAAAGCATTAGTACAAATTGGAAAAATGGGTGTTGATAATGCAGATTACATAAACAGTATTGACTTTAACCCAGTCATTGTATATCCAAAATCTTACTTTGTAGTAGATGCAAAAATAATTCTCAATAAAGAGCTAAAAAAGAACTCAATCTCAAAAGCAAAACCAATCATTACCTCAATGGAGAAATTCTTTACTCCAAAATCGGTTGCACTAGTTGGTGCATCTTCAACACCAGGAAAAATTGGTAATTCAGTGTTAGACGCACTAGGGAAACAAGACTTTAAGGGTAAAGTCTATCCAATAAATCCTAAACAGAAGAAAATTCTTGGAATAAAATGTTATCCCTCATTAGAATCAATCAAGGCAAAGGTTGATCTGGTTGTTGTCTGTGTTGATCTTTCTGCATGTGGTGCAATCATGAAGACTTGTGCAAAGAAAGGAATTCACAGTGTGGTAATTGTCTCTGGTGGCGGTAAAGAACTTGGTGGTGACAGAGCCGCAATGGAAGCTGAAGTAAAAGAATTATCATTAAAACACAAAATTCGTGTAATCGGTCCTAATTGTATTGGAATGTTTAATGCAGCAAATAGACTTGATTGTGCATTCCAAGGGCAAGCCAGAATGGTTCGTTCAAAATTAGGAAATGTTGCATTCTTCTCACAAAGTGGAACCATGGGAATTAGTATGTTAGAAAGTGCTGATTTGTTTGGTTTATCAAAAATGATTAGTTTTGGTAATCGTTCTGATGTTGATGAAGCAGATATGATATGGTATGCTGCAAATGATCCTCAAACTAAAGTAATTGGACTATACGTCGAAGGATTTGGCGATGGTAGAAAATTCATCAATACTGCAAAACGTGTAATGAAAGAAAAGAAAAAACCAATCATCATTTGGAAGAGTGGAAGAAGTGCTGCAGGTGCAAAACAAGCCGCATCTCATACAGGTTCTCTTGGAGGTTCTAATGCAATGATCATGGGTGCTTTCAAACAAGCAGGAATTATCTCAGTTGATAGTTACCAAGAATTAGTTGGTGTCTTAAAGGCAATGGCATGGCAACCTCCTGCAAAGGGTAATCGTGTTGCTATGACTAGCAATGGAGCTGGTCCAATGATTGGTGGAATTGATCATTTAGAACGCTTAGGACTTACAATAGGAAAATTAGATTCAAAAACTCGCAAAAAAATAAAGGCGCATTTTCCGCCAACAGTTCCTATTCATAGTGGCAATCCAGCAGATGTAGGCGGTGGTGCAACTGCAGGTGATTATAATTTTGTCATTGAACAATTCTTGGCAGACAAAAATATTGATATTGCAATGCCTTGGTTTGTATTCCAAGATGATCCTCTTGAAGAAACTATTGTTGATTATCTATCTGCACTTTCAAAGAAAAGAAAAAAGCCAATTTTATGTGGTGGAAATGGTGGACCATACACTGAAAAAATGATAAAATTAATTGAAAAACATAATGTTCCGGTTTATCAGGACCTTCGAACTTGGGTTGCAGCTGCATCTGCATTAGCCCAATGGGGCAAAGTACGCGGAAAATAGATAACATTTAATTTTACAGTCTATTCGTTTTCTATCATGTCAATGATTACAACAAGCAAAGATGAAGGCGTTTGTATCGTAAAGATTAATCGCCCTACAAAGCTTAACGCCATGAATATTGATGTTGCAAAAGAAATTATTTCTACTTTCCAGCAACTCGATAAAGATGACAGTGTTAAGGTAATTATTTTGACTGGTGAAGGCGATAAAGCATTCTCAGCTGGAGCTGATATTGAATATATGTCAAAAATCTCTGCTGATGAATCGGAAGTATATGCAAAGCTTGGGCAAGAAGTTACTGCAACAGTTGAAAATGTTACAAAACCAACTATTGCTGCAATTAACGGATTTGCATTAGGTGGAGGATGTGAAGTTGCAATGTCTTGTGACATTAGAATCGCATCTGAAAATGCAAGGATGGGCCAACCTGAAGTTACAATCGGAATCCCTCCAGGATGGGGTGGAACACAAAGATTAATGCGAATAGTTGGTATTGCAAAAGCAAAAGAACTTGTTTATACTGGAAAAATGATCAAAGCATCTGAAGCAAAAGAAATTGGTCTTGTTAACAATGTCGTTCCATTAGAATCTCTTATGGACGAAGTTATGAACATGGCAAAAACCATTGCATCAAATGCATCACTTGCAGTTCACATGTCAAAAACAGCTATCAACAAAGGACGAAATGCAGATCTTGATACTGGACTAGGTATCGAACTATTGGCTTGGAGAAATTGTTTCTCTGATCCTGATAGAGAAAAACGCATGACAGACTTTGTAAATAAATCCAAAAAATAGAATCTTCTATTTTTCCTTATTTTCTTTATTAACTACTGTGCAAAGTATGAAAAGCTTCTTATAATTTGAAAAATGATTTTTGATATGGCAACTGAACAATCTCACGATGCATCCCATGAATCACATGATCATGGTGGATGTGGATGTGATGGACATCATGAATCTCATGCTGAACCTCCAAAACCACAACAGGCATCTACAGAATTAGAACAACCTAAAACACAATCAGGTAAAATGGTAACAATCACTTCCAAGGCTGCTGAAAAAATTCAAGAATTCATGGCTGAGGAAGAAGGAACGCCACAATTCCTGAGAATATATGTTCAAGGTGGTGGTTGTTCTGGTCTATCATACGGAATGGGCTTCGAAAAGGAAGCTGAAGAAGATGATAGTGTAATGGAAGAAAATGGTGTTAAAGTACTAGTCGACAGCATGAGCATTGATCATCTTCAAGGCGCAAATGTTGATTACATTGAAAGCCTAATGGGTTCTGGTTTTAAAATCAATAATCCAAATGTAACAAAATCTTGTTCTTGTGGCTCTTCATTCAGTACTGAGTAAACATATTTTCTATTCTCTCTTTTTCATTTAATTTATTCAAATCGTTTATAAATCTCAAGTAATATCTCTGAATATTGAATATTAAGGAGATGATAAATAATTGCCATATACCGGTATTGTCAAGTATCACGTTAAACTGTCATTCGAAGTTGATGGGCTTGTCGAACGAGCAGATATAATCGGAGCAATATTCGGACAAACTGAGGGTCTCTTGGGACCTGAAATGAATCTGAATGAACTCCAGAGAGTATCTAAGGTCGGTCGAATAGAAGTTAATACTTTCAGCACTGAAAATACAACAAAGGGTGATGCATTATTGCCAATGAGCACAGATATTGACACCTGTTCGTTAATTTCTGCTGCAATTGAAAGCATTGACAAAGTTGGTCCATTTGATAGCAAATTTAGATTAGACGCGATCGATGATGTAAGAGCGACAAAAAAACAAGATATCTTACAACGTGCTAAAGAAATTAAACAAAAATGGTCTACAAACTCTGTCAGTGAAGGACAAGAAATGCTTGAAAAAGTTCATGAAAATAATTCTGATAAAATTACAACATATGGTCCAAAAAAACTTCATTGTAGTAATGGAATATTTGATTCTAAATGGATAATTCTTGTAGAAGGCAGAGCTGATATCATTAACCTCTTGAGAGCTGGATATGACAATGCGCTTGCATTTGAAGGCGGAAGAATTGATGAATCAATCAAAGAAATATGTGAGCAAAAAGAAAAAGTTGTAGCATTTACAGATGGTGATAGAGCTGGAGGATTCATTCTAAAAGAACTAAAATCTGTTGTACACGTTGATCTTGAATTACGTGCTGATACTGGAATTGAAGTTGAAGAACTAACTCCAAAAAGAGTTGATGAACTCTTAAGTCCAGTCAAAAAACAAATGGAAGAGGAATTATCCGAACCTACAATTAAAGATGTAGATGATGGTCCACTTGCTGAATTATGTAAAAATAAATTTTCAGAATTAAATGAATCATTAGAAGCAATTGCACTTGGTTCTGATGAAACTGAAATCTTTAGAGTTGCAATTCCTGAATTAGTTGGTAAAATTAGTGGTCAATCTGGAATAAAATATCTAATTCTAGATGGAATCATTACCCAAAGACTAGTTGATGCAGCAAAAACCGCGGGTGTAGAAAACATAATTGGTCATAGAGCCGCAAAACTATCCGATTCCAACGGTGTCTCATTAAAAACATTTAGAGAACTTGGCATAGCATCTAATTAATGACTGATCTTAAAACACAACATCTTCTTACCTTAGCTCACATTTTATCTAAAGGTGGAAAACATAATTTTGTCAATATAACTACCACCTCCCTTGGAAAAGAAATAGGAAAATCTCAACAATCTGCATCTTTACATCTGAAAGAATTAGAACTAGGTGGATTTATTGAGCGAATACAATCTGGAAGAAAACAATCAATAAAAATTACAAACAAAGGATTTGTTGAATTATCGACACTTCATAATCTTTTATCAAAATTAATCTCTAAATCTCCTAATTCATTATCACTTACAGGTACAATAACTTCAGGAATGGGCGAAGGGGCATATTACATGTCGATGAAAGGATATACAAAACAATTCAAATCAAAATTAGGCTACATTCCTTATCCTGGAACATTGAATGTTCAATTAACCGAAAAAAAATTCTCTGAGGCTATTTCACAATTATCAAATTATGAAGGAATAAAGATTAATTCTTTCTCTGATGGTAAACGAACATTTGGATGGGTTAAGTGCTTTAAAGCAAAAATAAATAATAAAATTGATTGTGAATTAATTCTATTAGAAAGAACTCACCATGATACAACAATTGTTGAATTTATTGCAAAAAGCAACATCCGAAAATCCTTGAAAATCGGAAACAAATCAAACGTGAAAGTTAAAATTTCAATTTTAGGTAATTTCTCTTAAAGTCCGTGAATTTCTTTACCATATTCTTTTTGAATTTTTGAACTCGATGTTTCAGGTCTTGGGGATTCTAATCTAGCCACCGTAACATCTAGGTTTATTTTTTTACAGCCATCTGTAATGAATTTTTCCTGATGAATTTGATCATAACCTAACGCAATAATTTGGGGTTTAACCAAATCTACTGTCCTGAAAATATCTACTTCATCTCCAATTATACATAAATCTACCATGGTTAGCGCTGAAACTAATTCCTGTCTTAACTTGGCACTGTGTAATGGTTCACGTTTTTTCATCTTTATGGCGGTCTTATCTGTTGCAACTACCACCACCAAAAGGTCTCCTAATTTCTTTGCATCATTTAGTGTATGGATATGACCAGGATGAATTATATCAAAAACTCCTCCTGCTAAAACAATTCTTGAATTAGAATCTTGTATCTCTTTTAGTGTTTTCATGTTATTTCCCGTAATGTTACGTCCAATTTCAACTCATCGTTATCACATTTTTGGATCAAAGCCTTTTGCAATTCGCAGTGCATCAACTAGACCGTCTGCATATCCTATACTTAATACTGCATACTCTTTTTTTCCTTCTTTAAGAAAATTTTCTGCGTCATCAATGTATAATTTAGCATTAATCAAAACATCTTCATATTCTTTAAGATTCTTATAATGTGGTCTAATTTCCTCTAATGCTTCTCTAACCATCGGAACATACTTCTCAATCATCTGTTCAGAAATACTCTTGACATCTGCTGAATTATCGATTGGTTCATCTAAACATTCTGTAATTGCTTTTATTGCATCTGATTCAGTAAAATGTAATTTTCCAGATATGATTATACTATGGGGCGGCTCTCCAAATTCTTTTTTAATTAATTTTGTTACTTTTCCAGATACAATTTTCTGATCATTTTTTCCAATTCTAGATGCAACAATAGCAAACATTTCTTCAGAGATAACCTTTCTATTTTGTGTTTTTTCTATGTCTAACAATAAAGACAGAGCATCTTGTGGTTGAAGAAAAAATGATTTGTCCTCATTATATTCTAGTAAGATGACTGAATGTGTCTTATTTAACAGATTATCGAAAATTGTATTATATGGTGTAATCATTGATTTTGGATCATTCATGATTGTCAATACTTTTCCAACCTTGTAGTAGTGTAATCCTACTTCTCCGATTAATGATGAAACAATTGAAGACGAATGTATTGTTTTTGTCTCTATTTTGTCATTCATGGCTCTTGTCTTTAATTCGAGATGTGTTGTTGCGATGTATGGATCCCCATATGAAATCAAAACTGTTTCTTTCTTTTTTGCATTATCTAGAATTTCATTTCCGTCTTCAACTGCCCAACGCTTTGCAATCTTAAACTCTCCATTGCAAATTCTCTTTAACTCTTCTTTCTCAGTATCTGAAATTGGACTGGTAAATGATTCTAAATAAACCACTTCGGCATTTTTTATTATATTTCGTGTACTGTCCGATAATTCTGAAATTCCTGAAATACCTAATCCGATAAACCACAGCATTATTTCGTTCTGTCATGCAGTCTTTTTAAATGGTATAGTGATTTTTTTAGAATTTCTATTCCCTTAACAAACTCATCAATTGAAACTTTTTCGTCAATTGTATGTGCTTCATGAGGATCTCCTGGTCCATATGTAATTACAGGAATCTTTAGTTGGTTTCCTATCACATTCATATCTCCTGTACCTGTTTTTCTAATCAACATTGGTCTTTTCTTTTCGATATCTAACACTGCCAATGTAATTGCTCTAACTAGTGGAGAATTATGTGCAGCCTCAAAAGGCTCCGTCTCATCTATCACTGAATATAAAACCTCGATCTCTCTCTTTGTTGAAATCTCATTTACAATTCTAGTAATCTTTTCTTCAACATCGTTACAATTCATGTCAACTGGAATTCTGATATCCACTGTTGCTACACATTCAATTGGTGTTACATTGTGACTAGTACCTCCACGGATCTCTGTCAAAGTGGCAGTAAGCATCATTCCTTTGTTTTTGTCTTCCTGACCACTCTCTAAGCCATTTTTTAATTCTGTAACCACTGATGATGTTTCTTCTATTGCATTTTTTGCTAACCATGGAGCACTCGCATGAGCACTATCTTTCACATTAATCCTAAGATTAATTGCCAATCGACCTTTGTATGCAATTGTAACTTTTTGAATACTACTTGGCTCTCCAAAAACTGCATAATCTACATTAGGTTTATTTTTTACTAGATTTTTTATCCCTGTGGCATTTCCCTCTTCGTCTACCGCGCCAACAAATGTCACTGTTCCTTGATTCTCTTTGATACTTGCTGCCGCAAATAACATTGCAATTAGTGGTGCTTTTGCATCTGAGGCTCCTCTTCCATGTAACATATCTCCCTCTTGTCGAACTTTGATCTTTCCTGGAACAACATCCATATGCCCACATAACATTATTCTAGGTTCTCCTGAACCTTTTGTGGCTATCAAATTTCCAACTTCATCTTGGTGAATGTCTCTAAATCCTAAATCATCACATCTATCTGCAAGAAAATCTGCTAAAGCTTTCTCACTTAATGATGGAGTGTAGATTCGTAATGCCTTTTCCAAAGTTTTGATTGCATATCTGGCAGTTTCCAAATGTTCATCCATTTTATGATAGCCCCTTTACATATTCCAGCATTAATTTTGGAATGTCTACTTCTGTAACTCTTACCACATTCCTAAATTCTGTTGTATTGTTTATTTCATGTACTACCATTCCTTTTTCATTACTCTCCATTAGATCAATTCCAACAATATCGCCGAATACAGCATTTTTTGCTTTGATGCATATGTCTTCAAGTTCATTACTAATCTCACAAGTCTCTGCAGAGCCTCCTAGATGTGTATTTGTTTTCCAATTCCCGTCTCCGGAATTTCTATAAATTGCGGCTGCAACATTATCGCCTATTACAATTACACGAATATCTCTTGGAGGGCGTTGCACAAATTCTTCTAGAAAATGAATATGATGAATTGGATACATTGCTTCTCTACCTTCTATGATACCTTCTGCTGCATCCATGTCATTTAATTTGGAAACCATTCTTCCCCAACTGCCGACTGTTGGTTTGATTATCTTTGGAAATCCATGTTTTTCTAATGCCTCAAGTGCTGAATCCTTTGAAAATGCAACTGTTGCATTTGGTGTTGGAACTCCTGCCTTTTGTAACAACATATGAGTGAAAAGTTTGTTCCCAGCAAAGATTCCTGTGTTTAAACAATTCACTACCTTTGCACCTTGACCTTCAAGAGCTGCAGTTGAGTGCAAATTTCTATAATAGCTAACACATCGTTGTAACACTGGCCCATCAAAACAATTCTCCTCATTTAGATCCACAAACAGTTTTTTACAATCTACCATGTCAATTGAAATATCATTTTTTTTTGCAGATTCGATTAGTAATTTCTCTTCAAGACGGATTGTATCGTAAAGGACTGAAATATTGCTGGTCACTGTCCCCAATCCTCTCCGACTGTCTGAGCTGGTTTTAACTCAAAACCTTCGGATGCTTTGCTAAGTTCAAAACTTGCTCCACAATCTGGACAGGTGACAATTTCGCCTTCAACTGCATCGTCTGGAATACTTATATCTGCATCACATTCGGGACAACTTGTCATTTTTACCTATTTTTCCTCTTTTTTTCATCCTTAATTATTTTCCGTTCAAGGCGGTCTTCTAGTGGAATCTCTAACACATCTCCCATTCTGAGATTTTTTAGTCCTGCTGCAACACTTTTTGCAGTCGTTTCATCTTTCTTAATGCCCAATAATGACATAAGATATCCTGCCCCTGTTTTTCCTGCGAGTTCTCCGAAAACTATCTTTCGTCTATTTCCAACAACTCTAGGTGGAATTGGTTCATATGCTGCAGGGTTGTTCAGAATTGCTGCTAAATGTGTGCCTGCTTTGTGTTTGTATGCTGCCGATCCGACAATTGGTTTTGAATCGTAAGGTATGATCGTAGTATATTGTTCTATTAATCTTGACAAGTCTGCTAGCATATCTAATCTAAAATCGTTTGGAGATTTGAAAAGGTATGTTAATGCAACTGCTACTTCTGCTAAAGATGGAATTCCTGTTCTCTCTCCAATCCCATCAATTGTTGTATGAATTTGATCAACCCCTGCGTCACATGCAGAGAATGCATTTGCCAAGGCAAATCCAATATCATTATGCACATGAACATCTAATGGAGTTTCTATCTCTGAGCGAACTTTCTTAACAAAATTATACATTCCAATCGGTCTCATTATTCCAACTGTATCTGGTAAACTAATTCTATCTACTCCAGCTTCTTCAATTGATTTGCATAACTCCAACAGAAATTCTGGGTCAGCTCTACTTCCATCTTCTACTGTAAATCTAATTTTTAGTCCATGTTCTTTTGCATATGTGACTGTTTCTACTGCACGTTCCAATGCTTCTTCTCTTGAAATTCTCAATTTGTCTTTTAGATGAATATCTGAAATTCCTAGATATGCAGCAACCCACTTTGCATCACATGATAATGATACGTCAATATCTTGTTTCAATGCTCTTCCATGTGAGACTATATCTGCTCTTAATCCTTGTTGAATAATGGTCTTGGTTGCTTCTTTATGGTCCGGTGATACAACTGGTGAAATCTCGATTTGATCAACACCAAAATAATCTAACATCCATGCTATCTGAATCCGTTGTTTATTTGTAAATGAGACTCCTGGATGCTGTTCTCCTTCCCTTAGTGTTGAATCTAACACGCGAATTTTTTTTGGAGTCTTTTCATATGCATTATACATGTCTGCAAAGTGATTCGGATCGTTCATTGCTGATTTCGTTGCAATAAATCATTAATATAAACATAATCGTACTAGCTTCGTAGGTATTCATTACTTTCTTATCTAATTTAGTACGAATCTGGGAATTTTTCTCGATTTTCGGTTATCTGATTGTTCTGAGAATAATCACTGTATTTGTATCAATTACGCCCGGAATTTTTCTCAATTCATCAATTGCAGAATTAATCTCGGTAATATTTGGCGCTCTTATGATTACGCTGATATCGTATTGCCCTGTTATTTCATAGACTGTTTTTACAGCAGTTAATTTTGTTAATTTGGATGACACTTTTGATGTATCTGTAGTTGAATCCACTGATATCAAAACAATTGCACTTGTAGAATTAATTTCTCCCATCTCTATTGTAAATCTCTCAATTACTTTGCTGTCTACCAAATTTTTTACTCTTCTACGAACTGCTGATTCAGATAGTTTTAGCTTCTTTCCAATCTCAACAAATGATTCTCTTGAATCATCTTTCAAGAACTCTAAAATTTTTTCATCAGTCTTATCCTTGAGCATTTTTCCTCTTCTCCTCGTTAGTAAACAACTCATCTAGTATTGCTAATGATTTTGTTATATCTTCTTCTGTTATGACTAGAGGGGGAAGTAGTCTTAGGATATTTCTTCCCGAATATAGTAGGAGTAATCCCTTTTCAATGCCTTCCATTAGAATATCTCTAACTTCAAATTTTAGCTCAATTCCGATCATCAATCCCTTTCCTCGAATTTCTCTGATCACCGAATGCTTTTCTTTTAATTGATCCAATCCTTGTCTGAATAATTTTCCCATATTTGCTGAATTCTCAACTAGTTTATCTTGTGTCAAAGCTTGTAACGTGGCAGTTCCTGCTGCACATGATAATGGGTTTCCACCAAATGTTGATGAATGCTCTCCTTTAGAAATGCAATCTAAAATATCTGGTCTGACTAATGTTGCACCCATTGGAACTCCGCCTGCAATTCCTTTTGCTAAACATAGTATGTCTGGTGCTGTATTCCAATGATCACATGCCCACATTTTGCCAGTACGCCCTAATCCTGCTTGAATCTCATCGAAAATTAATAAAATTCCTTTTTCATCGCACAGCTTTCTTACATCTTGAAGAAATCCGTCTGGAGCAACATGAATCCCACTTTCCCCTTGAATTGGCTCTAAAATTACAAATGATGTCTGCTCATTCACTGTTTCACGTAGCTTTTCAATGTCGCCAAAAGGAGAAAAAGATACTTTCTCAACAAGTGGTTTGAATGATTTTCTATATTTTGGATTAAATGTAATTGATAGTGCGCCCAATGATTTCCCATGATATGAGCCATTCATTGCAACCATCTCTGTTTTACCAGTAAATTTTCTTGCAAACTTCATTGCAGCTTCAACTGCTTCAGCTCCGCTATTATTCAAATGAACTTGCGATAGATTTTTTGGAGCAACTTTGAAGAGGTTTTCCAAAAACTCTTCACGTGTTTTATTGTATAATGAACTGTGAACTGTAATTATCTTTTCAAGCTGTGACTTTATTGCATTTGTAACTCTCTCATTTCTATAGCCTAGTAATGCAACTCCGTAACCTCCCATACAGTCAATGTATTCTTTGTTGTTTACATCCCAAACATGTGCCCCTTCGCCTCTGTCGACTGTTATTGGAAATCTTTGATAGAGATTACCGAGAAATTTATCTTCACTCATTTTGTTATCACCGTACAATTATTATGTTCAATTGCTGATGAAATTGGATTCTCTTTTTGTCCATTTGCAATTAATGCTTCTGTAACTCCCATTTCGAGTGCTTCGGTTGCGGCAAGAATCTTCTTTTCCATCCCAAATCCGATCTTTGGCATTATCTCTTTAGCTTCAGCGAGGGATAATTTCTCGACTAGTTTTTCTTCCATGAGTAATCCATCCACATTTGTAATGAATAACACCTTGTCCGATTTGACATGTCCTGCTACATTAGCTGCCGCTCTATCTCCATCTACATTAAGAAATTCTGATTCTTCACTAATTGCAATTGGAGAAATTACTGGCGTATACCCTTTATCCATTATAGTTCTAATCAAATCCGAATTAACATTTGAAATTTTTCCAGTATATCCGCCATCAATTACTTGTTTTCTTCCTTTTTCATTCATGATCATTAGCTTCTTTTTTCTATTAGCCTCAATTGTCTTTCCATCCATGCCTGATAGTCCTACTGCATTAATTCCATTTTTTTGCAGCATCTGAACAATTGTCTTGTTTATTCTTCCTGACATTACCATTGTAAAAATTTCTGAAGTTTCTTTGTCTGTATAACGACTTTTTATTCCACTAGGTGATACGACAAATTTTGGTTCTTTACCCAACTGCTCTGTAACTTTTGTTACTTCTTTACCTCCTCCATGAACTAGTATGACTCCTTCTTGCTCTACAACTTTTTTGATATCATCTATTGTAGATGGGTGTAGATTATCTACTACGCTCCCGCCAATTTTTATTGTAATCATCTATTATACGGGTGTTAGTGGGGAATACATAATTCCTTCGAACTCATCAAATCCTGCCATGACATTCATGTTTTGAATTGCAGAGCCTGCTGCACCTTTCATCAAGTTATCTGACGCTGATAATGCAATCAATCTGTTGTTATCTTTGTCTAGGTCAAATCCAATATCACAGAAGTTTGAACCGACTAGGAATTTTGGATCTGGAAATTTATGCAGACCATCTTTATCTCTAATTAATCTGATAAAACGCTCTTCACTATACTCTGCTCTGTATATCTTCCAAAGTTCTTTTTCATCTACGTCCTTCTTAAGGAACGTATGATTTGTACACAAAATTCCTCTAACAACATCTACTGCATGTGGACTCATGGATACTTTGATCTTTCTACCTGCAGTTTCGCTTAACTCTTGTTCAATCTCTCCTGTATGTCTATGCTTTGCTGGTTTGTATGGTCGAATTACTCCTGCACGCATTGCATGTGATGTTCCTGCACCAGCTCCTGCCCCTGAAGATCCAATCTTTGAATCAACAACAATATGATCAGTATCAATTAAATCATTTTTGATTAGTGGGTTTAGTGCAAGCATTGAAGTTACGGCCATGCACCCTGGGCATGAGACTAGTTGTGATTTCTTAATCTCTTCTCTATGTAGTTCCGGTACTCCGAATGTTGATTTTGCTAAATAATCTGGATGTGGGTGTTCCCATCCATACCATTTTCCATAATCTTCTGGATCATGCAAACGATAATCTGCACTCAAATCAATAATCTTCATTCCTCTGTCATACAATGCTTTGACAATCTCAGTTGCTGTTCCATGTGGAACTGCTGTGAAAACAATATCACATGCATCACTCATTTTCTCATAATCTAGTTCTGAAAATTTTAAATCAGTAAATCCTCTGAGACTAGGCTGAGCTTTATGTAGGAATTTTCCTACGTGTTGTCTTGAAGTTACCATTGAAACTTCGACTTTTGGGTGGCTCAAAAGTAGTCTAAGAACTTCTCCACCTACGTAACCTGAAGCGCCAACAATTCCTACTTTCATAATCTTTTCCTAAAGAAGCATAATTTAACAGTAATTACGTGTATGATCATTTGATATTGCTAATTGCATAGTCGATCATCTCTTTTGGAATGTTTTTCTTTGAAACCTTAACCAATCCCTTAAACTCTACCGTGTTATTTACCTCGTGCACCACCAGACCTTTCTTTTTGTCTTCCATGAGGTCTATTCCTAATATTCCTCCGCCTACTGCTTTTGATGTTCTTTCACACAAGTCTTCAATCTCCTTTGTAATCTCACAAAGTTCTGGGTCTGCTCCTAATGCAATGTTTGTCTTGAAACCCCCAGATGATTTCCTATACATTGCAGATATTGCTTGATCTCCTACAGTAATGACTCGTATATCTCGTGGTGGACGATCAATCATCTCTTGCAAATAATAAATCCTATCTTGTGGTCCATCTGTAACTTGTCTATTCTCGATAACTGCTTCTGCGGTATCTTTGTCTTTTACAGGCATTACGCTTCTTCCCCAACTTCCAATTATTGGTTTAATGACTAGTGGATATCCAATCTTTTCAAAATTCTCTAGTGCTGTCTCTGCTGTAAAGGAAAAGTATGTCTTTGGAGTAGGAATGTTATTCTTTTTTAATAACATAGATGTTATCATTTTATTTCCACATGTATTTGCAACATCAAACTTGTTAATCACTGGAATATCCATAAACTCTAAACATGCTGTAAAATGCAACCCTCGATAGTAACTGACACAACGTTCTAAAACTACATCTCCAAATTCATAATTCTCAGGCTTACTATCTGTATCAAAACTTGTTATCTTTGCATCAATCATGGATGTATCATGACCAAGCTCTTCTGCTTTCTTTTGCAGTAGTTTTTCCTCAGTTCTTAATCTGTCAAATACTATGCAAATTTTTTGCAATTACTCTCCCCAATCTTCGCCTACTGTTTCTGCTTCTTTTAATTCTATATCTGAACCTTCTTTCTTTGAGATCTCATAGTCGGCACCACAATCTCCACAAGAAACAATTTCGCCTACAGCGGCATCATCTGGGATACTAATATTTGCGTCACATTCTGGACAATTCATATTTTTTTTTGCACCAATCTCTAGAATTTATTAGCTTCTGTTGACTGCATTCCCCACAATTCAACAAATCCTTTTGCTAATTTTTGATCAAATGTAGAATCTTTTCCATATGTGGCTATATCGTGACTGTATAGTGAATACTTGGATTTCCTTCCAACCACTCTGACATTTCCCTTGTGAAGTTTTAGCTTTACAGTTCCTGTTACTCGTTTTTGAGCCTGTTCGATGAATTGATCCAATTCTTTTCTTAATGGATCGTCCCATAATCCTGAATAAACTAACCATGCCCATTCATCATCAACTAATGTCTTGAATTTAGTCTCATGTTTTGTATGTACCATCTTTTCAAGATCTGAATGTGCTTCAATTAAGCAAACTGCAGCTGGTGTTTCATAAACTTCACGCGATTTTATCCCAACCACTCTATCTTCAATATGATCAACTATTCCAACTCCATGCGCCCCTGCTTTTTTATTGATATATTCAACTAGTTTTACAGGAGGTAATTTTTTACCGTCTACCTCTACTGGTATGCCTTTACTAAATTTGATTTTCAAATATGCAGGTTTTTCAGGCAAATTTTTTGTTTTAATCCAAATAAATGCATCATCTGGTGGTTCATTAAATGGATTCTCCAAAACTCCGCCTTCAATTGCTCTTCCCCATAAATTTTGATCAATACTAAATTTCTTTGCAACATTATCAATTTCAATTCCATGTTTGTTTGCAAATTTTAATTCTGTTTCACGATCTAAGTTCATGTCACGAATTGGCGCAATTATTGGAAGATTGGAACCCGCCCTTAGTGTATTATCAAAGCGAACTTGATCATTACCTTTACCTGAACAACCATGTGCTAACGAAGAAACTTTTTCTTTTTTTGCAATGTCAAGTACTTTGTGTGCTATTAATGGCCTTGCTAGTGCAGTAGCAAGACAATACTTTTTTTGATATAATGCATTAGCCTTGATTGCTGGAAAAATATAATCTGTGACAAATTCTTTTTTTGCATCTATGTTGTAATGCTTTTTAACTCCAAGTTTTTTTGCTTTCTTTGCAATTTTGTTATTGTCATCTCCCTGACCTACATCAACTGTTACAGTAATTACATCCATGTCGTGCAAGTCTTGCATATACTTTACAACCACTGATGTATCCAGTCCTCCTGAAAACGCAAGTATCGATTTTTGTTTCATAATGCAACTGTTTGAATGTGTGTAGGCATTTATCTTTTATGATAAACAATCTTGAGCCCAAAATTGTATTTAGAAAATGAGTAGCTATAGCTAAAATTCGATGGCTATTTAACTTTCAGACATAACGCTGTTTTATGAAAATCTCATATCTGATTGGCATTGCAATTGCGGTTGTTGGAATTATCGCGCTAGTAGGCATAACTCAATCTTCTTCTGATGTCTCTGAAAATAAAATTCGTGTAGCATTTTTTCCAAGCATTATACATGCAGTTCCAATTGTGGGGATGGAAAATCAAACATTTGCCGACAATTTAGATGATGATCTTACAATTCAAGTGAAAATCTTTGATAGTGGTCCCCAGGTAATTGAATCAATCTTTTCTAATTCTGTTGATATTGCATATGTTGGTCCCGGTCCTATAATCAATGGTTTTCTAAAGTCTGATGGCAGGGACTTGAAAATTCTTGCAGGCGCAGCAAATGGTGGCGCAAGTTTTGTAATTCAAAAAAATTCTGGATTGGAACTGATAGAAAATTATTCTGGAAAACGAGTAGCTGCTCCACAAATTAGTAACACCCAAGATGTGTCACTTCGATATTATCTTGCAGAGAATGGTCTAAAATCTGCTGAAAAAGGCGGTGATGTTTTTGTTTTGAATATTTCAAATCCTGATATTTACACGCTCTTTGCAAAAGGTGACATTGATGGTGCATGGGTGCCTGAACCTTGGGCTACTATGTTAGTTGAAGAGTTGAATGGAACTCGACTATATGATGAAAACGAATTCTGGCCAGAAAATCAATTCTCATCGGTGTTATTGATTGGAAGATCTGATTACATTGAAAAAAATCCAGAAATAATCAAAAAATGGATTAATGCTAATGAAAAAACTGTTCAATGGATTAATGATCATCCTGGTGAATCAAAAAAACTATACAATGAATTTATGAAAAGCTATATGGGAAAAACATTACCTGAAAATATTGTGGAAAAATCTTTCTCACACATTATAATCACATCTGAACCTTTAGAAAATTCTGTTTTTACCTTTGCTGAACGTGCTGACTCTCTTGGTTATCTTGGACGTGATGGTTATACACTTGATGGAATCTTCTATCATGAAAATATATCAGTGACATCAAATGAGGAGAATCACAATGGGTAAGATAGAAGCAAAAAACATTGTAAAGTATTTTCAACATGATGGTAAGCCACTCAAAGCCATTGGCGGTGTTAATCTAACTGTTGATGATGGGGAGTTTGTCTGTATTGTTGGCCCATCTGGATGTGGAAAATCCACATTTCTTAGAATCCTAGCCGGATTAGAGGAACCTGATGGTGGAGAAATATTACTTAATGGAAAAAAACTTGTCAATACTGGACCTGATAGAATAATGGTTTTCCAAGAAGGTGCATTATTCCCATGGCTAACTGTAGAAGATAATGTTGAATATGGATTAAAGGTTGCAGGCATACCTGAACAAGAACGTCACGACATATCAAAAAGATATCTTGACATGATGCAATTGTCTCAATTCGCAAATTCATATACATATCAACTATCTACTGGAATGAAACAACGTGTTGCTATTGCACGTGCACTTGTTATGGACCCCGATGTATTGCTTATGGATGAACCATTCGCTGCATTAGATTCACAAACAAGAGATTTACTGTTAGTTGAAATGCAGATCATCTGGCAGAAAACAAAAAAGACCATAATCTTTGTAACACATAACGTGCCCGAGGCAGCTGTACTTGGATCACGTGTTGCAGTATTTAGCCATAGGCCCTCTGTTGTTAAAAAATCACTTGATATTGATTACAAGCGTCCGCGTGTAGCTGAAGATGAAAACTTGGCGCAATTTGAAAAAGAAATTCTTGCCGCATTGAGGCATCAGGGGCCAAAGTGAAGGTGATTATCAGATGAAACCAAATTTGTTTGGAAAAAAAATTGCATTTTATGTACTGATTGTAGTAGTATGGCAAGGAATTGACTCTGCAGAAATCTGGCCTGACAACATATTTCCTTCACCTGTAGAAGTTGGGGAAGATTTGCTATATGGAATATCTGATGGAAGTCTATTCTATGGAATTGCAACAAGCATGTGGCGCTTAATCATTGGATTGGCAATTGCAATTGGTGGTGGAATGCTACTTGGAATCTTTATGGCTCGTGTTGAAACCGTAAATCAAACAATTGGTTCACTTGTACTTGGATTACAATCAATTCCTTCAGTAGCATGGGTTCCTCTAGCAATCTTGTGGTTCGGTTTGACAGATTCTGGAATAATTTTTGTTACTGCAATTGGTGCAATCTTTGCAGTTACAATCAACACCTATACTGGTGTAAAAAATATCGATCCGTCATTTATTGAGGCTGCAAGAAATATGGGTGCCAAAGGTGGTCAATTGGTAACAACAATTTTGATACCTGCCGCATTTCCGTACATGATTACTGGATTCAAACAAGGATGGGCATTTGCATGGAGAGGAGTAATTGGCGCAGAGCTACTCTTTTCATTCCTAGGTCTTGGATTCTTGTTAAATGTTGGAAGACAACTAAATGATGTCTCTCAAGTCATTGCAATGATGCTTGTAATAATGGGAATTGGAATTTTAATCGATGGGTTTGTCTTTAAAAAATTAGAAGACAAAGTCATGACTAAATGGGGACTTCGTTAGGCTTTTCTGATTTCATCTTACTTGAAATTATAAATGCAGATAGTGTGGCTATCACTGCAAAAACCATAACTGCGGTATAGTCTGCATAATATGCAATACTTCCTGCAATTACTGGACCAATAACTGTTGAAATTGCAAGTGTAGAGCTAAAAATTGCAGTTGAAGTTGACCTTGGATTGTTTTCCATCAAATGAAAATTACCTCCAATGAACAAAAATGCCCATGAACATCCTACTATTGCCATAAACGGCATTGCCATCCACCAATCAGTAATGAGTGATAATCCTACAAATACTAATACAGTCATTCCAATTCCAATCTTGAATTTTGTAATATTTTGAATCTGAATCTTTTTTGACATTAAATTCATCACAAGAAATGCGGTTAGTGTATTTGCTACATATACGATTGAGACTTGATACAATTCTGCACCGAAATACTCCATTAGCATTATTGGTAAAATTGTCCATGCAGCAGCTGCACCAACATGACGAATCAATAATGATGAAAACAGAAATTTATTTTTTACAATAATCCTCTTGATTACTCCTTTTCCGACAATTTTTTCTGTTTGTATCTTAGGTAACTTGAGGGAAATGATGAATCCTATAATGAAAAAACAACTACTTACTACAAAAATCATCTTCTCATCATTGGCAATTCCTGCTGCTGCAATTCCGGCTAACCATCCTAATGCATGAAATGATATGACTGATGCAACCTTGGATTTTCCTTTTCCTGCTTCATACGCATATGCTAGCATCGGTGGAATCATTATTCCCGATGCTATTCCCGCACCTAATCTGGCTATGATGAGATATGTTGCATTATCGGCAAAATAATGCAATCCAAATGTTGCTGCACATAAAATGAATCCAACCCTGATGAAAAGCAGTCGTTTTGCTTTTCTATCTGACATTCGGCCAAAATATGTCTCTGATAATATTTGTGCAAATGCAAATGCTGCTACAATTATTCCAATTTCAAAAACAGATTTTGCAACACTACTTGCAATGATTGGCATAAAAACAAAAGTAATTGCTATTCCAGAATGTTGGAAAAAGGTTGTTCCTCTAACTAAATTATTTAGATTATCTCTCTGCAGCACAATTTTCTTCTTTAATTACCTAATTTGAAAGAAGAGGTAAAATCACTCACTGTATTCTAGTTTAGTTGTAATTTGCTTAATCATTCTAGCTGATGCCCCCCAAACCAAATGATTCTCAAAAGTAAATGTGTACATTTCTTGAATTGAATTATGTTCTGGATCTAAATCATTTTCTAGTGTTTTCAAAAATGTCAATAAAGGAATTTCTAGAAACTCATCAACCTCTGAATTTGGTATTAGTTTATTGATCTCATCTAACATGCAAATAAATGGCAGAATTGTAAATCTCGAATTTAGTGTTGTAACTGGTTTTAACTGGCCTATAATTTGATCACGTTTGACAAGAATTCCTGTTTCTTCTTTGGTTTCTCTAACGGCGGTATCTAACAAATCCTGGTCTTCGTTAGAAATTTTTCCACCAGGAAAAGCAATTTCTCCTCCATGATGATTCATTGTAATCGGTTTTTTTATCATCAAAATTTTTGGAGATTCACCAAAAATAATAATTAGAACTGAAGATAACTTTGTCTTATTATCATTGGATAAAATTGGATTAACTTTTGATGCTAAAGATTTTCTTATTTGTTCTAAACTCACATTCTTGTGTAAAATAAATTACTAAATGAGTTTGTCTTTCTAGAAATAATCACTATTCCAACTATTGTGCCTGCAAGAACTAAGGCTGCCATCTGTCCAAATTCTGGAACAACATAACTGCCAAAAATTTCTATTTTTTCAGTACCTTTCTTAAATGGGATTGTTATTGTTAGTCCTTTGTCGAAACCATACTCGTCAGTTATGTAAATTGTCTCAGTTTCTTCATTAAACAATCCCGGTTCTGAATGAACCTGAGCTATGAATTCGCCATTATCAAATGGTCTTACAAGAAAATCATTTATCTTTAATAGTAATTTGCCATCTTCAAATGAATTGATATTGATATCTATTGATGCTTTCTTTGGTTTTGCTATGATGTCAATTACTTCTGCTCCGTCAATTTCATAATATACTAAACTTGTGAGATCAATCTCATCTGGAACTTGTGCGCTACCATCATTTTCCATAAAGCCTGAAATTTTTACATTTCCTTGAAATGATTCTGGAACTTCAAAATATAGATGCCAGTTTCCCATCTCATCTATGCTTTGTAATGTTTGAACAGATTCTGTAAATTTTATTTTAGGATCTTTTGAACTTGCACCCTCTGCAAATTTTTCCCCATCTAGAATGACTTCATATTTCTCATTAATTGAGTTTGTAGGAAACTCAAAACTTCCTACAACTGGAATCTGAAATCCATTTAACGAATACATATTCAATTCACTTCCATCCTCTGAGAATTCTGCATCTTTGAACCATGCATTAGCCGTATATCTGAAAGTAAACAATTCCTCGCCTTGTTTCACTGTAAGTGGCATTATTGAATCATCTCCAAATGCAAAACAACTGTAATAGTCCACTCTGTCTGCAACATTTGGAGATGGCATTAATTTAAAATCAAAAAGTTCTCCAGGTTCCATTCTATCAAAAATTTGAGATGCTGCAATATCGATTATGACATCCTCTTTATCTTTGATTAATGCATAAATTCTAAACTTCTCAAAAACATCTTCTCCACCATTTCTAATTTTCCCAACTAAACTTCCATCCTCTAAAATTTGTAAACTCTCATCATAAATTATGTATCCGCCTGTAAATGACTCGGTAGTTTTTTCATATGTTATCGATGGTTCTAGTAAAACTGGACTCTCACTTTTTATTTCAGGGATTTGAACTTTCATAGGCAACATGTTTTCTGGCATGATTGGTGCAAGTGTGTATTTTTTTACAATTAGTTCATCTGCATCCTGAATTGAAATTGTTACTGTAGGGATGATTGGGAAATATTCTTTATTTTTTATTCCTGCAAAAACTGTATACGTCTCATTCTCATCAAAAAATCCAATTAGTTCATGTTCTGGAATGTATACTTCTCCATACATTCCAGCATCTGCTAATCCTGGATAAAACACTGAAAAGACTCCTATTGCAACTATGGCAAAAATTAATTTTTCCATATATCGAATCCTCTAAAATTAGATAAAAACCTAATCAGTAGATTACTAACATAGAGAAGTTTTAATCAAGTGTATGGGCATTTCACATATGACAATTAGGTATGAAATCAATCCTCCAAAAGTCTCAGATCCCCCTTCACGAATTGATTTGTTAGATGAGAGAATTGAGCAAATTAGCAAATTTTGTGATGGAATTCATGTCACAGACTCTGTTTTGGGAATAGAGCGTATATCTCCATTAATTATCGGCGCAGAAATTAAGCAAAAATATCCTGAACTTGACGTAACAATTAGTTTACGAATTATTGATAAAACAATTCCACAAATTACTGATTTTGTTGATGCGGCTATTCGTGCAAATATTGATGGAATTCTAATTCTAATGGGCGATCCTTCTCCTGATAATGATTACAAATCTGGGATAATTCCTAGCTTTGCTGTCTCTTCTTTGATACAGGCTGGTTTTGGCGAGAAGATCAAACTACTCCTATCTCTTCCAAGCAAGCCTAACTTTGAAAAAATTTCCAAAAAAGTAAATTCTAATCCTTCTGGTTTTGTCACACAAGTAATCCATGACGTTTCTCAGGTCAAACGATTACATGATTATCTAAATCCTAAGCAATTCAAAATTATTCCATGTTTATTATATCCGTCACCAAAAAACTCTCGGTCTGCAGAATTTCTTAGTCTTGATTGGTCAAACTACGAAGATGATTTTTTATCTTTTGTACGTGAAATTGAGGGCATAACTGGTGATGCTTTACTTACATCCCCAAATGATTTTAAAGGAGCGTTAGAATTCTTAACACGATACAAAATTGAATAGTGAGACATTTGCTAATGCAATGGAAAATAGAATTTTATTATTTGATGGCGCAATGGGCACTGAAATTCAAAGATATGACCCAAAGTCTGAAGACTTTCCGGATGGCAAAGATGGCTTTAATGATGGACTTTCTATTACTAAACCTGATTGGATTAAAGAGATTCATAGAAAATATCTTCTTGCAGGTTCAGACTGTGTTGAAACTAATACCTTTGGTTCAAATAACTACTGGCTATCTTCCTAGTTCGAATGATCCCGACCTTGGCCAGAAACCACTTTCAGAAATACGTGAAGCTTTTGAATTACAAGCAGAAGGATTAATCAAAGGAACTGCTGATGCGTTGCTGATAGAAACAAGTCAGGATATACTTGAGGTCAAATTGGCTGTAGAGGCATCCCATCTCGCAATGGAAAAGACTGGAAAAAAAGTTACACTCATCTCAAATGTAACTTTGGATCAATACGGAAAGATGCTTCTTGGAACAAACATTCAATCTGCATATACAACCATCTCTGAAATGGGGATTGACATCTTTGGTTTGAACTGTTCGACTGGACCGATAGAGATGGAGCCAAGTGTTCAGTGGCTCAATGACCAAAAACACAAGCCATTATTGGTGGTTCCAAATGCTGGAATGCCTGAAAATGAGGGTGGTCAAGCAGTGTACAAGATGACTCCTGAAAAAATGGCTTCTGCACTTGATTCATTTATCAAGGAATATCCTCAAATCAACATTATTGGTGGTTGCTGTGGCACAAATCCTGAACACATTGCACAACTAAGAAAAGTTATCGACCAACAAAAGAAAGATTGATGAGATAAGTATTTAGAAAAATTTTCACATGAAAAATACATGAAGGCAAGAGTAAGCTCTGCAATAAAATCAGTTGATCTCAAACAAGAAGTAGGCCCTCTGATTATTGGTGAGAGATTAAACACTCAGGGCTCAAAGAAAGCAAAACAGCTGGTTCTCAACGATGATTTTGATGGATTAGTTGGTCTTGCACGAAATCAAGTAGAAGATGGTGCACATTGTATAGATGTCTGTGTTGCAACCACCGAACGCTCAGATGAAAAGGAATTTCTTCTAAAACTAGTTAAAAGTTTGAGTCTAGAGATTGATGCACCGCTTGTCATAGATTCCACAGATCCTGATGTCATTGAATCTGCAATTGAACAAATTCCAGGTAAACCAATCATCAATTCTATAAATTTAGAAGGTGATGGAAGTAGATTCAAAAAATTAGCACCGTTAATGGCAAAATATGGAATCCCTGCCATTGCATTGTGTATTGGTCCTGATGGAATGGCAAAAACTTCCACTCAAAAAGTTGCAACTGCTGAATTGTTATATGAATCCGGAAAAAAATATGGTTTACGCCCCGAACAATTCATCTTTGATGTTCTAACATTTACACTTGCGACAGGCGAAGAAGAATTTCGTGATGCAGGTAAAAATACACTAGAAGGAATCAAACTTGTTAAAGAGCGATTTCCAAATTCATTTACCACTCTGGGGTTAAGTAACATCAGCTTTGGTTTAGCTCCTCAAGCAAGACGTGTTTTAAATTCCGTTTTTCTATACCATGCTGTACAATATGGTCTTGATAGTGCAATTGTTAATGCACGTGAGATTACTCCATACGCTGAAATCGATGAAAAAGAAAAGAAACTAGTTGAGGACTTGATCTTCAATAAGAGTCAAAATGCACTTGCTGAATTAATTACACACTTTGAAAATATCACTCAAGATTCTACATCTAAAACAAAAAAGATTGATGTAGATCCATCATGGTCTGCAGCAAAACGTGCAAATTTCAGAATAATAAATAGACTAAAAGATGGAATAGAAAATGATGTAGTTTCTGCAATTGCAGAAAAATTACCTGATGAAAATCTCATAACTGAAAATGATGGTATTTTGTCAATTAACGCTGGAAAAGAAATTACTCATCAGGGTGCTATTCAAACGTTAAATGATGATTTACTTCCTGCCATGAAAATTGTTGGTGATAAATTTGGTGCTGGTGAACTAATCCTTCCATTCGTTCTCAAGTCTGCTGAATGCATGAAGGCTGCAGTAAAAGAATTAGAAAAATATCTCCTAAAAGAGGAAGGCACAAGCAAAGGAATACTTGTTTTAGGTACTGTTTATGGAGATGTTCATGACATAGGAAAAAATCTTGTCAAGACAATTTTTGAGAATAATGGATACACGGTACATGATCTAGGCAAGCAAGTTCCTCTCCAAAAATTCGTTGAAAAAATTAACGAAGTCAAACCTGATGCTGTGGGTCTATCTGCATTGTTAGTCTCCACCTCAAAACAAATGCAATTCTTTGTTGAGCATGCTAGAAAGACTGATGTCAATATTCCAATTTTGTGTGGGGGAGCTGCAATAAACAGCAATTACATTAATCGTATTGCAAAACAGGATGGGATCTATGAATCTGGAATATTCTATTGTGGAACAATGTTTGATGGTCTGAAAACAATGGACAAGATAGTCTCTGACGAACGAGATGATTTCATTAGTGCTTGGAGAGAGAAATTATCAAACTGGAAAGAAAGCTCAATCACAAAAATTGCATCTGAGGATCTTCCCCATAGTGGTGTGAAACCTGTGTCTGCACCAACCCCTCCAAAACTTGGTTCAGTTACTAGATTAACTTCTGAAGACTTTGACCTAAACGAAATTTGGAAGCATCTTAATAAAAAATCCCTATTCAAACTCTCATGGGGTATTAGGGGAAATTCCAAAACTGATTCAATTGAAGACCCAGAAAAACTTCTTGATGAATGGAAACAACGAGTATTGGATGAAAATCTTTTTGAGCCACAAGCAGTTTACGGATATTTTACATGCCATAATCGTGATGATAAATTAATTGTTGACAGTACTGATGGTCAAAAAATCACTTTTGATTTCCCACGTTCATCCAAAAGCAAACATCTGTGTTTGACAGATTATTTTGGAGAAAATGATATTGTTGCATTCCAATCAGTTACTGTTGGAACAAAAGCAGCAGAATTAATTACAAAATGGGACAAAGAAGACAAATACACTGATGCATATTACTTACATGGACTTGCAGTTGAAACTGCGGAGGCAATGGCAGACTGGGTTAATCAAAAAATTAAAACTGAATTGGGTTTATCTGGAAAAGGTGGATTAAGATACAGTTGGGGATATCCAAGCTGTCCTGATACAAATCAGCATCATTTAGTTTGGAAACTAATTCATGGAGAAAAATCTGGTATGGATTTGACCGAGTCTGGACAAATAATTCCTGAGCAATCTACAGCTGCAATTGTTGTTCATCACCCTGAAGCAGAATACTTTGTTTTATAGAGAAAAATCACGCTTGATTTAAAAAGAGGAAAATTTGTTCGAAACTTTATGGCAACTAGAAAATCATCTGCTAGAAAAATCAGATTGCTTAAGAAAACAAAGCAAGCTTCAGCTGTTCCAGCATGGGTTATTCTAAAGACAAAACGTTCAGTCAGAACCAATCCAAAGGCTAGAAAATGGCGTAGTACTGATGTGGAGGTTGGATAGTTGTCTCAAGAAACTGAACGTGTTTACACAATTCCTTTAGGAAAAGTGCTTCTCTCTCAAAGTCAACACAGAGCTGTTAGAGCAACTAACATGATCCGTGAATTTGCCCGAAAACATATGAAAACACAGCAAATTAAGATTGATGAAGAAGTTGCACATTTGATCTGGTCTAGGGGTGTTAGAAGTCCACCACGCAAAATTCGTGTCAGAATGACAAAAACTGATGATGGCCACATTTTAGTTTCTAATTATGAAGATGACGGAGAATTAAATGAAAATGATTCAAAGAAATCTACTGAGATTGAACAAAAAGTTGAACCTCAAACAGATGATGTTGAGGCCATTGAAGTAACTGAGGAAACTCTCAAAGAAGAAACTAAAGTGGAAACACCCAAAAAAGAAAGCAGCTAAACCAAAAGATACAGAAGAAAAACCAAAAAAGAAAGCAGCTAAACCAAAAGATACAGAAGAAAAACCAAAAAAGAAAGCAGCTAAACCAAAAGATACAGAATAAAAAAATTATTTACTCTAATTGAGGCAAATCCAATTCGCAGTTAAAACTAGTTTCTGGCTCATCCCAGTCTAATGTTTTGTCTTTTGAAATTATTCCTAGTGGATCATATTTTTCAAAACGTGTCTCGCCTTCGATTGCACTTAATAAAACTACGTTAGTATTATTTGATGTTGACATGTCTACTTGTGAATTGTCCTGATCAAAAATTCCGCCAAGTATATTTGAAATTGAATTGATAACTCCTACTGGAATTTTACTTGCTCCATATACATACAACATTGAACGCTTGATACTATTTGGTGGTGCATCTTCGTACAGCATTCTAATTGCATCTTTTACGGAATCTTCCATATTTTCTGCATTACGTGATGTGGATAAAATATTGGTATCGTCTGTCAATGATGATGATTTAATTGATGTAGCAAGACACTTGATTGCATTGTTTGTTATGTCATAACATTTTTCAGCAGACAGGTCAGGGTTGCTGTCTAAAATTGCATCATTGTCAATGATTATTGTAGAATCTGAATTCATTCTCAATCTCTTTAATGAAATTCCAGACTGGAAAATTCTGTCTTTTTCAAATTTGAAAGGCATTATTGCAAATGATAGGACATTTTTGTTCTGTTCTTTACAGATTGATGAGATTACTGGTGCTAAGGCTGCACCCGATTTTCCAGCAAGATTTGCCATAATTATGACAGTCTCATACGTACTGACATGTTTGGCAATCTTTTCTCCTTGTTCCATCGCACACCCTCTGATTAATTGAACGGATGGATTGATTATTGACTTTGTAGAAATATGAATTGAATTGTGCTCTGAAATGTCTTTCTTATCCTGACTTATTTTGAGAGAATCTACGCCTAGGGTCTCTCTCATTTCTGAGGCTAATCTTATTCCTGCGCCTCCTAGTCCAATTACCAATACTGGCTCTTTAACTTCAAAAGTCATGAACAGTATCGCGATTTCTGATAAAAAACTGTTTACTTAGTTTTGATTAGAATTCCGATCTAAAATTTTTGAGTTGTATTAGTTGATTATCTTGCCAATTAGGCTGTGGTTGGTAGCATTTGTAATCTCTACTGATGAAATGTCGCCAATCTTTGGTTCATCATTGACAAAAATTGGCTTGTACGCAAAATTCCTACCTCTCATCTGATTCTCAAATTCCTCATCAAATAGCACTTCGCCTTTCCATCCGATCCACTTTTGGTTGTTTTCATTTGAAATCTTTGTGATTAATTCATATGCAATCTTGCTTCTTCTTTTTACTTCTGCAACATCGATTTGTATCATCTCCGCAGCATCTGTTCCCGGTCTCTGACTATATCTTGATAAATTAACAACATCTGGTCTTGTTTCATCCAATAATCTCAAGGTCATCTGAAAATCTTCTTCAGTTTCTGTAGGAAATCCAACTATTACATCAGTTGAGATTGTGAATTTATCAAATTTCTCTCTAAACTGATTAGTCACATCTCTGAAAGTCTTAGCAGTATGGCCTCTTTTCATATCATTTAGGACTTTATCACTTCCACTTTGAACTGGCACATGCAAAAATTTGAAGACCTTGCTATTCTCAAACGACTTTAACAAACCCTCGCGAATTCTTGGCATATACATTGGATTCATCATTCCAACTCTGACAAAGAATTTCTCCGGGATCTCTATTACTGAATTTACTAATTCAGGTAAATCTGAATCAATATCGAAACCATAACATCCATTATCTGTTGATGTAAGCCAAACTTCGGAACATCCTTCTGATATCTCAGTCCTAACTTGTCTTACAATGTCTCCTATTCTATAACTCTGCAAATCTCCTTTTGATAATTTTGTCTGGCAAAACGTACATTCACTCATGCATCCACTGGCAATCTCCACAATTCCCACTGCAGGATTTAGGCGAATTTTTGGAAGCCCCACCTTTGAAATGTCTGAATCATCCAACGCAATCAATTTCTTTCCATCTAATGTTGATTGAATGACTTGGAGAGTTTTTCCAATCGAATTTGGACCTAAAAGACTGGCATTCTCAGCAAATTTCTCTACTGTATCTTTTTCTGCTTTTGGTAGACATCCTGCAACTACAAGAGGTTTAGAATTTGACTCTTTTATCCTATGAATCATTTTTGATGCGGTAGCATCCTTGACAGAACATGTCACTATGACGCTCAAATCCGAATCATCTGGATTTTCTGCCAAGGTATGTCCACCATTTACAATTAGACCTGAAATCATCTCCGAGTCTGAAAAACTAGCAGAACAGCCATAGGCCTCTACCCAAATCTTTGCCATCTTAACCCAACAGCGCACTGACTTCTTTATTTGTCATCAATTTTTTTGATACTGCTAATTCTCTAATCGTCTTTCCTGTCTTGAGTGATTCTTTGAATAATTCTGCAGACTTTAGATATCCAATCTTTGGTGCAAGTAGCGTCACAATTACTGGACTATTCTCTATATTCTCTCTAAGCTTGGTTTGATTTGCAGTTAAACCGTCAATTAAATTCGCAGAAAATATTGGCAAAAAGTTTGTTAACATATCTGTGGAATCTAAAACGGCCTTTAACATTCCTGGCAACATAACATTTAGCTCAAACTGTCCAGCTTGCGCAGCAAACGAAACTGTTGTATCATTTCCTATTACACTAAAACAAATCATGTTCATGCATTCTGCTAATGATGGATTTACTTTTCCTGGCATGATTGATGATCCCGCATGTACTGCTGGAATTCCTAACTCTGCTAATCCTGCAATTGGTCCTGATGCCATCAGTCTGATGTCGTTGGAAATTTTTGCCAATTCTATTGCAAAGTTTTTCAATGCAGATGATGCGTTTGCAACAGGGAATTTACTTTGTAGTGAATATTGCATATCTCTTTGCGGTCTTAATGATAATTTTGAAACTCTACTTAATTCAGTAATTACTGCTTTTCTGTAACCTCTAGGTGTATTTGCACCTGTGCCAACTGCCGTTCCTCCTAGTGCAATTTGTTCCAATTCTTTTTGCGATGCAACAATTCCATTTCTTGCGTTTGTTAATGAAGTTGCATATGCTGCAAATTCACTACCCAAAGTAACTGGAAGTGCATCCATCAAATGTGTACGCCCAACTTTTTTGTATTTAGAAAATTGTTTTGCTTTTTTATTAATTGATTTTATTAATTTGTCAATTGCTGGAATCATTTCTTTAAATGAAAACAGTATTGCCATATGCATCGCTGTTGGATATGTGTCATTACTTGACTGTGACATGTTTACATGATCATTTGGATGAAGAAATTCATACCGTCCTTGTTTTTTGCCTAAAACTCGTAGTGCAACATTCGTGATTACTTCATTTGAATTCATATTGAATGCAGTTCCTGCACCTGAATTGATCATATCTACCACAAACTGGTCAATATGTCTCCCTGCAAGAATTTTATCACAGGCTTTGACAATTGCAGTTCCTTGCTTTCGGTTGATTGCCTTTGTCTTCATATTTGCAACTGCAGCAGAACGTTTTATCATAACAAACGACTTTATCAAATTTCTGTGAGATGGATTACCTGTTACGCTGTATTGTTTGATTGCTCTTCCCGTAAATGGCCCATAATACGCACCTGCTGGGATTTTGACTGGTCCTAAAGAATCACGATCAGTTCTATATTTCAACAATATCTATAATATCTTCGCAAATAAAAATTGAATTTCTTATAATTTTCCATATTTTTGAATTTGGATATTGAAAGAATGATCGGTTTCTATTAGTTTAATCTGAAAATATTCCGTTATTTTATATACTCTAGTACATCCATCAAATTTCATGAATAGACGTTATAGTACTATCATGACCGTAGCTGCAATCGCAGTTATGGGCGGCGCACTATTCGGAAGTTCTTTTACCTCTCCACAAATTGGAGGTTCTGCACTAGATGTAGTTTCAGAACCACTTAGTAAAGTCCAATCTATGGGTGGATTAGAACTTGTAATGCCTGAAGCATATGCATCAGGACCATGTGCAGACCTACTAGATTCAGGTCGACCTGTAGTCAACTTTGATTTGACTGGTGAGAGTGTAACTCTCCCATCACTATCTGGTGACTTCAGTGCAATGACTTTCAGTGGAACAGTCCCAGGACCAACCCTTAGAGTCACACAAGGTGATGTTGTACACATGACATTGACAATTCCAGCTGATGAGGTAACTCAACACGGAAACGACATGCATGCATCACAAATGTCAGCAAAACCTTACATGGGTGCAGTAAACATCGGTGAAACCGGTGAATACTGCTTTATCGCAGAAGTTCCAGGCGTTTACAAATACCACTGCTCTGGTGTTAATGTTGCAGCAATGGACCAACACGTACTATCTGGTATGTATGGAATAACCATTGTTGATCCACTTGACGGTTACAAAAGACTAATGGTGGAAAAGACAGCACTAGAAGGTGGCGAAGTTGTAAAGGACAAACAATTCTATGATGCAGATGCATTAGAGTTCCAACTGCAATACAACCAGATGTACTTAACAGACGCTGGTACTTATGACATGTCCAAGATGATGGCACACTCCACATCACAAACAGTCGTAAACGGACAAGCATTTAGTTATGTTCCAAACTCGATTCATAACTTGCTAATGTTCGGTGATGCAGACAAGAACATCTTCATTGCACAGCCATGGAATTCGATGGACTTGAAGCAATATCAATCACAACTACTCTTCATACCAACTGGTGAGCACGTTCGTTTCTTCGTTGAAAACCAAGGTAACGAACCAGTTTACTGGCACATTGTCGGTGAAATCATCGACAGAGTAGTACAAGCAAACAGAGTTCAGGCACAAGGTACTGAAACATGGTTACTTGGTGGTTCACAAAACATGATCGCAGATGTGGTCTTTGATGAACCAGGCATTTATGTCGCAGTAAACCATGATTATGCAGCAATCTATAGTGGTGCAGCAAGTATCTTTGTCGCAGGTCTACCATTAGACCCAGTAAATGAAGCTGCAACCGCACTTGGCGTAGTTCAAGGAGCAGTTGATGCAGGTTCATACGCAGGTGTATTAGGTAACCCAATGGACTCAGTTCCACCAGCAGGAATGAACTCAATTTCACATCCTGCCTTGAACGTAAAATGCATGTGTACAGATGATGTTGCAAACGCAGCTATCGAAAACGGCGCACTACCTCTATGGGAAGTAATCCCAGCTGTAATAGCAGCTGCACAAGGATAAACTACCATATCTTCTTCTTTTTATTTAATTTCTAAAATAACGACATTATGCAAAAATTTCTACTTTGGCAATACTTGTATTATCAGAATTCCCTCACAATGATTATATTAAATGAATCTAGGTGATTTGCATGAGTCTCACTCAATCGATATTAATTTGTGACCAAGTCAATCCTATTTTAAATGAGATTCTAGAAAAGAATGGTCTACAAATTACATATGAGCCAGAAATTACTCCTGAACAAATCGCAGAAAAAATTGGAAATTTTGAAGTTGTTATTGTCAGAAGCAGAACAAAACTCACAAAAGAACTGATTGAAAAGGCTGACAAATGCCAAATTATAGCTAGAGTTGGTGTAGGTCTAGATAATATTGATCAAACAGCTGCCAAAGAAAAAGACATCCGTGTAATTAATGCAGTTGAAGGTGCAATGAATGCAGTAGCTGAACTAGTTCTTGGATTAATGCTATCACTTGCACGAGAAATTCCAAGAGCTGATCGAGAAGTAAGAAATGGAAACTGGATTAAAAAAGAATTGATGGGTTCTGAGTTACGTGGAAAATACTTGGGAATTGTTGGATTAGGAAATATTGGTAAACGATTAGGACGATTGGCCAAAGCACTAAACATGAATATTATTGGATATGATGTTGTTCCGATAGATGAGGAATTTTCAAAAGAAGTTGGTCTGATGAAAGCAGATCTTGGCACTCTTCTTGCAAGCTCTGATTATGTATCATTACATGTTCCCCTGTTGGATAGTACTAAACACTTGATCAATGCTGAAAAAATGGGCACAATGAAAAACACTGCTCGTATAATCAATACTTCCCGTGGTGGTGTAATAGATGAAGATGCTCTATATGAATTTCTGAATGATGGTAAACTTGGTGGTGCTGCATTGGATGTATTTGAAGTCGAGCCTGCCACTTCGAACAAATTGACTGGTCTCCCAAACTTCATTTCCACGCCTCACATGGGCGCTCAGACAAAAGAAGCTCAGTCTTTAGCTGCAAATGTTATAGCAGAAAAGATAATACAAATACTTAGAGGCGTAATTTAGACTTGAAACTAATGATTGCATTTGTAACGGCACTTATTGTTACAATAATGATCCCATCTGCATTCGCAGCTACCCTATCAATTGAAATTGATGGTTCAACATATGATATTGATTATAGTTCAAATAATGTAAATCTAAAATCAGTTACTGCTGATCTTGATTTCATCTCTTTAATCTTTGAAACTGATGTCTCAGCTTCTGGTGGTGATGTAACTATAACCTTTGAACGAGACTTTTTTGACGCAAAGATTGGATACTCTGATGATGATTTCTTCATCTTATCTGATGGTGATGAAATTGAATTTGAGGAAACAAAAACAGATGAATCCCGAACTATATCTTTCTCACTTTTACAAGGAACTGAAGAAATTGAGATTATTGGAACTATCCTTGGCACAAGCTGAAGCTGAAGCAGCGGCACAAGCTGAAGCTGAAGCAGCGGCACAAGCTGAAATTGCTGAAGAAGAAAAACTTGAAAAACTAGTTAATGCATGTGGTGATGGTACTGTCTTTGAGAATGGCGAATGTGTTTTGTCTCCTTTAGAAAAGAATGCAACCGATGTTAGTTATGGTCATCTTATCTATTCCACTGTAATAGGCATGTCCATGGGAATTATTATAATGCTTATTCTATGGGGAATTGGAAAGAAAAGTCACAAAGTACTTTCTGGTGAACCTTCTAAAACTGATTCTTGATCATATGGAATAAGAATCACTTTCTCATTAATCAAATATTGTAGACACTCTCCATACTCTGCATCTGAAATTTGATTATCTGTCCACCATGTGGTTGTAATTCTGAACCACTCTGGTATTCTCAACTCATCGCTAATTTCTGAATTAATGATTATCTCTTCATTAATCAAATATTGTAATGATTTTGCATACTCCCTATCTGGTGCTTGATTACCTACCCACAATCTTGCAACATCTTTTACCCAATATGGAATTCCAATAGAACCATCATCTAAGATTGTAAATTCTGTATTTGAAACTGCACCTGAATACTGTAATTCTAATTCATACTTGCCTTCTTTCCATATGACACTATCAAACCCAAATGGTGAAACAATTCTTAATTCAGTATCCCTAATTGGAATTGTTAATATCTGACTTTTTTTGCCTGTCTCATCTGTAACGTATACAAATGCATCTTCTCCTGTAATCTCTGAAACAATTATTCTATAATCTAATTTATCACCATAATTGTACGTCGAAGAAGAAAGTATTATCTCAATGTCTTGCGTTGATTGTGCAAATGCACTGCCTGAAAAAATCACCCCTATCCCAAGTAATATTGCAAGATAATATCTCATATTTTCACAAAATCTCTGTGTAATATAATGAATTTCCTTTCTAAGCTCTCATAGGATTATTAAGGGGATTTTTTTTATGAATCTAATGACACTGAGTCAAGATGATATATGGCACAAGATGTGGAAAGAAAACTCTCCCGAATTAAGAAATCGTGCAATTGCATGGAGAAAAGAAGATGCAGTTACACGTATTGAGAGACCTAGCAGACTTCTTCGTGCAAGAAGACTTGGCTATAAAGCAAAACAAGGTATAGTTGTAATTCGAATGAGAGTTGGTTCTGGTGGAATGAGACGACAAAGACCACGAGGTGGAAGACGTCCAAAACATCTAGGTGTCACTAGAATAAAACAGGATGATGATATGAAAACTGTAGCAAATAGACGTGTACTTGAAAAATATCCAAATATGAAACTTTTAGGTTCTTATTTCCTTTACAAAGATGGTAAGCATTATTGGTATGAGGTAATCTTGGCAGATCCATCACATCCAAGAATCGCAAAAGATAAGGAAATGCGAAAACGAGTAATTTCTACTACCGCATGATAAAATCTCTATTAATTATTTTAATTCTAATATCCCTGTCTGTATCTGTTGTTGATGCAGCTCCACTTTCTGACATGACTGGGTTAAAATACACATTTCCTGTGAAAACTGATGAGCGTACATTTACCGTCGAAGCTACTGGAAATCTACATGTCTCTAATCTTAATTTTGATAAAAATGATAAATCCATCACGCTAGACATAACCAGTTCGATTGAAAATAATATTCTAGAGGTTGTTATCCCAAAATCCCTGATTAGCGGTGATTTCAAATTTTATTTAGATGACACTGAATTATTTCCAAAATTCACTAAAGGAAAAAACTCAATATTTGTAACAATTGAATTCTCTGCACTTGGTGATCATGAAATTAAATTACAAGGAACAACATATTTGGACATATTTGACATATCTGAAAAAATTGATTATGAAATATCTAATGGATTGGTTGATAAGATAGAATCAAATCCTTCCACGAACTCATTAATCTTTTCACTAACTGATACAGAAGATGCTGGACAATTATCAGTAAAATTATCTGATGATGTAATCCTGCCTTTTGAAAATAATGAATTTATGGTATTTGTAGATGGAATTAATTCAGATTATTTAATAAAAGATGACACATTGAATATCCAATTTAATTCAAATGACAATGTGATTACAATAATTGGAACATATGTTATTCCTGAATTCTATGAAGTTGCACCACTAGTTCTTGCGACCTCTTTAATTGGGTTGATAGTTCTGAAAAAATATAAAAAATTATTCGTTTAATAATTTCTGTACCATCGATTCAAGATTTACAGTTTGACCAAATGAAACGTCACGTAATATTCCCTTTCTGTCAACTAAAATTGTTGATGGTGTTCCTTGCAATGAGTACATTTCAAATGTCTCTGCTGAATATTCTTTTGATTTGAAATACTCCTTAACCCGTGAAAAAATTTGTTCCTTGTATTCCTGAGGTTGTGATTCAAAGTCTGGAAGTTGATTTTTGATAAATGCAGTCATCTTTTCTTTGGATGGTTCTCCTCCTTCTTTTACTAATGAGTCCATTGCCACCGGGTATGGGATTTTGTAGGGTAATTTACCCTCATTAAGCTGACCATATTGGGATAATGCTTGTTTTGTATCTCCAACAACTTCTCCTGTTGTTAGAAGCATTTCCAAGTTTTCTAATGTATTTTTATCATAATCTTCAAATGCAGTTGCTACTCCCATCACGCTTAGTCCGTCACCTTTGAATTTTTGATAAATGTTAATTATTTCTGGAATTGAATGCATAAAACATCCTGGACAATTAACTTGGAATACTTCGACGAGTTTTACATTGTCTCCTTCTTTGTCAAAGTTTGTATCCATTCCTTGAACCCATTTTCCCAATTTGAGATTTGGTGCTTTTTCTCCAATTGTTACCATGATTCTCATGTTTTGAGATTCTATTAAAAAGATAACTACATTTTAAAAAAAGGAATTAAAAAGGACTGAAAAAGATGTCAAACATGGATGTAGTACCTCAATCTAGAATTGATCTCTTTGCAGAAATGGAGTCTCACTATGAAAAACAGGATACCGAATATTTTGTTAAATTATTAGACGACGATGATTATGTTGTTCGATGTAGGGCAACTTGCATCCTAGTAGATCTGGGTGGTGAGGATAAGGTTCAATATGTTGCCAAGGTTCTCAAAGAAGATCCAAATGAACTTGTTCGACATGAAGCAGCATTTTCTTTAGGTCAGATGTGTTACAGCAGTGGTATTGGTCCACTTGAAGACGCAACAGCAAATGACCCTAGCATGTTTGTTCGACATGAAGCAGCAGTTGCACTTGGTGTTGTAGGCTCAAAAAGTGGCTCAAATGTACTGGAAAATGCACTAAATGATCCTGAAGAATCGGTTAGACATTCTGCAGTGGTTGCATTATCTAATCTAGAATTCATGAAAACCTTAAGCAAAAATGAAAAGTTTGCTAAACTTACTGGTGGCTAAAGCGGACTAACTATAGTTCCATCAATTGCAGATTCAAATTTGTAAATATTTTCCACAGATGAATCTTCAAAAATTTCTGCATCATGTGAAATTATAATGAATTGCATTGAAGCCTCTTCTCCTCTAATACTTGCTAATTGTGATAACACTCCAACTAATGATTTCCTTCGTTCACTGTCTAGATGTGTTGTAGGCTCATCTAATATCATGAAATTAAGATTCGATGAACCTAAGAGATGTGCCATTCCTAATCTCAGCGATAACGCGACGCTTACTTGTTCTCCTCCACTAAGTGATTCTAATTCTAACATAGTTGATCTAGCATAACATGTAATATTCACATCTCTTGTTTTTTGTGAAAGTGAAATCCTCTGAATTTTCGTATCTAACTTTTCCAAATATTCTGATGCTTTTTCTGAAATTACTTCCAATGCCCATGAACGTAAACTCTTTGCAACTGGTCCATCAATACTGTAAACATTTTTTTGAATATTCTCTAATTTTGCAACATATTTTCTAACCTTGTATAGTTCGTCTAATGAAACTCTATTTTTTTTAATTTGTTTCTCGGCATTTTCTATTTTATTAGTTAATGCACCATAATTTTGATCAATCTCTCGTAATCTTTGACGATTATTTGCAAGTTTTCTCTTTTTTTCTAAAAATTCATCCTGTTTAAATCCACTTGTAGTTTTCTCAATCTCTAAAATCTTTTCATATTTCATTTTGGTATGTGAATCAATCGATGATGCTTCTAAAAGCTGTCCTGAGTTAATTGTAATTGGTATGTCTTTGATTTTTTTATTTTTTTCCTTGACAGCTTCTACAATTTGCTCTAGTTCTGTTTCATTTGAAATATTATGCGTCTTTAATTTTACATCTGCATTTTCTGCTTCTTTTAATTTGTAATTTGCATCATCAATAGAATTCTCTAATTCTGATTGTTTCTCTTCTAGGCTATCTATTTTTTCTCCTAATGTCTTGATTTCTTCTTTGACATGTTCTTTTTGGAATAATGGATTAAGATGATCAACTTTAGAATCACATACTGGGCATTTTCCATCTCTTAATTCAAGTCTGTTTGCAAATTCACTTTGTTCTTCAAAACGAATTTTCTTCTTTTCAAATTCATCCAGGTCACTTGAGATTGTGCGTAATTCTATGTTGTAATTTGCAATTTCTTTTTCTATGATTTCTCTATTATTTGCAATTGAAAAGCATCCTTTACATTCACTAATTTTTCTCTCTTCATTATCAACTTCTTTCTGAAGCTGATTTCTCATTCGATTTATTGCATCTTTTGCATATGATACTAGGTCTTCTTTTAGATTCTCTAATTCCTTTAACTTGGCCTCTTTTGCATTATCTTTTTCTAGTTGTTGTTCAATTTCTGTGATGAGAAACTCTGTACTTTTCTTCTGATCTTCTAATTCTCGTATCTTTGGTCGTGAGATCGAAATTTCATTTTCAAATTCACTCACCCTATTTTCTAATAACTCAATCTGTGTGTCGTCAAAACCATTTTTCGCTTGAACGTCTCTTCTAAATTCTTTCAGAACTTCTTTCATTGATTCTACTGCAATATCCAATCTATCAATCCCGATAATTGTATTCAATAATTCTTTGAATTCTTTTGGCTTTGCTTTTATGATTGCATTTAGTTCTCCTTGTTGAACAATTGATGCAATTTTTAATTTTTCGAAATTTATTCCTAACACTTTTTCAACTTCCTTTGTCATAGATTCTCCAAATTGTTTTCTCTCTCCTTCTGCAATAGGAACAAATCCTCTTTCATTTTTTTCTAAAAATTGCGCAGTTAGTGTTCCTTTAGCATCAATTTGCCTAACTGTTCTGTAATCTCTTCCATTTGCAGAAAAATCTACTTTAACTAATGATTTGTTTGCTCCTCTTCTTATCAAACTCTTGTTATTCTTTCGCATATGTGTGCCAAATAATGAAAATGTTATTGCGTCAATTATGCTTGATTTTCCTGCTCCATTTTGACCAACAAATACTGTCGCATCATTGGTAAAATCTAACTTTGTATCATGATGTGCTAAGAAATCTATTAGCTCAATACTATGAATCATCTTCTCCTCCTGAATAATTACTAAAGTTTTCTATAACGACTTGAGTTGCATTATCTACTTGTCTTGTTGATAACAATGGTAATAATTCATTAATTGCAAAATGAGCTAATTTTTCTGATTTTAAAGAATTTATTGCAAGTTTGAATAACTCTTGATTAATCTGTGCAGGCCTGTTTAACAATACTGATGATTCATCATCATCCTGAAAGATCTTCCATGAGAAATGTAATGATTTTGAGGCTAATTCTGCAATCTTGCTCTCTATAATCTCTCGCTCTAAATTCTCGCCATGAATTTTTATTTCAATAATTGGTTTTTTTTCTAAATCTGAAACCTTACTGTGTAATTCTTTAACTGTTGAATCAATATCCTCGAATTCAATTTTTGCCGAAATTTGTGGTCTTGTATTAAGTTTGATCCATTCAGGTTTTGCCTCACTACCTGAAATATCAACTTCAAAGAAGCCTTTCTCTGTCTCTTTAATTCCCTCACTGGTAGTCATCTCTGTAGAGCCTGGATATGCTAATGGTCCTTTTAGATGTTCATACTGTTTTAGAAATTTATCATGAAGATGACCCATTGCATAATATGTAAAATTTTTTGGAAGGTCCGTAGAATTCACCTCTCCCGCAAATTTGTTTACTTCGGTAATTCCTTGATGAAGTACCAAGATTTTATGCCCTTCATGTTTGTCTGCCAATGATTCTAAGTGTGAGAATTTCTCTTCCAATCCAGTCATTTCATTTTTTCTAATCTTATCTAGACCTACAATCATTACATCTTTGTAATACACAGGTTCTCCTCTTCCAACATATTTTGAAAATTCTAAATTATGATATACATATGGAACTGGAGTTGAACGGACTCTACTAATATCATGTTCTCCTAAAACAAAAAAGGATTCAATTCCTTTCTGTTTTAATCTCTTTAATGCATTTGCCATCTGTAAAATTGCAGTCCCACTTGGATTTGGTGTATGAAAAATATCTCCTGCAAAAATTACAAAATCAACTTTATTCTGTATAGAAATATCAATTGCTTGATTAAATGAATCATAGATATCTTGTCCTCTTTCTTCTAATCCGTATTGGATTAATCCCAGATGTGTGTCCGATATATGTGAAAATTTCATTTTAATCTAATAGCAGGTCTTTTTGTACTGTTCCTTGGGTATGTTCTTTATTTTCATCCTCAAACTTTTTTGCGATTGTCCACTGGTCAACAGCATTTTGATCCGAACCAATTATCTTTCCTTTCATCTCATCAATGTGAATAATTGCTGGTAAATTGACCCATTGCCCAACTAATACAGCATCTCCTACATTTAGTGAAGTTAACTGGGCAATCAAATCTCTACTAATTGATTCAGATGCTGATGCAATCTGATGTTGATCATCCTCTTGAACTATCTTCATTACTGCTAGTGAGCCCATCTGGCTAAGAATGCTAGGCTCAATATTTCGTGGTCTTTGCGAAACTACGCACAATCCTAATCCAAATTTCCTTCCTTCTCTTGCAATTTTCGTTGCCCAATATTTTGCTCTCGCATCTTCTCCTTTTGGAATGAAAACATGGGCTTCTTCAATAATTACAAAGATTGGACTGTTGAACATGTAACTTTTCTTTGTTTTGCTTTTTGCACTTCTTGCATTACTTGCAGTTTTTCTGTCATTAAGTAATTCTTGAAGATAATATCCTAATGCAACATTTGCTTGCTTATCACTAAATTCTGAAACATTGAGAATGTTGAGTCTTCCTTCCTTGATTAATCCTACTGGATAAACCATGTCTGGATCTAAAATATCTGCAAATCTATTACGTGCATCATCAATCTTATCTTGAACTCTGTCTGCTGAATGCCTTTCTTCTTTTCTTTCTGGATCACTTCCAATATACTGGACCTGTTGATCAAGTGCTTCCCAAAAATTAGCAGATTCTTTCACTTCTGATGTAAATGCTTTTCTTAGAATTCTTTGTTGAATATCTGCACCTTCTCTAATCTCTAATACCTCTGACAATGTCTCGGCATCTAATAATCTTGGATTAATCTTTGCATCAATGACATTAATTTTTGGTATGTCTAAATCTGAATAATCATTATGATAATCAAAAATAATTACTGTTCCGCTTAATGCTGCAATTTTAGTTGCAAGTAAAGAAACAAGATTACTCTTTCCCATTCCCGTCATTGCCAAAATTCCTAAATGTCTTGAAACAATTTTGTTTAGATTAATTTTTGAATCAATGTCTTGATTTCGTAAGAGATTGCCAATTTTCAACCATTCATCTTTCTCCGGTGCAAAAATTTCTCCCAAATCTGTTTTTGTTGCTTTCATTACTTTAGTACCTGGAAGTGGTGGGATTGCAGGAAGTATGGCCTTTCCTTTTCGTAGCATTTCTAAAAACCCTAAAATCAAAATTTTTCCAGTATAACTTTTGTCCCTTTTGTTTAGTTCAGCAAGCTCTATACTTTCTTCCGCTTCATCATAATTTCTTACATCTGATAATGCTGCACTTGTGACAAATGATGTTTCTACTAATCCTACAATCTTACCTTCATCAACTTCTATTATGACATATTCGCCTATTGGAAGCGCTCTTGATGACTGAATTGTTACTACATTTGGCTTTGATTCTCCTACCACAAACCCTAAACTCATCCTAAAACCTCCCTAGAACCAATTTCATTTGATAGTCCATGTATGCTAGCTAGTTTTGCAAGATCCTTTCCTGAAATCTTACAGTTATTATGCGCAAGTTTTAGAGAATATGGATATCCGCTAATACTATTCTTGTAAATTTTATCTAACACTTGTTTAAAATCTTCATTTGTATATCCTGCTCCAAATAGTTCGACTTTGATTAATGGCAATGAATCTGCTAATCTTGCAAATATTGATGTAATAATTTTGTCTTTTCCAAATTTTCCATCTTCAAATATCTTACTGAATCCTGGTGCTCTTGCAGCATGATTGTAGTAAAAGATATCTCCCGCAACAGCTCCTAACTCCTCAAATTGCTTTCGTGTATTCGATGTCTTTGAAACGAAAACCACATTGTTTCTTTTCTTCATTGCATTAACCATAGATTCTGTTAATGATGCTTGCCTTGTCATAAATTGAGAGTACAGTGAGCCATCCATCAATACTAAATCTGCATTATCAATTGACATGTTACATGCATCTATCTCCATTTTACTTGCAAGTGATGCCAAGACTGGATTTGTATCTAAACCAAAATCATGTAGGTCTGCAATTATCTCTCCATCTGATTTTATTGATACTGCTGTTACCGCCCAAAGTTCTGCACCTTGAAACTTGGTACTGTTAAAACTACTATCTATACCTGCAGAAACCACTTCTTGTTTTTGTGGCGTATAATTAATCCAGTTTTCTTTTGCTTTTTGTATAATTTTCTCATATTCTGGTCCCTTGAGAATAGATAATGTCTTTTCACGATTAATTATTGCATCTTTAAAAATAGTATTTAGCATAATATCTAATTCTTGTTTTCATGAATATGAACATTAGGGTAGAAAATGAACTAACTACCTGCCAGCTAAAATTCACTTTTTAATTTCTAAAATTCAATTATTAAAATAGTCATCATCATCCCTTTCTCTATGAGATTTTGCTTTCATTGAGTAAACTTTCTGCATTACATTGACGTAAATCTGATAGATGAATTTCACTTGAATTATCTTTGGAATGATAAAATTAGCAAATGACCTTGCGTGCACTTCTGAAAATCTATGGTTTCTAACTATAATTGCTGATTTTCCACTCTTATCCAAAATACTAAGCGTCTTTGGACTAAATGCGGCATCTGTCTGATTTCCTGCACCAAGGATTAACAATGCATTTTTCTCCTTTTTGAAATTAGATAATAATTCAGTTATGATATTTGAATCTGAATACACTTTCTCGAATTGTATCTTTGGTAATTCTAATTCAAACATTTTTTCATTAATCCTATTCACTATTTGGGTCTCTTCTTTTGGGTCTTCTACCGCTCCTCTGATTATTCGAATTTTTGATTCATCCATCTTTTGAAAAGAATTTGCAATCTCTAGTCCTAAATCACTATGTCTTCCTTTGTCATAAGATACTATGATATTCTTTATGTCTTGTTCAAACGTCTTTCTTAATCTCACTCCGATTATATCACATGTTGTCAATGAAAGTAATTTTCTATTATTCTTCAAAAAGTCAAAGTCTACCAGTAATGTGTTAATGTCTTGTTCTTCACTAGTTTGTAAAATTGCTTCTGTTGGATCATGTGCTAGTCTTACTAGGTATCTATTTCGTAACGAACCTGTAATTTCTCTCTTAAATTCCTCTATTGCTTTTAGTCCTTTGTCTCCAAATCCATGTGTTAATGATAATGGAGTTTGACGTGGAACATTTACTACATCTAAAATTGTAATCTCGCCGTCTTTATCTTGAGCAATTGCTTTTGCCATCTTGTACATTCTTTCTGCAGTGCGTTTGTCAAACACCATCAAGATTCTGTATTTTTTTCGTAATTTTGGACCTTGTGTAAAAACAAGTGGTGCATTGTGCTCCAATTCTTTTTTTGATGTATAAAATTTGTAAATAACAAACCCAATCACTATCCAAATAATAGCTATTAACCAACTCTCTGGATGTGTAAATAACAAGTAAATTGAAAGTCCCATTGCTGTGAGAATGCCTAAAATTGGAATTAATGGGAAAAGTGGAGTCTTGAATCCATATTCTACTGTTGATGCATATAGCCTTCGAATTGTAATTGATGCTAAATTTACTTGTGTAAATAAAAATAGGAACATTACACTTGCTGCAAATGCAATTGCAGTCAAATCCATGGATATTGCAAGAATTAACATAATCGCGCCTGAAACAATTGTTGCGACAAATGGTGTGTGATATTTTGGATGAATTTTACTAAACATGTGAGGTAGATTGTATTGCATGCCCATTGCAAAACTTACTCTACTTGCTGCAAATGTAGTAGCGTTTAATGCAGAAAGTGTTGAAACCAACCCTCCTGCCAGCACAATTAATGCTCCATATGGAAGAAATTGATCTGCTGCTTCTATTATTCCTAATTCGCCAAAACTTCCAATGAATTCCCACGCGGGCATCCCAATTACTGATTCATTCAAACCTCCGATGAAAACAAATGTGAATAAAATGTAAACTGAAACTACTATTCCAAGTGAAATTAAAATTGCTCGTGGAATATTCCTCTTAGGATTCTTTATCTCATCTCCTGCCTGTGAAATTATTTCATATCCTTCAAATGCAATGAATGTCAGTCCCATTGCTAATGCTAATCCTGCTACTCCGCTAGGAAGAAAATCTGTATAATTATCAGACCAATTTGGATTTGCAAACATCATCGCACCAATTGCGGCTGCAATTAATATTCCAATTATTGCTAATTGTGTAAATGTAATGGCATTTCCAACTTTACCTGTATCTGATGAACCTCTTACATTAACGAAAATAAAAATAATTATTGCAATTGCTGCTAGAATCTTGTCAATTGGTATTCCTACGTCGTCTCCAATGACTCCAGATGTTCTTAATAGATGTGCAAAAAAAGATCCAAAGGCAACTGCATATAGACTTCCTGCTATAGTGTGCCCAAACCATGCCATCCATCCACTAAGGTATGCATTTGGTCTTGGTAATCCTGCTCTGACCCATTTGTAACCTCCTCCTGTTGCAGGAAATGCAGAACCTAATTCCGCATATGTCAGTGCAGTGAATACTGTGATTATTCCATTTAACAAAAATGCAATCATTAATGCCGCTCCGGCTTGTGCCATTCCCGGTCCTACCAGAACAAAAATAGCGCCTCCAATCATGGATGCAACTCCAATCATCACTGAATCTTTTAGAGACAGACTACGAACTAGTCCTGATTCTGATTTTTCAAATGCCATACAATTCTCGACAAAAATTGATGAATAAAGCCTTACCTTAGAATTATGATTGAAATTACGTACCTTTTACCATATTGAACAATTGCCTCACAATCATCTTTGGATGATGTGTTGCAAGCTTTACCATCTTTGATACTCCAAAATCTGCACGTATGAAATCTAAAAATTCATCTGCCGTCAATTCATTAATTATATCTAATTCCTTATCCCATTCTTCATCTGTTAGCCCTACCCATCTATTTTGAACCTTAATGGCAGAATTAATTTTTGACTGAATTGCTTTCTTCCATTCTCTCTCATATGGCATTAACATTGTCTCTGATGTATCTCCATTTTTTATTGCAGTTGCAGCAACTTTTCCTGCAACTTCTCCAAACCTAATTGCATATCTTATCCCTTCTAATACAAGAGGATTTGCTTGACCTGCAGAATCCCCCACCAGAATTAAATTATCATACACTGTCTTTCTAGACAATCCTTCGTTTGGTATCAAACCATAATGAAATTCAATCTTTTCAACTTTTCCTAAATCATTGATGGGGCCCATTTTTTTATCAATCAACTCATTCAACCTAACTGTGGGATCTACATCTGAGTCTGGTTTGCCAATCCCAACTCCAATCCTTGCAGTATCTTTAGACGTTGGAAAAATCCATGCATAACCTGCAGGTGAATATTCTTGTCCTACCATCAACCACCAGTTGTCATATTCTAGTTTCTCTGTCTTTACTTCGAATTCTGCTCCCACGCCAAACTTTTTCCATTGTTTTACATGTCCTAATTCTTTGGCAACAACTGATGCAAATCCACTTGCATCAATAATCACTTTACCATTAAACTGAATATGCTTATCTTGCGACTTTGCAATCACTCCAACACATCTTCCTGATGAATTTTTTAAAACATCTGAAACATTTGTGCATACGAATATTTTGGTACCTGCTACTTTTGCCCTTTCTGCTAAGAACCTGTATGTTTTTCTTACATCCAAGACTGCTGCTTTTGCAATATCATCTGAGATTGTAACTGAATTCTTTGGAGAACAGAATGAAAATTTCTTTATTGGATTATAACACTCCTTTGGTATTCCAAATTTCTCAATATCTGAAATCCATGTTACGCCACTTGTTCGAACGGTTTCTGCAATAGATCTTTCTTTTTCGATCAATACTACTGTACATCCATACTTTGCAGCCATTCGTGCAGCTGATGATCCTGCAGGACCTCCTCCAACGACTATTACATCAAAATCTAATTCTTCCAACAAACATTGATTATATTTTGAATATTATAATCTAACAATTTCTTAATCATGTTTATTTTGGTGTAATTTCACATTCACCTATGGCTGACAGTGATCTTATTGCATTTGCAATGTGGTCTGGAATTACTGCCGTGTTGATGGTCATCACTGGAATAGTTTACAAGAGTTATCAAAGGAAAAAGTCTAATGAAAACTTTGCATCTTGAAAAAAATGGAATTAGAGGTCTAGCTATTTCTGAAAGTTTTACACAAGAAAGTGAAAAATCTATTTTAGCGGGCATTGTAATGTCAAACGAGTTTTTAATTGATGGGTTTGTTTTTGGAAGTGCTACTATCAAAGGTGATGACATCACTGCCGAAATAATCTCCATGTTTGAAAAATTAAACCGAGATGATATTTCCTTCCTTCTCTTACCTGGAACAATACTCTCAATGTACAACATTGTGAACATTGAAAAAATTCATGAACGCCTGCAAATCCCAATAATTGCTGTAAGCACACAAGACTCTTCAGGATTAATAGATTCAATCAAATATCACTTTCCTTCCAACTATGAAAATAAACTCAAACAATACAAAAATCTAGGTCCACGTGAAAAGATTTTACTTGAAACAAAAAATGAACTTTTTCTCCGAGTGAGAGGTTGTAGTATACAAGAGTGTAATGTTTTACTAAATAAGATAATAATTCAAGGTGCAATTCCTGAACATCTACGTGTATCTCAATTACTAGCAAAAACTATCTTCAAAAGTAATCTTTCACAATGAAATCTTTTTTTCTTTATAGAGATTGTCTGGGTCTGGCTCTGAAATTGCAGCAATTAATGCCTTAGTGTATGAATTTTCGGGGTTTGACAATACTTTTTTAATTGAACCTGCTTCCATGACTTTCCCTGAATTCAAAATTATAATATTATCTGCAAAGTGTTTAGCTGTGGCCAGATCATGAGTTATGTATATCATAGAAATCTTGTTCTTACTCTGAATTTCTTTCATTAGTTCTAAGATCTCTGCACGTATTGAAACATCTAGCATTGATACTGGTTCGTCGGCAATGATGATTTCTGGCTGTACTACTATTGCTCTTGCGATAACAACTCTTTGCCTTTGTCCTCCTGAAAGCATATGTGGGTGTTTTTTGGAAATTTCATCTGCTGGTTCTAATCTTACCATTCTTAATGTATCGATGACTTTTTGTTTACGCTCTTTTTTTGTACCTAGGTTATGAATCTCTAAAGGCTCATTGACTATATCCAAAACAGTCATTCTTGGATTTATTGAATCATAAGGATCTTGATAGACCATCTGACACTTCATTCGAAATTTTTTTAATTCATCTGAATTGTTTTTAATTTCTTCTTGATTGTAGAAAATTTTTCCTGAATCTGGCTCTATTGATCTCAGAATTAATTTTGCAATAGTTGATTTTCCTGAACCTGATTGCCCTGCTATGGCTAGAATCTCTCCATGTTCTATAGAAAAATTTACTGAATCTGCTGCAATAACTTCTTCCGAATGCGATGAAAACAAGTTTTTTTTCTTAAATTTTTTTGTTAAATTTTCTACTCTGAGAATCTCATTCATGATTGGTATTATATTCTCCTGTGATAAGAAATTTATGCAAAATAAAAATCAATAACAATACATGAATCCAAAACTCAAACAGGAATTATTAGGATATAGGTCTTATTTAATTCAAAAAAATTTAACGTATTTTAAACCAACCAAGACTAGTACAACTGCCACATTTGCTGAAGAAATTCGTCAAACTCTCCAACAACCAAAAAAATCAATCAGCCCAAAATTTTTCTATGATGATGATGGTTCAAAAATCTTTGATGAAATATGCTCTCTTCCGGAATATTACCCATACAATGCTGAAACTGAAATTCTACAAACAATTGAGAAAAAATTACTTGCATATCTCTCTGGCGAATACCATCTTGTAGAATTAGGAAGTGGCTCTTCAGTAAAGACTCGACTTTTAATTGATATTTTGTTCAAATCACAAAAACATCTGCAATACTTCCCAATTGATATATCTGAAATTCTAAACCAAAGCGCTCAAAATCTCTGCATGGATTATCCACATCTTACAGTTACAGGTGTAGTTGATACTTTTGAAAACGGTCTTGATTTTATTGAGCATTATGACGACAAGCCCAATTTGATTACATTTCTTGGATCAAGTTTTGGAAATTTTAGTCAAACTGAAGGAATACTATTTCTTAAAAAAATTAACAATCTGATGAAATATGATGATCTATTCTTAATTGGCTTAGATTTGAAAAAAGATCATCAAATTTTGTATAATGCATACAATGACACCAAAAAAATAACTGCAAAATTTAATCTTAATGTGTTAAAAAGAATCAATGGTGAACTAGGTGGTGATTTTAATCTAGAAAATTTTGAGCATCACGCTATTTATGATGAGCAAAAAGGCAGAATTGAGATGTATCTTCGTTCATTATCTGACCAATCTGTTACAATCCCAAAATCCGATCTCTCAATCACTTTATCAAAAAATGAGTTAATTCACACTGAGAACTCTCATAAATTTTCTATTCAACAAATTGAATCATCATTGAGAGATTCAAACTTTGAAAAACTTGAAATTTGGTTTGATTCACGAAAATACTTTGCTCTTATCTTGGCAAAAAAATCTAAACATCCTCTACACATCTAAATCCGGAAATTAACCATCTTTCATCTAATCTGAAAAAGTTTCTATACGTACCTCTAATTGATTTTGATGGAGTTCCAAATGATCCTCCACGTAAAACTTTCTGATTTGTGAACCACTTGTCATTGTATTCATCAAATCCACTTTTGAAACCTGGGTATCCAACAAATTCTGATGATGTCCATTCCCAAACATCTCCTATCATCTGATGACATCCATAACTACTTTTCCCATTTTCAAAAGTACCAACTTCACTACAATTCCAAATATTTGATTCCAACAAATTAGCATGTCTTGATGTTGGTTTTTCGTTTCCCCACGGAAAGTCTGTTTTAATTCCTTTTTCATCATTCCACAATGCTGCTTTTTCCCATTCTGCTTCAGTTGGCAATCTCTTGTTTGCCCATTTGCAATAGGCTGCAGCTTCATAGAAGCTTACATGACAGACGGGTTCATTTGGAACAATTTTTCGTTTCCCTGCAAAATCATTAGTTACCCATTCGTTACCTTCTTTTTCCCAATACATTGGTGCAATCCATTCATTTTTTTTAACCGCATCCCATCCGTCTGAGAGCCAAAATGAATAATTTTCATAACCTCCTTCCTCCATGAACTTCAAATAATCGGAATTACTTACCAAAAAATTATCAATTTGATAATCATTTAGATATGTTTTGTGTTCTGGAAGTTCTATATCGTAACAATAGTCCTTACCTGAATATCCCATATTGTACAATCCCCCATTAATCTTGATACTTTTCTTTTCTTTTTTTGATGAAATTGGGGGCTGATTCCTCTTCGCTGGTCTATATTGTTCTCCTAAAAGATGTTGCAAATCATAAACTAAAAGTTCTTGATGTTGGCACTCGTGATGGATTGCCATTGTAAAAAGATACATTGCGTCTTTTTCCAATGGATTCATGATCACTTTTCTAACTCTGTCTGTTATTACATCAAAATACTCTAAAATCTCATCCACTGTTGGTCTTGACATAACTCCACGTTTAGCTTTATCATGAGGTTTTCCAAATTGATTATAGTACGAATTTAGATACTCTGAAAATTCTTCTGAATAAAACTTGTAATCCTGTTGTGTTTTGCTTAATACTATCTCATTTAACCAACTTACATGTCCTATGTGCCATTTTGGCGGACTCATAAAAACTGCAGTTTGTATTCCAAAATCATCTTTCTCTAAGTTTTTTATTAATTCTAATGTTGTATTTCTTGTTTCATTAAATGATTCCAAAAGAGAATTCTGAGATTGTTGTTCTAGTGTCATGTAATGATTGAAATTTTTTGAATATATTTGGTTTTTGTCATCACTCTTTCATCATACAGCATGTAGCACTATTGATGTTACGCATAGCCCACCAAATTGAAAATGTTAATGCTCCGATTGATACTATCTTTAATTCCAATCCTTGTAATGGAAAAATGGCTAGTCCTCCAACAATTCCTAACACTGCTGAAAGTGAAGTTGTGCATGCCGGACAGCCCGGTGTAAATGCAGTTAATGCCCCACCTAATATTGCGCCGGTGCCATTTTTTTTTAAATTCTTATTTCTCTGTGTTTTGATGTTGTATGCTACTAAAGCAATGTTAATTCCTGCTAAAACTGCTACAATTGCAGTCAATGTGATTGATGCTGCCATATACATTGGCAACAATTCTATCTCTGCAGACATGTGTGTGAGTGCCATCTCTAATGTGAGAAAATAATACCCTATTCCCAAAATTACTCCTGAAATTATGGCTATCAGTCCGAATGTTTTTTGCTTTAAAACATCCTTGATTGTTAATTTCAGCATCATACAGCTAGTTACTTGTGAAAACTAATAAAATTTAGTATCCTCTTGCAAAGAGAGGCTTAATCACGCTCTGATTTGAACATTTGATACATTTGTCACTTGAATCATCTGCATCTTCTGTTATTACTCTAACATCTGCACTTGTTTCTTCTTTAATTCCTTCTTCACAATCTGGGTTATCACAAATTGGTGCTTTAATCAATCGTCCTTTTTCTAATTCAGTTTTGAAATCATCATAGTTGTTCACTTCTACTGTCTTATCATCTAGAATTTTTTTAGCATCTGCAAACATATCTTCGTGAATCTTATCCAATTCTGAAATTACTCTGTCTACAAGCCCTCCTACCTCTTGATCATCTTTTTGACGGTTATGTCTTCTAGCAAACGTGACTTTGTTTTTCTCTAAATCTTTTGGCCCAATCTCAATTCGTAATGGAATTCCTTTCATCTCCCAATCATTAAATTTGAAACCTGGAGTAAGTTGTTCTCTATTGTCCACTTGAACTCTAATTTTTGCTTCTCTTAATTTTTCTTCAATCTCTTGTGATATTTTTTGAATTTTTTCTTTATCTTCATCTGAATAATAAATTGGAATTATAATTACTTGAATTGGCGCAACTCTTGGAGGTAAAACTAGTCCTTTATCATCACCATGAACCATAATCATGCCGCCAATTAATCTCCATGACACTCCCCATGATGTTTGCCATGCATAACTCTCAATGTTTTCTTTGTCTGCATATTTAACATCAAATGGTTTCGAGAAATTTTGTCCAAGAAAATGTGAGGTACCCATCTGTAATGCCTTTCCATCTGGCATCAGTGATTCCATGGTTAATGTATAAACTGCTCCAACAAATTTCTCCTTCTCAGATTTTTTTCCGGTAATGACCGGAATTGCTAATTCTTCTTCAACTGTCTTCTTATACAATCCCAAAATATCTGTGACCTCTTTTTCTGCTTCTTCTTTATTCATATGGACCGTATGTCCTTCTTGCCATAGAAACTCCGATGTTCTCAAAAATGGTTTTGTTGCTTTAATCTCTGCTCTAAGTGCTGTATTCCAAAAATTAATTTTTAAAGGCAAATCTCTCCAACTCCTAATCCATTTTGAAAATAATGTATATGCCAAAGTTTCTGAGGTTGGTCTTAATGCTAATCTGTCTCCTATCTCACTGTCTCCTGATCTTGTCACCCAAAAAACTTCTGGATTAAATCCTGCAAAATGGTCTTTTTCTTTTCCTAATAATGACTCTGGTATTAAAATTGGCAAAAATCCATTTCTGTGACCCGTGGCTGCAAATTTTGTATCAAGTGATGACTTTAGTGATTCCCAAATTGAATATCCATCTGGCCTAAGAACAATCAATCCTTTGACTGGGGCATAATCTACCAACTCTGATTTAATGACCGTTTGTGTATACCATTCGCTAAAATCCTCTGTTTTCTTTACAGTAATCCCAATCTCTTTTCCCATTTGAAATGACAAGAATTTTGTAATTATTTAGTCTTGTTTCCATCTTTTATTTTGAAAACCTAGAATTATATAGAAAATCTAAAGTGAAGAAAAACATGGCAAAACAAGATCTTCTTAGCATAATTGAAAAAATCATCTCTTTAGATTCTCAAATGAGGTTTGCTTCCATAATTGATCTAAAAGGTAACATTGTTGAAGGTATTATGAAAACTGGCAAAACATCACTTGAATCACAACGTCAAGAAGAACATTTCTGCCAACAAGTATCTCAAAGACGTAAAATGAGAAAAGAATTTGATCGTCCTCTTGGAAAAGTTAGATATGTTCATGTTGAACGTGAAAAAGTCACTCAATTTGTCATTTACACTGCGAGAAAAACCATATTCTTTACAATGGAGCCAGAGTTAACAGTACAACGAAAAATGAAAATTGTTAATCAAATTAAGAGAATTACTGCTAATCTTTGAGTGAATCGCCTTTACACAAAACATTGCCCATAACTCTACTTTGAAAGTTTGGACAAACAAAACATTGAATGAAATGAATCTCATCTTTTAAGACTGGGCATTCCACAAACTCCTGCTTCATCCTCTTTAGCATTTTTGGGCTGACTCCTTTCAACTTTAGTTTTCCTTTTTCGTCCATCATTCCGCCATCCTTTAGAATTGTTTTGACATCCTCTGGAAGTTTCTGTCTTCCTTCGCGTGTTTGCACTTTAACTTCGTATTTGTGCTCTAATTCTTCAACCATGATGTGATCTCTATGTGGGCTGATTTATTACTAGCGGGTATTGTATGACGCAGAATATCTGCCAATACTAGCTGAAAAAGTGAACAAAGAAGATGAGATTTGGGAAATCACAAAGAAAGGAATCCAGGGCTCAATAAATTGGGAAGATGGATTGACGAAACGAGTTGAACTTTTGAAAGGTTTGGATTTTGAAACCTGTAAAGAAGTTGCTGATTCTTTACCTATAATGACTGGTGCGAGGAAAGCCTGTAAAATTCTAAAAGATGCAGGATGGAAAATTATGGCAGTATCTGGTGGATTCACTATCATGACTGACAGATTAAAAGAAGAACTAAATCTTGATCATGTATTTACAAATGAATTGATATTCAAAGATGGAAAATTAGATGGTGTAAAAATCAATGTTGATTCAGATAAAGCAAAATCTGCTAGAATTAAGATTGAAGAATGGAAAATTCCTAAAGACGAGATTGTTGTTATTGTTGATGGCGCTAATGATATCAAATTATTTGACATTTGTAATCTAGGCATAGCTTATCGTGCACAAGATCTTGTCAAAGACCTTGCAACAATTAGTCTAGAAGAAAAAGATCTTGCAAAAATCATCCCTATCATTAATCAACATTTCTCGATGAAACTTCCTATCCCTATCTCATCATAAGATAGAAAAAATTCAATTATACCACAATTTACTATCTATTGATGACCCTCCAAGTTATACCAATTCATGTGAAAAATGATGTTCAACCTGCAGATAATCTGGTTGAACTTTTACTATCTTCTTCAAAAGCTACTTTTGAAAATGGCGATATACTAGTAATATCACAAAAAGTCATATCAAAACATGAAGGACGAGTTGTAAATCTTCAATCTGTCATTCCTTCTGAATTGTCTGTTGGCATTGCCTCTGCATATGACAAAGATCCAAAATTAGTAGAAGTAATCTTGTCTGAATCAGAAAGAATAGTCCGGATGGAAAATGGTGTGATAATTGTTCAAACTAAACACGGTTTCATCTGTGCTAATGCAGGAATAGATGAAAGTAATGTTGAAAATGGTTATGCAACATTACTTCCAAAAGATTCTGATAATTCTGCACAACAAATACGATTAAAAATCTTACAACAAACAGGAAAAAAAATTGCTGTTATAATTTCAGATACATTTGGACGTCCTTTTCGAATGGGACAGACTGATCATGCCATAGGCATATCCGGCATCGATGCTATCTTGCATTATGAAGGAACTCCTGATACATTTGGCAAGATTTTACGAGTCACTGCTACTGCTGTAGTTGATGAACTTTGTTCTGCTGCAGAACTTGTGATGGGTAAAACCAAAAAACGTCCTGCGGCAATTATTAAAAATTTTGAATTTAAAGAAAGTACTGGAAATATTCGAAAAATGATACGCTCAGAAGAAGAAGATCTATTCAGATAATTAATTAAAAGTAACATTCACCATAAAATGTTAGAAATGCTTCGAACAGAATTCCATTGTCACAATGTTTACTCAAATGGCCATGTTGGGGAATTAGAACCTCCTTTTGATTGTAATGTGTCAATAAATGAACAATTAGAAAAATCATTGGAATCTAAGCTTGATGTATTATTTGTAACAAACCATAACACCTTGGATGGCTTCAACCAAATTACAGATTACAAAAATAACCACGAGAAATTCTCAAATCTCAAAATTTATCCTGCTGTAGAAATAACTACTGACAAAGAAGCACATGTACTTGTTTATGGTTTACATGAGGAAATTAAATCAAACCAAACTTTGGATGAAATTATTGATGCTGCAAAATCCCAAGATGCAGTAACAATTGCACCACATCCTTTCAGTTTGATTGATGCCTTACGTGATGATTCACTGAAATGTGATCTATTTGAAGTGTTTAACAGCTCAAACATTGATATCTACTCAAATAAAAAAGCAGAAATTTTTGCAAAGGAAAAAAATCTACTCACAATTGCTGGAAGTGATTCGCACGTTGCATCTACTATTGGAAGATGCACAAATCTTATCGATTCTCAAAATAACTTGGACGATGTCATATATGCGATGAAAAAAGGAAAAATTTCTATTGAAAAAACAGAATATGTGACGCGCCGTGAAGTTCTAGAGCATATTCAATATAAAATTGAAAATTCAAAAGAGTACATAGATCAATATGTACAAGAATTTTATCCCAGATACTTTTGGTTATTTACTCAGATGTACAAATCATACATGTTCACTAAGAAATCGTTTGTGTGGGATGCTGTCTTTAAGCTTGCACTCTTTGGGTTAAGACGAATTTCTTACAAAATTAATTTTGAGGGATATGATCCTTATGCATTTAGAACGCGAGATATTCCAACAATGACAAAAATGATCTTCTAGAACTCTATAGGCGAAGCTAAAAAGAATTAGATTTTAATATAGAACTACTAAATTTTTGTTAGGTGGTAAAAATTTCAGAACCAGAAAAAAAACTAGATGTAAGAGGATTGTATTGTCCTTCTCCAGCTATGCAAACTGTAGTTGAACTATCAAAAATGCAAATAGGTCAAACACTTCTTGTTTTAGCTGATGATCCTGCTGCTGAAGATGACATTTCTGATCTATGTCGTACACGTGGACATGAATTAGTAGAGCTTAAGAAAAATGGCAGTGATTTAGAATTTACAATAAAAAAAATAAAGTGATCTTAATTTTGTTCAGTTAAGTATTTGTCAACATCAATTGCTGACATACACCCAAATCCTGCTGCGGTAACAGCCTGTCTATATCTGTGGTCGTGAACATCTCCAGCAGTAAACACTCCTTTCACACTTGTTTGTGTATTTTCTTTTTGAATTATGTATCCATTTTCATCCATTTCGAGTTGATTTTTGAATAATTCTGTATTTGGCTCGTGCCCAATTGCTACAAAAACTCCGCCCATCTCCAGAGTTTTGTTCTCACCTGTTTTTGTATCTTTTAGAATTACTTGTTGCACCTTCTGGTCTCCTTTGATATCCTCTATTGTACTATTCCAATGAACTTCAATTTTTTCATTGTCGAGTGCACGTTCTTGCATAATCTTACTTGCTCTGAATGTATCACGTCTGTGAATAATGTGAACTTTAGATGCAAACTTGGTAAGAAATGTTGCCTCTTCCATACAGGAATCTCCTCCTCCTACCACTGCAATGTTTTGATCTCTAAAAAATGCCCCATCACATGTTGCACAATAAGAAACGCCTTTTCCACTGAATGCCTCCTCGCCTTTTATTCCAATTTTTCTTGGTGTTGCACCTGTACAAACTATCACTGCTTTTGCTTCATATTCTTCTGAAGCTGTTAAAACTTTGAATGGTTTATTACGAAAATCAACATTCACCACAACATCATCAATAATTGCAGTGTTCATTCTTTCTGCTTGTTTTCTCATTGTTAACATTAAATCTGGTCCCATCACTCCTTCTTCAAATCCTGGATAATTCTCAACATCTGTTGTATTCATTAATTGACCTCCTGGCAAAAGTCCAGAAATTATCAACGTGTCATGTCGTGCTCTTGCACAATAAATTCCTGCAGTATATCCTGCAGGTCCTGCCCCAATAATGATTACATCATATGCGGTCTTTGTTTTCTTTGGAAAATCTGGAGTTTTTGGGTCATCGTTAGATCCTTTCTCTTCCATGACTGTTGAACTATCATTACTTGACATCATGTTCATTGAATCTATAATTACAATTTAAATCAATTTAGATTTGATAAGATCTCTTGATGTTTTTGACATAATTCATCTATTTCAAGTTGTGAGAACAAGAGATCCTTTTGCCAGTGGGCATTATTTATCTTGCATCTGAGATCTTCACAAAACGGTTCGCCTGTGATATGGTAAAAGATACTCTGCAACACAAATCCTTCCAAAATTTTTGTTAATCTTTTATCGTGATAATCTAAGACCTTATCCTTGTATTTTTCTTTGACCGAATCTATTCCTAATCCCTGACTTTTCATATTCATTACTTCAAAATAATACTCACGTGGTTTTGCTGGTGCTTCTATTGCTCCTGAAGTGGAAATTATCGTAGGATTTGCACAAATCACCGTCCTTGCATGATATCTAAAGTCCCTTTCATCATAGGTGCAAGTAAGTCTGTTAGTTATTATCACATGAAGCACTTTATCATCTGTATTGAGATGCCGTAGGATTTTTTGTAGTTCAAATCCATCATACATTAGCACATCACTAATTTTCTGTGCATTTTCAATCTTTGTAGTTGTATCCATGATTGATGAATCTAGACATAACTTCTTTTCAAATTCTATCTCTTCATCATTTGCATCATACTCTTGAAATGTCCTTTTTGGATCTATAACGCGAATTTTTGATAGATTTTTGATTTGTTCATTCGTGAATTCTTTGAAAATATTGTCTTTTATTTCAACTTTAATTGATAGTGTATTACTTAGAAAATCTGCTAATTGCGATGTATTAATTTCAGGTACCGCTGCTTCTTTGTAAAGTATGATTTTTTTTATTTTCAAATAGATTATTTTGGAATTTTGCTTTCAAATTCTTTAATCTTTTGATCAGTTACTTCTGCTGCTTTCTTTCCTGAGTATAACATTGATCCAAATGTTGGTCCCATTCTTGCTAATCCGTGAGTCTCAGTAACTGACATTCCTGCCGCAACTAATCCGGGAAAAACTTCGCCTGTCTTATGTACAACATGCTCTTCACCATCTTCAACCCACATTGGATTCATTCCTTTCCACTCAACTAGGTTCCTATCTACTAATCTCTTTACTGCAACTGAATCGTGACCTGATGAATCAATAATCATTTTTGCTTCTAATGCAACTGGATCTACACATGTGATATTTCTTGGTAATGCTGAAACCGGCATCCAGTTCACAACAATTCCAACAACTCTTCCATGTCTCATAACTAAATCATCAAATTTTGTAAGGTTCAGGAATTTTACTCCTGCATCACATGCTCCTCCAATTAATTTTGAAACTGCATGTGGACCTGGTGTAAGGTATAGTCCATCTCCAACCTTTTTGTATGGAACTCCTAATTCATCCCAAATCTTTTGTGCAGGTGCACGTACTGTAACTGGGTTCATCATGTATCCCCCAAGCCAATATCCTCCACCTAGATAGTTATTTTGTTCAATAACTAACACTTTGTAACCCATTAATGATAATTCTCTAGATGCAGTCAAACCTGCAGGTCCTGCTCCAATAACTATGACATCACTTTCGGCTCTATCTTGTAAAACATCATAGAACTCTTTTGCAATTGCTCTTGTAATTTCTACTTCTTTTGCATCTGCAAAAATCTTGTCTGGTCTTTGTTCATTGACTGACTCTTGCATATTTTTTTTTATTTCTCAAACTCATTAATAGCTTTTGCTTTCTGATAGTTCTAAAAATTAGGTTATACTAACATGAACCGGCAATTATTTGTGAGTAATCAAATTGTTTTGTAGAACTTACCTTTTATCAAAAACTTATATCTACACTCCGATCAAAAAAATACAGATGGCACAACAACTAAGACCATCAAAACCGGCTGATAAACAGCCCAAGATTGATTGGTCCAGAAGACAAGAAGCAGAAAATTTTGCTGAAACGGTAAAGCTATTTCGTCAAGGCAAAATTGATCCGGACATGTTCCGTAGATTTCGTTTGCAACATGGTGCTTATGGCACTCGCATGACGGACGATTATGCAATGGTACGAATCAAAGTTCCTGCAGGACAAATTTATCCATACCAATTAGAAAAAATTGCCCAATTAAGTGAGATGTATTCTATTGGTAGTGCACATTTTTCAACTCGTGAAAACATTCAGCTTCACTGGGTAATTCTTGAAGATGTTTCTGAAATAATGCAATCTCTCACTGATGTTGGTATGACCTCGCGTGAAGCATGTGGAAACACTGTTAGAAATGTTATGTGTAGTCCTTTGTCAGGCGTTTGTAAAGATGAAATATTTGATGCAACTCCTTATGCTCTAGCAATTGCAAAATTCATGCTCAGAAATCCCATATGTCAAGGCCTTCCACGAAAATTCAAATTTAATTTTACATGCTGTGAAAAACATGGAATGATTCGAATTGTTGATGTTGGTCTTTTACCTCAAATACAAGAAATTGATGGAGAACAAAGAAAAGGATTCAAAATTTTCTTAGGTGGTGGACTAGGAAATCGATCATTTGTTGGTCATCAATTAGAAGATTTTACCCCTGTTGAAGATCTACTTTACACTTCGATGGCTGTGATTAGAATATTTGATAGATTAGGTGATAGAAAAAATATGGCAAGAAATAGAATGCGCTATTTGGTGAATGATATGGGCTGGGAAAAATTCCAAAATCTTGTTCTAAAAGAGCGAGCTATTGTAAAGGCTACACAATCTGTAATTGTTAAACTAAATGTTGATGACAGCATTAATGAAATAAAACGACCAATTTCTATTAACGACGAATCTGTTTCTATCCCTGATGGATTTGCAAGGTGGCAAAAAACCAATGTTGAAAAACAATCGCAAGATGGATTTAACTCTGTATTTATTGGATTAGAATCTGGTGATATTACTGCTAATCAATTACGAATTGCTGCAGAACTTATCCGTGATTACTCTGCAGAAGGTTTTGCCAGGAATGGATTTTCACAAAATATTGTAATTCGTTATGTTCATGATGATGATCTTAAATCGTTGTACTCAAAATTACTTGAAACAGGTCTGGCAAAGACTGGCTCATTGACTATGGCATCTGCAGTAGGCTGTTCTGGCACTACTTCATGTAATCTAGCATTAACAAATTCCCATCGTTTGGCAAAAGAAATACAACGAAAATTCTTGGAATTAAAATTAGATGAAGATGATGACTTGAGAGACTCTAGTATCAAAATTAGTGGATGTCCCAATTCCTGTGGACAGCATGAAGTTGCAACAATTGGCTTCTATGGTGGAGGTGGCAGACATGAAACCAACATGTTCCCAAATTATACGATGTCCTTAGGTGGTAGATTTGATCAAGGTGCAATGCTTGGTCATCATACAGCTCGTATTCCTGTAAAACGTGTAATTCCAGTAATTCTCAAAATTATTGAATTGTACAAAGAGAATAAGCAATCTGATGACACTCTAGATAAGTGGATTAATAGAATTGTTAATGGAAATGAATCCTCTAAAATCAAATCTGTTGAAGATATCAAAAAAGAAATTAATACTTTTCTAATTCCTCCTAAGATTGAAGACGAACCAGAATTCTATATGGATTATGGAAGTGACACTAGCTATCATACAATAACTGGAAAAGGTGAATGTGCAGCATGAATAATTCTGATATGCCAATAATTGATTCAAAGACTCTTCGTGAAAAAATTAAAGATAATTCAATTCGAATTGTTGATGTCAGAAGAGAACAAGATTATCAGCAAGGACACATCACAAATGCGATAAATCTTCCCTTGGCAAAACTTCTTGCCGATGATAGTGCCGAATCCATTCAAAAGATTGCACAGGATTTGGGAATATCTGATGAAACCTCTGTAGCCGTTTACGACGACACATTTGGTGCATTGTCGTCCCGTGTTGTTTGGGCGTTACAATACATTGGACATCAGGATGCCAAACTGTTGGATGTGACATATTCTCAATGGAAAAGTCTTGGATTTGAGATTTCTACTGAAGTGCCTGAAATTGAATCTACAATTCACTCTGTAAAAATTAATCCTGAAATAATGGCTACTGCAGAATATCTTGAAAAAGTCAAAGAAAACAAAAATGTTGTAATTATTGATAATCGTGAACGACTAAATTTTCTTGAACAGCATATCCCTGGTGCGATAAACATCCCATACAGAACTCTTTCGACAGAAGGAAAAATTCTCAGAACAAAAGAGGGCATGAAAAACCTCCTAAAAAACAGAGGAATCTCTGAAGATGCGGAAATCATTACATATTGTGGAAGTGTTGGTACCTTGTCTGGCCTTGCATATTATGCTCTCAAATCTGTTGGATTGCCAAATGTCAAGTTATATGTTCATTCATTTAAGGAATGGAAGAATCTTGAAAAGCCAATTGATAAACAAGAAAATGCCGATTATTGGGATCTTTCTGCAGAGTGACGATTTTATATACAAAAACTGAAAATTAATTATTATAAAATGAAAGACATCAATGACATAATGCCGAAAGTTCCTGATATGAAATGGGGGGCGTTACTTAACAAAAAACCAACAAATAAAAAAATTGAGGAATTAAACAATTTACTTCCACATAATGGACGTTGGCATACTGTCTATGAGGAAGATGACGTATCAGTTATTGATGGTATCCCAATTATTAAAAAAGAAAAAGATTCTATGACCTAATTAATTCTGTGCAACGTTAGCTCTTAATTTTTTTGTAACTTGTATCTCTACTGTCTCAAAGAATTCAAGCATCTTCTTTTTGTGATCAATTAAATAGTCTTTGCCCTTATCTTCTAATCTTATCTTAAATAATCTAATCTCTCTATGTTCTTCTAAAAATTCATCAATCATTTGTTGCCCACATTTTGCTGGATTGATAAACACATCAAAACTTTCAATTGTTTTCTCCACATCTTCATTTTCTATTGCAGTCATTGTTGTTTGAATTGATAATCCCACTTCTTTGAGATTCTTAACGGGTATCGGAACTTTGCCAATTTCTTTTGGTCCAAGCAATCCACGTTTCTTTGCACCAATCTTTTTTGCAACATCTGGAACCAAATCGTAAATAGGTATAATCTGATTAAATCCTTGTCTCTTTTCATTTTTAACAACAATTCCTTTCAGAATTAATTCATCTAATCCCTTGATGGCATCTTGTTTTCCTAGGAATGTTGTCCAAACAATTGCTCCAATTGTATGATAACCTTGTCGTAATGATTCAATTAATACAACTTCAATAATTCGTTTGAATCCCTCTTCTGATCTCACGTTTACAAAATCTTTGTCTTTTACCGCTTTTCTTGCATTTTTAACATCAATCTCAATTGAGCGTTTTAGTGATTCCAGGGAATCTGGTACTTGGTTTAACATTGAAAGATAACACGCCTTGTTGTACCATGCCATTCCATATGTTGGGTCGGAGTCGATTGCTTTTTCTACGCAATCTAGTGCTTTTGCGTAATTCTTTTTTTCATAATTAACCAGTGATTTGAGATTCCATGCTTCTGGATTCGTTATATCAATATCTAAAATCTTATCATAAACTCTCATTGATTCTGAATAGTCCTCTAGATGGAATCTTGAATATCCAAGTTTGAGCATTACTTCAATATCATTTGGGTCTGCTCTCAATATCATCTCAAAATTTCTTACTGCTTCTTCTAATTTTTCATCAGCCATCAAGTTGATGCCTTTTTTGAAAAGCCTATCTCGTTGATAATTTACATTAGTTAATCCTGTCTCTTTTTTTGTACTAAGAGATGTGTCTTTCTTTTCATCTTTCATATAGTAAATCTTACATTTAATGGATAAATATTAAGCTGCCATTTTTAACAAAATCACGCCTAAATGGCTAGAAAATCTAATTAAATACTAGATATTCAAAGAAACGATTATGCCTTCATCTGACCATATTTCTGTTAGAGGACAATCGCCATACAAGCAAAAAAATGGTGTCTTTGAAGTTGAATTTGCCATCACTGAAGCAAAACCTTCTGATGAACAAATTGCCCAAAAATCCTTTCTTCCAATATGGCGTGAAAAATCTCATCTCACTATCAAAAATGGGGACTTTGAAACCACCTTAGGCTCTTCATCTAACCCATTACCCGAAAAAATTTCTACATTCACTAGTGTCTGGATAATTCTAGTTGATCAATTTTCACCTGTAGGAACTTCATTTGAATTTCAAGTTCCTGAAACGATGCGACAAATTCCTGATAAGCCCAAATCTGATTCAAAACCATCTAAAGTAAAATCATCTTCCAGATCTCTCCCTGGATCAAAAGGTCCTCCCGGCCCTCCTGGTCCTGAAGGCGACAAAGGCGACAAAGGCGACAAAGGCCGTCTTACTGGTGACAAAGGCGACAAAGGTGAACAAGGTGGACGTGGACTTGTAGGCGACAAAGGCTCCACCGGTTCACAAGGTCCTTCTGGAGATAAAGGATTAACTGGTTTACGTGGCGACAAAGGTGAAAAAGGTCCAACCGGTCCACCTGGTGTTCAAGGCGACAAAGGAGTTCCAGGTCCTGTTGGTGAAAGAGGCGACAAAGGAGTTACTGGTCCGATGGGTGAAAAAGGTCCAACCGGTCCACAAGGTCCACAAGGCGAAAAAGGAAAAATTGGAATCACAGGACCGATTGGTGAAAAAGGTCCTCGCGGTCCACAAGGTCCGCCCGGTGATAAAGGACTGACTGGCGTTCCTGGTCCTCAAGGTGATCGTGGAACCCTTGGTCCTCAAGGTGAACAAGGTCCTCCAGGATTAACTGGCGACAAAGGCTCTCGCGGTCCTCAAGGAATTCAAGGTCCTCAAGGTGAACAAGGAAAACAAGGTCTTCAAGGTCCTCCCGGCGACAAAGGCTCACAAGGTCCTCAAGGTCCTGTAGGCGACAAAGGTCCTCGTGGTCCTCCCGGTCCTCCTGGTGATAAAGGCCAGAAGGGTGGAATGTCTGAAGAACAAAGACAATTATTCAAAGATATGCTTGACATTTTAGTTAGAAAGGGTATCATTTCTCCTGAAGAACAAATTGAGTTACAAAGTCATCTGTATTAGTAACTAGTACAAACTTTCTGCAACTGTCCTATATGGAACAAGCCATCTTTCATGATTACATTGTGTACATTTGTACAACCATTTTCGTTTTTTTGTGACTATTTTTGGAACAACTACTATCTCGTGTTTTGTTTTTGCCATACAGAAATCACATCTTCTGTCTTCGTATTGTTTTGGCTGATCATCCTCTTCTAAAAATTCTGCCAATTTCTTAAAATCATTTTTTAACTCGCCCACAAGTTCTTGGTTGTAAATTGTTGCAGCAGGATGAAATGTCACAAAAAATTTCTTCCCATCTTTCTCAACAATCTTACCATGATTCTTTGTTATCTCTTTTCCACCCAAAAGTGTACCATATGCTGTATTTCCCATAACACAGATAATCTTGGGATTGATTATCTCAATTTCTTGGTTGATAAAATCAATACATGCATCTTCTTCTTTCTTTGATGGAATTCTGTTATTTGGCGGTCTACACTTCACGATATTTGTAATATAGACTTCTTCTCTTTTTATCCCCGTATCTTCTAAAATCATATCCAATCTTTTCCCCGCTGCTCCTACAAATGGTTCTCCGTGAATATCCTCATTTCTACCCGGTGCTTCACCAACAAAAATGACATTCGCATCAAATCTTCCTTTTCCAGGAACTGCATTTGTCCGTGTCTCACATAATTTGCATTTTTCACATAATTTGACTTTTTCAGCAATTGAATCAAGTTTCTGCATTGTATTATTCTTGAAATCACTAAATAATTAATCTAATTTCATACTAACTAGTCCGTTTAGACTTTCTCACCGTTTTTCCTTAGACGTTAATGTTCCAAGTCGAATTAGCGACTAGAAATGAATTGGACATATCCAAATGGATAAAGAATAGGATGCCAAGCATACTATAGAAATTGAATAAATTACGAAGAAACCAAATCATAGTGGGAATTGTTAGCATTTTGATAATAATTGCAGTTCTTGTAAACATGGAGGTTGACGAACAAAACAAACTTGATAAAATTGGAGAATGTCAGGCAATAATTAGTGGGCATTTGGATAATCCTTGTGTTGATAATGATCAATGTGAGAAAAGACAAGAAGCTGAAGAACAAAAATGCTTCGCTGAATTTGATGAATTGACACGGAATGAACCCAAGTATGATAACATGAAGATCATAGCACGTTCTCCATGACCTTGAATTTTGAAGAATAATACAGGATGTTCTTCTTAAATTATTGTAATAGTTAGGTAGTACGTGAATCAAATTGCATTTACAGGTATGATTGCCTGTTTTGCAATCGGGCTTTTGGTATTAGTTGCTGGTGTATTTTTGCATACGACAACATTATTCGATTACAGTCTTCACATATCTATTGGAATACTCCTGATTTTGATTGGACTTGTATTAAAATTTGTAAAAACTTGGGATTGGAAACAAAGATTTTCAGATCAATAGACTAGACATTAATATTCTGAGTCAAGGGATATTCACTGAAAAATTCCATCTGTTGCAATATTGGTGAAATTGTCTAATCCGACATGTTAGGGTGATATTACTAATCTAAACTCATCTGCGATATTGCAGGCAAGGTGAAAAAATACTCATCTTCAAACTCAAAGTCCGTTTCACCTCTTTCTCTTAATGATTCAAAGTAATTATTACAATCTGAATGAAATTGTAAATTAGCATTATTTTGAATTGTCATTATTAATCGATCTAAAACAATTCTTTTGTCTGGCTTTGTGAGAATAATTTGTTACTTGTGTGGAATGTTTTATGCATTAAAAGAATCACATAATAGAACCAAGACTAAATCCCATTCATGACTGAGATACAAAACTTTGAATCTGAATTTGTGATTAATGGAGAAAAAACTCCTGATTTGGAATTCCTGAAATTCTTTGACCCAACTACTATGAGTATTCATCTAAAGGAAAATCAAAAACCACTTGGAAAAAAAGGAAAACCTGGCAGCTTTGAATTAGTAGAATTAGATACAATAACCCTTGATAGAGATTATCTTGAATTAATGACCAATCAAATTTTATCGGCAATTGATGATGAAACACTTGGCAACACCGAAATCTCAAAACCTGGTGCATTGGTAATACAGTATAGGGATTATCGCATTGCAATCACAAGACCTCCATTTTCGGAACTTCTTGAAATTACTATAGTCCACCCAATTAAACAAATGGCATTAGAAGATTATCATTTATCTGAAAAACTCATGTCAAGATTGGAAACACAAGCGGAAGGAATTCTAATTTCTGGTGCACCTGGATCTGGAAAAAGTACACTGGCGTCTGGAATTGCAAATTTCTTTAATCGTTCTGGGAAGATTGTAAAAACATTTGAATCTCCGCGTGATTTACAAGTTGATTCTGGAGTAACTCAGTACAATAGACTAGATGGAAGCTTTGAAAATTCTGCAGATATTTTATTGCTCGTTAGACCTGACTACACAATCTTTGATGAGGTCAGACGTAGAGAAGATTTTGGAATCTTCAGTGATCTTAGATTAACTGGTGTTGGCATGGTTGGGGTAGTCCATGCAAATACCCCAATTGATGCAATTCAGAGATTCATTGGAAAAATTGAGCTTGGAATTATTCCAAATGTTTTGGACACCGTAATTTATGTAAAGGATGGAGAAATTTCAAAGGTTTTTGAATTAGAATTAAAAGTCAAAGTTCCATCCGGAATGGTTGAACAAGATTTAGCACGTCCTGTTATTGAAATCTCTGATTTTGAAACAAAAACTCTGGAATATGAGATTTACACGTTTGGTGAGGAAAATATTATTATTCCTGTTACTGAAAATGGCTCACAAAAAACTGGCATAGAACATCTTGCAGAAGAAAAAATCCTAGATCGTTTATACAGATTTGATCCAAATCCAAAAATTGAATTTTTGAGTCCTGGTAGAATCAAGGTCTTTGTATCAGGAGAATCAATTCCATCATTGATTGGTAAGGCTGGAAAAACTATCCAAGAACTTGAAAAATCTCTTGGACTACATATTGATGTTGAGGAACATGGTGTTCAAAGAGAACTTCCTTCTACTACTCTATCCTATGATTTTTCTGAATCTCGAACTGCACTAATATTTGAGGTTGATAGAGAATTTACTGGAAATATGGCAAACTTTGTTATTAATGGTGAATCTCTCTTCTCATCTAAAATCGGTAAAAAAGGTAAAATCAAAATTTTGAAACGTTCATCAGAAGGTAAGCGTTTCTCCCGATTTGTTAACACAGCCCATGATTTGGAAATATTCCTTAAAACTCGTTAAAACTGTTAACCACTTTTGGATTTGCTTTGAAAAATGTCACAAATTTTCTTATCTGTCTAATTGTCTTTGGATTTAGATGATGCTCGATTCCTTCTGCATCTTGATTTGCAATCTCTTTGCCAATTCCTAAAATTTCAAAAAATTCAAGCAAAATTCCATGCTTTTGCTTTATCATGTCTGCAATGCGTTGACCTTCATCAGTTAAATTAATTCCATAATATTTCTCGTATACTAAATATCCGTCAGCATCTAATTTTTTTAGCATTTTTGTTACACTTGGAGCACTAACGTTCATGTATCTTGAAATGTCTAGTGTTGCAGCATACCCTTTCATATCTACCAATTCTGATATGACTTCTAGATAATCTTCCATTCTGTCTGATACGGAAATTGATTTTTCTGACTCGTGGGCGGCTTTGATTGAATCTAATCTACGTGAAGTCTTCTTTTTCATTATGGCAATGAGAATTTACTTTTATATAAATTGGAAATTTTTGTAACCAAATCTTGACTTAGATGTAGTCGAATTTGATCACAGGCTGTTAACTATATTCTTCAAAACATCAATAATGACAGATTCTCTTAGAGAAAAAATTGAACAATTAAAAATAATGAAAGAATCTGCTTCAAGGCGTTCTAATATGTATTCAGACATGGGAGCATTGGATGATAAAAAAACATCCCAATCTCTTGGAGCATTAAATCGTGCATCTGCACCTGGTAAAAAAATACAAAAATTAGGATTTGTTATGTTATGGATTCCTGAGCCAACCGGTGTAACCGTTGCACTTGGAGCCCCAATGATCTTGGCAGGAAGATATCTTGATAAAAAATACAATGGAACCACACTCAAAGATATTGGTCATAGTACACACGAGACATTATCCTCAATTCATAAATTCAAAGAATCCATCTAATTACTTTAGTTTTTATTTTCTCAATAATACTATAAAACATGCCTACACGTCTACAAGTTTTAATTCCTATTGGAATTGCGGCTGTAATTGTTGGTGTTGCAGGAATTGTGTCTCTTCCATCAGAGGTAAGAATTGATGCCAATTCTGATTTTCTAATGGGGACTGTCCAACTAGATGAAAAAATTCTTCAAGTATACATTGCTGACACTGATCCTCGCAGAATGCGTGGTTTAATGTGGGAAACTCAAGATTTTCTTGCTGATGACAAAGGAATGCTTTTTGTCTTTGGAGAACCTGGAAATCGTTCAATGTGGATGAAAAACATGCAGTTCCATCTTGATATCTTATGGTTTGATGAAAATGGAAATGTGGTGTCAATTAAAAAAAATGTTCCACCTTGTATCACTCCACTAGAAGTAATGAGTTGTAAATCTGATGGTGTTTCTGCAGATAATTCCCAGTATGTCTTAGAGCTAACAGCTGGATATGTTGATGAAAATGCAGTAACTGAAAACTCTCAGTTAATATTAATCTCTATTTAGATTGGCTTTTGTCACTAACGAGAATATTATAATGTGATTGGTTTCTCAATTAATCTCAACTTTTTTTTATTCTATATTCTTAGAATATGAAACAAGAAATCACTATTAATTTAATTAGCTATGACTAAGTAAGATTTTCATGTCTAGTGGAAAAATTGCGGGAATTGCTATTGGTACACTTGTCATTGGCATTGCAATAGGATTTCTCATACCGACTGATTCTGGAATTGAACAAACTACGCCTGCACCTATGATGCAGACAGAATCAATAGATTATGGTATTGACAAAATAACAATTGGATTCATTCCTTCTGAGAAAGCAGACGAACTTACGCCAAAAGCTGAGTCGCTTGCACAATTCTTAGAATCTGAATTTGATGGAAAAGTCAAAGTTGACGTTGTTGTTCCATCTAATTATGAAACAATAATTGAAGGATTGAGATTTGGACATATTCATGCAGCATTTATGGATACGGGACCTGGCTGGATTGCACATGACAGAGCAAATGCTGAAGTTGTAATGGCTGAAGTTAAAAAAGGCAAAGTTGGTTACTATGCAACTGTTTGGCAGAGAGCCGATTCTAATTACTCATCTATTGATGAAGCAATTGGAAACAAAGTTGCATTTACTAGCATCACTGGTTCATCTGGATTCATCAGACCTGTTGGAACTCTAGTTGACCGTGGATTGATGACTATAGATGGTGACGATATTGTTGCATTAAAGCAAGCATTGGATAATTCATTTGAATACCATGCATTTGGAGGTGGATACAAAGCAGCGTTAGAGCTACTTTTGAATGGCTCTGTCGAGATGGCCTTTGGTTCTGATATTGCACCCGGAAAATATCTGACTCCTGAACAGCAAGCCCAACTCAAAAAAGTTGATACACTTGGATTAGTACCATCTCATGTCTTTGTAGTATCTGATGAATTATCATCTGATACAAAACAACACCTAGTCGACTCAATGGTCAAACTCAATCATCAAGATAACAACCAAATTCTAAAAGATGTTTATGGCGCTGATGCACTGTTACCTACAACTGCTGAAATGCACATAGGAAACTTTGGACAATATCTTGATCTGTTACCTGGAATCGAACAGGCAACTTTTGATAAGAAAAACTACGACCTGCCAAAATAATCATTTTTCTTTTTTTAAATTACAATAAAAAATGACACGCTCAATTTCTCATTCTAAATTCTTAGAATAAGGAATGATTTCATCTAGATTTATTGCCTAGATTTAATAAATAACTTTGATAACAATTGGATATTAAAAACACAGCATCTTTTTCATCAATTGCAACATTATCGATTATTCAGATGCGAGATGTATCTGCATCATATGACTCAAAAAATCTTGTGCTAAAAAATGTCTCAATGAATATAAAACGAGGAACAAATTATGCTATAGTTGGCACATCTGGTTCTGGAAAATCTACTCTGTTAAAATTAATGAATGGCATGATGATCCCAAGCAACGGTGTTGTTTTGTATAATTATCAAAAACCAGATCTAAAGAATAAAGAGTATAAAAAATCAATTGCAAAAATTGGATATATCCCACAAACCTTAGGTCTTGTAAAAAACTCAAGTGTTCTGGATAATGTTTTGATTGGGGCATTACCTAGACTGAATAATCTCAAATCATTTTTCAAAATGTTTCCTAAAGATGAAATTGATCATGCTCATGAAGTTTTAAAATTAGTTGGATTAGATAAAAAATCAAGTCGTAAAGTTCACATGCTAAGTGGTGGTGAAAAACGTCGTGTTGCTATTGCTCGTGCATTAATGCAAAAGCCTGACATCTTATTAGCTGATGAAATTGTGTCTGAATTGGATGCTGTTACCGCACGGGAAGTGATGGACGTCATAAAAGATGCACAAAAAAAATTCAAACTAACTGCAATAATGATACATCATGATATGACTCTGGCATTAGAATATGCAAATAGAGTTGCAGTAATCCAAGATGGTGATAAAGTGCTTGAAATTGGAGTTGAGGGTGATCAAATAATTGATTTTCAAACAGGCAATCTAACACAATCAGAAATTCTGGAGATGTATGATGAATCCTAAAAATAATCTTCTAATCGGCGCAATAATTGCAGTTGTTGTTGTAATGTCATATGATGTTGGTGTTGATCCTGTTGCATTTGTTGAAGGCTTGCCAAATCTAGGAATTGTTCTAAAGGAGATGACTGAATTTGAATCAGAACATTGGGGAACTGCATTCTGGGCAATGCTTGAAACAATTGAGATGGCATTTATTGGTACTATTGCAGGAGTTGTGATTTCTCTACCCCTAAGTATTTTTGCGGCACGAAACATTTCTAGCAAGTATGTTTATGGACCATTACGTGCATTACTGGCTGCTACTAGAACATTCCCCTCCATACTGTGGGCAATTCTTTTTGTAATTATAGTTGGTTTGGGACCTTTTGCTGGAATTCTTGCAATCACGTTATACACAATTGGATTTATCAGTAAATTACAATACGAATCAATTGAGGCAATTGATTATGACCCTGTAGAAGCAACTACTGCTATAGGTTTGTCAAAACTTCAACTAATTCGTTATGTTATAATTCCTGAATCTGCACCTCATCTACTGAGTCAAATCTTATACATGTTTGACTATAATGTAAGACAGACAAGCATCCTTGGGATTGTGGGTGCAGGTGGAATCGGTTTTTACATAATTAATTACATCAAGTTCTTTGAGTACGGAAAAGCTGCAGTTTTCATGTTGGTAGTTTTGATTGCCGTTCTTGCAATTGATTGGGCAAGTGTAAAGATTCGGGATCGTTACATCATGAAAGCGCAACACGGTCAACAGATTAAAGTTAAAACCAATTAGTATGGTAGCAGTGAGACTATCTGTTATACATTGGTAAGATACGTATCAAACTGAACAATGTATTCAACATGCTTCAGGAACTAAAAAAATACGCCAGATTTTTTAATCATAAAATCAATACACAACATGGATTCATGCAGTCTTGAAGCAATTCTATTCCCTTCGATGTTTGCAATAAAAAACAAAATTATAGGAATTCCCTGTCATGAGGATCCCTCTTGTATCGGATATACGATCGTTGCTTCACTTGGCGTGGCTTATGTCATATATCGTATACTCACGACTGGAAGACGTCTATTTCATGAAAATGAAACCACTTTGGAAATTGAAAAGGCAATAGCTAAGAAATTTGCTCCAAAAAAAGGTGATCTAACATCTAGTTATATGCATCGTGATATGGATGAAGAAGAACCATATGATGTAGATCGTGCGGTAGATGAAGATGGAGTTTCACTCCTACAAGAAAAAACAAAACTATCTCTTTATGACGTAGAGTACAAACTTGACGGAATGAAGGTAGTTCCAGTGGATAAAAATACAGGTAAAGTTTTGGATGAAAAACAAGTAGAGACACTACGAAAACAGTTATTGAAAAACTGGAGATTTGAGGACGAAGACGAAGACGATGAGTAGCGTCTGTGAAGATCTAGAAGCAATTCAACACCAAATGCTAGCAAATGTTATTGCCAGAATGAGAAAAGAATCAAAAACCAAAAAAGAAAAATTACTCGAAGTTCAATAATGTCTTACTTTTTATTAGAGAAATGAGCTAGCCAATCCAGTGGGGGGCAACTCTGCTTAAAATCCAAAGGATGTTAACTCCTATCCTTAACGGCAGATGCCATTCTGTCCTCACTATTAATTATATACCCTTAGTTCGTTGATTCTTTATGCCCGATTCTGTATATGATCCAAGATGTGTAGAGATCCAACATCATGATGGTGTAAGGTTTGCTGCAATCATTAATCATGATGGTAAAAAAATTGCAGGAGGCTTCACTGAAGGTGTGACTCCGTATGAAGGTGATGAAGAAAAACTACATGATTTTTACAAATTCGCATTATCTGTTTCTCTAAGAACTGATGCATTAAACAATTCTCTTGGGGCATTAAATTACATTGCATCGCGACGTGATAAAGTAATCTTGATTAGTTTTCCATTTCCTGTTACTACTAACATACTTTTAATTTCTGCCGAACCTGGTCTTGATATTGAAAAACTGGCAGAAAGTGTAGTCCATATATTCTCTGATGACTCGTCTGGATTTACAAAAACTCTTGCTGACGACTAGTCTTTTTTCTCTACCACATGAATGAGTTCTTTTAGTTGTCTTCGTAATTTTGCAGGTCTTTTCTTAATTGGATATCCAATAGATAGTATTGACGTAGGTCTAAGTTCTGTTCCTATAATCTCCTTTACTTTTTCTTCCTCAAACATTCCAATCCATATGCTACTTAGCCCCAATGCAGATGCAGCCAACTGTGAATATGCTGCAGCGAGTGTGGCATCTTGAATTGAGAATTTCATGATGACCTTTTGAGGAAATTCAAGTTTCACTCTTGACGGATTCATGCAAAAAACCAGTACTAACGGTGCATTTACGTAGGATTGGTTGTTTGAGGCCTTGGCAAGTTCTTCTTTCACATCCTTGTCATTTATGTAAAAAATCTCAAATCCCTGAAAGTTTCCTGCAGTGGGTGCTGTGTCTGCAGCAGCCAAAATCTTGTCAATCTTCCATTTCTCTACTGGGTTTTTGGAAAACTTTCGAGTTGATCTTCTAGTTGCCATAACATTGAAAATGTCTGTGTTAATCTTCTTTTTTGGGCGTTCTTTCAGAATGTTGGATAACAGTCCTAGTCTTGTCGTTAAATCTTCAATTGCCTCTTCCTTTGGCTCAAATCCTTTGGGCCATGAGGGCTTACTGTCTATCTTCTTGTCCATACTCTCTCTTTAATTCTTTAGATAAAAAATTTCCCTATCTCTTAAAATTCGATACAAAACTTTCTGTCGCCTTTTTCATCTCTTTAACATCTGATGTGGAATGTGCATCTGAAAACGCACCTAATTTGCCTGGCAAAAAGAAGATTCCATCCTTTGCAATCATCTCAAAATGATACTTGAATAGCTTTGCTGAATCACATTTTGCTGCATCTGTTGCATTGTTAATCTCTGTTATTCCATTTCTAGGAAAGTGTGTCATGAATAATGATCCTTTCCCTGTAACTATCACATCATTAGAAAAAATTTTTCTAAGCATCTTTGTTGAATCTCTTCCCAGTCTGTCCAATTTCTTGTAAAGTATATTTTTCTTATTTTTCAAAATATCAAGTGTTGAATCTCCTGCTATCATTGTTAATGGATTTGCAGCAAATGTTCCGCCTCCAATGTATGTTCTACTCTTCTTAGAGTTGACGGATGTATTAGCATGTTCCATAATTTCATCTTTCCCGCAAATCACTCCAATTGGAAATCCCCCGCCAACAATTTTTCCAAGTGTCACAATATCTGGGTCAAGTTTCATTTCTGGATAAATGCATCCATATCTAAATCGAAATCCTGTGACAATCTCATCTAGCATAAACATTGCATTATTTGCTTTTACCATTTCTTGTATGCCTCTAAGATATTCTTGTGTTGCAGGAATTGCTCCACCTCCTCCTAAAACTGGCTCAATCAAAACTCCTGCCAAATCGTTCTTTACTGGCTTTAAAATACTCAATGATTCTTTCAAGTTGTTCAGTGGTAATGATATGATGTGCTCCTCGTCAGTTAATCCCTGACTCTCTGAAACATCAAATGGCCAGTTCACTGTCTTTAGTAAATCTGTTGTATATCCGTGCCATCCTCCGTCAATTTTTGCAATAATTTTTTTCCCTGTAACTGCACGTGCTAGTCTAACTGAATACATTGTAGCCTCTGTTCCCGTTGACACATAACGAATTTTCTCTGCCACTGGAACTGCTTTTGAAATTTTCTCAGAAAGTGAAATTGCATTTTGATTTGATGTTCCATGCATCCATCCTTTTTTCAATTGCTCTGCGGCTCTCTTCTGAATCTGCTTTTGTGCATGTCCCAAAATTAAACTCCAATGCCCCATCCAATAATCTACATACTTGTTAGAATCAACATCTTTGAGAAATTTACCTTCTGCAGATTCTGTGACAAATGGATATGGTTCAAAGAATCTGATATTATGATGCACTCCATTCACATGAACTTTCTTTGCTTTCGAAAAATACTTTGCAGATTTCTTTGTCTTTTTTTTGTAAATTTCTTGAGTGCTAGTCATCTTCTATCTGTTTTTTCTCACATCGTTATATTACTGATCGCCAAAAATGGTCATTCACGCCTGTTTTCTGAATGGTTTATAAGGTCTCCTGAAACTCAAATTTTCGCATACGTAACGCTTTGGCGGCGCCTGTAATGAAGTATGGCAACATGCCAGTTTGTGATTTGTAGGCCTCCAGTTACGCATACAAAATGAGGATCTGATCATAAGATCAAATCTGAGATGTGAAGATTATGTGCATTCCGTTAATTCCAATAATAGAAATTAGTTGTGCAAAAAATGTACTTTGAAAATAAAATAATATAGAATCCGTTTGATCCTGACGGACCTGACTGCTATCAGATTGATACTAAGCCATGTTAGTCATTGTAGTAATACAAGGCAGACGGCTCAGTAACACGTAGTCAACCTAACTTATGGACGGGGATAACCTCGGGAAACTGAGAATAATACCCGATAGGTCATAATGCCTGGAATGGTTTATGGCTCAAATGATTTATCGCCGTAGGATGGGACTGCGAGCTATCAGCTTGTTGGTGAGGTAATGGCCCACCAAGGCTATTACAGCTACGGGCTCTGAGAGGAGTAGCCCGGAGATGGGTACTGAGACAAGGACCCAGGCCCTATGGGGCGCAGCAGGCGAGAAAACTTTGCAATGTGCGAAAG